>Ga0209337_1000712_pt1 | contig 26832 bp, 33 predicted proteins | sample LinPmetageLP53_FD_184044 | JGI IMG/M metagenome (GOLD analysis project Ga0209337, IMG submission 184044) | Marine viral communities from the Pacific Ocean - LP-53 (SPAdes) (version 2) | ecosystem: Environmental > Aquatic > Marine > Oceanic | place: Pacific Ocean | collected 2010-02-08 | reverse complement strand
GCTGCCGTCGGTCTACCTCTTGGTACTGTAGGTGGTACAGGCAGAGGGTTTAGAGAGCGCAGTCAGTTTGCCCAAGAAAGGCGTGCACAAGAACAGGCAGAGGCAGATCAGCTAGCTGCCGAGACGATAGCCGAAGAGCCTGTAGTAGCCGAAGAGCCTGTAGTAGCCGCACCGGCGACCACCATACCTTCCAATGCCGCTGCGCTTAACAAGTGGGGGTTAGATAACTTAGGCGTTTCCCCCGGGGCTACGATACTAAAACCTAATGGCCCTTTGGCAGGGAAAGACCTTACAGACCCAGTGCAGGCCGCTGAGGTACAGGCCGAGCTTAAAAAATACAGGGCGAAGCTAAGACCAGAGTCTAAAATAATACCTAAAGTCGATGCGGTAATAAAAGCCCTAGAACCACAAGGCACGTTCCAAACAGAAAAAAAGGTGTCTGACACTGATGCCAATGACACTGATGCCAATGACACTCAAGGTAATGAGGAAGATGCGGGTACCTATGGACAGGAATTACTTACTGAGGAACAAATAGCTGCTGAGGCTAAAAAGATTACAGCTAAGGCCGCTGCCGTAGAAGAAGACATTCCACAAGTTAAACCTTTGTGGTCTAAAGACTTGCTTGGGTTTCTTACTAGCGAGTACGAATTTACTGACGCAGAGCTTGCACAGGTACAGAACTTTTCTGAGCCAGAGATGCGGGACTTTTTAGCCGAAGTTGAAGCACGAGATAACTTAGTGTTTGATGGTCCTATGGTAGAGGATCAAGCAGCTATAGAAGAAACTACTATCATAGCTGATGAAGAGGTAGAAGGAGCACCAGAAGAAATTGATGAACCTTCTGTTATTGACGAAATAGCTAAAGAACGCGACGCGGCGTTTGCACAGCAGAGAGCTGAACTAGATAAACGAAAAGCAGAACTACAAAAAGAAAATGAAAAGCAAGTACGCGATGATCTTGCTAAAGCTACTCCTGCCGTTGAAGATGAAGGCAGAATAGGCGTAATAGGTCGCGCCGCTAAGAAAGCAACAACAGCCGAGGAACCGTTGCCTACTGATCTTTTCTTACAATTGCAAAAGCGAATTAACAAAGAAAATGCGCCTGACACACGAACAGAAACAGAGCGAAATGCTGACCAAAAAGTTGTACGCGACGAAGCTAACCAACAAGCAGAAGTAGAGCAAGGCAAGCTTGCTGGAAATCGTAAACGGCGTTCCGGTGAAGACAAACTAGCGTTCCGAAAAAAGCCTTTGCCCGATAAAGCATATCAAGAGCTAGCCGTACTTAAAGCAGCTACCCTCCCTAAAGAGGGGGCCACAGACGGGCGTCAAATTTTTGCTAACTACTTGCACGCTTATAAAACCCCCGAAGGCGCTCTTGCCGCTATAGCAGCTGAGTCTGACATTGACTACACAGAAATCAGAACGACAAAACTAGATGTGACTGTAGAGGACGCACGCAAAGCTGGGGCTTATATAAACAAAAGCATGGATAAGTCCGTGCAGAAAGCTTTTAAAGAGAACGTAGACTTGGTAGCCCAAGAAATTGAATCTATACAACGCAGGAATGCTAAGGAAAAGAAAGATGCTGACATTCGCAAGAAGAGCGGGTTCGGGCGCAGCAAAGCGGCGGAAGACTTAAAAGACGTTGGTGCAGGCACTAAGGGTGCTAAAGCTGTTGCCAAGAAAAAGAAAAAAGAAATAGGCGAAACTCCCGAACAAATAGCTAAGCGTTTAAAAGACGAGGAAAAAGCGCAAAAAGATAGAGAAGCAGAATCACTTGGAGAGTTGGCAGACGACGCAACGCAAACAGGAACCGTCGGTTACGTTGCAGCAATCATAAGAAACGCGGAAGGAGTAGCACAGAAAGCAGAAGCGGAATTAGGTCCAAAGTCACGAAGTGATGAGTGGGTAAAGTTTATTGCTGGCCTGCCAAAGACAAAGCAAAAAATATTCTTAGATAGCTATAAAAAGATAGCCGCCGATATTGCTGACCCTGAGATAAAACTTCTCAATGGCAAACCTAAACCTTCTTTCCTACTTCCTGAGTCTCTTCGGGATCGCGTTATTACCAAGAACAAAAAAATACTCTCGAAGAAAGATCAAAAGCGTTTAGTAAAGTTTGGAGAAAAGTTCTTACTCAAGACTCCCAAGTACCAAGGTCCAAAACTAGGAGAAGAAACAATAGAGCAAATCTCTGAGGGGGATTTGCAAGGTTCAATCAAGTCCATCATTGCTGAGCGCAACAAACGAGGTGACAGCAAAGAAATTACTAACCTAATAGCCCGCATAAACGGCAAGCTAGGTAACACGTCAGTTGCACTGGACGGCCCCGGTATATTGGCGGGGAACCTTGATCCGTTACCGGCTGAAGCCCTAGAAGTGCAAGAAGGCGTTGAGGGTAAGACTGCGGTTGAGGCGGCTAAATTTATCGCTAAAAATGCACCGAGCAAAGACCTACGAGTTATTGCTACCGCAATACAGAACAGACTTAGTGCGTATGAAAAAGCTGGGATGCCTGTAGACTTTAAGGTGGGTCATGTAGGCGATTCCATTCCTTTCTTGGCGCAAAATGCGAGAGGGTTCCAACAAACTAAAGACAACCAAGAGGGCGTGTCTTTATCAGTAACGGTAAACGGGACTGACGTAACTGGCAAAGTTGGTACGTCTTATGAAACAGTGACCCACGAGTTATTTCATGCCGTAACTACCCTTTACATAAGAAACATAGGCGAGCTTAACAGCCCAGAGATAAACCAAGCTGTAGCAGAACTAAATGCTGTTAGGAATCGCGTAGTTATCTCGTATAAAGAAAGGCTAAAAGCAGGGCAAAAACTAGCCCCTATAGAAAAAGAGTTCTCAAAAGGCCGCAATAATTTCTTAAAAAACCCCAGAGAGTTTATTACTTGGGCCATGACAAACCGGGGTGCTGCGGAATACCTAGATACAATACCGTATCAAAACACAACTGCTCTTACAGCCTTTGTGCGGGCACTACGCAAGCTGTTCGGTTTAGAGACAACACAGGATACGGCGCTTACAGAAGTACTAAAAGTTACTGAGGTCTTACTAGGTAAGAATGCCGTAAACGCAGCTATGCGCAAAGTGCAAGCCGTAGAAGGTGCAGGTGTAGCGGCTACTACCTTGCCTAACATGGCTAGCGGTGCATACTTATCGGGCCTAGATACCATTGTACTCAGCACTGCAACGGGGTTGAACGAGCACACACTACTGCACGAGTCTGGGCATGCTGCGCTTGCACAGGTGCTAAACAACCGCGAACACCCCACTACTAAAAAGTTTATAAAGTTTTTTGGTGAGATTAAAACTCGGGTAGGCGATGCTTATGGTGGTTCAGACATACAGGAGTTTGCGGCTGAGTTTGTAGGTAACGGAGAGTTCCAAGCCTTACTGAAACAGATTAAACCACCTAACGGCGACAGCTTGTGGACGCGTGTTATTAAAGCCATAGCTGAATTCTTTGGCCTGCGTAAAACCGACACTGCTTATGACACAACACTTAAGTTCTTAAATGACCTTCTGGATGTATCTCAAGACACAGAGCCTACACTCGCAGACACTTTGTACCTAGGTAATGGCAACGTAGACCAAGTTATGGATGACGTTGCTGACACTTACTTGTCTCGTACTACTGAAGATGCGCTTGATTCGGTGTCAAGACTTACATCTGACAAAGGTAGAGTTTTTGCTCTGGGCACTGCCAGCTTAGGCAACATGCAAAATATGTTTGGTGAGACTTCGCCTAGGTATAGAGACAAAAACCCCTTGCCTATAGGTAGGTTAGTAGCTGCGATAGAGAGAAAGCGTGGTGAAGTTAACATTGCTATAGATAGAACTAGTAAGAATATTAGAGAAATGTCTAAAGCAGAAAGAGATGCTACTCCTGCACAACGTCAAACGTTTAATGACATCGCTATAGAGGCTCGTCTTGAAAGCGTAGACTTTTTAAAACCTCTACCAAAAAAGGCTAATGCTAAGAAAGCAGCTGCGCACAAGAGACTAAACAACAAATTTAACCAACTACCTAAGCCTTTGCAGGCGTCTTATATAACTCTACGCAAAGAGCTAGACACGTTTTTAGAAGAATATGTAGAGCTTATTACTGAGTTATTGCCCAAGACTGCCGCATCTAACTTACTTAAAGACTTCGCCCAATTAGAGGGCGTTATTGCGTACGTGCCGTTTGAACGCTCTGGGGAATACTGGATTCGTTATAAAGACCCAGACAACTTAGACAGTAAGGGCAACCCAAGAGAAACGCCCCGAGCACTAGCTTCTCCTAGGCAAAGAGAAATCGAGATCGCTAAGTTAAAAGCTAAACACGGAAGCAACTTTCAGGTTCAACAGTACGATAATCTTAATTCTATTAGCATCCCAAAGGGGCTACCTGAAGGCCAGTTTGTCACTAAGCTTGTGGGCGAGATGCGGAATAGTGGCGTAGACGAAGCAGTAGTTGAGCAGGTGTATCAACAGTACGTGTCTATGTTCCCTGAAAATTCTTTAATGCAGCAGTTTAAAAAATCTAAGAACGATCCGGGTATGGATAGGGACATTGTTACCGCTTACTCTAATGTGTCAATTAAGTGGGCTAATAAAATAGCTAACACTCGATACAATCCGCAGATTGAAACTGCAATGCAAGAAATACGAAGGGTGCAGAAAGAATACCACGGCGGGGATAAAAACATGGCCGCCGCTGCTAAAGCATTGACTATGCAAGAAGGTTTTTTCCTAAACCCAAAAGTAAGTCCCTTAGCAGCTGGTCTGACTTTTGCCAGTTACTTTGAATATATATTGGGTAGCGTCTCTTCTGCCGTGGTTAACCTTACCGGTTTGGTGTTCATGGTAACTCCTATGCTGGGTGCACGCACTACGTACCCTAAGGCAAGTGATGCACTGCTACTTGCTGGGAGACTAGCAGCTAGCAAAAATTGGCGCGAAGGCAAAATAGAAGGTGAGTTATCCAAGTATAAAAATTTGTATCGAGAACTAGATAACCGTGGGCTGCTTCAACACACAGTAGCGCGGGAAGCTTTAGAACGTGGCAAGACAAAGGGTAAAGACTTTGATGGTGTTTTCTATAAAACCGTAGAAGTGTTTTCTACTCCGTTCGCAGCAAGTGAACGCTACATGCGAGCCACAACGGCTATAGCTGCTTACGACTTAGCTATGGCAAACGGTATACCCTCAGAAAACGTTCCCGCAAATAATGAGCAGGCTGCCATAAGTTTCGCTGCCAAAATGACACGCGACGCGCACACTGGTGGTATGGCTGAGACTATGCCGCGTTGGTTGCAGAATGATTTTGGGCGTGTAATTTGGACGTTTAAAAACATTGTATTCCAACAAGCGTACGTCCTATTCACTGCTATGAAACAAGCTTTTGCAGACTCTGACCTGCCTCCTGAAGTTAAGCGTGTGGCTAGGCGTCAAGTTATGGGCACTTTTGGTTTAAGCTTTGCGTTGTTAGGGGCAAAAGGGCTGCCGTTCTTTGGTGCAATGACTTTCTTTATGAGCATTTTTGATGCGATTCTTGGTGACGATGATGACGAGCCATACGACCCTCGCGTAGAACTAAACGACACTTTCGGTGATTTTTTCTATACCGGAGCAATTGGGTCTCTGTTAAATGTAAACATTAGTGAACGTGCGGGTTTAGCTAGGGATATATTGTGGAGAGACGACCCTAAGAGCATAGAAGACTATGGATACTTACGTACCGGATTGACCGCCCTTGGTGGGCCTATGTTCTCTTACGGGATAGGGCTTGAGAAAGCATTACTAGAAGACTTTCCGCAAGGCAGGTATATGCGCGGGTTTGAGGGGTTGTCCCCTACGTTTGTGAGGAACGGTATAAAGTCAGTCCGGTATATGAATGAGGGTGCCCGCAACAGGGATGGTGATCCGATAGACACCGACATCAACGCATGGAATTTAATGACCCAAGCAATAGGCTTCACTCCAGCAGACCTGTCAAATACTTATGAGCAACGCTCGTCAGCCAAGAACTTTGAGAACGAAGTGCTAAAAAGAAAACAACGCATTCTAAACAAATATAAAACTGCAAAGAAGATGGGCGATAGGGGTTTACAAGCGCAAGCGGTTAAAGAAGCCAACGCGTTTAGGCGTAAGTTCCCCACGCTTATGGACGATAATACTTTAGAACGCTCTTATAAAGCCAGTGTGCGCGTAGACCGAGAAGACACAATGGCGGGTATTACGTTTACTAAAGGGCTACGCTATATGACTGACGACTTCTTCGAGTAAATTACATTCGCCAAACTCGGATACCTTGGACCCCGTCCTCTATAACTACTTTGTGCACGGTCTTGTACTTAAGTCGTTTTAGGGTTGGGGCTATTTCTTTCAAGGCGTTGGGCGGGTCTAGGCAAGGTATAAAAAAAGAATACCCCACCGTAAACTGTTTCCAATCTATCTCGTACCTAATCTTCTCCACTTGCATCTTCAACGCCCGCTTCAACAATAATATCCATATCCATAAAGTCAGGATGCGAAGCATCAAAAACTAAACACCTTACTGCGGTAGACATGAGACTACTACCTTTTGATAGGCGCTTATTAATTGTCTCTAACAGTACACCGTTTTCCTCTAGTTGCTTTAACGTGTCTTTGTAGTTAAGTTGCAAGTCTACGCAGTCGTCTTTAAGCGTCTTAGACGTTATATACACTCTTTTAGTATCAGGCTCATACCGCATTAAGAGTGCACCTTTTGGCAATAGCTCTGGGAACTTACCCTTATTAGTGCGCTTGTCTACACCGTCCTCTACAACCAACATGTTATTGTTGTGCCGGTTAATGAAGTCACCTATAACGGTACTCGGGTTACTTACAGGAGCTGCCGTGTCTTTGCGCATCTCAAGGACGTGAGCGGATACTTCCCTGTATATAGCACCGATGTCAAAGCCCGGTAACAAACCTATTTTCTTTGCGATGTGCCCGCCTGCTATGATTACTGCGCACGCCGCAGACCAGTTACGCTCTCTTTGGCTAAGCCGTAACTCTTGATCGAACTTAGCTTGTATCGTTAGCACTGTGTTTTTTACTTCTTCTAAGTTTGCTATTACATACTGTATGTAAATATCCCCAGCTACTCCGTAATTACTATTTAAAGTATGGTCTAACAAATCTTTACCCTCTTGCGTAGATATAACGGGGGTTTCTAATGGAGGAACCTTAAACTCTAGTAAGCGCATCATCTCACCGTCGGCGTGGCTTTTAAGCACTGCTAACTTCTCGTAGAACGATGCGTTAGAACTAGCAATAGATAGCGTGCGCCAAGTTATCGTGTTCTCCCGTAGCTCATTTGCGTTTGCCTTAGCTTTATCTTTGCCCCTGCCTTGTGAGTAGGCATACAGCGTTCGGGACGCATCTATGGGTGCCATGTTAGTTATCTCGTCCATAGTGTTAACTATGTTGTTCAAGAAACCCACCTTAAGTATTTTACCTACGTCCGTATCCTCTGGGGTGCCAAGCAGCATTTCAGGGTCACCGAACACACTATTAGCCATACGTAAAATTGTTGTCTTGCCCGTACCAGATTCTGGGTGAATAAAGTTTATGACCGCACCTTTCTGCCCAGTAAACTTAAGTAGTGGCGCACCAAAGCCCGACAATGCGCCGAACGCTTGTATCTCTAACCCTTTCCTACCATACAAGGCAAAAGCCTTTTTCCAATTATCTAAAGTACCCTTGGGGTGAAAGTAGTCAATCATGTTAGCTATAGAGCTTGCAGGAGGGCTATGGTAAACACCAGTAGCTGTAACTTCCCTATCCCCCACAATAAACTTGCTGTCATTATCAGCCCATCCAAATTGCTGTCTCATAATTTGTGCCTTCTTCGCATGCTGAAGCTCCTTAATAAAAGCCAGCAGATATTCAGTTATGTATTTGTGGCGTGTTTGGTTTGCTATAACTCCGTACTTAGCTAGTTCCTTGCGTAACTCACCTTGCTCAGTAAGTTTTGAGTTAGAAATAACAAATTGTTTTACGCCATCTCTCGGCAAATGGTGCTTAAGTACTGCAACAAACCCATCTGTTGGGTCTTCCATTAGCTTAATTACGTACAAAAAGTTTTCATACACGAGCTTAGGTTTAGACGCTTCGTCTTCGTCGTCTCCATCTTCGCCTTCTTTGTAGATTCCCCCATTAGCACCCCTGAAGTACCCTTCGGGTAACGTGGGTATCTCGTGCTCCTCTACTAGCTCACCTTCCAATTCAACAGTGACTGTAGGGCTGTTGGCTCTAGCAATAACACGGCCCAGTGATATAGGACTTTTAACTTTGTCCCTATGTGTGCAGCCTTCGCACCCGCCGGGATTATTTATGTTAAATTCTGCACAAGTATGTGGGCCTTTTATGCCTTCTACTTTCTTTTCTACTAAGTTGTGCTCGTAGTCTGGGTGTCCATCAGACAGCTTATGTATTGCTGTGTCTCTGTCCGAACAGAATTTAGCTACCGACAACGCATCGAACCAACGCGGTTCTGCAAGAGTAGCCCTGTTGATGTAGCAGTCTCTAAGCTGAGCGCACCCCTCCTCCTTTGCGCTACGCTGCATGATCTTAGAAAAAATAGAGTCGTTGTTCTGCATTAGCGTTTTGTTAAGCGCAGACATTTCGTACTTGGGTGCAGTTGTTTCCCCTTGCGATACACCCACTAAACTACGAATCGTCCCAAATGGAATAGGGTCTACAACACTTAGCAGCGTAACTGGTTTTCCTTCATCCTCGCCCGTAACGCCTTTGAAGTTAAACGAATTAAGAGGGCGCAACACTCTAGCGCACTCAAACACTTTAGTGTCTATATAGAAGTTGTTATCTATACAGAGTTGCCTAAGCTTTTTAACTACAGGAACCCATTCATCTCTGGGCACATCTTCAACCAACGGCCAGTATGCGTGTAGTCCGTTGCCTGAGTTAACTAGCATTGGCTTAGGTAAACCTACAGTGGTGCAGAAAATACGGAGGGCTTCTAACCCGTCCTTCTGCGTTTCGTACCCATTTGGTCTACCTGTTTTTTCGTCCGCTATGGACTTGTTAGGTCCGCAATCTATGTCTAGCCAGTAAGACTTTAAAGACTCTACATTTTCCTGAGTGCGGTTCTCGCCGGTTCCAAACTTCGCCAAAGTAAAAAATACACACCATTTATCGGCTACGTATTTTTCTATTTCCGCGTCTAACTCCGCTCTGGTTTCAACCATGCACTGACGTGTTGTAGTTTTATCTTTGACCGCAAGGAAACCGTACCACCCTCCCGCAGGGCGCACTAGGTCTATGAGGTCTACGTTTTCCATTAGCCTATTGCTCCAGCTTAGCTATTAATTTTTCTATGCTAGCAGCTGCTTGAACACTAGGGTTGGAAACTCCCGTAAACCAATTATAGACAGCTTGACGACTGACCTTAAGTTTCTGTGCCACCTCGGCAACGGGCACATCGTTCTTGATGCACACCGCGCCGAAGTAAACGCCTAGAAGCTTTTTGTCGGAAGCCTTATTTAACTCTATAAGTTTTAGGCTATATCCGTAGCTCATTGGATTTATTTACTCCCCCACTCATCTATTATTGACGATAGGTCTTCTTCATCAGGTTTGGGGCCATCTTTTTTCTTCTGCCGCTTTACCGGCTCTGGCTCTACCGCCGCCTCTACTCCTTCTACCTCCTCTTCCGCATCAACCAAATCACCAAACATATCTTCAGCTGACTCAGCAGCGGGTGCATCTACAGCAGTAAAGCCGCTCTCTACGTCAAAAGGTGAAGGAGATTTGTAAGGGATATATTCTGTTACTTGTACCCCACGCAACCGTAACGACACACCGCTAGTAGCCATGCTGTAAGGAATAAGCTCTACAGCCACATTAATAGTACTACCTGTGGTTAGTAAAAAGTCTTCTGGAAGACTCGCATTCTGGGAGTCAAACAAAGCGGGTCGGCCCGTAGGCTGTTTGTTGTAACTAGCTTTTAACTTAGCCTTACCTACAAGTTCATCATCTAACTTTGTAAACGGAAGCTCTAGCTTATCAGGCCAGCTGCTATCTTTAGCCTCTTTATACGCCGCGTTCATAGCGTTATATAAATCTTTAGCTTGGTCTTTAGACATCACAAAACCTAGCTCGTAACAAGCGCCATCTTCTATAGCATCACATGGCACACTTTTGCCTTTAGCTCCTGCTTTGCTGTCGAACCTATATGGTTGGTCAATACGAGGGTATCTTGCTTTTACGTTCTTAAGGATATAACTGTTGTTGCTCATGTTGTTGTTCCCAATGTTGTTAAAAAGGTTACTATGTTTTTCATCACGTTCGATGAGTTCTTCTACAGCTTTCATCTCTTCCGTTGCCAAGGGTCGAGCGGGTTTAAAATATATTTTATAAAAGTCGTTCGCTTTAAAAAAATATACCTCAGTTAAAATAGTGCTAAGCTTTTCATCGTTACTTTTTAAGTACGCTTTATATTGGTAGAGCGTCATCTTGTTAAGGGCTTTAGCAAACAAGCTAGCCCCACCAATACGTAGGCTACACACTATTTTGGATTCATCTTCTACTAAAGTAATAGTAGTAAAAAACTTACACGGCTTACTCTTATAAACAGCCCCGCCTCTAATGTTTTGAGCGCAATCAATACATCTGGAAGACTCCCTATCAGCAACAGGTACGTTAGCGTCAGGAGTATTGGAGTTAGAAGACCAACACTTTAATTCGCCCGCGAAGTTATAAAAGTTCCGAGACAGCACTCCCACATCCGTCAGTATTACCTTAAGCGAAATCTTAGGCTGAAGCGTATTCGGCGCTAGGAAGTAACCCTCTCGTGTTTGTAGTTTATTCATTTCTTAGTAGGTTTTCTTACCGAGACAGTGTATTTGCTGTTTGCCTGTAGCCCTTGAGGGCAAAGATCAGGGTTCTCAGCTAAAAACTCTTTCATATTGCCGTTGTGGATTCGTTTCTCAAGCAAGTGCAAAGCACCATGTTCTTCTACGAATGCGTACAGAGACTCCCAATCACTTGTCCAAAAGTTAGACTGTACTCTACGGCTTATGGTACCTTCTGAAGTTTTAAAGCTATCTACGTTTTGATCTGCGCACAACTCAAGCATGTTCTCTGAGATGGTTACTTGTATCTTTTTTAGCTCCTTAACCTCTTCTTCTTTCTCTTTTATAATGTTTCTTAGCTTGATGTAATCAGAGGCCATCTTATCTGCGGTCATGTTCTCCATGTTTCTCCCCTTTGCTTTTTCCTAAAAGGATAAGGAGGATAGCATCTACATAGACAATGTCAACAGCTATTCAATTTCTTTTCTATACAACTCAACAATTTTATTGTGGTTAAGTACTTTATTTTTAAGCATGTCGTATATCCTAGCCTCAACGTCGCTGCCTTGTATGTGCACAATAGTCATACTGTGTTTCTGTCCGGGCCTGTTTATACGGGCATTAGCCTGCAAGTAAGTCTCTACACTCGTTACTGGGGCGTACCATATTATCGTGTCAGCTGCGGTAAGGGTTAATCCGTGCGATGCAGCTTGTGGTTGTATGATAAGCACTTGAGGGTCGGACTTTGTTTGAAAGTCTTTAAATATTTGACTCCTGTTGTTAAGCGTTACCTTGCCAGATATGATCTCTGCCGGTATCTTTTTCTTATCTAAAAATTCTTTTAGTAAATCTATCGTGTGGGTAAAAGGAACAAAAACCAATACTTTATGTGGGGCTTCGTCGATAACCTCAAGCACTACATTAAGTCTGTTCTTCACATCGAACTGTACAACTTCGCCATCGTCCGAGTAGACAGCACCTCCTGATATTTGCAGTAACTTATTTAGGTTAGTGGCTGCATTAACAGAAGTTATTTGTTCTCCTGCTGCCTGCATAGTCATTTGTTTTTTAAGTAGTTTGTAATACTTTTCTTGCTGAGCAGTGAGCGGAGCGTCTCTATCTACCGACACCACATCAGGTAAATCTAAACACTGGTCCCTTTCAAACCGTATAGCCGGTTGCAATACATGGTGCACCACTTTGTCTGCGTTAGGCTTAGGACGCCATATATGTTGAGCTACCTTATACATGACTGTGTCTCTATAAGGCGTGTAGTACTTAGGCACTCGATGAGGGCTTACCAATTTAGCTAGCCCATAAGCATCTAGGGGAGACTGCGCTGCCGGTGTACCCGTCAGCATCCACAACCTGTCTATCTTCTTGCAAAGGTCTCGCATTATTTTCCAACGGTTGGTCTGTGAATTTTTATAGGCGTTAGCCTCATCCACCACGATCAAGTCAAAGCCTGCTTTTAAGATCGTATCCTTTACTACACCGACACCGTCAAAGTTAATTACAACAAACTCAGAACCTGCGTTAATTATTTTCTCCCTTGCGGTAGCTGAGCCATGTGCAACTGAACAGCTGCGGTGCATTGCAAATTTAAACAAGTCCTCTTGCCAAGCAGACTTCATAATAGATAGCGGGCACACCACTAGTACTCGTTTTATTAACCCCAATTTTATGAGGTAGTCTACGGCCCAGATAACCGAAGCCGTCTTGCCCGTCCCCGCCTCGTTAAAGCAAAACGCTTTTTTATACAGGCTAAGAAAAGAGGCTGTATCTTTCTGGTGCTCAAAGGGGGTTAGCTTGCCTGTCCAAGCGTAGTCTCTTAGCATAGGAGAGGGGACGTCTTTCCCACCTAGTTCTGCGAGAGCCGAAGCTTCTTCGTACTCCCACTTAACCGCTAACTCTACAAGCCCACCTTCTTGCCCGATTTTCTTAGCATTTTTTATGCTGTCCGTTACTAACTCAGGACGTCTAGTCTTCAGAACCAAAGCTTTATCTTTAACTATTTTCATGCTTTAGAAGTTTTCTTCTTACGCTCACGCGAGCTAGTTTCAGAGACTAGGTTTCCTTTAGAGTCCCGCTTAAAAGAACGGTTTCGACTTGCTGTTTCTACTCTTACGCCATCAGAGTTCTTACCCCCTTTATCAATAGCTTTCCTGTGGGCTACATCTTTGCCGTCGCCTTTGGAAACTTTACCCTCTCTCATTGCTTTACGGCGTGCGGCATTACGCTGCGCACGTTTCTTCTTTTGCTCTTCAGTGCCTTGGTACTTAGCGTACTCAGCTTTGTAATCTCGTTTTTTAGTAGCCATTATCGCCTCCTATTTGTTTACAGGTAGAGAACCTAGTTTGTGTACTTCTTTCTCCATATCCATTTGAAGCCGAGCAACCTTGACCTCAGAATAAAATGACTCGTTAACTTGCCCTGCTAATTTAGTTACCTCTCTCGCTTTAGATATGTCCATTGTACCGTTTGCTACAGAGTTAATTGAATTGCAAAGAAACTTCCTTAGATCGCCTGCTGTATTAATTGCTGCCATTTTTCCTTCTCCTTACTTTGGTTGGTTAAAGTGTTTAACTTCTTTATGTGTCGGTAAATTGTTTTAACTATCTGAAACCTTTCACGGCCCTCGCAATGGCACGGGACACCAAAAACATAGAAGAATTCGTTTCTGAGGTTTAATTGGTGGTCGTATACAATTTGGTTTTCCATTGTGGTTCGGTGGTAAACGTAGCGTTTATCTTTTTTTGATTTGCTCATTAAAGTATTTAGCTTGTCTGCCCAAAGTTGAGCGTCTTTTTTAGAAATGGTAGTAGCTTTGTAAAACTTTAAAAACCTTTCCCTCACCGCTGAGTTGGTGTGCCAGTATATGTGCCTAGCCATATAGTGAGTTGGGTCGTTACCGGCTACTAGTTTTGTTATCTCCCAAGCTCCGCGCATTAACACTGGCATATTTTGATTGTCAAAAAAGTAAATTTTTGACTTTGTCTTTATAAAGTATTCTCCGTCTACCCACGTCCCATCAAGTTCTCTACAGTTTGTGCCTGCTTGCCTCCAGTCCAGCTCTTGAACTTTACGGCATTTATGTAGTCCCCCATAAGTAGAAGCTGGAACTACAAGATAAGCTGCATCTTCTCTAATTATATCTAGCTTTATAAATAACTTTTTAAGCTCCTCAAAACTAGGAAATTTTTCTATAAGCTTAGGCTTAGCTCGTTTCATTCTAGGCATCTTTATCGCTTCCTATGGTGTTCACATGAAACAACTGGGCACCAACCACACAGAGGTCCGCTTATGGCATTCCAAACCCCAGACTCCTGTGCGCCTTCTAACCGCTCAAGGTCTGGTTGAAAAGTTTTAAAGTATCGCTCTACGTCAGTAGCGGTATGTGTTTTTTCGATAAAATCTTTACTCACTACAAAAGCAAGCGCAGATTTAATTGTTTTTAGTTTGGGGAAGTGGATAAACAAAGCCGCCGCTACAGCATCAAGCTGCTTAGTGTCCGCGTACTTTGCATTTTTACTGGTCTTGTAGTCCAGAGAGTGCGCTGTGTCCCCATTGATTATGACTAAGTCAGCAATACCACGCCACCAAACATCCCCAGCAAAGAAACCTGTAGGCTTATACCCTTCATCGGTCTTAGCAACTCCAAGCCTTAGCTCGCAATGCTTTTCACCCTCTATGTTGTTAAGCGAGTTAAGAACGGGGTCCATAAAACTAAACTTCTTGGGTACTTTTTTACCGTCTCTGATAAACTCTTCTGCTGCTGTGTGTACTTCTTGCCCATATACAGTAGCAGTGCTGCCTTTGTCTTTGACATCCTTAGCTACTTTTAAATGGTAGTATTTTTTTGGGCATTGCTTAAACGTATTTAAACTACTGTAAGACCATGCGGTCATATTATTGTTCCTTTCTTGGTGCGTGTTATTTTTGGGCGGTTACGAGTCTCCCATGTAGGTTTTCCTACTGAGTCATAGGCAGAAGCATCGTGTGCAAGTTGACGAACTTTCCCTCCCTTAGCCAAATAGTCTCTGATGTCTTGCGCTATCTTCTCGCGCTGTAATTCTTTTCCGTCCTTTGTCATTAATTAACACCTGTATAAAATATATGTTTGTTGATCTTAGTTGTTATCTCACCCGTGTATGCCCATTCGGGAAACACCTTTGTACTATGGTAATGGGTCGCACCTTCTGTCGTGTCGGGTACGGACTTGCTTAGGTGCGCAATGTATAACGCGTTGTACCACGACTGTGTGTTGCGCGGGTTGTCAGACTTGCCATCGCAATAAAAACTAAACTGACACTTGTTCCTTACGGGATTACCGTTCCAGTAGTACCCTTGTTTAACCACGTCACACGCATTGTCTGGGTAACGAGGGTCTTCAATTCTGTTTCGTATTACTTGAGCAACTGCAATCTGCCCAGCACTGGGTTCGCCCCGTGCTTCAAAGTATACTGCCACTGCGATGCACACCAAAGAGGGAGTGATCATAGGCTGTTCCTCAATCGTAAATGTCAAAGTTCTCTTCAAAAGGTACGCAAGTTTCTAATATTATCTTGCCCATGTTACGGGCTTCTGCTTTAGGAACCACGATAATCATGTTGGGTTCAACTTCAACGACACACATAGTGCGTTTTTCTTCTTTGGCTCGGTACTCTGCTTCTTCTAACGCAGCCATTGGATCAGTGAAGTGACTCATTTACGCACTTCCTGTGTTTCTAAACCACGAATAGTTTTAGCTGCACCTTTATGGCATGCTCTGGTATGGGAACATACTAAACATAGATCAAAGGCATCGTAAAAAGGTTTTTTACATACCTGTGTTGTGGGGTTACCGCACGTACATTCCCCTACGTCATTAAAAGACGACATTGGCATCTCCTATTTATATATAGACTTTTGTAATTGTGGGGGCGATGGTTGTCTCTCTTAGAATCGCTTCTTCAAAGTAATGGCACTTCAAACAGTACCAGCCCACCCGTTTTCTTTTATGCATGTTCAGTACTTCTTCAGAAGTTGCCTTACACTTTGGGCATACGTTAGTCTTTAGATCATCTGACATCTAACATAGCCTCAAGACGTTTTTCCAAATCTTCTAACCTACGTACAACATCCAACAGCTCTTGGCTCAACTCTACCATTTCTTCGCCGTCTTCTTCGCTAAGCTCTATTGTTATCTTCATTCGTAGCTACCTATTACATCTCCGGCGTCTAGCCAAACGCTAAGAGCTTTTAATATTCTTTCTTTTCTAGCCCGTAGCTCCTTAGCTTCGGCTTTGCGTGCGGCCCGTAGCTTAGGTAGTTCCTTCAGTTCTTTTTTCCATAAGGCGTGTTGCTTTTTATTTTGCGCTTTCGTCAGCTTAAATGCTTTTCCCTCGTGGGCTACTAGCTTTGCTATTCTGTCTTTAAGAGTAGGCGGTTTTAACGTTTTGGTGTTCTCTGCTATCTTGGCATCTAATGTTTCTATAAGCTGAAGTAAATCTTTCTTAGTTGTTATATCTTTTTTCACTCGACCTCCCATGTAGACATAGCTTCGTCGGCAGCGCGGTCAGCCATCTCTTGCTTGCGCTCTTCTGGGGATACGTAGTCCTCCTCCTGTGTTAACAGGTACTCTGCTAGTTCAACCATTACTCTGTCTTTATTGTTCATTAGTGCACCTGCTCGTCGTTGCATTCTTCATTATGCCACTCAACTAATCGCCAAGTGGCCCTAGTCCTTTCCATAAATTTTTCTTCTGACATACCCATAGACATGGCGACTTCCACAATTTTGGTAAGCAGTATTGACTGGACCATACGTACATCGGCATCGTCAGCTATACCTCTTTTTAATGCTTCTCCTACTTGTTTCTCTATTGAGGTAAACTCTTCTAGCTCTTCTTTTACTAATTCGTCTAACGTATCATCGTCCATAGTTTTATCCTCTAAGTTAAAAGTTGCGTAAACACCTACAGTAGTTCCTCTACCTATTCAGAGTTCATGTTGCATGTGCCCACGACTAGCCTTCTCGCGGCTTACTCGGCAACGCATCACGCAGGTGGCGAGAACCGATATAAGAGTCCAACGCCGTGGTCATGATCGTTAACTGAGGGTGTTTTGCTGAATATGCCCACCGCCCACTGGGACACGGGGTAGGGGAACCAATAACCCCTAACCCAACCTTACACTTAACACTCTCCGTAAGACGCCCCGAAACCCCCTTCACAGTCTAGGGGTAGCTCTTCTGCCCAGTCCGGTGTCTGCCTCATACAATCGTATATATACTCCATAGCTCGCTCGGCTTCTTGCTCGGGGGCTATACAACCTACAGCATCATGCACGGTCATTACAACTTTGTACTTCTTAGAGACTAACAACAGATGGTGTCCAATTATTATTCTTGCAAGGGCTTGGCATAAATTTTCCACTACCTTACCTCCATATATACGGTTAGGTATAACCGACCTGCCCTTCTTAGTATCATAGACAAGTTCTTGCCTCCCCGTCTCCTCGTCCACTCTTTGTCGTAGGTTGGGGTACTTTATATACAAGCCATTAGGCAACCGTATGCCATCTCTACCCTCCACTTCGAGTAGCCCATTCCGGCCTAATGTTACGTTTTGATCCCTCAACATAGCCGTCAGCGCGTCATTGCAAGTGCGCCAAAGCCTTGTAATTGCTGGGTTTGCTGTGCGATATATACGTATGATCCGTTCGCATTCGTCTTGCTCAAGCTCTACACCCATAGACTTTAACTGCGCTTGGAACTTAGCAGCACCCATGCCGTAGCCACATCCAAGTATCGTGGTCTTACCTATAAACCTCTCACCCTTAGCTATCTCATCCTCGGGCTTACCGTATATAGAGGACGCCATAACCTTATACACATCCTCACCTCGGGCAAACGTACTCACCAGATTATCCTGTTCTGCCAACCAAGCCAAGGTTCTGGCTTCAATCTGAGAGGAATCACAATCCAAGAACAGAGTGCCTTGAGGCGCTAACATAGCGTTCTTGAGTATCGAACCACGAGGCAAATTCTGCATGTTGATCTTGTCATCACCACCCCAACGTCCGGTATGAGCTGCGTAGTAGCGCAAGGGGATTGGTAGCGTGCCACGGTTACCTATGCTTATAAACCGCTCGGTGCGGGTCTCCTCGATGGTAGACTTTACCCCTAGCCGTGCACCCACAAGTATTTGTACTACAGAGTTCTCGTGTTCTTTCAATGCTTGGAAAGCCTCATCAGTTTTGGCAAACGCTAGAGTTTCTTTGCCAGTGGTTGGACTGACCTTAGTGGGTGGTATTACGCCTTGCTCTTTAAGTAGCTCCGCAAACTGCGGGTTGCTCATCAGCTGTTCTCGCGTTACCCCCGCCTTACCTAGCCACGCTGCTTTCTTCTCTTTTAGTTCTTCTAGGTGGGTCTCCAATAGAAAGGTTCCCACTTCTAGTACCGGTTCCGTGAACATGCGAAGTGTCAGGTCAATAAGCTTCAGCTCTGTAATGGGAAAACCTTTAGCCATTAAACATTTAAACAGCTTGTAAGTGATAGCTGTGTCGTTCTTACAGTACCCTGCGTATGCTTCTAGCTCCTCCTCTGAGAAATCCGCACGGTGTTTGCCTAAAGCGTTCAGCACTTCGGTACCTTTCTTACCTATGCCGTAGTGCTCAGTAAGCGCCCTCAAACTACCGCCTACTTGCGTACCATGTAGTGCCCGAGCCATTGATAGCGTGTCAGCAATGCGAGCAGGTCTGATACCAAACCGCCAATTCAAAATAGCCATGTCAAACATAGCGTTGTGCGCAACAGTTAGTGAGTTTTCCCAGTCAAACTGGTTTAAAAATTCCTGCGTTTCTTTTTTGGTTCCTGAGAACCAAGTGCTAGAACTAACACTACTATCATCTATCTGAACTGATACTCCGATAACTTCAAAGAGTTCATCTCTTATGTAAGCCTCAGTCGTTAGCTTAGATAAACTAAACGTACGATCATAATAAGTTTCAAAGTCTATTGTTAGTATTGTCATTTATGTGAGCCTCAAGCTCGTGTAAGTTATTTTCATTTATAACAAGTGCAATGCCACTCGACTTACGAATCGCAGCTATCTCCATGTCTTGTAGTGCAGTGGTCTTGCCTTTGCCTGCCTTACATTCAACAGCGAGAAAGCTACCGTTAAAGCAACAGATGACATCAGGCACACCGCTGCGACCCATTCCAAACGTAGCAGGAAAAAAATAATAGATACCATGAGACTTAAGAATCTTCACGACTTTGTCTTTGACTTTCTTTTCGGGGGTATTTGCCATACGGCTATTATGCGGGGGCAGGTTTACAGTGTCAACCTTTTCGTGGACAAAAAAAACCCCGCACTAGGCGAGGTTTGGATGGGGGGAGTTTAGTTTAAACTAAACTGGTTGGCGGTTTATACATAGGTAGCTTTCTACAGCCGTTTGTGGCTGCACTAACTTAATTCCTATGTTAGGTATGAACGCTCTGTGCGAGGCTAACTTCAACAGACCTATCTGTGCTCTATACTCAGAGGGAACTTCCTCGAGCCGTTCAACGGGGGCAGCGGCAATACCTTCCGGAGTGGAACGCTTAACCAAATACCCTGTTGAAGTTTTTAATATCACAGCACATTCAGAAGTATCTAACAAAGCACAGCTCTCGAAGTACTTTAACGCTTCCGTTTCTATCGCGCTTAGCTGCTCTTCTGGTAAAGCGAGCATGGAGTACATCTTATATCGTTGATCTTGATCAGCCGTTTGGAAGAAGTTGTATAAAGGTTCTTCTAGGACACCGCGCAAACTTTCTAGTGAACGCTTATAAACGCCTTTCGTTAGGTTATCCAGCTTATCAATGCGGCCATGTACTAACTCTTCATCCGTGTCTGATCTAAAGTACTTCGCAAATAACTTTACGGCTTTGCTTAGATCGGCTGTCTTAGTTCTATTGCTACGCAAGTCTTCCATACGAGGAGACCACAGCCATAGTACCATCCGGTTATTGCGGCCTATAAAGTCTACCTCGACTCTGCCAAGTGTTGCCCCGTAATGGTCAGTTACATCTACCCTGCTAATGTCGTACACTTCAAAGGTTAGCTTAGGGAAAGCCTGTGCTACTCGATTTAAAAAGTCACGGATAAAACAGTATTTCAGTTTATCTACTGCGGCAACACCAAAGACCTTGTTGTTGTTTATGTCATAAGTAAATACGTTTTTATTCATTGTCGTTCTCCTAACAGTGTGGACTAGCGTCTAGGTATTCCCGTTTCGCATAGTCGGGATGGTCTGGGTGATGCTTGGCATAGAACTCTAATAGCCACAACACTTCACCAAGCTCGTGAGCGCAATGCCCATCTACTAACGGGTCGTCTCCCTCCAACCATGTGGGTTGACCCACCCACCATTTGCTAAACTTAACGGGTACACCGTTCTCGTAGTTATAGTCATGGTCGTCCTCGTAGCTCATGTCATATGCTTTGCATATCTTTCTTATATGGTAGCGCGTCCTGTTGCCCTCACGTTTCAGAACGTCTGCTGCCTTCTCTTTCTCTGTGCGTATGTCAGGCTTTTCGCTACCACTAATCTGATCGTTCTCAATAAGAAGATCATGGAGGCTTGACCCTGTTTTCTTAACACCAATCTTTTCGATCATGGTGCGCACATACATCTCTGCCTCTGCATCTACTCCAGAGAACTCTACTTTGGTAAGGGCAACATAAACTACCGTTGCCTCTCGCGCCGTTAGACTTAATTTATAAATCATTGTCATTGTCGTTCTCCTGCAAATGTAAATGTTTGATTTGTTTTTTGTCGGCATTGCCACAACTAGGGCAGGTATCGACGGTAGATGCCGTTGAGTTTTCTGGGAAAATCGCAAGACACAGTAAACAATGCACGTTCATTAATATTCTTACTTCATTGTCGTTCTCCTCTATTTCGTAAGTGTCGCAAAGACCGATAGCGCCGCCTATGTCGTACTCGTTGAATTCAGCAAGTGATACAAGTCTTTTTGCAATCGCTACATGAATTTGCTCAGGCGTTATGTCGCTGCCATCGTCCTCTTCAGAAATAACCTCGAAAGCGATGTCTAGCATGTGGCTGTATTTAGTCATTATCGTTCTCCTACCAGTCAAACTGTTTAAGAATGGAATCAACCTTTGTCTTCATATCCTCACGGATAGCAGGCGATTCTTTTATCACATCAATGTCCGCACCTTTGATTGTTCGTTCTAACATAACTCGCGCCCTATCTAGCTCTGGGTCATTAGTAATGTTGAGGTGCTGCAACATATCGCACAGGTCTTTCGGGTTACTAACAAAGCTGTCGTAGAATCTTCTCTTCTTGTCGTCGTCAGTTTCAGTTAGCTTGTCGCTCATACCTGTTAGCATGTCGTGCATCCTATGCCACGCAGTATCCATCGCGTGTTTAGTTTTCTCTTGGTTGTCTGCCTCTAGTGCTTGACGCATCTCTTCCAAGTCTTGTGCAGGAAGGTCTAGGTATAAGTGCCCACTCTCAGGCACAGTCTTAACTGTTAGCTTCCATGCGTACTTGGAATAAACCTCATCAACCGACGGGTAATCCTCTGGGTTGTACATGGCTCCCAAGTAGGAAGCGGAAATTTGCTTAAGGTTTTCGTAGTTGTTGCAGATGTGATCTCTACGTCTCCAGAACTCGTCACGCTTACCGTTAAAGTCAGACTTGAATGGCAATAACAAACTGGTAGATAAGCAACGGTCACCCATGTCATCCCAAGGCAATGTGCGGTCGGAATATTCATTGCGTGTGTTGTTAGCATACTTGGTTAACTGACTTATGTGAGTAGAGCCAACCATAATATCTTTAATGTACTTACCCGCTTTCCTATCTGCGCCTGTCCTCGTAGATACATTTTCTGTTTGGTGCTTGTCTATCTTCTTAGCTGTCCATGTGGATATGCTAAGGCGTACCAGTACTGCGCTTGATGAAATACTCATAGTGTTTCTCCTAGTAAAAAATTGAGTAGGAGTTTAGCTAAAACTAAACTCCCGTGGTCTTACGGTTAATCGTTGGGTTTACCTGCAAGCTTAGCTACGGCATACAAGTTGTCGGGCAGCACCTCCACGCGCTGCAAGTCTTCAGTAACATCAGCCACGTAAACATGGTGCGAGTAGAACGACTCTTCGTTACCTTCCCCACGATTCCACTTGCGCGAATACCCTTCTAAACCGTTAAGTAAAGAAAAGATTGATGTCAACGTATCGTCATCCACTACATACTTCTTGTCATTTACATCCAGTAAGAACTTCATATCCTTCTCTCCAGTTTGATTGTCTTGCCCACAGGGGCAATGATGTCGTTGTGGTGATTGTGTATACCCCACAGCACAGGGTGATCCCAGTTGCCCCACCCCATTACCTCACCGTCAGTCAGCACGATGGTTGCATCAGGCTTGATCTTCTTCTCGCGTAGATAGTCAGCTACACAGGTCGGGTCTGTGCCACCTCCACCATGAGGTCTAGTCAGAGTGCGCCAGTTCTTAAAGGTGCTGCTTGTGTACTCCTCGTGCGCACATACTGAACCGTCCCAATAGATCAGGTGTATCTTGTCTATATCCAATTGCCTAGCCAGACCCTCTACTTCAGACATACACACCTCGAAAGAGTCATCGCAGAACATCGAGCCAGATACATCAGGCGCAACCACTAGCTCCTTGACACAGTTGCCGCGCAATACAGGTAACACGATCCTCGAAGTGACCCATGCCCTGCGGTCTATACGAGCAAAGCTAGCCTTGATTGGTTTAGTACAGGCTGCTCGAAGGAAGTGTTTCATCTGCTCAACCCAGTCCACTTGCGGGGCAAGCAACGAACCCAAGTCAAACGCTCCACCGCTCGTACCCTTACCTGCTTTCTTCGCGGCCATAAGACCTTGACGTATTGCACTACCGACATCAGCTTTCAGCTCCTCCTTCTCCTCGGCTGTCATATCCTTAGCGCCTTCCCAGTCGTGGTCATCTAAGCCACCACCTTCACCACCTTCACCACCTTCACCACCTTCATCACCTTCATCACCTTCATCACCTTCATCACCTTTACCCTTCTGTGACTTCTCGGCATACAAGATTTCAAATATCTTCTTGATCGGCATGTCAGTGAACCGTGTGTCATAACAACCTACGGGTTTACCCTGTTCGTCACGAGGCATAGCCACGATAGTCTCGTTAGGGTCTGCTGCTACTATGTTGAGGTTTATCCACTGGTCCATTGACTGGTTCGCGGTCTTGGCACATAGCTTGCTCAGCTTCTCGTATATCTCAAGATGCCTGCCTGCCTTGTGGTAGTTCTCATGCAGGTTAATAAACCCTGCACCCTTGTCGCCCCACTGAAAGATAAAGTCAGGGTTGTACTTCTCGTCCCTGCCGTTAGTGCACGCTGTGGGTACATCTCGTGTAAACTCCCTCGTGCCTGTCATCATGATCGGGCCAAGCTCAACAAACTTGACACTCCGCATGATCTCGATGCGTTTCCGTTTGAAGGCTCGCGCCTTCTGCTCGTCAGTCATTTCCATAATGTTTCTCCTGTTTAGTTTTAACTAAACTCAAAGTAAGTCTTGGTTGTGGTCAGCCCACTCCGCAAATGCTCGTGAGGTAAAGGCAAGCCTACGCTTGGCATCGGTAGAGTTCGGACCTGCTAAGCTCACACCGAATATCACTTGAAACTCTTCAGTGTCGTACCCTGCGTCATCTCTGCTTATGTAGGTCATGAATGCATCGAGGTCTTCGCGGTCTTTGATATGCTCCAATACACTGAACACTAGTACCGAACACGCACCCACATTCGGAGGTAGTGGCGCATACTTGGGGTTGGCTTTGATCTCGCTCCAAGGGGTCATGCTCTCGTGGTGCTTGATAAAGTGCATCAGTGAGTCAGTTGCAGCCGCACCTATTGTGCCCGCCAGTGCTACGCGTAGCGCATTACGACTAAACAAGTGGCGAACCTTCACTAAGTTACTAGCCAGTTCCAAAGTTCTTGGCGTTACCACAGAACCTTGTCCCACAACAGACGGATTAAAAATGTACGGGTTTTTCTGCTGTCCTGTATCCAAGTAAGAAGCGAGGCAATCAGGTGTGCGATTCACCCAAGCCATAACAATAGGCTCGATGTCATTAGCTGCTGCCCAGATCAACCACTCCTCATGGTCAGGCTTGGATATTTCGATTTGCGTAATGCGCATCTTGCTGTGTGCTTTGAGGCTGTCACCTACACCATCAGATTCGAGGTTACCTGTCATGAACACGATGCTACCTTCGGGCAGTGGTGTGTCACCGAGGCGTGGGTCTTTTACCTCCAACAGTGGATGCAGTGTATTCTTCGCCTCGTCCGAACCCTTAGTGTACTCGTCAAGGCAGATGATGATTGGCACACCATTTTGTAGCCCGAACCTTGCGTTGGGGTAATACTTTAGCGTCTCGGTTTCTGTGTCGGGTATCGGAATAGCTGCGTCACCAATGCCCATGTTGGGCACGTCAATGATCGCATAGGGGTAACCCGTGATGCGTGATAGTTCCGCCACGATGCTAGTCTTGCCTACCCCTGGCTCACCACTCAGAAAGAATTTGTTCTTGTATGCCGCTGCCATCAGGGCAGGTGCTTCTGTTAGCGTTACTGTGCAACGATCTTGAAGGTTAGTTGTATCCATATTCATAATGTTTATCCTTTAGTTAGTTGTTTCGGTTAATTGAGTTTAGTCAAAACTAAACTGCTATCTTATATACTTCTCATTCGGGTTAGCCTTCACCTTGCCCAATGGCAGGATAACTTCTGTGAACACCGCATCGCTGTACCCATACTTGAGTAGCTCATCTATTACCTTGAGTATGCGGTCCGGTCTGTAGGTGTAGCTGTCAGTGTGAAACCAGACGGGGGTTTGCATGCTTACCATCGCACACGCATCCAGAGCGTCAGCCCAATCCTCGATGTTGTCTTCACGCATGATGTTGCACAATGTGTCCGCACACCTAGAGCTAGGGAAGTTATTCAGGTCTACGTCAAGCCCCTCGTACCGCTTCACTCTGCGATGATACTCCTCACGACCAAGCCCCCCATCCGTTGGGTACGCTACTTTTATAAGCGCCTTTGCATACTGCAAGAAGGGTGCATTGAGCTTGCGCACCTCGTTCATCGCCCTACGGTTTACCCTGTGTACGGCACACGGCTCAGGGTCTATGGGTAAACGGTCAACCCCAAGGTGTGTCCTGTCGCGCCACAAGAAAGTTTTGCGGTCTGTATCGGGTCCAAAATAGTAGTGCAAGGTGCCTGCCTCAGGGTCTTTGGGTATGCCCCCTACAGCGACAGGGGTATGGCGCAGAATTGCGTTGATGAACAACCTCGTGCTTTGGGTGCCCCATCCACCAGTATTGAGAGTCATCGAGTGGTCTTCATAAAAGATCACGCAGTCTGTTTGGTATAGGCTACACATGATAGCCATGCCCTGATTACCTAGGGGACTGGTGAGGTTCCGCTCCCTGCGAATCGTCAGGTGCGTTGCGCGGCGGGATATGGCTAGCGGTTTGGTACCTCCATTCCTACCGTTGCCGCGTATCGGCGTGACCGTGCTCTCATACTGTGCGGCATCGGCAAAGTCTTGAAGAGAGGGGATGCCATCGGCTTCTATACGAAAACCCATTAGCTTTCCTCCTTAGGGGTATGGCTCAGAATTGCGTTATACTCGGTAAGTAAGTCTTGCAGCTTTACTGGTGCATCCACTTCAACGTATGCGTCTTCGCGTGCCCAAGTGTTTGCCTCTAGGTACTTTTTCAATTCTCGCTGCTCACGCTCATTTAGGTTATAGGTTTTCCAATAGTTGGTAAGGTTCCCTTTGTTTTCTAGGAACGCATAAGCTATGTCTTCAATCATTACCACCATCTCTGCATCTGTGTGTGCGTCGGCCAATGCTTGCTCTAGCTTTTGCTCCTTGTCGTACAGCGTTGGGTCTATCGACTGGATGCTCCTGCCTACCATAGATAGCTGTTTGGTAATCTTCTTGCGCGTTGCTTCCAGTTCTGCTTCCATTTCTTTTATACTCATTGGTCGTTCTCCAAGTGTGTATCAAGTATTTCTTTTAAGCCTGCTAGCTGTTGTCGTACCTCTAGCTTGCGTGTTTGCCAAGCGTCTACGTTCTTGGCCTTCGGGTCGGTGGCACGTAGGTAAGAGAAGTTAAGTTCCCACTCCAACTCCAGCTCTTTTACCTTTTCCTTAATGGCGCGTGCCGCAGCGCGTGTGTTGTTAGTTAGTCTTATCGACATCGGTCTTCCTCCTCTACGGGTAAGAACTCTTTAAGTCTTTCGGTTGGTACAAAAGCCATTAGCTTATCTAGCGCAGTCCAATCGTCGCAGAACGTAATGGTGTATTTCGTTACCTTGATTGCCTCGTCTATCAATTCTTGCCTATCCATTGTCTTGCTCCTTATAGTAAGAATAAAATTAGTGTGGAGTAGTAAATACATATCAGTAGCCCTATGCACGCAGCGACCGCACCCAGTACTTGCAGTGGACGGAGCCACCAAGGCTTGGTTTTGGCCCACGCGTCTATGTAGTGCGGGTCATGGATGTTGTGCATCTTGCGTAGTTCTTCGCGTTGCTTGCTCATACAGTCCTCCTATCTTTTGCTGCCCGTTCTCTCTTCTCCTTGTTATACAAGTAGCTTGCCATTCGAAGTTGTTGCACAGCCTGCTGTATCAGTAGGTGCGCGTTGTACTCGTGCATACCGTGTAAGGTGTCTAAGTCCTTATCTTCATGCCAGTCATTCCCGTCTGAATCCAAGGCTAGGAATGTTACGTTTGCTATGGTGTGCACCGCATCGGCAAGGTCACCTATAGAATCTATTGTCAGTTCTATATTGCTCAGCCTTTCTAGCGGCTTCATGAATTGCTTAAGGTTTATTGGTTTTGTGGTTCTCATGTAGTTCTCCAGTTTATGTGGTGAGTTTAGTCAAAACTAAACTGCTGCTCCGCT
>Ga0209337_1000710_pt1 | contig 26874 bp, 12 predicted proteins | sample LinPmetageLP53_FD_184044 | JGI IMG/M metagenome (GOLD analysis project Ga0209337, IMG submission 184044) | Marine viral communities from the Pacific Ocean - LP-53 (SPAdes) (version 2) | ecosystem: Environmental > Aquatic > Marine > Oceanic | place: Pacific Ocean | collected 2010-02-08 | reverse complement strand
GGATTTGGAACAGGAGTTTATCATAACTTTAAAACTAATTTCTCAGTTATTACTGCAAAATTAGAGAGAAACACTGTCACTGTTCAAACTAAACAAGCGCATGGAATTCAAGGAAGACATGAGGTTGATATTAATGTAAGTCCATCAATTTCAACTACAGTTACAGTTAGGTACAATGATTTTAATAGAAGAGTAATTATAAATCCAAAAGATTTTGCCGCTATTGGTATTAATACATCAACAAATACAATTTCTATTAACAATCATGGATTTGAAACTGGTGAAAAAATTATACACACTGCTTTAATTCCTGCAGGAGGTCTTTCAAATAATAAAATTTATCATATTGTTAAAATTGATGAAAATTCCTTCAAACTTTCTAATACAGAGTATGAATCAAAATTAGAAAAACCACAAACTGTTGGAATCACTAGTGCTTCATCAGGAACAATTAATTTAATTAATCCAAAAATTGATGTTTATAAAGATTCGACAGTAAAATTTGACCTTTCAGACTCCTCCTTGTCATACACAAGTCAAGGATTAAAATATCCTGCATTTGAACTGAATTTATATCTAGATTCAGATCATAATAATATTTGGAATACGAGTTTTAAAAATAAAACTTTTGAAGTTTCAAGAACTGGCAGAGCTGGTATTGACAATAATGCCAGTGTTTCACTTTCAGTAAATTCTTTCATTCCTGAGCAATTATATTACTCGCTTGATGTTGTTGAAGAGAATGATGTCCCTGTGCCCAAGAGTGATATTTTCATTGATAATACTGTAAAATCAAATAATCAAATTGAGGTTAGAGAAAGTCTTTTTAATGGAAGATTTGCAGTTTCTATTGGTGCTACGAATTCATTTAATTATTTCGTTAATAAATTACCAGAAAAAGTTTCTTATGCTGGAACAACATCAAAATTAAATTATACAACAGATTGTACACATACCGATGGTGCAATTAATTCATTCACGGTGATTGATGGTGGAAGAAATTATAATTCTCTTCCTGGTATCTCGACTATTGTTGGAGTAGGCACAACTGACACAGGTTCAGGTGCAATTATATCAGTTGAAAGTGAATCAATTGGAAAAATTAAAAAAACTAATTTACTTGATATTGGATTTGACTTCCCATCTGACTTAACTTTAAAACCAAGTACAAGTATACCTCAAATTGTTGTAATAGAGTCATTAAGCTCTCTTGCAACTGTTGGTATCGTCTCTGCAGGAAGAGGTTACACTGTTGCACCAAAACCAGTAGTCATTGACGCAGTAACTAAGAAGCATGTAAAAGAAATTGATCTTGTATATAATTTGGGTGATACAAATGTAAGAATACTTAATAACGCTAAAGGAATTAATAATGTAATTCCAACTATTCTTCCAAGTCAAAATAGTAATGGAATTGGTATTGGAACTGTTGGATTTAATACTGTCACTCAAAATGTTACGGTTGGACTTAACACTGGTTTTAGTAGTGGACAAACTTTTCCACTTAGTGTTGGGGATAAAGTTTTAATTGAAGGTGTTAGTATTGGTATTGGATCAACTGGACTTGGTTATAACTCAGAAGGTTATGATTATAAATTATTTGAAATTACAGAGGTTGATGAAAACTTAGGTGGAATTGGTAATGTAACTTATAGTATGGTAGGTGATCTTCCAAGTGGAGTTCTTACTCCTGGATTATATGATCTTCCAAATTCTGCTGGTGCAAGAATTATTCCAGAAAGATTCTTCCCAACATATAATTCAACTATTAAACAAAATCAATTTTTTAATGGAGAGTTTGTTAAGAGTAAATCTGCAGAAGGAATAGTCAATTTCTATGACGAAAAAACTAGCACGTTAAGAATTGAGTCAAAGGAAACTTTTATAGAAAACGAAATTATTAGAGGATCTGCTTCAAGAACAGAGGGAATTGTAAAATCTGTTAGATCATATGAGTCTTATCTAAAAATGGGTGTTATATCTAAGACTTTAAGAGGTCATCAAGATGACTCTGGGTTCTTAAACACAAATACTCAAAGAATTCAAGATAGTGATTATTATCAAACATTTGCATATTCTCTTAACTCAAGAGTTCCATATGATACTTGGAATGATGTTGTGTCATCAACTAATCATGTACTTGGATATAAAAAGTTTGCAGATTATCAAATTGAGTCTGTTTCAAGTGTGAATATCGGAATATCTACAGATCAAACATCAATTGATCAAATAATTGAAGCAGTTGGATTTGGTGATTTGAATTGTGTGTATGACTTTGATCTTGTAAGTGAAAACTTCTTGAATGTTGCATCAAGAGTTCTATCCACCGAAATAAGATTCTCAAGTAGAATCCTTCAAGATTTTCTTGAGTCCGTTGGAAATAGAGTTCTACTAATTGATGATGTAAGTAGTCTATTTAATAGTGACCCAAGACCAACTGCTTTTAGTATAGCAAATACATTTGCTCTCAGTTCAAGAAGAGCAATGAAATACATCACATACGTAAGAGACACTAGATTTACTGCCCAAAGACAATTGATGATTGTTGATTTAATTCATGATGGTTCTCGTGGATATATTAATCAATATGGAAGAGTTGAGAGCACTTATGATCAAGGTTCTTTTGATTTTAATATCTCTGGTAGTGATGGACAGTTACAATTTTTCCCAACTAAGTTTAAGGTGAATGATTATCAGATTGCTGCTATCTCATATAATCTTGACGATAATTTACTCAGTACCGGAGCAACTGCTGTAGGACCATCGATTATTGAAACTGATAGTGTGTCAATTGGTACTGGAATCGGAGCAACCACGATTGTAAGTATTGCTAGTACTCATAACTCAGTTAAAGTTCTTCTCGAAATAACTCCTGATATTAGCCGAGCAGAATTTGAATATAACAATCTTAATATTGTTCATAATGGAACAGATATTGAAATTTTAGAATATGGACAATTAACAACCTCTGTTGGTGATAATGCTGATGTTGGTTTTGGTACTTATAGTGCTTTAATTAACGGTTCAAATCTTGAAGTTATATTCCATCCTAACTCCGATGTTGGTATAGGTACAACCGGTGTGGTCAATACTATTCAGGTAGGTTTGGCAACAGCTGGTATTACTGGTATCGGCACCTTTGACATGAAACATGCTAGAATTGAGGCAAGAACAACAAGTATTTCTTCTTCAGGAACCCCTGGTATTCATACAATTTCATCATATCCTGATGATTATGATGTTGCATATTTTGTTGCTCAAGTTGCAGACACAACAAATAATCAATATCAAATGACCGAAATCATCGTTGTAGATGATTTTGTAAGTGGTGGGAGCAGTTTAGAAACTTATGATACTGAATTTGGTGAGGTAGGAACTTCAGTTGGTCTTGGAACTTTTGGCACAAGAGTTTCTGCTTCTGGAACTACTGAGTTAATGTTTACACCTACAGCAAGTATTAATACTGTTGTTAATGTTTATATGAATGCATTAAGACATCAGGATGATGATAAAGATACAATTGATTTTGATAACGCTGTTATTGAATCTGGATTTGCCACATATGAGGGAACTGAGAGGGACATTAAGAGAGCGTTTGAATTAAAGCATGAAACTGATAAAATTTTTGAAAGATCCTTTGAAGGTAACGATTCAAGTATTGTTAATTTAACAAATAATACGATCACCCTCCCAAATCACTTCTTTGTAAGTGGAGAAAAAATAGAGTACAAGCACGCTGGTGCCGGGTCAACTCAAGCAATCAGTATTGCATCTACAACATTTGCAGGTATTGGATCTACAACTTTACTTCCAAGTGAAGTATTTGCAGTTAAGGTAACTGATGATAAAATTAAAATTGCTTCAAGTGCTGAAAACGCTCTCAAACCAATTCCAGAGTCAGTTGACTTAACTAGTGTCGGAATTGGAACTTCTCATAGATTTGTATCTACAAATCAAAATGCTAAAGGAATAATAGCAATTGATAATATTATTCAATCTCCCATTGTCTCTACTGCTGTAACGACAACACTTTCAAATACCTTATTTACAACGGATGACACTCTAAAACTAGTAGGAATCTCCTCAATTAAAGGAGGGGAATTAATTAAAATTAATAATGAAATTATTAGAGTTGATGCAGTTAATATAATAGGAAATGAAAATTCTTTGAGCGTGAGGAGAGGATGGTTAGGTACTGGAGTTGGTTTTGCTGCTACAGGTAATCTTGTAACTAAAATTGTTGGTAACTACAACATTATTGATAATATTCTGCATTTTGTAGACGCTCCTTTCGGAAACAAACCAAAAGGTGGTGATACAAATCCACCAGATGAAAGAGATTTTACAGGTATTACAACTAGTTCTAGTTTCCAGGGTCGAATATTCTTGAGAAGTGGTGCCACAAATAGCATAAATGACGCTTATCACGAAAATTATATTTTTGACGATCTTTCTCAAGAATTTAATGGTAGTAAGAAAGAATTTACTCTTAAAATGGATGGATCAAATGTAACTGGAATTGCTACTGAAAATGCTATCATTCTTGTTAATGATACTTTCCAAACACCAGGAGGAATCACTGGTGTCATTCCTCCAGAATTACAAACAAGACAATATACTCTTGCCGAAAATGCTGGTATTACATCAATTTCATTTGTAGGAGCTGCGGTTTCAAATTCGGCAGATGTAAGAACTTCTACTGTACCTGTAGGAGGAGTGATTGTATCCGTAGCATCAAGTGAGGGATTTGGTTATCAACCTCTTGTTGCTGCAGGGGGAACTGCCAAAGTTTCTGTTGCAGGAACAATTCAATCAATAAGTATTGGAAATAGTGGATCTGGATATAGGGCAGGAATTCAAACTGTCAATGTTGCAATAAGAACTTCTTCTGTGTCCCGGACTAATATTGTTTCTATTGGAACAGCAGTAATTTCAAACGGAAACATTACTTCAGTAGCTATATCCACTGATAGAGTATTCTATGCTCCAAGAGATGTATCAAATGTTTTGTATGATAATTCAAGTGGATTAACTACGGTAACAACTTCTACTAATCACGGACTTTCTCATAACGATCAAATTACACTTTCTGGAATTGCATTTACTTGCAATTATAGTGGGTCTGGTCCTGTAAATGTATCAAATGCAGTTTATAATAATGTAACTGGCATTATGACTGTTACTACATCTGCTCCACATAATTTATCAACCACTGGACAAAAGAGTGACGTTATTCTTACCGGATTAGCATTTACTTGTGGATTGGATGGCGGATCTTCAACGCACGTTTATCCAAGAACGACTGACCCTGCATATTGTGGATCTAAAGTAACCGCAGTTAATAGTGCAACTGAATTTGTAATTAATGTTGGCGTTTCAACTGTTCCAACATTCTATAGTTCTAGTGGAGTTGCTCAACCAGCGTTAATTGCTCCCAGAAATGTAAATAATTCTGCCAGTGGAACAGATCCTGCTGCAGGAGAAACTAACGTCTTAAAAATTATTAATAATACTTCTTTTGAAGTGAATACTGGAATTTCAACTAGAAAACACTTCTATGCAAGATGTGGTAAAGTCAATATACCACTAGATGTTGTATTTGATGACCCATTAAGTTACAGCAACATTCCATTAATTTATAGTTCCACTTCTGTTGGTCTCGGAACAGGCGCGAAAATTGATGTTGTTGTTGGTCAAGGTTCAAGTGTAATTGACTTTAAGATAAGCAACACTGGATTTAGTTATGGTAATAATCAAACATTGACAGTTGCTATAGGTGGAACCATCGGTATTCCAACTGACACAACTAAAACATTCAAAGAATTTAAAATTGATATTGATGAAATAGCAAGTGATGAATTTTCTGGATGGTCTCTCGGTGTTCTACAAGTAATTGATAATGTTGAAAAATTTATTGATGGTACTAGAACAAACTTCCCAATTGAAGTTGATGGTGTAGTCACCTCAATTGCTGCTGCAAGAGGTTCAAAAATTAACATACAAGATGTTCTTATTATATTTGTAAATAATATTCTTCAAGTTCCCGGTAAAGGTTATATATTTGAGGGTGGTTCTCAAATTGAATTTACAGAGGCACCAAAGATTGGCGACACTATTGAAATTATTTTCTATAAAGGAACTGGGGACAAAGATGTTGTTCTTAGAGAAATTATTGAAACCGTGACGGAGGGTGATACTCTTCAAATTCAAAACAATGATATCTTTACAAATGAAGATAAGAGATCAGTTAATTTTGTATCTGGAACTGATATCGCAGAAACAAATCCATATTCTGGTCCAGGCAATATTCAGGATACATCTTTATTAAGACCAGTTGTTTGGTGTAGACAAACAGAGGATAAAATTATTAATGAAAAAGAAGTTGGTAAAGATCGAGAACTTTATGAACCCGTGATAAATCCAACAGCACACATTATTAAAACTGTTGGTGTTGGCGCAACACAAATATTTGTTGATACATTAAGACCACTCTTTAATATATTCAATGAAGTTGCAACTTTACCAAAAGTAAACACTCTTTCCTTCCAAGATAAAGTTAAATTTATTCCTCAGGATGATAAAGTTTCTGCTGCTGGAACTGCTATTGTTTCCATAGCAGGCACAATTTCTTCTGTTGCAATATCTACTGGTGGTGTCGGGTATTCAAATGCATTGGTAAGTTTTGGTAGCACAAATGGAGTTGGAATTGGAACTACAACCACTGCTCTTGGTACAGTCACAATTGGAACGGCAGGAACAATTACTGGTGTAGCAATTACTAATCCAGGTCTTGGTTATACTCAAACTAGTCCTCCCCTGGTTTTGTTTAGTCCTCCCACAAGAGGTGTCGAGGAAAACTTTGTAAATTCGTTTAATGGTGATAATGGGGTAATTGTTGGTTTTGGCACTACATCTGTTGGTATTGGCACCACTCAATTTATTTTTGACTTACACATCCCACTTGATTCTTTCTTGAGAAATGTTGGTTATAATACTAGCATTGTTTCTACTGCAGTTACTGCAAGTTCACTAAGTTCTGGTGACTATTTTATGATATTTAATTCAAATGTAGGATCTGCAGTAACATCTATAACATCGCTTGATACTTCTGGTAATATTGTTGGAGTTGGAACTTCAAATATTGATAATATATACTTTGTTCAAAGCACTGAAACTGTATTCAGACCTACAGGAGTTAATTCTGAAGGTGTGGGTATTGGAACCTCTCATATAACCAGAGTATTTGTAAATGTAAGTAACAACTTCTCATATGGATCAGGTATTCAAACGTCTAATTCATTCGGTGAATTTAGTTGGGGAAGAATTGATCTAACATCTAGATCTAAAGTTACTTCATACACTGCATTTACCTTAGGAGGTATTGGTGGTATTTCTACCTCTACTTTTGTTCAGAGGTCTAAATCGCTGAAGTCAAAAGATTATGACATTTGACCTTAATAAATAAAGAAAAAAACTGTGTCCAATGGCTGCAATTATAACTGATCAAATTAGAATATTAAACGCTAAGAATTTTGTTGCGGGTGTAACTACCTCTACTAATGCATATTATTCTTTTATTGGATTGACGAATGCAACTGATTACAGTCCAACGTGGGACCAAGATCCCCCCTCACCAAAAGATAGTTTTGATGAGGAAAACCAGTATTGGGACTCGATGGTTGCTCTAAAGAAAATAAACTCATCTGACGTAAGACAAGTTGTTTCAAAAAGAAATTGGTCTTCGGGAACTACTTATGACATGTATCGTCATGATTACAGCAGAATAAAAACTGCTGCTGTTAGTGGTGCTACTAATCTATATGCTTCATCATATTATGTAATTAATAGTGATTTTAGAGTTTATATCTGTATACAGAATGGCACCACCCCTGATACCCCTAACGGGTCACCATCTCTTGATGAACCAACACATATTGATTTAGAACCAAGATCAGCAGGAACAAGTGGAGACGGTTATCTTTGGAAATATCTTTATTCAATTAAACCAAGTGATATTGTAAAATTTGAAGCAACTGCTTTTATGCCAGTACCCCTAAACTGGGAAACTGGCACTGAAAATGAACTTGTAAGAAATAATGCGGTAGATGGTTCGATTAAAGTTACAACTATAACTGATAGAGGAGTAGGTATTGGACCTGTTGGCGCTACAAGGTACGCTAACGTTCCTATTAAAGGTGATGGAACTGGTGCTGAATGTACCATCGTTACATCAAACGATCAAAGAGTTGACTCCATTACTATAACTAATCAAGGTTCTGGATACACTTTTGGAAATGTAGACTTAGAAGCAGGAAACGTTCCTTCTGGTACGACCATACCTACCTTTGACGTTATCATATCACCAATGGGTGGTCATGGTAAAGATATCTATAGAGAATTAGGAGCAACTAATGTTCTTCTTTATTCTAGAATTGAAAATGATAATGATAACCCTGATTTTATTACTGGAAATCAAATTGCAAGAGTTGGTCTTGTAGAAAATCCAAGAACTACTTCAAATACTTTATTATCGGCTGACAAAGCAAGTGCTGTTGGTGCTTTAAGATTAGCAGGAGCAGGATACAGTTCTGCTGCTTTTTCTGCCGATTCATACTTCACTCAAACTATATCTACAGGATCAACTGCTCAAGGAAGAGTAATTAGTTATAACCAAACAACTGGTGTATTGAAGTATTGGCAGGATAGAACACTTGCTGGATTTAATACAGTTGGAACTGCTCAAACCACACCAACTTATGGATTTGATTTGACCGAGTTTACTTCTTCTCCTGATACAGGTGGTAGTTTGACAATTACTCCAACAACAGGTGTTGATTTACAAATTGATTCAAACTTTAGTGGTATCCAAACGACAATAAATAGTAGGACATATAATCTTGGTCTTACTTTTACGGACGGTATTGCACCTGCAGAAGTGAAAAAATATGCAGGAAACATTGTTTATGTTGATAATAGACCATCCATAACAAGGTCATCTAACCAAAAAGAAGATATCAAAATTGTTTTGCAGTTCTAAAGAATTATGCCACAGCAGACGAACCTCAACGTAGCACCATATTTTGATGACTTTGATGCATCTAATGATTTTCATAAGGTGCTGTTTAAACCTGGATATGCTGTCCAGGCTAGAGAATTAACATCACTTCAATCAATTTTACAAAACCAAATCGAAAGATTTGGTCAGCACTTCTTTAAAGAAGGTGAAAAAGTTATACCTGGAAATACTGGGTATAATAGAATTTACAATTGTGTTCAGTTAGTAAATACGTTTCAAGGAGTCCCAGTTTCTGCCTACGCTGAACAGTTAGAAGGAACTAAAATAACAGGTTTGACCTCTGGTGTAACAGCATATGTTGATTCAGTTCTTCTTCCTGAAGACTCTGAAAGAGGAAATCTTACTCTTTATGTTAACTACCTAAACTCAAGCACCGCAAACAATTCGACTGAAGTATTCAGTGATGCTGAAGAACTTGCTTGCAATGAGATAATTTCTTCAGGTCTTTTAGGAAACAGCACAATTAGTGCTGGAGCTCCTTTTGGCGCTAGTATATCAAATAATGCCGGACAAACTGGGTCTTCATTTCATATTCAAGACGGTATTTACTTTATTAGAGGTAACTTTGTAAATGTTGATAGCGAAACTTTAATTCTTGATCAGTATGGAACAACTCCAAGTTATAGGGTTGGTCTTTTTGTAAATGAAGAAATAATTACTGCAGATTTAGACGAAACTCTTAACGATAATTCCCAAGGATTTAATAACTATGCTGCACCCGGTGCAGATAGACTTAAAATTAGCACTTCCCTTCTTAAGAAGTCTCTTGATGATTTAGATGATGGATCTTTTGTTGAATTGGGAGTTGTAGTAAACGGAGTTTTACGAACAAAAACTAAAAAAACTGGTCTTGGTGGTGGTGTTGGTTATAGTGATATAAATGATATTCTTGCCAGAAGAACATTTGCTGAATCTGGAGACTACTACGTAACTCCTTTTGACATTACGATGAAGGATTCCCTGAATGATAACAGGGGAAATAATGGTGTGTATAACTCGGGTCAATTTACTTATGGTGGATCCGCTCCATCTGATGACCTTGCGTTATATAAAGTTTCTGCTGGTAGAGCGTTTGTTAGAGGTTATGATATTGAAACTATTAATTCAACATATCTTGATGTTGATAAACCAAGAACTACAAAACTTATTGAAGATCAATCAATAATTTATAATACAGGACCAACACTTAAACTTGATAATGTTAATAGAACACCTTCTGTTGGCATTGGTAGCACATATGTTTTAAGTTTGAGGGATGAAAGAATTGGTCCCAACGTTGATGCTAACGGTGCTCCTGGAAATGAAATTGGTCTAGCAAGAGTCTTTGATTTTAGAATTGAATCTGGTGCATATGATATTGCAAATGCAAATTTAAATCAGTGGGGAATCTCATTATATGATGTTCAATCATTTACTACACTAACATTAAATCAAGCAACTAGTTTATCTGTTCCAACGTTTGTTAAGGGTCAAAGAAGTGGTGCAACTGCATTTATTCGATCTGCAGTATCTAATAGTAAAACAGTTACATTATATGAAACTAAAGGTGAGTTTATTTCTAATGAACCTCTTTTCTTTGATGGTATCTTAAATGGTAGAATTTCAATTGCTGCAACTGCTCATGGGATTGGTGATGTAAAGTCTGTATTTGGATCAACAGATGGAATTACCGGTATTCATACATTCAGTGCAGACACAATTCAATCTGTATCATTTAATGTTGGTGTTGCAACAATTACTCCAAGAGATCAGGGTGGTATCAGCACAGTTAGAAGTACTAACCCACTTTTCCCTGGAACTGCTCTTAAGTTAGGTAGTTTGATTCAATATAGCGATCTTGCTGCAGTTGTTGGTGATGATCAAGATCCCGTACTAGGAAGAGTTGTATCTGTTGGATCATCTCATGTCAATTTTGTTGGCGTAACAACGGTGACTGGGATTGCAGGTGGTAAATTACCAAATGTAGTAACTAGTATAACTGATTTAAAAGTATTAACAACACCTCTTGATCCATCAACCGATAATTCATTATTTACTTCACTTCCAAAAGAAAATATTGAAAGTTTAAATTTGACTGATGCTATATTAACAATTAGAAAATCACTAAATGTTAATATTGTAAATAATAAATTATCCAGCGCAATTACCGCTGAAGATAATGAAGTATTTTTACCATTTACTCCTACTAGATATTCTCTTATTAGAGAAGATGGAACTACTGAAGAGCTAACTGCAGATAAATTTACTATTTCCTCCCCTGGCGGAAAAAGCACTCTCCAGATTAATGGTCTTGGAAGTAATACTGATGGATCTACTTTAATTGCAACTCTTAGAAAGAGAAAACCAAAGGCAAAGATAAAAGTTAGAAATAGAGTTCAGTCAATTATTGTAGATAAATCTAAAAATGTTGGTTCTGGTATTGGAACTACAACTTTAAATGATGGTCTTACATACGGAAATTATCCTTTTGGAACAAGAGTTCAGGATGAAACAATTTCACTTAACACTCCTGATGTAATTGAGGTTCATGGTATCTTTGAATCTACGGATACATCTACTCCTTCGTCACCTACGCTTACTTTACAATCAATTATAAGTGCTTCATCTACTATTGAAGAGTTTACTATTGGAGAATCTGTTACAGGACAAGATTCTGGTGCCGTTGCAATTATTTCTGAAAAAACCTCAATTACAGATTCAAAAATCTCCGTTCTTTACAAAAATGATATTTTGTTTAGAGAGGGTGAAACTATTATATCATCTGAGACAAATATAAATGCAATTGTAAATGCAGCAGACGCATCAAGTTTTGATGTATCTTCTAATTTTATCTTCAATAGTGGACAAGAACAAACATTCTATGATTATGGAGTAATCAAAAGAAAATTTAATTCTTCAGAACCAAGTAAAAAAATAAAAGTATACTTTAAGAGTGCTTCGTATGAAAGTACTGATGATGGAGATATTACAACGATAGGGTCATATGACAACTTTGATTACTCTAGTGAAATTGGTGTAATTGGTGGTTTTAGAAATTCTGACATTATTGATATTAGACCAAGAGTAAGTTCAATCGCAAGTGTTTCTGAGGGAGATAGATCTCCTCTCGAATTTTTAGGAAGAGTATTTACCGGATCTGGAGATTCATCTAAAAATATTTTAGCATCAGATGAATCACTATTTGTTGATTTCTCTTACTATCAAGGAAGAATTGATAGAATTTTTCTGACAAAAGATGGTAGTTTCCAAGTTAAGTATGGTGTTGCCTCAGATAAACCAGAACCACCTCTTGTGGTTGATGATGCAATTGAAATTTGTTCAATTACCTTACCTCCCTATCTTTACAATACTGCACAAGCTTCACTAAAATTTAATACTCATAAGAGATATCGTATGCAGGATATCCACAAACTTGAGAATAGAATTAAAAATCTTGAGTATTATACATCACTCTCGATGCTTGAAATTAACACAGCAAATTTATTCGTCTCTGATGCTGATGGTTTGAATAGATTTAAGTCTGGTTTCTTTGTTGATAACTTTACTTCATTTAAATCACAAGAAGAAGGTCTTCCAATTAAAAATAGCATCGATGCTGTGAACAAAGAGTTTAGACCAACTCATTATACTAATTCGGTTGATCTTATCCAAGGACCTGTAGTTAATAATGATACAACTGCAGATCTCAATTTTACCGCAATTGAGGGTAATAATGTAAGAAAGCAAAATGGCGTAATCACTCTTGATTATGCTGAAGTTGAGTGGTTAAAGCAGTCATTTGCTACAAGAACGGAGAGTGTAACACCATTCTTGATTAGTTTCTGGAAAGGTTCAATGGAACTTACTCCAGCATCTGACACTTGGATTGATACCGCAAGAATGAAAGCAAAAGTAATTGATGTAGAGGGTGATTTTTCTTCAACGCTTGAATTACTTGCAAGAACTGAAAATATTGACAGACAAACTGGTATGGCACCAATTGTTTGGAATGCATGGGAAACTAATTGGACTGGATCAACAATCACTCAAACCACTCAAAGGAGAGAAACCACTAGTGGTTCAGAAGTGAACGATTTTAGTAATAGACGGACAATATTCACAGCAACTAGATCAGTTATTGAAGATACACTTCAAACATCAGTTCAGACTGGTGTTGAGTCCAGATCTGGAAACAGAACTTTCGTATCAGAACAGTTTGATAGACAATCTGTTGGTGACAGAAGTGTAAGTAGGGATATTATCCCATTTATGAGATCAAGAAACATTGAGTTCGTTTCTAAAAGAATGAAACCTCTTACAAGAATGTATGCATTCTTTGATGGAGAAGATGTTACAAGGTTCTGTGTTCCAAAACTTCTTGAAATTAGTATGGTTTCTGGAACATTTACAGTTGGTGAAACCATAACTGGAAGAATCAATAGAACCGGTTTAGACCAAGACACAGGTAACACTCAAGCAAACATCACATTTAGAGTTGCACAGTCAAACCATAGAGAGGGACCATATGATGTTCCTACAGCAACGTTTACAGAGGATCCATACAATAATACACCACTTTCTGGATCATACTCATCCACATCAGAAATTTTGAACGTTGACACTTTCTCTCTTTCCGCTGAAGCACAAGGTGAATTTTTTGGATTTGTAGCACCAGGAATGGTTCTCACAGGAAAATCAAGTGGAGCACAAGCAACAATCAAAGATGTAAGGTTACTTTCTGATCTTGCTGCTAATTTAACTGGTAGTTTCTTTATTCCAGATCCCAATTCAATAACTTTCCCTGAATTTGAAACCGGAACCAAGAGTTTCACCCTAATCAACGATCCTGATAATAATCAAGATCTTTGTAACACAATTGCAGAGGAAGCATTTACTTCTGCAGGAACTCTCGAAACCGTTCAAGAAAATATACTTTCAATTAGAAATGCAAGAGTAGAACGTAGACAAGAATTCCAAGAAAGAAGTGTATCTCGTGATCTTGGAACTCAGATTGTTAGTTCTGCAGTTATTAGCAACACAGTTACAGTTCAATCAATTACCGGATGGGGTGATCCTCTAGCACAATCTTTCCAAGTGGAAGATGATACTGGTATTTTCTTAACTAAATGCGATATCTTCTTTGCATCAAAAGATGACATGAATATTCCTGTTGTCATCCAGTTAAGAACCATGGAGAATGGAGTACCAACTCAAAAAATTATTCCTTTCTCTGAGATTGTTATTGGTCCTGAAGATGTATCTACTTCTGCTGACGGGTCGATAGCTACCTCAGTTGAATTTAAAACACCTGTGTATCTTGAAGGTGGGAATAATGCATATTCTATTTGCCTCTTATCTAACTCCACAAAATATAGTGTTTATATTTCTCGTATTGGTGAAAACGATATTCTTTCCGGTACGTTTATTTCTAACCAACCATATCTTGGATCACTGTTTAAATCACAAAACGCATCAACATGGGAACCAAGTCAGTGGGAAGATCTTAAGTTTACTCTTTATAGAGCAGACTTTATTGATAGTGGTTCTGTTGAGTTCTATAGTCCTGAACTGACTAAAGGTAACGGAATGATTCCAAGACTGATGCCAGATTCACTTGTTCTTAACTCTAAGAAAATTAAAGTTGGACTTGGAACTACAACCGGTGATACTGGATATGAAATTGGTAATACATTCTTCCAGTTAGGAACTCAAGCAAGTGGCGATTTGGTTGGTGTTGCAGCAAAAGCAACTGCAATTTCAGTTTCTAATCCGGGAATTGGATACACTCCTTCTACAGGGTCTAGGTCCTTTAATAGTGTTAATTTAGTTACTATAAGCGGTAATGGAAGAGGTGCAGTAGCAGATGTGTTCGTAAATGCTGGAGCAATTGGTGTTGCAACAATTACGAACGGTGGTTCTGGTTATCAAGTAGGTGATGTAGTTGGAATTTCTACGATTGGTATCGCAACCGTTGGTAGAAATTCAAGACTAACAATTACTGGAATTGGAATGACAAGTGAACTTATCTTTGAAAATGTTCAGGGTGAGTTTGTGACGGGGATTGGCAACACCTTGATGTATGTAAATAGCGCCGGGATTACTACTCAGTTTAACTTTAAAGACTCTGTGGGTGTTGGAAATACAATTTCTAACATTATTGTTGATACCGATGGTTTGCATATCAAGGTAAATCATAAAAATCATGGTATGTATTTTAGTGATAACAGAGTTGCTATTAATGATGTTCAACCTGATATTAAACCAACAAAACTTTCTGCAGAATTCTCCATTGGTTCTACTGGTGAAATTTCTGTTAATGCTGGAACTAATTTTGGAACTTTTGAAAATGTTGGTGTTGGAACAACAAATGTTGGATTCTTAAAAATTGGTAATGAGATTATTGAATATACTAATGTAACTGGAAACGTTATTGGCGGAACTATCACTAGAGGTAATAATCAATCTAACTACCCAATTGGAACACCTGTATTTAAATATGAACTTGGTGGAGTTAACTTACATAGAGTTAACAAAACTCATAACTTAAACGATGTAACAGTGAACAATCCAATTACGTTCGATTCATATAATGTAAAACTTGATATGTCAGAAACCTTTAATACAGGAACTGGCACTAGTGCAGATGATAGAAGTAATGATGTTGGTCTGCCCAAGTTGTTTATGAATAAAACAAAAAATGCTGGTGGATATGATATTAGAGCATCTCAAAACATGCCATTTGAAATTCTTACACCAATTATTCAAAATGTAACAGTTCGTGGTACTTCACTTAATGCTGAGGTAAGAACAATATCAAGTCAAAGTATTAGTGGAAATGAAATTCCATTCATCGATGAAGGATTTACTGATCTCAATATTAACACACCTAATTACTTTGACTCTACAAGAATGATTTCGTCTAAAGTTAATGAGACTGCAAAACTTGATAACATTCCTGGAAACAAATCTTTGAATATGAGAATGTTCCTTGGAACTGTTGATACAAGAGTAAGTCCAGTGATTGACTCACAAAGAGTTTCTATTATTACAACATCAAATAGAGTTAATAGTGTAGTTACTAATTATGCAACTGATTCAAGAGTAAATACTATTAGAGAAGATCCTACAGCATGTCAATACATTTCTAAAGAAATTGTATTGGAAAATCCTGCATCTTCACTTAAGATTCTCGTTTCTGCTCATGTTAATGCACTATCTGATATTAGAGCACTATACGCCATTAGTGAGAAGGAAGGATTCGATCCTATTTTCCAACTATTCCCTGGTTATGATAATTTAAACACTAGAGGTCAAGTAATAGACTCTAGTTTGAGTAATGGTCAATCAGATGCTAAAATCATTAGATCCGATAATTATAACTTTGATAGTTTAAATCTTGATTATAAAGAAATGACATTTACTATCGATCAATTACCTGCATTTAGATCTTATAGAATTAAACTTCTTCTTACATCTACAAGTCAGGTATATGTCCCTAGAGTCAAGGATCTAAGAGTCATAGCACTTGCATAATGGAAAAATACACAGTTAAGGGTCACTCCGATTTAGCGAGAGACCCTGAAAATGGATCAATTGTTAATGTAAATAAAACTGAATATAATCAATATCTTGCGAGACGTGAAGTGAAAAGTGAAAAAAATGAAAAAGTACAGAACATTGAAGATGAACTCACTAACATGAAAGGTGACATTGACGAAATTAAATTATTACTTAAGGAGTTATTAAATGGACCCAGATAGCATTGAACTAAGTAATCTATCAAAACAATTTGCTTATACTAAATTAGCATCACAGATAGATAGTTGTGATGATCGTGAAGAACTAAAAAATATTGCAAAATCTTTTGCGAAATTATATTATAAACAACAAGAAACAATGTCTATAATAGGTATCCCTAATGGCTAGTAATAACATTACTTTTGACCCAGATTCTGGAATTCCCTATGGTGCTAATCTAAGCATCTACACTGGCGGAGACTTTAAAGCAAAATTTAATGTACTAAACACAGCAAGTTCTGTATTTAATTTAAGTGGTTATTCTGGATCTGCTCAAATAAGAAAGAGCACTTCTATAGGGTCTACGACTATCCCTGCCGCAACTCTTACAGTTGGAATCACTAGTGCTTTAGGTGGTGTTATGGAAGTTTCTATGGGGTCTACAGACACAAGGAACCTCGCTGAGGGAAGATATATGTATGATGTGCTCGTAAGTTCTGGAGCAACTTACTATAATATTGTAAATGGGAATGTGTATGTATATCAGGGTATTTCCTCTGCTCCATAAATACTTAAAAAGTAGTGAATAGATGGCACAACCTGCAAGTAGGACAGATCTCATAAACTATTGTAAAAGACAGTTGGGTGCTCCTGTCTTGGAAATTAATGTCGCTGACGAGCAAGTTGATGATCTAGTTGATGATGCTCTGCAGTATTTTCATGAAAGACACTTTGATGGTGTAGAATCAACATATTTAAAATATAAAATTACTCAAGCAGATATAGATAGAGGTCGCGGAAGAGGTGGTGATAATCCAGTTGGTATTGTAACCACTAGTGCTGAAACAACTATAGCAGGAACTGCAACTACTTTTTCATATGAAGAAAATAGCAACTATCTTCAAGTTCCTCCAGCAGTTATAGGCATAAACAAAATTTTTAAATTTGATGGATCTAACACTGTAACTAATAATATGTTCAGTGTAAAATATCAACTTTTTCTAAATGATATTTACACATTTAGTTCAATGGAGATTCTGACTTATGGAATAACAAAAAGATATCTAGAGGATATTGATTTTCTTTTAACTACAGAAAAGCAAATAAGATTTAACCAGAGACAAGATAGATTGTATCTTGATCTTGATTGGTCAAGTGTAACAGTTGATGATTATATAATAATTGATTGTTATCGTTTATTAGATCCTAATGATTATGGAAGAGTTTATAATGATTCATTCTTAAAACGATACTTAACTGCCTTGATGAAAAGGCAGTGGGGTCAAAATCTAATTAAATTCCAAGGTGTTAAACTACCAGGTGGAATTGAACTAAACGGGCGTCAAATTTATGATGATGCGGATAAAGATCTTGAAATAATTAGAGAGCAAATGTCAAATACTTATGAACTTCCTCCCTTTGACATGATAGGTTGATATAATGGTATTAAATCCTTTTTTTACTCAAGGCACCTCAGCTGAGCAAAATCTTGTTCAAGATTTGATAAATGAGCAGTTAAGAACTTATGGAGTAGAGATATTCTACATCCCTAGAAAGTTTGTTACAGAAAAATCTGTCATTCGTGAAGTAGTGCAGTCAAAATTTGATATGGCACTTCCACTCGAAGCTTATGTCGATAACTATGATCAATATTCTGGAGCAGGTAATCTTCTCTCTAAATTTGGAATTGAATCTAGAGATGAAGTAAGACTTGTAATATCAAGAGAAAGATACGAAAATTATATCTCACCTCTAATCGAAGATCAAGCAAATATTAAATTATCCACAAGACCTAAAACCGGTGACTTAATTTGGTTTCCACTTGATGATAGAATTTATGAAATTAAAGATATTGAGTACGCAAAACCATATTACCAACTACAAGACCTTTATACATATGAGTTAACTTGTGAACTCTTCCGATATGAGGATGAAGTTCTTGCGACTGGTATTGATGATATTGATAACAACTTAGTTGGTGATGATCCAGATGGAACGACTGAAGACGGGATCAGTACCATTCAAGGTGTAACACATACTCTGACATTAGTTGGTACAGGTGTAACCGCTACTGCTGTTGCAGGTATTGTTACATCTGGTGGTATTAGATTCATAAACGTTACCAATAGAGGAGGAGGATATGGTGAGATTCCAACGGTAGCAATATCATCTGCTCCATCTACAGGCATAACTGGTATTGCTACTGCCACGATGATTGGAGGTATTAATGTTTGCAATCTTAATTCTAATCCAAGATTACAATCAGTACAAACCGTTCCTATCATCAACCCAGGTGCAGGGTACACAGTTGCTCCTAAGATTAAATTCTATGGTGGAAAAGGTGGCACAGGTGCCGCTGCAACCTCAGGAATTGCTGATGGTACAGTAGGAATTATAACTGTAAGTTCTGGAGGAAGCGGATACACTACGGCACCATCAATTTCACTTTCAAATGAAATATTCTTATCAGGTGTTTCGACATCTTCAGCACAGTTAATTACAGTGTTAAATGCTGCGGGGACAGTTACTGAAATAAGAATAACTAATGCAGGTTTAGGGTACAGTGCAGCACCCACAATAACTGTAAGTTCCCCTGACATGGATTCAATAGGTGACTTTATATTTAATGAGATTGTAACAGGACAAACAAGTGGAACAACTGCAAGAGTAAGGACATGGAACTCATCAACTAATGTACTTGAAGTTGCAAGTGTGAGTGGTGCATTCACGATAGGTGAAGATGTTGTTGGATCTACTTCAGGATCTTCACACGCATTAAGAGTAATTGATACTACACCTGATAATGATCCATTCGCAGATAATTTTGAGATTGAAACTGAAGCAGACAGTATTTTAGATTTTTCTGAGCAAAATCCTTTTGGTATTCCCTAAATAAAGTTAGTCAGACTACTTAATGTCTTAAGGTCACAATATGTTTGGATATTTTTATAACGAAATTTTGAGGAGGACTATTATATCCTTTGGAACCCTCTTTAATAATATTTCAATTCAACAGGAAAATTCTGTTGTAAATGTTCCTCTTTCATATGGACCTACTCAAAAGTTTCTAGCAAGAATCGAACAATCTCCAGATTTAAATAAACCAACGGCAATTACCTTGCCAAGGATGTCATTTGAGTTTACAGGTCTGACTTATGATTCATCTAGAAAAGTAACAACAACTCAACAATTTGTTGTAAAAGATCCAAGCGACAATACGGAAACAAAAAAGGCATTTATGCCTGTTCCTTACAATATGCAATTTGAGTTGTCTGTCATGACAAAATTAAATGATGATGCTCTTCAAATTGTTGAACAAATTTTACCTTATTTTCAACCAGCATATAATTTAACGGTTGATCTAGTGTCAACTATTCAAGAAAAAAAAGATATTCCTGTAGTGCTTGAGAACATCACTATGGAAGATGATTACGAAGGTGATTTTACTAAAAGAAGAGTTTTACTTTATACTTTTAGATTTACAGCAAAAACATATCTGTTTGGTCCAGTATCTTCTGCAACCAAAGATATCATCAAGAAGGCAACAGTCAATTATCTTACGGGAACAGATACTTCAAATACAGAGAGAGCACTTACATACTCTGTTGAACCAAGAGCAATCAAAAACTATACAGGTGATGCTGCCACTAACCTTTCTGATGATGTCACGAAGACTGCCAAAACAATTAATGTTGATAGTGTAAGTGGATTGAATGCAAAAACTTATGTTGATTTGAATGGTGAAACCATTTACATTAAATCAATTGATGGAACTAAACTTTCTGTTATAAGAGGTCAATATAATACTGCCGCAGTTACTCACCTTAAAGGAGATGGAGTATTTGTTATTGATTCCTCAGATAATGCATTGATTGAAGAAGGTGATGACTTTGGATTTAGTGGAACAATCTCATGAGTTTTAATGATTTAAACGATACTTTTAATGTTGATGGAGAGATAGTCCCATCAACTGATATAAAACTTAAAAAGATCACATCTCAAATTGATGATATCAAAAAAGATTATGATTATACTAGAGGTAATCTTTATTCTATAATTGAAAAAGGTCAAGAGGCAATAAATGGCATTCTTGAACTCGCACAAGAATCAGATCAACCTCGTGCTTATGAAGTTGCTGGCCAGTTAATTAAAAGTGTATCAGACGCAACTGATAAATTAATGGATCTTCAAAAGAAACTTAAAGATGTTGAAGATGATAAACAAGTACGTGGTCCATCTACTGTAAATAATGCATTGTTCGTTGGATCAACTGCAGATTTAGCAAAAATGTTAAAAGACGGACTTAAAGAAGAACCTAAATAAAAAAAGGGAGATAAATCCCGAAGTATAAAAGTACTAATAAAATGTCGAACAAGGATTTACCTTCGATTGATGAGTTTGCTGAAGATTTAAGTAACCTTCCATCAATTGATGAATTTATTACAGAGGAAATGCAAGAGGATTTACCCTCTGTAGAAAATTTTATTGAAAAAGAACAAGAAATAATTACAGAACAAACTCAAACTATTGAAGATGTAAATGGAGATACGTTTGCAGAAATTCAAGATATAGTTCCACCATGGCCAGAATTGGTCAAAATGGTAAATGATATCAGGGCAGATATTCCTGATATTCCCGAGATTAAATATTATGATAAAGAACTTGAGCAGTTATCTGAACAAATTTCTCAAGTAAGAAATGAGATTCCAGAGGTTCCTGAAGTAAGATATTATGAGAGTGAAGTTGAAGCAATCTGTGGGCAGATTGATTTAGTAAGAGAAGAGATAAAAACTAAAATACAAAATATTCCTGAGGTAAAATACTACGATGAACAAGTAGATGTTATTGAAGATAGAATAGATTGCCTTCAAACTGAAGTAACAAATCTTCCTGAAGTTAAATATTATGATGAAGAAATCAAGGCAATATGTGATGCTATTGATACTGTAAAAACATCTATCCCAGTATTTCCAAAGTGGGTTAATGAAATAAATGAAGTACCTGATTTTTCATGGATCGGTAAAACATTCAGTGTAATTGATGATGACTTTATTAAAGTAAATGATACGATTGATACTTTAAAAGAAACTGTTCAAATTGATATTGAAAACTTAATTGAAAAAGTTGAGGTAAAACATTTTGAGAGTAAAGTTCAGTTAACAACTGAACTAAAGGATAGGATTAAAGAAGAAAAAGAAAAAATTTGGAAGGACCTTCGTGAGTCCTCAATGAAAATTTGGGAATATCACAAAGAGTTTAAAGATGATGATCATAAACTAAAAAAACAAATTCTTGGAGAATATAATTCTTTAAAACAAAATATTAAAAAGGAACTTAATGAAATAAGTGATGAGAGTATAAAAACTGATGAACTTTTACTTAAGTATTTTACTGAATTAAAAGTTCAAGTATCTTCTATTATAATTCCAGAAGTCAAATATTATGATGATGATATCAAAGGTGTCAAGACAGAATTAAAAGAACTCAAAAATCTTGTAAAACTTATAAAAGTAGAGCAAAAAGAATTACAGGAGGGATTACTAAATGAACCCCCAGATAAAAAATTATCTATAAATGGACAATCTGATCCACTAACTCCAACAGATAAACAGTTTCCAGACCTTAAAACATTAGCAGATCATTACAGATTATTCATTACCAGAACTCAACAGCAACTTGCTGTAATGGGTGGTGGTGGTGAAGTTCGTCTTGAATTTCTTGACGATCTTGATAGGGACACAGCATTAGTAGATGGTAAGTTTTTACAATATCAAGCGTCAACTAAAACATTTATTGGTGCAGATGCCTCAGGTGAAACTACAAAAACTTTAGATAGTGTTTTAGGTGACGGCAATTCCTCTACAAAAGGAATGTCAGTTGGTATATTAACTGCTACAAATGCATTCATCACTGGAGATTTAAATGTAACAGGTGACCTTGTATATGATGAGGTTACTGGTAGAAACATAAACATTACGGGTATCGCAACAGCGGCAACTATAAATGTTGGCACTGCCACGACGATAGATGGAAGCGGTATCAACGTAACTGGTATTATAACTGCTACTACTTTTAGTGGAAACATAACTGGAAATGTAACTGGTAATGCTACAGGATTATCTGGGTCACCTGATATTGCTGTTACTAACATAACAGCGGGAATTGCTACAGTATCTTCTGCACTTTATATTCCACAATATACAACTACAGCAAGGGATGCCGCAACCTTTGCAGAGGGAGCGATTATTTACAATACAACTACTAAAAAAATAAACTTCTATGATGGAACAAACTTCGTAGAACTACCAGGCGTAACACTTGGACTTGGTATGGGAGTCTTCTAATTAAATCATTTAAACAATATCAAGAGTCTTGGTCTAATAAATATAAAAAGAGCATTGACTGTAAAAATGAACAAAGGTTATGATGCCAACAATTTTAATAAGTTGAAGAACAAAATTGGTTCTGCTAAAAAGCATCGTAAACCTGCAGTGGAAGAGTCGAGAATGAACGAAGAAAAAAAGAATGGTCGTTGTCCTGAAGGACAATACTACTGCTACACTGATGAAAAGTGTAAAGCAATCCCCAAAGGATTTAAAGTAGTTGGTCGTACTGGAATGCTTCGTAAAGATAATGATTATTCTGTTGACGATACTAAGAAAAATGGTAACGGCAACGGAAATGGTAATGGTAATGGTTCCAATGGTAATGGCTCTAATGGTAATGGTGGAGGAGTAAGTGAATCGAAAAGTGGTGATTCTTCTCTGCGTGACTGGTTTGGCAAGAGTAAGTCTAGTGATGGCAAGCCTGGTTGGGTTCAACTGGGTGGGAAATACGCTGGAAAACCTTGTGCCAAGCAACCAGGACAAACCACAAAACCAAAGTGTGGTTCTTCAAAAATGAAACGCAATCTCTCTAAAGATGAAGAGCAAGCAGCGTTTCGTAGAAAGAATGCAAAAGATCCAAATCCAAATAGAAAAGGGAAGGCAATCAACGTGAATACTGAAGAATTTACAACATTACCTCTACAAATTGAAATCCCTAATAATATTAGAGACTTTAACTTAGGTCTCATGTTTCGTGAAAGTTTGGATATAAACAGTGGAATGCTCTTTATTTTTGAAGAGGTTGCACAACAATCATTCCATATGAATGAGACCAGAATTCCTCTCGATATTGCTTTCATTAGAGAGGATGGAACAATCGAAAGTATTAAAGAATTAGAACCACTGGACAAAAACTCGGTCTTCTCTGAGGGAGAAGTTCTGTGTGCATTAGAAGTAAATCGTGGGTGGTTCGAAGAAAACAACGTTGAAGTAGGTGACCAAATTGACATAGAGGAAGGCAAGAAAGATGCTTGCTACCATAAAGTCAAGTCACGTTACTCTGTTTGGCCAAGTGCATATGCGTCAGGAGCACTAGTCAAATGTCGTAAGAAAGGTGCTGCTAATTGGGGCAATAGCACAAAGAAAGAAGAAACGGAAATCGGTGAAAGCCACAAGAATCCTGAGAGTGTGAAAAGCATTGCCAAGGAACTCGATAAGGCTGTTGAAATGCACAAGAGTCAGGCAAAGAGACTCAGAAAATCTGGTGTATCTGAAGATTATGTTGATGAAGCATGTTGGAAAGGTTATGAGAAAAAAGGTATGAAAACTATGTTTGGAAAGAGATATCCAAACTGTGTTAAGAAAACCAGAAAAGAAGAAATGGAAGTATGTCCTGTGTGCGGACAAGATCCATGCGTGTGTATTGAGGGTGGAATTACTGAAGCAGTAAGAATCCCCTCTAAAACTGGAAACATAATTGCCGTTGTCCTCAATTGGAGAGGCAAGGGATACATGATTAAAATGTTCTTCCCATCAGTCAAAGTCCCAAGTAGAAAGGAGATTCAATCTTCAATCGAAACAGTATATCCTGGCGCAAAAGTACAAAGCTATCAGGTATCTGAGTATGAACCAGGGCAACCGGTTCTCCATGCAGAAGCAGCAGCATGGACAAAAAAGTCAGGGAAAAACAAAGAAGGCGGACTTAACGAAAAAGGAAGGAAGTCTTACGAAAGAGATAATCCAGGATCTAACCTTAAAGCACCGAGCAAGAAGGTTGGAAATCCCCGTAGAGCGTCATTTTGCGCTCGAATGAAAGGAATGAAGAGTAAATTAACTTCTGCTAAAACTGCAAGAGATCCAGACAGCAGAATAAATAAATCGTTGCGTGCTTGGAACTGTTGAGGATTAGTATATGAGTGAAGTATATCTTGGTAATCCTAATCTAAAAAAAGCAAATACATCTATTGAATTTACGGAAGAACAAATCCGTGAATTTATGAAGTGCAAGCAAGATCCTGTTTATTTTGCTAAAAATTATGTAAAGATTGTTTCTCTTGATGAAGGATTAGTGTCTTTTAGTCCATACGATTTTCAAGAGAAATTAATTAATAATTTTCATGAGAATAGATTTAACATCTGTAAAATGCCTCGCCAAACTGGCAAAAGTACTACAGTTGTTTCTTATCTTCTTCATTATGCGGTATTCAATGACTCTGTTAATATTGGCATACTTGCTAACAAAGCAGCAACTGCTAGAGAACTTCTAGGAAGATTACAGACTGCATATGAAAATTTACCAAAATGGATGCAGCAAGGTGTCATAGTATGGAACAGAGGATCTTTAGAGTTAGAAAATGGCAGTAAAATATTGGCAGCATCTACATCTGCAAGTGCTGTCAGAGGCATGTCGTTCAATATCCTCTTCCTCGACGAATTCGCATTCGTTCCAAACCATGTTGCAGATTCCTTCTTTGCATCTGTTTATCCTACTATTACTTCTGGTAAAAGCACGAAAGTTATCATAGTTTCTACTCCACATGGTATGAATCATTTCTACCGTATGTGGCATGATGCGGAAAGATCACAGAATGAATATGTTCCTACTGATGTTCATTGGTCAGAAGTTCCAGGTAGAGATGAAAAGTGGAAAGCAACAACAATTGCTAATACATCAGATGCACAATTTAAAGTTGAGTTTGAATGTGAGTTTTTAGGATCAGTTGACACATTAATTGCACCAAGTAAGTTGAGATCGTTAGTTTACGAAAATCCAATCAAACGTAATGCGGGATTGGATGTATATGAAGCACCAAAAAATAAACACGATTATGTAATTACAGTTGACGTAGCAAGAGGTGTTGGAGCAGATTACTCTGCATTTGTTTGTGTTGATATTACAGAGTTTCCTCACAAAGTTGTTGCCAAGTATAGGAACAACGAAATTAAACCGATGCTATTTCCTAATATCATCTATGAAGTAGCAAAAAATTTTAATGAAGCATACATTTTATGTGAGGTAAATGATATTGGTGATCAAGTTGCAAGTATCATACAATATGACTTAGAATATCAAAACTTACTAATGTGTTCAATGAGAGGTAGAGCAGGTCAAGTTGTAGGGCAGGGATTTTCTGGTAAGAAAACTCAATTGGGAGTTAAGATGTCCAAGACTGTAAAGAAAGTTGGGTCTTTAAATTTGAAGACAATGATTGAAGAAAATAAACTTATTTTTTCTGATTATGAGATTATCTCAGAGTTGACAACATTTATCTCAAAGCATAATTCATTTGAAGCAGAAGAAGGTTGTAATGATGACCTGGCAATGTGTCTTGTCATATATGCATGGTTAGTCCAAATGGACTACTTTAAAGAATTAACTGATCAAGATGTTAGAAAGAGATTGTATGAAGAACAAAAAAATCAAATTGAACAGGACATGGCACCATTTGGATTTTTGAATGATGGATTAGATGACGACAGTTTTACAGATGATGAGGGAGATAGATGGTTTAAAGCAGATGAATACGGAGATAGATCTTTTATGTGGGAATATAGATAAGTGAAGCACCACATTCCTGACATCATTAGAAAAAATTCTTTTGATTGCTTCAAGAGTTTGAATGCTGCTGAGAGAGCAGTTGTTATGTATGGTGATGATGCATATCGTGAATCACTAGACCTTGACAATGATGATGCTGAGTGTTGGAAGATACCCAGTGGAGAGTCAACAACCTTTGTTGGTTGGAATCCTATGTG
>Ga0209337_1000708_pt1 | contig 26886 bp, 31 predicted proteins | sample LinPmetageLP53_FD_184044 | JGI IMG/M metagenome (GOLD analysis project Ga0209337, IMG submission 184044) | Marine viral communities from the Pacific Ocean - LP-53 (SPAdes) (version 2) | ecosystem: Environmental > Aquatic > Marine > Oceanic | place: Pacific Ocean | collected 2010-02-08 | reverse complement strand
CGGGCGCTGTAAACCGTCCAGCGGAGCCCCCCGACGTTGTATAGACCCCGCCGTAGTCGTGCGTTTCGGCAGTGAAGACAATTGCTGTATCAGTGTCCTTTGCAATACTGGTCCCGCCCCCCGCTGAAGGCGTCTTAGCTCGAAATCCGGCAGGCACTTCACGAAATTTTAAATCGTCAAAATAACCCACACCGCCGGGACTCGCCGCACGAAACAAAACGAACTTCCCATAAGCAGCATCTGAAGGCGGAGTGACAATCGAGTTTTTCTGGTGCCAAGCCCCCGTCGAAGACAGGTTGGCATTCGTAATAATAACGCTTGCGGTAACGCTCGAAGCTGTCCGATCGGCTTTGTACCAATAAACATCCATTCTTAATGCAAAAGCCGCCGACGTCTGAAGATAAACAGAGGCGTCATAACTTTTATTAGGATCGACGGGAAATTTTCTAGAGTTAAAACGAACGTTGGTTGCTGTGTTTAAAGTCTTTAGTGAATGGACACTATTGTGAGCCGTCGAGCTTCTTTCAAAATCGGTTAAGATCACGCCTTGATCATAATCCCAACCCGGAGGCGTTTCGGCTGTGTTGGGCCAGATGTCGAAACTATTGTTCCAAAGATTAAAAAGACCCGGAGCAACGGCCAAGGGATCGATCTGGTTTACAGAAGCAATCCCAAATTGTCTTAAATCAACTGCTGAACTTAACGAACTAGCCCCCGAAACAACTTTTCCAAGGCGAATCTCGTTAGATTTCAAAGGCGGCTCGCTGCCCCCCAAAGGCCCTGACATAACGCTAATCGTACCCGTGATTCCGTCAATCCCGATATAATTATCCCTGTTAGCGACTGCCCTAAAGGTCACGTCCGGGGGAATTTGCCGCATCCAACCCGAAGCGGATGCGCCGATGCCCTCACTAACCGTACCATCAAGCCCTGAGCCGAGACCCAGCTCAAGCCCTCCACCGATAACCGAGTTAGCCATAACGCCTAAATCTATGTCGCTTTGAAGAGCACTGGGGCTCATAATTTTGTACATATCCCCGATCTCGTCTGCGAGGGTTCTTGTAGGTGGAGAGGTCTGGGTTGCGTAAACGCAAGTAAGCGAGACACCCACGTCACTGCCCAAGGGCGTAATTTCTTTCTGAGTAATTTCAAATTTTACGGCAGAATCGAGACCGTTTAAATCAAGCTCGGTGGAAAGAAAAACATCGTTGTCGAGGGATATAAAATCGCCGATCTCAAGATAGGCGTATTCAATGCTCAAGTTGAATTGAATTTTCGGGGCAGAGTGCGAAAACCTCTCTAAAACGTAACTAGCAAAATCGTATAATATGGTTACGTCATAAACGTAATGCTCGCTATTATCGATGTCGGCTTGGTTGCCCGCAAAAGGGCGCGTCGCCATACCGTTTAAAGTAACTTGGACCGGGCCTACAAAAAAGTCGCTAGTCAGGTCGCCGTCGTCGTCTATAAAGCGATCGTGCGTTGTGTATTGATTGCCCTGAACCCACCCATCGTAAGTAAGCGCCGCAGTGCCTTTAAAGATTTCGCACCGGTTCATCCAATAACAAGGCCTGTCAGCAGTTATTGACTCGTCGCCCGAAACACCCGCAACCAAATTTCTCGTCCCGCAAAAACCTAAAACTTGATCTGACGCTCCGGGATTGCCGCCCGGTTGTTTTCTTACTTTGCCAGTTACTGGGGAAAGATACGAAGAGTCTATTTGCAACGGCTGCTTTGCGTTTCTAGTTATCGAGGCGTTATCCTGCCGAGTAAACAACTGACCTTTGTTGTTAACCATTTGGCATTCAATTTCATTGTATATTTGGACGTCTTCTTCCAACTGGGAAAATTCGCTATATTCGTCAGCAGTGAAATGCTTAACAATAGCGTTCGAGGAGTTATAATGCTGAAGCTTGACCTTGCCGTCCGTGTCAATAAACATGGAAGTTCGTGTCAAAGCCAAAGTCTCATCGACAAAATCGCGACAATCCAAAATAAGAAAAGCTGAATTATCTAGAGTTAAAATCCCACCGTAATCGTATCTCCAATGAGTTTTGCTGCTAATATGTTCGCCGCCCGTGTAATATTGTTTCGAGCTATAACAGTAATGCGAAATGTCATCAGAGTAGTTTGACGGCGTAAAACTTGCCGTGTGGATATCCCCAACAACAACACCCGAATCAAGCAACATTTGTTTCATAACTTCAAAAGGGTGAGCGCTGTAATAAGTTCTCCGGCTTCTTTTCTCGTAAATTAAAGAACCCATGTCAGCCACTTTTAAAAGGACCTGCCCAGGCGTTGGGTGAATTCTTATTATGGGACCTTTGAAAATAACCACGAAGTCAGAGAGTGCTAAATTAGCCGTCCCTAGTTTGATGGTGACTGTCGAATTATAAAGGGTCTGAGTGTCCGCCAGCCCTCGAATTTTACCGTCGTCTGTAAGAGTGAGCGTAACCTCAGACATTTGAGTGCTTCTTACAACTGGATCAGTCTGCTGGCTAACGGAAGCCATGTCGCTCAGTAAAGGGTCGCCAGTAACCGTGCTATCCAAACCCCCACAAGTCCAGTTGTGGAAATCCATTGTCGTACCGCTAAGCGCAATAGAGCAATGGACAACGGGCTCAACCGTGCCTTTTCGCATTTCAAGAAGCCATGCGGCTGATGGAGATCCTGCCATTTATTCCCTCGATAAGTAAGGCGGTTGCTCCCGCATCGTAAAAGATAAATTTCTTTCAAAAGGACCGGCCAAAGGAAAAACAAGGTCGGCAGAGTCCAGAATCATAAGTCTGCATTCGGCACCAGAACTAGGCGTATCAATCCAAAGAAACGAACGGGTGCCTTCGTGAATAGCGTTGTACCAATCGTCCACGACCGCAATATTCGAACTTGACCCTAGAGACATTTCTACCGATCTAACAGCTTGCCCGCGATAAAAAACATACCTTTGAATGATACCGTTTTGGCTTACAAAATCCGAAATTTCGCTGTGCTCGTCTTTATTATTCCAAGGCACGTTAGGGTTTCTTGATAGTTGGTATCTAGTACCTAAAAATATCTCGCCCACTTTTGGAGCGGTTGCCCCCGCGTGAACAATTTTAAGACGAACATAAGCAACGCTCGAATATCGTTGAGCAGTGCCGGTCGCGCTATACGTGTTTGAACCGCCTTCGCTATTCAAATTTGTAAAGAGTATGCGGTTATCGGTTGTCCCTGAAATAGTGTATTGTGCTATCTCTTTTAAGTTCGAGCTATAAGCACTATTGTCTGCAATTTCTAATGAAACACTAACCGCCCCGATGGAGTTTAGGTTGTGTCCCAAAACGCACAAAGTGTCGAAGCTTATTTCGTCTCCCGTAGTGAAGAAGAAATTGTAAAACTTGACGGATGTTACTTTGCCACCGCCAGTGTACGTGTCATAGCCCGACGTAGCGTTAATGCCCAGCAAATCTATAGTGTTAGTCGATTTATTCGTGACCTCATACTCTAGGTTATTTAGCTGCGTCATGCCCCCGACGTCGGTTATAAAAACCTTATCCCCGTTAACAAGCCCATGACCGTTAGACGTTACAACACAAGGATTCGTTTTTGTGGCTGCTGTTATGGTTTGGGATATATTTGTGGGCTCGGTTGTAAATGCGCCAATGTCGTCATGTGCGCGAACTGCTGGCGCACTGGCCAACGTTTTATCAGTATCCGCCCCCGAACCCGTAAAAGTCCAATGACTGCTAGAGGTGGCAACGTTAGCGCTCTGCGACGCCATTAACGGTTTGTCGTTAGTAAATCCCGCAGTCTCCGCACTGCTAAGCGCTGCCGCCGAATAAGCCATCTTAGAACATCCCTTGAGTTTTTAGTTCGCGCAAAGCGGGCACTATATTTCTGCGAACAAACTTTTTCATTTCGGCGCGTCCCGGTGGCAAGCTCGAAGATATTTGGACGTTTACAGTTTGGCCGCCTTTTACACCATCCGCACGACCGTTTGCTACTTCGCGCTTAGACATAACGTATTCGCCCGGCATAAGCATTCGTGGCACCGAGTCTTGATTCGGTGAACCGCCAGTAACAAAACCACCCTCAGCCATGCCGGGAATTGAGCCCATTCCGTAAGAGATAAACCCCTTAATTAAACCAAACATCGCAGCACCCGCCGCTGCCGCTAACATGGGACCGATAAGAGGTATGCCCGCTGTATTAGCTGCTGCTGCCGCTGCGCCCGTAGCTGCGTGTGCAGTAATTTGAGTCTGCATAATGTCCAGAGCCTGCATGATAGTATCGTGCCCCATTTTTTTCAGGCCTTCGTGGAATTTATTTTGCCCCTCTTCGGCATTCGAGAAACCGTCCGTGAAAGATTCGCCTATGGTATTTCCTATTTGAAGATAGGCTTTGGCGTGAACCTCGGCTTCTTTTATAGCCTCTTTATGCGCCGCTTTGCGGGCCTTTTGGCGCTTTTCATCCGCAGCCTCTAGCTCCTTGGTAAGCTTGATCGCTATTTTAATGCGATAGTTTTCCTGATCCTCTTTAAACTGCTTAACCTTCTCTTCGGCGGCTTCTTTTCTCTTTTTTCTGCTTTTTTCCAAAGCAGCCATATTTTTCAATTCTTCGTCCGTGAGCTGTTTAGTGGCCTTGCCCAACCCCTTCACAGCGTCCCGCGCCTTTTCAGCAATGGGCGTTGTGACGTGTAGTTTTTTGCCAGTGTTTAAAATAGCGTCACCAATGTTATCAATGGCTTTCATTGTCTGGTTGGAGGCTTCTTGGATATTGCCCATATCCTCGCCCAGCTCATTAGCAACGATCCCGAAGCTGTCCATGATAGGCGTGTAATCGGTTCCTAACCACTTATTCGATTGCTCTATCAAAATATTAAACATCTGAATCCAGCCTGAAACAATACTGTTCAGACCAATTTGCAAAGCCTTCCATGCCTGCATAACAACGGTTCCAAAACCCACAAAGGCTTTAGCAAGGAAGCCAAGAGTTGGGACAACGGCCTGCGCAGCTTGCGAAGCAAAATCAACAAGCCCCTGGAAGACCGGCGCATAGGCCCCTTTTAAATCCACCACAGAGTTCGCCATGGACTCCATAACGCGAGTAAACATAGGCTGCATGGTTTCGCCCATCGATCGAGTAACACCGCCGACAGCAGTGTTTAGGCGCGTTAGAGCGTCTACAAACTCTTCCGACTTCTTAGCGGCGGATTCTTTCATAATCCCGCCAAGTCTTTCGGCATCCTTACCAAGCTCTTTCATGCCGCCGGAACCTAAATTCATCATTTGAGCAAGCGACGCCCCCGACCGACCAAACATGTCCATCATTAGAGCGGATTTCTCTACAGTCGGTGGCATCTCTTTAAACGAATCCGAAACCTCATACATAAGCTGTTCGGTGCTTTTAAAAGAGCCGTCGTTATTTTTAACGCTTACGTTTAATCTATCAAAGGCTTCTTCAGCAACTTTTACACCGTTCGATGCGTCACGGGCGGTTCTTGCAAATCGGGTCATGGATCCTTTTTGCTCTTCCATACTCGTTCCGCTGATTTGCATAACGTGGTTGAATTTTTGATAGGCGTCTGTGCTAAGTGTTAGACGTTGCGCACCTTTAATCATTGCGTCACCGGCAGTAGCTACTTTTTTAGTTAGCATAAACGCGGCTGCTCCTACCCCCGTTATTGCAGCCGTGACCAGTCCGATAGGCATTAAAAGTTTAGCCCATTTTTTAATTGTGTCGGCGACTTTTGCGGCTTTTGCTCTAGCAGTGTCCGCAGCTTTGGAAACCTTGCCGATAGTTTTGGCGGTCTTGTCGACGGCGGCCGACATTTTGTCTTCGAGGATTAACGAGATCCCGATTTTGCGGTTTTCTGCCATTGACTCTTCTCTTTCTTAGACATCTCGCCATGAAAAACGTTTTTAATCTCTGTGCAAAGATTAAAAACTTCTAAAACGTAAGCAGGCTGCTCCATCAAATCAGAACCGCCCCAAGGCAAAACACCGAACTCTTTAAACTCGCCCCACCACCGGATCGCTTCCCAGGTCTCGTCATCTGCTTGGCTCCAAGGGCAGCGGCGAAGCCCAGGCATCCATTCCCAAGCAATGTTCTCATTCTTAGACGAGTCACAGTTGCGAAATTCCCGGTATTTATCGCCGTCCTCAAAACCCTCGCCCCGGCATTTTGAACAACCCCACTTCTTAACAGAAGCATCGTCACTCAATGACATACGAAGGGCGATCTCTATTTTTTTCTTTGACCGCCTTTCAAAACACTGATCTCAGTGAGTGCCGAAAAAACTTCGTCGATAAGGGCTACTTCAGCCTGCTCAAAAAATTCCTCTGAAGTCGAAACAGCCTTGTCGCGAATGTCTTTGTAGTTCTCGACTTCCAGAACCCGTTCAATAATAATTTTCTCGACGACTTTTTCGAGGTTAGTTTGGTTCTTTTTTAATGTGGCTGCGCGGGTGTATCTTCTAAACTCACCGCCAGTCATTGGAACAATTTTTACAAAAATTTGTTCTTCATCAGGCAGGTGTCTATTGTCGCCATGTTCTGGCACGTACAGAACTGCGTCCGCTTCGCTGATAGTCATATTGTTTCCCCGTAAATTTTTAAATGTTAATTCTGGTTCCAAGAAAATAGGATTTCCTGATTTGAGCTATCGGCACCCGTTGCGCCTAGAGCTTTAAAAGGAATCGACAGGATAGCTTCTTCAGCTTCCGGTATTTCGATGCCCGCGAAATCAAGTTCGCAAGTTGCCATAGTGATAACGCATTGTTTGCCTGTTTCGCTGCCCAAAGTAATGACAACGGGAATGCTCGCAAACGAAGGATCTGCCGTTGCAGTTGTTTGGACATAACGTTGAGCAAGATTTTGGATCATATCCTTACGTGCCCGAACGCTAATGTTACCCGAAACAGAACGATAACCAGCGATAAAATCACTGGTCCCTTTTGTCATAGCCTCGTCACTAATGGGCTTAAGACCGTTTGCCAGTGACATATCAAAAGACGTTATCGGCAGACTTACGCTGTTTAAAAGCAAACTGCCCGAAATACCGTTGATAGGATTCCCCGCAGTTACTGGAGTGTAAATTGTCGGCAGAACCGGCGTCGCGTCGCTAGTGCTGCCCATTGAACTGGTCGTTAAAGCGTCAGTGCTTTTAGCTGTTACAATCTCGTTGGTGTTTGTCGAAACGCTAATCACGGAACCGACCATGAAGTTTACGCCTTGGCCAGCTTCCACGTTTAAAGTTGTGCCTGAGTTTGAGCCTTCGGAAGCTCCTGTACCGGTCAAAGCGTAATTAAAAGCCCCGCCACTAAATGTGATCTTGGGTTCTTCGCCACCGCTTGCAGAGACGCCAACTTCTTCGACCCAGCAACCAAACAGATCTTCTCTTAAAATTTGATTAGTTTCTCGTGATAGTCTTACAGTTGGAAGGGCGTTGGTATCAGATACCCGATAGGTCTGGAGCAGTGCGTTTTGAGTACCGCCCGCTCCCCAAGTCCCAAAGCCCGTAGAGTTGACTGCAAAAGTCACGTCCGCGCCGCCCGAGTCGACCGCGGTGACTTTTAAAGTTAAGCCGTTCAGCTCAGTCATGCCAACAACGCCCGTAAAATAAACCATATCGTTTAGCTTAAACGGGTGTCCTGCCGAAAACGATATAACGGCGCTGGACGCCTTAGACGCTCCCGTAACAACCGCCGTCCCCAAAGTCGCAGCCGAACCCACATAAGGCCCCGAACCCAACCCAGCGTGAAGCAGCGGCGCTATGTCCGGCACCGTAGGTGCCCCAGCAGGTAGCAGGTAGCTTTCGCAAGACCATGAAATTTCCTGCTTGCCTGTAATACGCTCAAGAACGGATCTTGTAGTACGGGAATCCATGCGGTCGGCTCTAGCAACCGAAAATTCCATCGACGTTGCAAGAACTTTAGCAGCGTCGTCGGCGGCAACTTGTTCCTGCGAAGTTGTGCCGTACTGAGCACCAGCAGTTGTTTCCACTTTACAGTAAAAATTTAAATTCCGGCCTAATGCATGATCGGTTGAAGCACCCATATCTAGCTCTCCTCTTCAGTCGTTTCGATTGTTGGTTCTACGGCTTTTTTCTTAGCCTTGGTTTTTGTCGTTGTTTTAGGCGGCTCTTCTTCAACTTTTGAAAACAGTTTGCTTTCAAGAAGGTGCTTGGCTTCCGAATCCGAAAGATCGAGCACATCGCCAAAACTTAAAGGTTTATCGCCTAGTCGAATTGCAGTGATACCCATGTATTTAATTTTCATTATCAACCCTCCTAAGATTGCCCGCTTGTTCGCATATAAGCAACTTCAACCCGCAAAACCATCGACCCTTGACCAATTGCACCCGGAGCGCCTTCGTCCGTGTCTACAGTGACCGCCGTTGTTGATATTGCATTGGAAGCCCTAGTTGTGTCCACACTTAAAGCAGCGATCACGTCATCAAGTAAATTGCTTAATTTTGTCGCACGGTCGGCTTGTGTTTGACCAACCACATGACAAATTAAATCAATCGGCAAAACCATTCTAATCTGGTTAGCTGGTAAGTATTGCAAAGTTTCGGCGATAGGAACGTAACCGATCCACGGCTTAAGAGAGACAGGGATTTCGGCCCAAGTGCTCGCTTCTTTTCCAACGGTGACGACGGTTGTATTATAACCGTTCCCCGTAGTAATCCCGGCAAGCGTCGTGCTTATGTTTGCTAAGATATTGGTTCTTGCTGGAGTACCCATTACTTGACTCCAGGGGATTTTGTATCGACAAAAGACTTTACAGCGTAGTCGCCAATAATTTTCTCGACTTCGGGCGCGGCCATTTTTTCAGAAAAAGACAAGTAACCAGACTTCGGGTGCGTTACGTAATTCCTAAGAGCATACTGAGTTTGGAAAACCGCTGGATTTTTTTTTGTTCTTTTTCTTTTGATGGTTGCGAGAACACCCGCATAACCACTGCCAGCACTCGATCTTTTAAATAAATAGACCAGAGGTTTGCCACCTGACCAGTTTAGTGGACTCCCCGTGCTTACTGCCTTTTTAGTCATTGGGATTGTCAGCCGCTTGCTTTTCTTTCTTATAACGCCGCCCGTTTCACGAATGCCCGCGTAAGGCAAAGGCGAATAGGAACCTGTCTCAAGTCTACCGCCTCTGTCCAAAACAGGGGCTTCACTAAACGACCCAGCTAAAGACCCCGTGGCTTTTTTAAAGTTTGCACGACAAGCCATATCAATGACAAGCGTTAAGGTCTGCGCGGCCTCGAACATGGCTTTAAACTGACTGGATTTTAACTCTTTAACGTAGTCTTCTAAAAACCGCGTAACATTTCCGAGATCCTTGCCAGCCATTAGTATTCATCGCCGTTGTCGTCGCCCGGACTGTTTTGACCACTGCCCGGGTAATCATCCCGCCCCACCGCAGCGAAGGGGCGAATGTAATCGTCGTCGCTCTCGATGGTTTCTTTTCTGGATTGGCTAAAAGCGGATTTATACCTGACGCCGGACAGCCCCCGAGTCTGTTTTATAAGATCGGTGAGGAGATCGCGGTAATGGGCCACGAAAACCGTCATATCCGCACTCATGCCAATTGCCCCACGAGAAAGCTCTCTGGAGTATTTTGCAATGATTGCACGGACACTAGCAACGGACGTTAAAAGGACATCGTCACTGTTATCCGTTAAAAGCGCATCGATAGTCTCGTTCGGCAGAATTTGATCGTTGGTATTTGTGTCGCCAATGGTTAGGCGTACTCTGTCCCGATTCGTGCTTAATGAATCACTATAAGACCAAGCCATATCAATCTACCCCTTGTCGACTACATCCGCGACCTTCCGTCGTCTGCTTTTTTTCTTCGCCTGTTTTTTTGCCGGAGTCTTGGTTGGTTTAATAAACTTAATCCAGCCAAGATTCTTATGCGCTTGAAACTGACGAAGCGGCCATGTTGGAGCTTCCGGCACGGGATCGCCAATTTGACGATCCTCGTACCGGCCCTCCGACGTGGGCACCTTTAGTGGTTTCCCCGCCACCCACATAATTATGCGCAGTTGATGAAACGAGCACCAAGAACGGTCGAAACCTGCTTTTGGTCATAGCTCATTTCCATCTCAATGCGGTCACTACGCAAGTGATCCATACGGAAGCGGCTTACGCGTTGTCCGTCACCACCAGCACCGGCATACTGCCATGCAAACGTGTATCCCGCAGATGGGTGCATTAAACTAGGTGAGTCAGGCACATACATGAGAACGGCTGAGGTTCCCGTGTAAATACGGCTAACAACGTCAGCAGCGCCTTGAAGTGCTGTGTTTTCAACACCGCGAGCAACCAAAACTTTCTTCATTCCAAGAAGTCCTGCCAGCATATCTTCAGTAACAACACCTGTCTGAGTGTATCTAATTCGATCCACTACATCCGCCGAGTTCTTCAGCGCGTTGTAGGCGTCAACACCTAGAACAAGCGTGTTTCCACGAAATCCAGTTTTTGCCTCAATAGAATCAGCTTCGGCGTCAATATCTTCAATCGGTGTAGCGGTAGCGGAGTTCCACTTGGAGGCCGCCTTATTAATATCAGCACCGGTTGTAGAACCGGTCCATGTTCCGCCTGTAAAAAAACTAGCTGCCCAATCTTTGTCCCGGCGAATCATCATTTGCTGAGTCAAAAATTTAGTAGCATCGCTATCCATGTTCAGCGGGGCATCCGCATTCATACGAATCTGGTCCGCCACGTCTTTGTGAAGCGCTTTTACAGCACACGAATATGCCGCAGTCGTCAGATCGTAACCGGCACCGGCAGACTCTGTACCGGGGGCACGGTCTTTAGCTTCGGCTCGCATAAAATCGCCCTGATCGTACTGGAAATAGAGGTCGCTCTGTTTCGGCACATTGATGAGGGGGAATAATTGGGTAGAAATAAACTTAGTATTTTCCTGTAGATACGCAATTGACACGTTGGTCAACGGAGCATTTACGTGAACATCACTACGAGTTGGATTTGGCATTTGTGGATCCTCCTATAAATGCTTATTTAAGCTTGTTTTCCGTTTTTCTGAAAAAGCAGGCTGATAATATCACCGTTGGCTGTTGGGTCTTCTAAAGAAACACCCAAACGATAAGAACCCGTGTCTGAAACTTTAGCTGCTGAATTGGAATCGCATCCAATATTGTAGCCAGTTCCAATCCCCGTGTGGGTTCCAACGTAGACAGGTGTTACCCCTGCAATGCAGATGGTTGCCGCTTCGCCCGCAGCTGGCTTGTTCTGAAGAACACCGACGGGGTTGCCGTCGTCGCCAGTCAGAGCCGCTTTACCGTTCGCGTCCACAGCTACAAAATAATATTGCTTCGCGGATAAATCCGCCGCCGCAACGAGAGTGATACATGTTTTATTTTCTGAAATTGCCATGTTGAGTCTCCTTCTTACTTGGCTTGCTCGTTGAGATAAGCAGTATAGAGTTCAGGGTTTTGAGTCATAGCGGTTTCAAAAGCTTTCGCATACGAAACGCCAGACTTAGTGACCGCCTGTCGAGCAATCCCATCTAGTTTTCCGTAAGCCGAAGCGCTATCGCCACCGCTACTCATACCGGACCCCAACTCTGTGAGCAGACCGGTTTTCTCGATTGTTGCACTGACAGACTTAAAGATACCTTCGATGTCTTCAGCAATTTTTGGTGCTACCGAATGAAGAGACTTAAGCATCAAGCCGACTTCTTCCGGTGATTTGCCGGGAACGTAAGGAAAATCCTTGTGGGCTTTTTCCACAAAGTCTTTACGAAGCCGCTCGTCTCGCTCCACTTTTAAAGCCTTTTCGAGCTTTGCAGCTTTGGCGATGGCCTGCTTTTGAGACTTGAAGAGCGCTGTCATTTGGCGGCGAACGTTTTTAGGGAGTGACTTTAAAGACTTTTCGACGTCTTCTTTTTCGGTCTCCTCTTCCTCTTCTTCTTCTTCTTTTTCGGTTTCTTCTTCTTCTTCTTCTGCTTTTTCGGTTTCTTCTTCTTCTTCTTCTGCTTTTTCGGTTTCTTCTTCCTCTTCATCCGCCATTTCAATCTTTACTTCGGCTTCCTCTTCTTTTTCTTCTTCTTCTTCTTCTTCCGCTTTTTCTTCGTACTCACTGCCTTTTTCGTAAAGACCCTTCTGGACACCCAAACCGTCGGCAACTAAGCCGACCGCTTCTGCGGGCGAGACGGAATCAGAATAAGCGTTTAGGATTTTTAGAGCACCTATTACGGCTTCAGCCGCTTCAGGGTTGTTCCTGAGCGAGCTGCTTTTTACTACTTGATCAAATCGGTTGTCTTCGCTGCTGGGAGCGTCAATAACCGCGTGTAAAATATCAGACATGTTTTTCTCCGCTGATTTTAGGACGGGAAATCTTTTTTTCTTATTAGCGCCTTGAGGCACTAAGCTTACTTCAAGAGTTTCTACGTCGGTTAGGGCTGTGATCGCCATTATCGTTCTTCTTTCAACTCTACGAATTCAACTTGTGGCATTTTGCTCTTGGTCGTCTTTTTACGGTTTCCATAACCGCCTATGCTATAGGCGTTTAATTCGCCGTCTTTTACTGACGCCCATTCCTCATCCCCAAGTTTTGTCCCAAGTACCCATGAGCCTGAATGCACGATGTCTTCCCCGAAGGGCATCGTATATGCTCGGTGAGGTTCGTTTGCCATAGCATTATCGTAATCCTCGCGGCTTGGGTAGGGCACCATGTAGGATTCCACCGGATGGGCCTTGGCTACTTCGCTATGATCTAACCCAATCACCCGCGATTCTGCGAGCCATCTATGGGCTGTTTCCTCTATTGCTTTTGGAGGCACCCAATCGTCTTGGCTATCTACTTGATAAGGATCAAGCACAATGCCGTAGACTATTTGCTTCTCCGAGTCCGCCTTCGAGATCGGCACGACTAATGATTCAGACTGTTCGGAAAGATCCCGACTGACGCCACCCTGCTTATTAATCAGCTCATCGGCTTGCGCACAACTGTCCTCTTCTGCTCCTGGTTCCAAGCTTGGACTATTTTGGGAGTCTGGGTCAAGTAAGAAATGACCGCTTCTTTTAACTACAGAGTTGAGCTTGCGTTCAATCTCCCCACTATCGCCAAAACGACGAACCGCTTTAGGGTGAGGGAGAACACAAGTTGCTAAGTCGCCTAATGCGTTTTTAGCCGTTCGCCCAAGTGCTATAACCTCCCGAGGTTGCTTAGTTTCTAGCCAATCCAGTTGGGTAATATCTACAATGCAGACGTCGCTTTTTTTGATCCCTAGCTTGTTTAAATAAAGATCTTGAAAAATTCTACCGTCTTGCCCCACTAAATATTCGCCCCGTGCCTTGTCGATTGAATTAGGTTCCTCGACCACAAAAACAATTGGACTATTCGGCGAATGAACCGAGACACTGCTTTTATTAAGCTTAAGAAGTTGGGCTTTCTCAACTTCCAGCCTAGTCGTGGCTTCTCGCATCAAGTCACAAGACGGACATTTTTTGCCGCGCCGTGTCATCTCGCTCATAAGCATCGAACCCACTCTTACAATCTCAGGCCTTAACTCGGCATCTTGTTTGTGGTTTCGATGCCAGTCGTCCAAATACTGCCAAGCCATACGGATGTCTTGATCGCTCATTTCTTCGATAAAGTTTTGAGTCATTTGGCTTATCGCCATTTTAGCAAGCATACGGGAACCGGCCTTAGCGCCTCGCCGTTTGCCCCCTGCTGTACCTCTCGCGGCTTGATGAATCCTAGCGTACGCCCAGCCCGGCAGCTCGTCCTTGGCTAATTTTAGGGCCGCTTCCAAGTATTCTTTGGATGCTTTTTTAACGCCGTCTTTTTTCTTTTCTCTCGCCGATATAGCATCCGCCCAGCGCTTGCCCTCGTTTCCCCCCCACAATTTCCAGGCGATTAAGCCAGCGCCTGGATATCCGTCTGCGCCAGGGTCACTATTCTTGGCCGGTTTTAAATCCACCTCGTGCCGAGCAAAATACGAAACCATCCGGTTAATTGTTTTTAAGGGTATGCCGTTGCCGTTTGATAGAGTCCGGGCTCTAGCCACACCTATCTCGGTCCCGCCGCGCCCGTATTCCCGTCGCCACTTTAGCCCCAACGCCGCCTGAGACTGGACACCTTTGGGGGGCTTAAAGTTGTCTGCTTTCCTTAAATTGTCGGGGTCGTGTTCCTCGATAATTTCAAACGCAAAACTCTCGCTTGCCCCGTCGTGTGGTTGGTAGTCGCCCACCATTAGGACAGGACCGCCCACGTAATCCATCCAATGATGCCCGTCAGGCGCGTCAATCTCGACGTTCTTGGCTTTTACGACGTCAGATTTTTCGGCAGGTTCTTTTCGACTTTCCGCCACAACACCCTCGGCCCATTTTCTACCCGCGTCACCGCCATACAACTTCCACGCAATTAAACCGGCTCCGGGATAGCCTTTATCCCTTGAGTTTCTATTTGCTTCGGATGCTACAATGTCGCGCTCGTGACCAGCAAAGAAACTGACCATCCCTTTGACCATTTCCAAAGATAGTGTTTTGCCGCGCTGAATCATTCTCCCAATTTGGGTTTTAGCATCGCTTCGGTTGTATTCTTTTTCCCACGCAAACCCTTGGTTCACTTCTCTAACAACTGCCGGAGGGGCCTTGTAGCTTTTCTTCTCCAGTCGCGAACCCGCACGTGCTGTTGCCGTTGCAGCCGCAAGTTCCTTGTCGCCTGTTCTTTCAAGAATAGCGTTATAGATTGCGTCCCACTCTTCGCCCTTATCGACAAAAGTTTGATTCTGGTCTTTCATTTAGGCACCCCCACTTGAGGAGAAAGCCCCGACTGCTCGACGACCTCTTCCATTTCTTCCGCCTCTTCCTCTTCGCGAGGTAGCCCTCTTTCACGGCCTTCGCTATACAAGCCATCGTCCTCGTGTACTTCTTCTTCCTCGGGGCTACTGCTTGCAACATCGGCGGCAGGCAGGTTTGCGTATTCACGAACCCATTTTTCGAGTGCGTCGTCTGGAGTAATAAGCCCAGCACCAGCAAGGTTCGTAAGCGATGCCGCCAAGTCTTTTACGTCCGGCGTTTCGATATCACTAAAAAACAGCTCGGGGTAAAACTCAGGATCGGTCCACCCATTCAAACGCATTAGAGGGGCAATGGCTTGTTCATTAAAAGCGGTCGTGATGGTTTGTAGGTACGTTCCCAATGCTTGCGCAAAGAGTGCAGTCTTGTTGGAGCTTAGTGCGAAACTTCCAATCCCGTCCATCCCTAGTAAAACAAACTCGCCGAGAACGGATAGAGCTGTTCGCGACTCGTATCGTTTTACGATTTCATTAACGTCTAGCGGTCTTCGTCCACCGGAACTTAAAAGACTAAGTTTAAACCCACTCGGGTTGCCGTCCATATCCGTCTCGGACGGAATGACCACGCCTTCGTACTCGTCCCGTCGAATTTTTTGGATCATATCGCGGAAGTCGTCCACGACCGCCTTTTGCGCCGTCGTTGCGTTGCTTGATAAAAGCTCTAGAGGTACCTGCATTACGGGTAAGCCTGCAAGATCTCTCTCAATTCCTATACTCTCAATTTCCTGTATACGCTTACAGTAAAACCACGACCGATATGCGTTTCTTAGGATGGATCTGCCTTCGGGATTGTTCTTATGACTCTCTGTTCGAAAGTGTACGCACTTTTCGATAGGTAAGTAAGTAATCTCGTAATTCGGTGGAGCAAGTTGCCACATGCCCAGCGTCTCGCCCTCGTCGCTGAACTCCCATTTGTAGAGAGTGTCCTGTGCCCGGATGCTAAACTTGCGCCAACCAATACGGCCATCCCGGTAGATGCTATTCGTCTTGGGATCGCGTGTATGGCCTTTGCGTATTTTGTAAAGAGTTTCAAAATACGACCACCCAAACGGCAACATGGACAGGACTTCCGATAGAAAGTCGGGCCAGCAAACGGTCATGTCTGATAAACACTCTTTGACAAATTTAGCATATTCCATATGCTTATCGGTTTGCCCCGACGGGCGGATTGATGATTCAGTTTGGCGAACTAAAGTTTTGATGGCGTAGAGAATTGCGCCAATGACCGGGTCATTGTCTTTCATCTCCGTGTAGATTTTGACGCCTTTAGTGCCTTCGAGTTGGCGTAACCATTCCTCGCTGACTATACCGGACTGACGATTTAAACCCGTTACTCCCAAAACGTCTAAAACATTGTAATCATCTATCTTTTTGTCGTCTTCATTCATCTTTTAAACTCCATCGCCAAATCGTTTAGCTTGATCGGCTGTTAGTGCACGGATGCTACATCGGCAGTTAATAACTTCGCCCGGCTCCGCACCTGGATCGCCAGGGTATTCAAGAACCGCCCCCGTTGCCGGGTTTTCAAAAGCCTCGCCCGTTGCCCGAACTTGTCTATCTAGGGCTTCGTGCTGTCTATCACCGGATAGGCCGTCCGTTTCGGCAAGCCACATCCAATATTCCACGCCTGTCACCTTGCCCGCTTCGAGCCTGCCTCGATTACGTGCTTGGTTTGTTTCGGTTCGCGCAATCATCCTAGCACGGGCGCCCAAGCCGTGAGAAGTAAACCGTTGCCCGAGGGGCTTTAACGCATAAGGTGTCTCGGCGGCTGACGAGACGGTAAGCCACGATCGAAGCCGTTGCGAAACCTGTTGAGTAGTCAAGCCGGGTTCGTTAACGGACCAAGTGCCCAAGGCTTTACCCACCGAACTGCGCATTTCTTTTTCCAGATTAATCGGTATTCTTTGCAGTTGAACCCGTTTTTCTAGGAGCCATTCTGCTTTTGCTGTAGGTGTAAACAGCCAGGACGTCCCGGCCAACTCCAGGCCGCTATCATTTATTTGTCGGATTCCGTAGAGAGCGACTATACGTAAAAGGGTTTCCAAATCCCACTCATCGCCATCCGCCTTCTCGACCCGCATCAAATACCTAAGACCGTCGCGGCGCATTTCGCGGATAATCCGGTTAACGTTTTTTCTAGATTCTTTTTTAAGCCAGCCTTCTAGGGCTCGCGATAAGGCTTTAGCCCGTTCGGTTGTAGCCCGTCGATGTTTACGCGACTCGCCGTCGAAATCGTCCTGCGAAATTCTTTCGGCCTTTTTAACACCGGACCGACGATTACGCGTTGCGTTATTTAAACTTCCGCACATGCTTACACCCAAATTTTCGGAACAAAGTTGGACTCGTTGTCGACCCGTATATTAACCAGAGAGCGCGAATCGAGTTCGGTTATACCATAGACCAAGGCATCAAGCCGATCGGGGCTGTGGGGCATGAATGTGGCCGAATAGGTGCATAGCTGGTCTTCGAGTAAGGGGAACGCCCCCACATGATGGACCCTACCCTGCTCATAACGCGCCGCGACAGGCTCTGCGCGAGAAAATTTACCTTTTGATGCACGGACAGCCCGGTACGAAATTCGGTTATCTACTTGCCGAATAACTTTTTCCACAAGCTCGCCCCCTTGGTTTACTTCGGCAACAACACGATCAGCCCCGTAACGATTATAGCAATTTACGACCACCCGAGCCCAGTTGTCGACGGACAAACGACCGCTCAGATCTTCGATTACATAAAAATCATTGTCCACGCCTAGTCCGACAACAACAATTCCAGTCTCGTCGCTTTTCTTTTTTGAAGACATAGCGGGGTCGACGGCAACTATAATTCGCGAAAGCTCCGGCAACTCAGTTACTCGGCTGTTTTCAATTACAGACCGCGTCCACAAGGCACCCGGCACGGAATCCAGCAGTTCCGCGTAAAGCTCTTGCTTGCCCAAATTTGTGCCTTCGTACTTGTCCAGAATATGCTTAAAGAAACCGTCCGCCAAGTTGTCCCGGTTGTCGAAAGTGGTGCCTCTAGTGACTTTGGTGGATTCGCTTTTTATTAAATCCCTCAGAAGTTGAATAGGCCGAGGCGTAGTGGTCACCACGCATTTAGGATCGCCCAGACGTAAACCGAACATCAACTGATCCCAAGTTTCGTAAGCGTAGGTCCATGCCGCGGTTTCATCGCACCATGCCGTATCCGCCTGCGGTCCTCGGAGCTGATCGGGTTTTTCCGAAGAAAATGTTTGAGCTATTGCACCATTCGGCCATAAGATCCGGCGACGCGATGGCTCATAAATCGGCCTTTCGTCCGGCGGGCAGCAGGCCAGCAAACCGCTCGGCCCGTTCACCATAACGTCTCTGACATCTGCCGCCGTCCTGCCAACTAAGGCGATATTTCTAGCTTTTCCAGAATTGACGCGCTGCCGTATGAATTCTGCCCCGGTCCGGGTTTTTCCATAGCCTCTTCCTGCACATATGAGCCAAGCCCTCCAATCGCCTTCGGGAGTGCGTTGATCTGGCCTAGCCCAAAAATCCCAATCCCACCTCAGATCAATGAGTTGTTTCGGGGTCAGGTTGTCCAGAATCTTCTTTTGCTGGCTCGGTGGCAACAAACTTAGTGATTGCGCTTGTGATAATGTCTCGCGCTTCTCGGGCCTGCTCTTCGATTTTAATGGCTTCTCCATCTTTCCCCGTAACCTCTTGCCGTACTCTTGGAATGAACATGTCTCTACGGCGTTCTAACTTCCAGGCAGCGGCTTGCCAGGACCCTTCGCGGGCGGCTTTTTCAATGATTGCGAGCCACGCTTGAGTCGCTTCGCCCTCTGCCGCTTTTACATCGTCCCGAAATTCCCGATATTTCTTTACGTCTTTGCGGTCAGAATCGGCCCATTGAATCCATTTGTAGTACGAAGTCTCGCTGATTCCAGCACATCCACAAGCATCTTTAATCGGGCACCCGACCTTAATTGCCCTTATAAATCGCTCGGTTACCTCATTCGTCAACTTCGATCTTCTACCCGCCATATTACCCTCCCAGGTGCAGAGACATTATTTCATTTCTGAGGCTTGGCTCGCTTCTAAACGAACCCCTCATTTCTGATGTTATCATCTCTGACTTGTGCTTGTGTACCCCTCGGGTCGTCATACAGTGGTGTTCTGCCGTAATAATTACCGCAACCCCCCGAGGTTTTAGGTACATTTCGATGGCGTCCGCAATTTGGGCTGTCAGTTTCTCTTGAACCTGTAATCTCTTGGAATAACAATCCAAAAGTCTGGCCAGCTTGGAAATACCCACCACGCCCTGGTCTGGGAGATAAGCAATTGTGGCCGAACCAATAATCGGGGCGATGTGGTGCTCGCAATGGCTTTCAAAAGGGATCTTCCGCAACATAACCAACTCGTCATATCCACCCACCTCGGAAAACGATTTCGAAAGTATTTCCGCCGGGTCGTCTTTGTAGCCTTTAAACCATTCGCCCCAGGCTTTCACGAATCTTTTCGGGGTTTCCAAAAGACCCTCTCGGCTGGGATCTTCGCCAATAACCCACAACAAAGATTCCACCGCCTTAAGACCTGCTTTTTCTTTGGTTTCGTTTATGGCCTCTTCAGTAAGCGCGTTGATTAATTCTTCTTTATTGCTCATCGTATGCTCCAAAGTTTGTGCATTTGAACGGATAATCGCCATTTAGGGTTTTCGTCTATTAGCTTCAGGCAATGGTCCAGATTTTCCTGTTTTGGTCCGCCACCATCGGCTGCCGGGGATAGGAACTTGTGGGTCGCCTTTAACTTCGGTCTTGGAACGCCTTGGCGAATCGCTCGAACATAACGCAACTCGTCAACGCGATTAATCTTTAAAGTATGTTCCGCCGTCTTGGGGGAGCAGCTAACCCAGTCGATGTAGCCCATAACTTCGTCCGGCAAATCTTTTATGCCGTTGGTTTCTATAGCTACAAAAAACTCTGCCCGACTAAGTGCCTTTGCCAGCTCCAGATCGATTTGAAGTGTCGGTTCGCCCCCCGTAAGAATAACCGCCTTATCCTTAAGCGGTTCGCCCCAGACTTCCTGGATCTCTGCAACCAACTCGTCGGCGGTTTCGTATTTTTTATAGACAGATCGAAAATCGGTGTCGCAATCAAAGCCCTCGACATCCGCACTGCATTTTAAATTACAGCCGGAAAAACGAACGAAGACATTTCGTTGACCTACCCGATGGCCTTCGCCCTGCAACGCACAAAACATTTCAGTTACTGAATACGGCATAGCAATTCTCCGTTTCCCATAAGACGACCTTGAAAATATCCACGTTCGTCCCTTCCATAAGTTTAGGGCAAATGTCCCGAACCAAGTGTTGGGCCATGTTTTCGGCAGTAGGGTTTTTTTCCATGGCGTAATGTTTATACTCTGAGTCCTTGAATACGATCTCCATATCCAAGTCGCCCTTCATGTAAATAAAACCGTGATCCCAATTCTCGTCGATCCAAGTCCCGACCCGTTCTTTAAGAACTGAAAAATCTATTACACGGCCCACATCGTCCAGCTCGCCAAAACTTTCCTGGACCCGAACCCTTGAGTGAATGAAGGCCACATAGTTATGGCCGTGAGGGTGAGCACATTTCGATTCGTGCTTGTGTACCCGATGTCCCGAACAAAACTGTATCCGCCGGACGGCTTCGTGGTTTCTTTTCATTATGCTCGATACTCCGTGCCGTCTTGAACACCGCTATCGTGGAAAGCCTCTTGACGTTCTGTACACGAACCGCATTTCCCGCAATGCAATTCGCGCCCTTCGTAACAGGTCCAGGTCATGTGGTAGGGAACACCCAACTCACCACCGATTGCCGCAATGTCTGTTTTTGTTTTATGCATAAAGGGAGCATAAAGCTCAAGACCCTCGGAACGGTGACCCTCGGTTCCGACTCTTAGGGCTTTGTTCAGACTTTCGATAAACTCAGGGCGGCAATCAGGATAAATATGGTGATCTCCAGCATGGACACCACAAGCCAAAACATCCGCTTCTTGCGAACAAGCCACGCCCCAAGCAATACTCAGCATGATGGCGTTTCGATTTGGGACCACGGTAAGCTTCATGCTCTCTTCTGCGTAATGCCCGTGTGGGACTTCGATGTCATCCGTAAGCGCCGAACCTTTTAACAACGGTTGGATCCCAGAAATATCTAAACGAAAAAAAGCAGCGTCCAATTTATCCGCATGCCATAAAGCAAATTCCAACTCTTTACCGTGGCGCTGACCGTAATCAAAAGCAATTAACGTCAGGTCATAACCTTCGCTCTTTAGTAAGTAAGCCAGAGTGACGGAATCCATGCCGCCCGAAACAATCACCACCGCTTTTTTATTTTTGTCGCCCATTAGTTTTTCCCCTTAGTGAAGTCTTTATATGCTTTTGCGATTAGCTCGAACCCGCAGCTTGCAGCCACAGCCAAAAAATATTTCGTTCCTAAATTAGTCTCGACGTCCATGCTTAGATTGACAGTGTTATAAGCCGCCAGTTCCCTAGCAGAAGAGTAACCGCCTCTCCAGTGCTCGTCTTTTGCCAGCTTATAAGGGTCGATCCCAAAACCTTGGATGCGTTCTAAAACTTCTGGGTCCGGTTTGTTTGCGAAGTCTTTTTTATTTAGAGCTTTAAACTTACCGCGCCCCATATATAAACGGAGCTGGCCATAACGCGCCACGCTCTCCCACGCCGACGTGTCGCACATGTATGGTTTGAAGTATTTAACGAACTCAAGATTCGTAAAGCCTAGCCAATGAACCTTTCGTTTTCCTATCTTCTGCATGATACCTTTAACGAAACCCCGGTTGCCTTTAGTACCGACCAAGCCCCCAACACCGACCACATCGCTCGTCTCATAATACTCGTCCAAAACCGACGGGTCTTCGCCACGTGTAAAAATAGGAACCGGCTTAAAACCTCTGCGCAACATTGTCTGATAGTTTTTCATAGTGGCTTCGGGGTTCCCAATCACATCCAGCGTGAAATATCGCCAGGGCTCCACGGGCAGACCTTCTATGAATTTACAGTAATCGTCGAGGTGGATTTCCTTGCCCAACTTCCAAGAAGTAAAAGCCCCGGAATCCAGAACAAACCTAATCGAACCGCCTAGATCTTTAGCAATCCTCTGCATTCGATCTGAACAATACGGATACGCAACCAAGGCGTTTAGACGGGGAGGCTTCACGAGATATCCACACTGATGGCATGCTCGTCGCAATATGCTTTAATTTTATTAGTTACCTCTTCGACAAAAGTACCGTCGAGCTGAATAACTATCCTCTCCCTAATCCCGTCTAGGTTTGCCTCGGTTGAATTAAGGGCGTCGATGTCGGAGTTCCACCCGTCCTCTAGCATGTTGTCGATTTCGCCAGAGCTAAATCCAGCCAGCGTTAAATCTATATCCGGCCCCAACTCTTGAAGTTCCAACCCGAGCATTTCTGTATCCCAGCCAGAGTTGACCGCAATTTTATTATCCGCAAGGATGTAAGCCCGCTTCTGAATTTCCGTTAGCCCGTCTAAGGGGATCACCGGTACTTCGGACAGCCCCAGTTTTTGGGCAGCCAGTAGACGGCCATGCCCCGCAATCACCCCGTTCTCCCCATCGATTAGAATAGGGTTAGTCCAGCCAAACTCTTTTATGCTCGCGGCAATTTGTGCGATTTGGGAATCTGAGTGAGTCCTCGCGTTGCGGGCGTATGGGACAAGGTCTTTCGTGCTTGCCAGCTCAATTGCCATCTTTGTTTCCATGATTAAATCCTCTAGGGTTTTTTAAATTTTTTTCTGCTAATTTTTTTCTGCGAATTTTTTTCTCGTCCTACGAGCTGGTTAGCTTCGCACCCCGGCGGATCGCCTGAAAAGTGGGCGGGGGGCCTACATGGAGGTGGATGTAGGTCAACCGCATCGGTCGTGGGCGAGTGACCCACATGTAGGTCTACCGCATCGGTTCGGCTCCCGTGTAGGTCTACCGCATCGGTTCGACTCCCATGTGGGCTAGCAGCATCGGTTCGGCTCCCGCGTAAGTTTACCGCATCGGTTAAACTACCCGGACCCACATGTAGGTCTACCGCATCGGTTCGACTCCCGAGACCCACATGTAAGTTTACCGCATCGGTAGTAGGTGGGTTGCCTACGTGTAGGTCTACAGCATCGGTAGTAGGTGGGTTGCCTACGTGTAGGTCTGCCGCATCGGTTCGACTCCCTGGACCCACATGTAGGTCTACCGCATCGGTTCGACTCCCTGGACCCACATGTAAGTTTACCGCATCGGTAGTAGGTGGGTTGCCTACGTGTAGGTCTACAGCATCGGTAGTAGGTGGCTTGCCTACGTGTAGGTCTACAGCATCGGTAGTAGGTGGTGAGGGCATATGTAGGGCATTGCGTATGCTTGTGGCCGTAACACGTACACGGCGTGGCCCCCACCTACGTGTATCCAAATAGCCCACCTTGACCCACCTTGCCACCGTTGTACGTGCGCACCCTACAAGCTGGCTAGTCTCCAGCAGGCTATAAAAGGGTTTATCCAACAAGCCACAACTTTTACAAAGTTTTAGCCATTCGGATCCATGTGGGTCACTGTGGGTCATAGTGAATCATTAGATCACTATTTAGTACAATACAAGCTCAAAAGAAACATAGCCCATATAAAGGGCAAAAATAAAAAAACAAACTACACGTCTTTTTATCTTGCATAGTTTGCAACAATGGGTTATAATTTAAAGGTAACCAAACCACGGAGACCCACATGGAATTAGCATACTCTCAAAAGCCAGTTGTAAACATTACGGCTAAAAGCAACATAACCTACAAAGTAATATCTAGAAGCCCACATGGTATGCACCTTGAAGTTAAGTTTAATGCTTTTGGTACACCACGCATGGTGCAATTACAAAAGTTCGGCACCAGATGGGACATTGTACGTGTATGCTGCCCAGATGGCTGGCCTGTTTGCGTACCCAATAAAGTTGCAGAATTTTGCCGGGAATTAGCGCCAACACTTTGCGCGGGTTAAAAATAAAAAAACAAACTACACGTCTTTTTATCTTGCATAGTTTGCAACAATAGGTTATAATTTAAAGGTAACCAAAGGGGAGCAAATGTTTAAGGTAAATCAAAAAGTAACGTTTGGCAAATATAACCAAACTGACGCAGTAATTCTACGGGTAAATAAAAAAACCTTAAGAGTTGAAATTACTGCAACACGTGGTGAAAGTGGTTTTTATGTAGTGGGCAAAACCTATAGTGTAAAAACTTGCCGTTTTACAGAAAATGCTTTTAAAGTACCATGTAGGGAAACTACTACCATGCAACGCCAAATTGCTTTTGAAAGTGGCGTTACCACTAAATGGCAAGCGGATTTTGGTAAAACTATGAAAAAGTTTTTTAAATAAAAAAACAAACTACCCGTCTTTTTATCTTGCATAGTTTGCAACAATAGGTTATAATTTAAAGGTAACCAAACAACCACGGAGAATCAAATGCTACCCAGCAGAATTACAAAGCGCGTCAACCTTAACAACCTTAGCCAAAGCAACCCAGACGTGGGAACCATGGTTGAGGTAGTAGATGAGCTTACACCTAATTATGAGGTGGATGAGGGCTTTGTTGAGATTTGCCCTACTACTGGCAACCACGTGCTTGTAGTTACCTTTTACCGTGAGGCTCATTGGCCGGTTAAGTAAACCAAATAGCCCCCACTAATTAGCCCGCTATATGCGGGCTTTTTGGGTGTAACACAACCACGGAGGCCCACATGGCAATAGTATTTATTATGAGCATTTTGTTAGCTGGCAATTTAGCAGGGCTTGGGGACAAGAAATACAGTTTAGCCAATTACATTGGCGCGGGTGAGTAAGTGGCGCGCTACATACTTTTGGCCGCATGGGTGGCTGTAGGTTATGGCAACGCTGCTGTACCGCCTACGCCTCCGCCCACCGCACCTGTAATAGCGCAGGGGTGGACCACTTCCTAATACCCACATGTGGGTCACCTGCCGACAGGTGGGTGGCTTGCCTACATGTAGGTCAAGGGAGGTCTGTACCTACATAGACCCACATGTAGGTCAGGGGAGGTCAAGGGAGGTCATTGCCCACAGAGACCCACATGTAGGTCACGTATTTGGCCACTTTTCTAAGGCTTTGAAAACTACGCTTTTTGGGCTTGGGAAAAATCCTAAAATTAAATTCTGCCCAGCCGGGCCGGGCCGGACTGTGCACAGCAGCCTAGAAACGCAGTCGGTTTTTTAGGGTGATGTCATGGCGTTATTTAATTGCCCAGCGCGGGGAAAATAAAAAATAAAAAAACAAACTACTTGTCTTTTTATCTTGCATAGTTTGCAACAATAGGTTATAATTTAAAGGTAACCAAACCAAGGAGAAAATTATGGCAAGCAAGACTGATTGGTATAGCAACTGCAATTTTTACAAGCGCGGCAAGGCGGACGGCAAGACCGTAACTTATAAAAGACCGGGCGTTTGGTTTAAATTCGCGAATCCCGAACAGGCTAAGATCGCAGCCCTGGAATGGCTTACTGAAGCCAATGTTAACAGTAGCCGCGGCCCTATCTATAAGGAAGTCATTATAAAGTACCTAGATACAACCACGGGACGGGACAAGCCTGTTGAACGCATCGCGTTGAAGTACCGTTATGTGGAGCCAGGGAAATCGGGTTGGCTAAGTAAATAAAAAAACAAACTACTTGTCTTTTTATCTTGCAAAGTTTGCAACAATAGGTTATAATTAAAAGGTAACCAAACCACGGAGTAGAAAATGTTATTCGAAGAAAAAACTTATAATAGCCCGAACGTATTTACACGCCCGACCATAGATTTTGACGTAGATTATTTGCGCGAGAATTTAAAAGTAAGAAGTGAGGCAGACCGAGGTGTACGGGAAGATGGTGAAATCCGCAGCGAGATTGAAATTAGCGTTAAGATTAGCCCGGCTGAATTGGAGCTTTTCGAGAAGATAAATCCTAGGAACGCCTATGGTGAAACACTAGGGTTCCCACACGGGCGGTCGCGTCTTAAAATTTTATTTAACGAGGACAGGAATGCCTTGATTTTCAGGAGGCGCTTTTCGTTCCAGATTAAATACAGCGGCTGCAAAACCGAAAAATCAAGATTGGCAAAATGGGAAAAGGAGTTTGCTAGAGTTACAAGTATAGAAAAAGAAGTTGCTAGGCAGGATGAATGGGTTTCTATTTTTGTGGGGGCTTTTGTCGACCAAGTAGGTTACTACAACGAACGCCAGGAAAAAGAACTTTTGAGCAAATTGGGAACTGAAAGTGGCTGGGGATTTGGCGGAGAGCTTGGTTATACGGAAAACGAAACCCAAGCCATTGAGCAATTGGAGCAAAATGCTAAAAAACTAGAAGAGGAATTGGAGCAAATTAAAAATAACCAAAATGCGATTCGTAACCGCGTAAGCCTACGCCGTCAAAAATCTTTAGCGAAAAGAATCGCAGATGAGGAACCGGGCGACTTGCCAGAAAGTGTGACCGGCAAACTTTATCAGGACTTGCAAAATGGGAACGCCTGGGAAAAGCACGTTGAAGAAGACGAAAGATTTTTTATGTAAAGTCAAGGAAAAAATTAAATATTAATAATAAATAAAAAAACAAACTACACGTCTTTTTATCTTGCATAGTTTGCAACAATGGGTTATAATTTAAAGGTAACCAAACCACGGAGTAGAAAATGGAAATTAAAGAACTTATCCAAATGCTGAATGATATTGTAGATGATAACCCAGAGGCAACCGTCTACATTGGGACCAGGGGCAGGCATAGCGCAGTAGCAAGCCACGTAAGCGGCCCCGTCCGTTTGCGGGATACAGATTCCACACAAGAATGTGATGGAACGGTTTACATTGTTTCAGATGGTGATTGTAAAAACATACCTCTAAGTCTATTTGACTAAAAATAAAAAAACAAACTACTTGTCTTTTTATCTTGCATAGTTTGCAACAATGGGTTATAATTTAAAGGTAACCAAACCACGGAGCAAAACATGGCAGTTAGAATTCTCATTGATGAAGCAGCGCAGCTTGTACCGGAATCGAAAACCTTGGACGAAC
>Ga0209337_1000707_pt1 | contig 26894 bp, 39 predicted proteins | sample LinPmetageLP53_FD_184044 | JGI IMG/M metagenome (GOLD analysis project Ga0209337, IMG submission 184044) | Marine viral communities from the Pacific Ocean - LP-53 (SPAdes) (version 2) | ecosystem: Environmental > Aquatic > Marine > Oceanic | place: Pacific Ocean | collected 2010-02-08 | reverse complement strand
ATTCAAAAACTGGAAACACAATCATTGGTGGTCATCAAAGGTTTAAGATATTGCAAGAGATGGAAACAGACAACATTCCTTGTGTGGTTCTTGATTTAAGCAAAGAGAAAGAAATGGAATTGAATATCCGATTGAACAAGTCTGGTGGTGAATTTGATATGGATTTACTTGCAAATTTCTTTGATGTGGATTCATTGGTTGACTGGGGTTTCAAACACATTGATCTTGACATTAATATTGATAAAATTGGAGGGAACATTGAAGATGACCAGATACCAGAAATTAAAGAAAGCAGAGTAAAACTTGGAGATGTTTGGCAATTAGGAAAGCACAGATTAATGTGTGGAGATAGCACAAAAGAAAGTGATGTTGAAAAACTAATGAATGGAGAAAAGGCAGAATTATTACACGCAGATCCCCCTTATGGAATGGGCAAAGAAAAAGATGGTGTATTAAATGACAATTTATATAAGGAAAAATTAGACACTTTTCAACTAGAATGGTTTAAAACTTTTAGACCTTATTTAGATGATAATGGCTCTTGCTATATTTGGGGCAATGCTGAGGACTTGTGGAGATTATGGTTTACACTTTTAAAAAACACAGAAAGGTTATCATATAGAAATGTGATAGTGTGGGATAAACAGCACGAAGGAAACCCAACATTAAGGGTTTGCGGTGCAACTTTTGATCAAGATAGAAGTTTTACACAATCAGAAAGATGTTTGTTTTTTATGATAGGTGAACAAGAATTTAATAATAATGCAGATAATTATTGGCAAGGGTGGGACTTTATGCTTAATTATTTAAAAGAAGAAAAAAATAAATCTAAATTAACAATTAAAGAATTAAAAAAAATTGCAGGACATAGTGAAAACAGTGGTTGTCATTGGTTTGATAAATCACAATGGCAAATGCCCACAAAAGAAGTATATAATTCTTGGAAATTTTATTGCAAAGAAAATAATATAGATGCTTTTAAAAAAGACTACCAAGAATTAAAAAAAGCATTTTACAATACAAAAGCATATTTTAACAATACGCACGATAATATGACTGATGTCTGGAATTATAAAAGAGTAACAGGAAATGAAAGACACAACCATGCTACACCAAAACCAGTAGAAATGATGGAACGAATAATTAAAACAAGTAGCAAGAAAAAAGTAATGGAGCCATTTTTAGGTAGTGGTTCAACATTAATAGCTTGTGAAAAAACTAATAGAGTATGTTATGGAATGGAATTAAATACAAAGTATTGTGATGTAATTATAGAAAGATGGGAACAGTTTACAGGACAAAAAGCAACTAAATTATGATTAAAAAATTTATATGATAAAATTAAATAATATATATAATGAAGATTGTTTAAAAACAATGTCAAAAATACCAGATAATTATATTGATTTAATCGTTACAAGTCCACCATACAATAAGGGTTATTGGTCAAGTAATAGAAATATTAATAATGGATTTAAAACTAAATCAAGGAGAATTGAATACGATACATTTATTGATTGTTTAGAACCTATTGATTATATTAATAATCAAAAAAAAATTATAAAAGAATGTTTAAGAATTTTAAAACCTACAGGTTCATTGTTTTACAACCATCAACCAATACAAAAATTGCACCAAGAAATAAACCCATTATATATATATGACTTTCCAGTGAAACAGACTATAGTTTGGAACAGAAAAAACACACCTAAATTAGATAAAAGTTATTTTTTTCCAATTATAGAGTATATATATTGGATTCAAAAAACAAATAAAAGCAGAGTTAAATTTGATAGAAAAAAAGCAATATTCAATAAGTGTATTTGGGAAATTCCTCCTGATAGAAAAAATAAATTTTCAGCACCCTTTCCAATTGAAATTCCTTTAAATTGCATATTATCTTGCACAAACGAAAATGATATTATTTTTGATCCATATATGGGATCGGGCACAACTGCATTTGCGTGTATAAAGACTAATAGAAACTATATAGGTTCAGAAATAAGCCAAAAATTCTGTGAATTAATAAATAATAAAATAAAAAAATCGGTATAAAAACGGAACAAAATGAAACTATACAACGGAAATTGTTTGAAGATAATGAAATTGATACCAGACAAAAGTATTGATGCAATTATTACAGACCCCCCATACGGAACAACCGCTTGTAAATGGGACAGCGTAATTGACTTTGATTTAATGTGGGAACAATTAAACAGAATAATAAAAGATAATGGAGCAATAGTTTTATTTGGTAGTGAGCCTTTTAGTAGTGCTTTACGAATGAGCAATATTAAAATGTTTAAGTATGATTGGATATGGGATAAGACAAGAGGGTATAATTTTGCTCAAGCCAATTACGCTCCAATGAAATCACACGAAATTATTTCTATATTTTCAACGGGTGGAATTACTAATAATAAAAGAGGTTCTGTTCCTTATTATCCCATTAAAACTGATACTCATATTAAACACAAAAGCGGAACACCTACTAAATCTGAAAACTTAAACAGTTGGAATTCCAAAGCATTAAATAAAGAGCATAAAGGATTTTATCCCAAGTCTATCCAAGTATTTAAAAAAGATAGTAAAAACACTCACCCTACACAAAAACCTGTTAAATTAATGGAGTATCTTATTAAAACCTACACAAATGAAAATGAAATAGTCTTAGACTTTACAATGGGTAGTGGAACGACGGGTGTTGCTTGTTGCAATACTAATAGAAATTTCATAGGTATTGAATTAGATAAAGACTATTTTAAAATAGCAGAACAAAGAATAAAGAATTTATTATGAATAAATTTCCAAACAAATCAACACAATTTAGTTCAACTAATCAACCAGAAAAAAGAGGTAGACCAAAAGGAGTGCGAAATGTTGCAACAGTATTGAAAGAACTATTGTCAACACAAGACACAAACATGGGTGGAATTGGTGATTTTGGTTCACCACTTGCAAAAATGTTGATAAAAATTGCGTTCAGTAATGATTCAAACAACAATGACAAACTCAAAGCAATCAAAGAGATACTTGACCGAATTGATGGATTGCCAGAACAGAATGTCAATGTGAGTGCAAATGCACCATCATGGCTCAATGAAGAAAACAATGAACAAGATTATGATGATATAATTGAAGATGAAACAAGCGAAACCATACTATGATGTAAAAAATTCAACCAAGCGCATTTGCATATTGCAAGGTGGAACAAGGTCTGGAAAGACTTATTCCATATTACTTGCATTGATTGAGTTTGCATATAAAAACAAAGGCAAAGGTTTATATATAACCATTGCAAGACAAACATTTCCAAGTTTGAGGTCAACATCTATGCGTGATTTCTTTGAAATACTCAAAACAGAAAACTTGTATGATGAAAAATATCACAACAAAACTAATCATTTATATCATTTATTTGGAAATAATTTTGAATTCTTGAGTGTTGATGACAGTATGAAAATCAGAGGTAGAAAAAGAAGTGTTCTGTTTCTTAATGAGTGCAATGAATTTGACCTTGAATCATTCATTCAAATGAGTTTGAGAACCACATTCAAAATCATCATTGACTTTAATCCATCAGAAGAATATCATTGGCTATATACACACCTAATTGATGCAGACAGAGATGATGTGGACTTTCATATTTCAACATATAAAGACAACCCATTCCTTGAACAATCCACAATTGATGAAATTGAAAGGTTGAAAGATATTGATGAAAATATGTTCAGAGTGTTTGCACAAGGTCAAAGGGGCATATCAACAGAAACCATCTTTCCAAAATTCAACATCATTGATGAAATACCAGAAAACGCAAAAGAGATTGCGTGTGGTCTTGATTGGGGTTTTACTGCAGACCCAACATCTCTGTGCAGAGTTTACAAGCATGATATGGATATATACATTGATGAACTTATATATAAAAGGGGGTTGACAAATCAAGACATTGCAATCAGAATCAAAGAACTTGGAATCACAAAAACAACAGAAATATTTGCAGATAGTAGTGAACCAAAGTCAATTCATGAAATCTTTCTAATGGGTGGCATCAATATAAAAGCAACAAAAAAGGGACATGATTCAATCAGAATTGGCATTGATATATTGAAAAGGCACAAAATAAACTTGACAAAAAGAAGTGTAAATTTGATAAAAGAGTTTAGAAATTACAAATGGATAAAAGACAAAAATAACCAGATCACAAACAAGCCTGTTGACAATTGGAATCATGGAATTGATGCAGTGAGATATGTTGCATTGAACAAATTAATGGTGTCTTATTCTGGAAAGTATTATATTGCTTAGACAAAAATTAAATATTTATATTTATAAAAAATGAAGAAATTGAAATTAAGTGTTCCAAACAATTGGAAAGATGTCACAATCCAACAATACCAAAGATTTATGGAATTGATTGAATCGGACAAGAGTAACGAAAAGAAGATGATTGGTAGTGTTTCAATCTTTTGTAATATAAACACAAAGGAAACGAAACAAATTGGTTTAAAAGACTTAAAACGCATTTATAGTATAATCATTAAAATGATTGACACAGAACACACAGAACAACAAATTGAAAAAAATATCATGTTTAACAAAAGAAAATATGCAATTATTCCAAACTTATCAAACATGACCACAGGTGAATTTGTTGACCTTGAAACATACTGTGAAGATGATATGATGAAAAACTTGCACAAAGTGATGGCAATACTATATAGACCAATAATTGATGATGTTGATAGGTTTGAAAGATACACAATTGAACCATACTCACCAACACCAGAAAATGATGAATTGTTCTTATCCTTTCCAATGCACAATGTTCTTGGTGTGTTAAGTTTTTTTTTTGCTTTAGGCGAACCACTTTCAAGAGATTTCAACAAATATTTGGCAAAACTCAAGTAGTTCAAAATGAGGGCAAACCAAATGAAAGGAGAGTGACAACAGAAACAAGGTATCAAGAAAAATGGAAATGGTATCCAATAATATATGAATTAGCAAATGGCAATATTTTAAACATGGACAAAGTAACTGAATTGAAATTGTATCAAGCATTGACATTCTTGTCTTATAAACAAGACAAATTCATTCTTGAAAAAAAACAATCTAACCCAAATCAAATTGCATAATGGCTAATATATACAACTCAAAAAACAACATCACATTCAGAAACATTGTTGATACATTCAGAACAATTGCACAAAATCACTTGCAATTGCAATCATTTAATTCTGGTCAACTTGATAATGTGGATATTGAAAAACTTGATTCAATAAGATTTCCATTGTTATATGCAGAACCACAACCTGCAACAGTTGACATTGGAACATTGACATACACATTTGACATTATAGTTGCAGACAGAATCATTGAAAACAATGAAGGACTTGACACAGGAACAATTGCAAATCAATATCAAAGTATTTATTCTAATGCAGTTGATGATGCGTATTCAAATACATTACAAATCATGAAAGATGTGATTGCAGAATTCAGACAAGCAACACAATCAACATCATGGGCAGACAGTAGAACAGACATTGTTTTACCTATAACATTGACACCATTCAATGCAAGGTTTTCAAACATGTTGTGTGGTTGGTCTGGTTCATTTTCAATTGTAGTTAATAACGACAACAATCTTTGCATTGTTCCAATAACACCTAATTCATAATGGCATTTGAAAATTCAATCAGAGTGATGCAGGGGTTTGCAAAAAAACAAATAGCAGACACAAAAAAAAAGGCAAAAGGTTCAAGCCTTGCAGATGAAATCACTTCAACTGTTCTTGGTAGTTTTGACAAAAAATTAAAACTTACATTCACAATGCCACTTGCACTTGCCTTTGTGGATATGGGTGTGAAAGGAACAGGGCAAAAATTCAAGAATGGCAAACCATTAAAAATGAAAACACAATTGCAAGGTCAACAAAGTGCCTTTGCAAAGTCAATATTTGGTTTCAATAAAACACCTTCATTCTCTGGAAACTTTAAGATGATCAATCCAAGTGCAATTGATAGGTGGACAGTTCAAAAATTACCAGAAGAAACAAGAGATGCAAAAGGTCGGTTTGTTTCAAGACAGAGTTTGAAAATGGCAATTGCAATTGCTATATATAGACAAGGACTTGGACAAGGTGGTTCATATAATTCTATTGCAGGAACGGGTTTCTTTTCAATAACACTTAAAAAAAACATCAAAGAGTTGACAATCAATCTTGGAAAGTCTTATGCAAAAGACCTTGTTGAGAATTTAAAAACAGAAGATTATTTCGTTTAATTATGGCACTATCAATCATTCAAATACCACCACAAGAAACTGTTACACTTACAGGAACACAAACAGAAGATTCACCCTTGCCAATAAATTGGAAACCGATTGCACCCATAGTTGTCAAGCAATCATCAGATATTTCATCATGGTTTAAATTTAGGTTTATTTTAAGAATTTATGCAAATGCGGTGGTTGATGCAAATATACTTGCAACACTTAGACAGTCACCAAACATGTTTTCAACAACCACAAATTCCAATGCTATTTTTGATTTAAGGAGTATTGTGAACACTCAATTACAAGCAACTTTCAAAAACTCAAATGCAACCTCAAAAGAGATTCACAAAATCGGAGTGAATGCACCTGCAACATTGTTTTCATTAAATGACAATACAATCAGAACCATTGTTGTCAAAGCAACCTATGAGTATGCAACAACATCAGAATCCGCACCAATTGAACAAACTAGTTCACCTGTCACTTTGTCCATGTATTTTTCGCTTTCATCATTTGGAACATTTGAATATTCATCAATAACAAACCCACTTGTTTCATATTACAATGGTTCATCAATCACATCATTGGCTTTTTCTGACCTTACAGAAACATTCAATGACACTAGACATCAAAACAAAGAAATTGGTGGTGGTGCAATCTTAAATGGTCGCATCAATTATCTAAATTCATTAACCGATTATCACATACTAGGTTTCATGAACAAGAGTGGTTGGGGTTCTGATATTACAAAAATGATAGTCACATATTTTGACAAAGATGGTTTGCAACTAAGCACAACAACAATCAGTCAAAACGCAACAAATGGTGGACAAGTTCCGACATCAGCAACCATTGATTCTGAATTTTTACTTTTTGCAGGTGTTGGAACTGGGAACCTTGAAAATCAAACAATTGACACAGATGCAAACCCATCTGACAGTGCAAATGTGGGGTGGTCATATTATACAATTGTATTTAAAAACAGTGCGTTTGCATTTAAAAGTGTAACTTATTATTTTGTGAAAGATTTTGTTGGAAATGAAAATTGCAAAGGAGCCAATATTGTTAGGCTTGGTTGGTCAAACAGTGTTGGTGGTTGGGATTATTTCAATTTCAATGCAGGACAAACACAGACAATTGCAAGTGACAGAATGAATTACAGTGAATTGATTGGTTCTGAATCATTAGATTCTGGAAATTCATTTGACTATCAAAATTGGCAAGGCGGAACAAGAACATACAACACCACATCAAAATTGAAATCAACATTAACAACTCAATTTATCACACAAGAAGAAAGTGTGTTTTTGGAAAGTTTGTTTCAATCAAACAATGTGATGATAATTGAATCTGGTTCTGTTGTTCCTGTTTCACAATCGGTTATCATTTCAAACAAATCATTTGTGATGAAAGAAAAAGGAAAGGATAGGTTGCAAATTCAATATACATTTGAAATTGAATATTCAAATTCATTAAATAATAATAACTAATGGCACAGACAATCAGACTTGTTGCATATAGAAATGGAGTTTCGTATCCTTTGGACTTATTAAGTTTCCCAAATATATCATTGAATTTTAACTTCACTGACATCAAAGATCCTGCCTCCAAACAATCAAGTTATTCACAAACATTCAAGTTGCCTTTCACAGACAATAACAATGCATATTTTCAAGATTGGAATAATGCGAATACTATATATATAGAAAATGGGTTTTCAACAATAACAGAAAACAATGCATCATTGTTTGTTAATGATGTCAAACAATTCACAGGTTTCTTGCAATTAAAAGGTAGTTTCAATAAATCAAAACATTATGATGTCATATTGTTGAGTAGTGTTGCAAACTTGTTCAGCGCGTTAGGTCAAAAGACATTAAGTTCAGCATTTGCAGGATACACAGATTTGAACCATGTTTTCAACACAAGCACAATTCAAGCATCATGGAACAACACAATGGGTGCAAATTTTGATGATACAGTTGCAGACTGTTCAAAAATAGTGTATCCAATCACATCAGCATCAGCACCAATGATCTGGCAAGAAAATGACTATTTAAACAATTCAACTTTGACTGAAGAATTTGAATACGAACTTGAAGATGGTTCAATTGATTCTTTCCTAATGGCACCAACAAACTCTTTGAAGTTAACGGAACAAAAACCTGCAATTCAAATTAGAACACTTTTGGAAAGAATGTTCATCACAAATGGATATACATGGACATCAAACTTTTTTGATTCTGTTTATTTTAGGAAATTATACATGACCACTTGCAACCACTTAGAGGGACAAGGTTCATCACCATCAATAGTTTCAACAGAAGTTGGTTCAACCCCATCATGGGGACAATTTGGATATACAGACATGAGGGCAATGTTTTTTAATCAATCTGCATATCTGAGCAATCCTTTGGCAGGAACACCCATGTTGAGAGCAATTGAAACATCAACACAAACATATCAAAATTTAACTTGGAATGATGGTTCATTAAGTCTAGAACCACCACAACAAGCAGAGGGAAACATGGCAACAATTGTTGATGGAATGTATATAGAAGTTCAAACCACATGCACCACAAATCAACTTCAAGTTAATATCAACACAAATGTTTCAGTAGTTTGTGAACAAATCAGTGGAGATTTAGTCACACCACTAGATGATGATTCAACAACTGCAACACTTGGTGTTAACAATTGGCGGTCAAATGTTGGTGTGATTTATCAAATTGTGGGTGAAGATGGTCTTGTTTATGGTCAAAGTTCACCAACAAAAATTGTTGGCGCATCACAAGTTAATGGTGTAAACACTCTTGCAAATCAATCATCTTTTGGTGGTTTTGATAGTGTCAGAAACAACATTAATTTCAGTGATGGTTCTTCATATCCAGATGGTGACTTTCAACCATCTATTCCTTTTGTAACTAACACAAATTATGCAATACCTTCTGGAACAAAAGTGACAATCATGGCTCATGTTGTTGCGGTTAATCCTGCAACTAATGATGTCATTAACATTGGCACAGGGGGTTTTGAGGCGGTTGCAGGAAACATTGTGGTGTTGCTAGGGAAACCATCACAATATGTTGGTCAAGTGAATGATGTGGACTGTGTGACAACTATCACCATTAATGGCGCACCATCACAATATGACAATACAATGTTGCAAGATATTAATATTCAAAATTGCATTGATCCATCATTGTCACAAAAAGGACTTTTGAAAGACTTGACAGACAGGTTCAATCTAGTAATCAAAACAAATGAGGAAGATTCAAGCAATTTGATTATTGAACCCATGAATGACTTTTTGTCAACAAATAGTTCAATAAAATTATGGACAGACAAATTGGACACATCAAAAGAAATAATCAATGAACCGACAACATCAATGCGTTTCAAAGAAATTCATTTGTCAGATTTGCCAGATGTTGATTTCATGAACAAATTTGTCAATGATTTCAATTCATCAAACAGTCCACATGGTCGGTTTGATATGATTTATAATTCAAGCAATTACAATTCTGGAAAGACATTAAAAAATGAATCTATCTTTTCACCTTACATTGTTGAAGAAACACCTATTTCTTTGACTTCATCAGATGTTGATTTATCAGCAGAAAGAATCTTGGTTCATAGAGGATACAGTTATGATGATGATGGAAACTTGACCTTTCCTGCAACAAAACCAAAATTGTTCTATTATGGTGGTAGACCTGTTGAATTGCCTGTTCCAAATAATAGTGATTATAATATCTATTTTCATTTTGGAATTGCATCACTTGTTGGTGTGAATGAATATCCACTTTGTAGTGCGTTTAATATTGACAGGTCATTGACAGAACCAAGTGGAACAACTGGTATGAACGCAAACACCAAAGCATTGAGGTGGGGACAATCATTCAATTTTGGTTCTGGAAACATTCCATTTGGATATTCTTCATCATTATCAAACACATTTTTCAATCTATACTGGGCAAACTATATTTCACAATTATACAATACATCATCAAGAATTATGATTGCTTATTTCATGCTTGATGAAATTGATATTTCACAATTTGAATTTAATGATTCAATCTTTGTGAAAGATGCGTTTTGGAGGGTTATATCAATCCAAAATTATCAAGCAGGAATCGGTGCAAGTGTGAAAGTTAAACTTGTGAAAATTATTGATGCAGTCAGTCAATTGAATGATGATGTTGGTTGCAACTATTATCCATCTGGAGGCTATTATGGAAACACAGACACAGTGATTTGGATTGATGCAAATGACAACATAACGGAAACTTTCTTAGTTCCTGCAGAATGTTGCATTGCGTTTGGATATTCATATACTGAATTTGGTGGAAATGCAATTTGTAACAATCCAATTATTGATGGCACCAACTCAGATGGCAATACAAGTGGTTTCGTTGAGGGATAAATATATTTATTATGGCAATTAGAAAAAAATTAACAAGTGGCGAAATTTTAAAAATCACCAAACAACAAGGTGGTCAAAATAACAATGGAAAGTTTCAGTCATCATTTGGAAACTCTGTCAATCAACAAGCAAGACTTCCACAGGTTGAAAGTAGTTTGACAACCCAAACTTCCACTTTCACACCAAACACCCAAACACCACCAATCTATTCAGAAACACAGTCTGTTTCTATGTTTGGCAGAACAACAAAAACAAGTTCTAATGTGTTAAGGGTTGGAAATAGTTCTTTAAATTATTACTATGCACCAAAATTCACTGGTTGTTTTTCTATTAAATTAGAAACACAAGGAATCATTGTTGGTGGAACAGATGGTGGAATTGGAAATTGTTTCAAAATAGATTCAGAAACATTGTTCAAGATCACTGAATCTGGTGTCACTCAAATTGGATCTGCAGGTGGTGTTCATGTGACAAGGTTTTCAGATTCTAATGTTGGAACACCCTCTGTTTATATTAATTACAATGACACATCATCAACATCAGCCAAAAGAACAACCGCAGAAAGTGTTGGTTTGCTTATAAAAAACACAGGGGAAAGAATCACAGAATGGACATCACAAGTCACTTTTGTATTAAATGAACATAGACTTCATCAAGGTGGTGAAAGCGGTGGGGCATTGTGGCAGAATGGTTCACCTTTATTGTTTCAAAATTACGATCAATTACTATGGAATTAAAAAAATATATCAACGCAATGGGTTTGTCAATGATGGCACAACTCAAAGCAATCAATGAATTTGAATTGCATGGTCAAAAAGAATACATGTTCTTGTATGGTCACAATGAAAGACACACAAGTTTAAAACGAATGTTTAATGAAATTAAAAGACTATTATGGCTGAAGAAGTAGATGTTAATATTAATGTAAAAGGCGCAGAGAAAGGAAAGAAAGAAGTTGACAAACTTGCTGAGGCTATTAAGAAAGCAAAAAAAGAGGAGGCAGATCTTAAAAAAGAACAAGGTGAATTGATTGATTCATTTGGTGCATTTGGAATGACAGTCGGTGGTTTAAAGAAAAATTTCAAAGCGGTGATGACTGCATCAAAATTGATGTTCACATCAATAAGGGTTGGACTTATAGCAACAGGAATTGGTGCATTTGTTGTGATTGTTGGAACTTTGATTTCTTCTTTCACAAGCACACAGAAAGGTGCTGAAAAACTTGAAATCATAATGACCAAAATTGGTGCAACATTTAGTGTTCTAAAAGACCGAATGTCTGCATTTGGTGGTGGTTTAATCAAGTTATTCACAGGCAAAGGCAAAGAGGGTTTGCAAGACATGAAAGATTCTTTCAAAGGGATAGGTGATGAAATATCTAATGATGTCAAATTAATGAGTGATTTAACTAAATCTGCAATTGCACTTAGAAAAGCGGAAAGGGAAATCAATCTGGAAACTGCACAAAGGAGAGCAGAAGTGGAACAATTGAAGTTGATTGCAGAGGATCAAAGCAAAGCAACAGAAGAAAGGTTGATTGCATCAGAAAGAGCATTTGAAATTGAAAATGACCTTTTGGCAAAAAGGGTTGCAAATGCAGAAGAAAGTGTGCGGATACAAGTTGAAGAAATGGCATTGTCAGAAAACCTAGAAGAAGACAAAGAAAAATTGACAGAACTTGAAATTGCTCTTGCAAATATCAAACAAGAATCATTCACAAAACAAATTGAATTAAACAACAAAATCAATTCAATTAGAAAAGAGGCGGTCACAAAATTAGACCAAGAAAAACAAGCAATTGAAAACTCAAGAATTGCCGAAGAAAAAAAGGCAGATGCATTGCAAAAAATTGCAGATGACAAAGCAATCAAAGACCAAGAAATTGCGGTGACAGAACTTGAACTTTTGAGAATCTCAAATCTTTCAAAACATGAACTTGAACTTGACCAAGCAAAAACACAATATGATGCACTTCTTGTTTTAGCAGAAAAATATGGACAAGACACTGCAAAACTCACTGAAAAATATGATGCACAAGTTCTTGGAATAAACAAAACTTATGCAAAGAAAGAAGAAAATGTTGAAAAACTTACACAAGAATCAAAAGAAAAAATGGTTCAAGATGGTCTTGGTGCAATCACGGGACTACTTGGTGAAAATTCAAAAATTGGGAAAGGAATTGCAGTTGCAAACGCAATCCGAAACACATATCTTGGTGTGACAAATGCACTTGCAAATGTCCCTGCACCATTCAATTTTGTAGTTGCAGGGACAACCATGTTGCAAGGAATGGGTGCAGTGAAAAACATTCTAAAAACAGCAGATGACACAACAACACCACCATCACCAGACAGTGGTGGAAATACACCACCACCACCAGAGAACACAAGTGGTTTGGTTGGAACACTTCAAAACATGATACCAAATCAATTGACAGAAACATTTGCAGATGGTGGTGACACACCACCAATTCAAGCATATGTGGTTGAAAACGAAATCACCAATGCACAAACACTGCAACAGGAAGTTGAAATGCAAACAACATTATAAACAAATAGCACATTAATATATTTATAAAAAACAATATAAATGAAAACACCAAAAATCATAGAATTAATAATTGATGAAACAGAGGAAATCTTTGGAATTCAAGCAATTTCACTTGTTCAAGAACCTGCAATTCAAAGAGGGTTTGTGGCATTAAATAAAGACAATTTTCTTTCATTGGCAAAACTAGATGATGAAAAAAAGATTTTGATTGGTGTTGCACTTATTCCAGACAAAAAAATTGCCAGATATAATTCTGAAACTGGTGAAGATTACATGGTTTACTTTTCAAAAGAAACAATTGAAAAGGCACAAGAATTGTTCATGAAAGGATTAAAAAACAACAACGCAACAATACAACATGAAAATGAAGTTGATGGTGTGAGTGTGATTGAAACATGGATAAAAGAAGATAAGAATGACAAGTCAAATTTATATGGTTTTTCTGACATTCCAATTGGCTCATGGTTTATTAAGATGAAAATTGACAATGATGATGTGTGGAAACAAGTGAAAAGTGGTGATATAAAAGGATATTCAATTGAAGGTTATTTTGTTGATTCCATTGAACAAATGCAAAAAACGGACATCTTAGATCTTGCAGAAGAATGTGTTGATTGTGGACAAGCTGAGGTGCTAGAAGAAATCAAGTCTGTGTTGTTAGATGCAGAATTGACACCAGACAAAACACTTGATGGAACACCAATATACAAAGATATTGAAAAGGCAGAATTGTATGGACAATTATTCTTTGACTGTATTGGTTCACATCAACATGACATTGATGGTTCTGTGTATTATATGGGTTGCAAATCTCATGAAGAAATCATGAAAAGAAGAAAGAAAAAAGTTCAATATAAAAGTGCAAAATATAAAACAAAATATGCAACAAAAGACCTTGCATCTTATGATTGGGATAAGTGTATCTCTGACCAGATGGCAGAATATGGTTCAAGAGAGATTGCAGAAAAGGTGTGTGGTTCTATCAAAAATAAATAACGAAAATAAACAAATCATCAATAATAATATATATAAAAAATAAAAACGCAATTATGAGTTCAATTAAAAAAATTCAAGAACTTTTGAAGTTCAGCAAAAAAAAATCATACAGAATCAATATGTATGCAGAAGCAATCTTAGATGATGCAAGAGTTATTGCAACTGATTCTGATGCCTTTGATGTTGGTGCAGAAGTGTATGTCATCAATGATGCAGGTGAAGTTGAAAACTTACCAGAAAATATATATACACTACAAGATGGAACAAAATTGCGTATTGATGCAGAATCAAAGATTGCAGGATATGGTGAAGAAGATGCAGTTGTTGAAGAAGAAGTGAAAGAAGAAGTTGTTGAAGAACTTGCAGTTGTTGAGGACTGGGAGGGAATGGAAAAAAGAATACAAAATCTTGAAGATGCAGTTGCAGACCTTAAAAAAGAAAAAGATGGTGGTGACAATGAAGTTGAAATGTCAACTGATGTTATGGGTGAGATGTTGACTAAGATCAACGACCTTGAAACAAAACTTTCAGCAATAGAAGAAACACCCTCAAGTGATGGTTTAAATGTTAGACCAAACGAATCAAGAGAACCAAGAATGAACCTATCAAAGATGTCAACAAAAGAACGAGTTGCATATCACATTAGAAATTTAAATAAATAAAAAAACTATCAAAATGGCAAAAAATTATAATTTGAAAAAATACAACTTTGCAGACACTATCACATCAAACTTTGTGGGAACTGAGGCAGAGGGTTATATAAGTGCAAGTATCCTTTCTGGAACAACACTTGCAGAGGGAAATATCACATTGTTAAATAATGTTAGATACAAAACTAATGTGCGAAAGATTGCAGTTCCTACAAGTGGAAATGTAATGATTGATGCAGGTTGTGACTTTAGCACTGCAACAGACATGTCATATACAGAGGCAGTCTTAGAACCAAAATTATTAGCAGTAAATTTAGAACTTTGCAAGAAAGACTTTATTCCAACATGGGAGGGTTTAAACATGACTGCAGGTCTTGATGGCAGATTGCCAATATCTTTCACTGATTACTTAATTGGTGTAACTGCAGAACAAGTTGCAGGTGAGATTGAAACAAACATCTGGAATGGTGCAATCGGTGCAGGTTCTTTTGCAGGAATGAAAGTAAATCTATTAGCAGATGCAGATGTTGTTGATGTTACAGGAACAACAGTAAACGCAGGAAATGTTGTTGCAGAAATGCAAAAAGTTCTTGATGCTTTACCAAATACAGTATATGGAAAAGAAGATTTAAGATTGTATGTTCCAACATCAATTTGGAAATTCTACATTCAAGCACAAGCAACACTTGGTTTTGCTCAAACATACAACATGGGTAGTGAGTTTGCTTTATCTTTCAATGGAGTGACACTTGCTCATGCGCCTGGAATGGCAGATGACACAATGATTTGTGCAAGAATATCAAATCTATTCTTTGGAACAAGTGGTTCAACAAGTGAAGTGCGAGTTCTTGACATGACTGACCAAGACATGAGTGACAATGTGAGAATTGGAATGAGATTCAGTGCAGGTGTTCAACATGGGTTTGGTTCTGACATTGTTCTTTACTCATAATAAATGAATTTTAAAGGGTGGCTTTATGTCACCCTTTTAACACTTTAATACATAAGAATGGCTAAAAATAAAAAATACAATTTTGCGTGTGCAGTTAATGATGGCAGGTTATTGGATTGCAAAGATGCAATTGGTGGAATACAAACAATATATTTGAATGTATATGATGCAGACTTGCTTTCAAAATTATCATTTGGTTCTGCCTCTTTGGTTAATCAAATCACAGACATAACATCAACACCAGATGTTGCAACTTTTAAATTTGATTTGCGACCTAATACAAGTTCATACACTGCAAACATGACCTCTGACCCTGTTCAAGGCACAACATATTATGAACAAGTTCTTGAAGTAGTATTGCAAAAGATACACCCAGAGGACTTGCATCATTTAGATACAATACTAAAGGGCAGAGTTCAAGCATGGGTTCTTGATGCAAATGACAATGTGTTCTTATTAGGCACAAGATTTGGTCTTGATGTGACTGCAGGTGCAATGTCAACTGGAACTGCAAAGGCAGACATGAGTGGTTTTACATTAACATTCACAGGTCAAGAGACTGAGAACTATGAAGTGTTTCCAAGTGCAGGAGTTGGAACAACAAATTATCCATTTGATGGATTGACAACAAATGAAAATATCACAATTACTGCAGGAACTTATTAAGAAATATCAGTTTTCTATTTTTGTGAAAGAAGGCAATCAAATATGGTTGCCTTTTTTTTTATAAACAAAACAAGTATATTTATATTTATAAAAAACAATCACATGTTAATACTAAAAGAAGAACACAAAAACACTATAATTAAACCAATGAGATATGCTCTTGGAAAGATGAACCAACATCAATTGCAATATGTCAAAGAAAGGTATGGAAACAAGTATTTTGAAACACCAAAAAAAGCAAAGAAAGATGTGGGAACTAAAAAAGGAATATGAGGGTTTGATAATTGTTGGAGATTTCAATTTGTTAAATGACAATGAAATGAAAACAATAAATGATTCTGCACCAGACTTTTTGAATAAATATTTTTTAAAAAAATGATTCAAGGAATTCAAAAAAATAACAGTAATAACTTAAACACAATTGTTCTCAATTTGTATGATGTTGCGGTTGGTGTTGGTTCTGAACCAAAATTGAAATATAATCCATTGATTACTCTTAGAAGTCAATCAACAAACATGACAAAGACATTTATATCATTAGCATTTGATGTGACAAACAAAGAAAGATATGTGATTTTGTATTATGTATTGAATAAAGATGCTAATGAAACACAATCACCACAAAGTGGATTGATATATTTGGGTGATGACCTCTTTCCGTATGGTTTTTTTGACATAACAATTTATGAAAATTCTAATGCAACCAATTTGTCAACAGGAAATGCAGGTTCTTCATTGCCTATATTATATAAAGGAATGTTTAATTTAAGAAAATATGAATACACAACAGAAAGTGCAGTGCGTTTCAGAGAACCTGCACCTTATAATCAATTGACACCAACATCACCAACACACATTACAAATGAACAAGTATAATAAAAAAGAAAAGAAATTCAACATGTCTGTTGTGGACTTAGCACACTATAATATTCCACACATTGGTGAAAATAGCACAAAGAATTATGTGACTTTTGGTCTTGACAATTTATATCCACAATATTTGATTGAGTTGTTCACGGGTTCTGGAATCAATAGTGCAATCATTAAGGGTGTTTCATCAATGGTTGCAGGGGATCAACAAGGCACAATGCAAGGTCTTGATGTAGTTGACAAAGATGAACTTGAGGGTTCATTGAAAGAACAATATTTGTTATTAAATAAGTTATTGAAAAGGGGTGACAGAAACACAATCAAGAATCTGTCTTTTGATTTGAAACTCTTTGGTTCATGTTATATCAATATTATATGGAACAAGACAAAAACTGCAATTGCAGAAATTAAACACACACCTGCACAATACATCAGAAGTGGAAAGGTGAATTCATTTGGTGAGGTCACAGAATATCACTATTCATTTGACTGGGCAAACACATCAAAGAACAAACCAAGAATCATCAAGGCATTTAATCCAGATGACAGAACGGAATCATCACAACTTATGCAGGTGAAAGAATACAATCCACAATCATTTTATTATGGCATACCAGACTACATTGGCGGAACTGATTATATAAGACTTGATATGTCTATTGCAGAACTACACCTTGCCAATGTTGACAACAATTTCTTTGGTAGTGCAATGATTTCATTCAACAATGGAATTCCAACAGATGAAGAAAGACAAGAAGTTGAAAACAAAATCAATCAAAAATTCAGTGGTTCTGGTAATAGTGGAAAGTTAGTCATCACATTTAATGATGGGAAAGAAACTGCACCAGAAATCACACCACTGAACACAGGTGACAATGATGACAAATATCAATTCTTATCATCAGAAGTTTCAAGAAAAATTCTGACTGCACACAGAATTGTATCCCCACTCCTTTTTGGAATCAAGTCAGATTCTGGTTTTGGTTCAAACAATGCAGATGAATTGCGTGATGCTTATTCATTACTAAATTCAATAGTCATCAAACCACTACAATCCACACTCTTGGAATCATTAGATACACTATTCAGAATCAATGGAATTGTTGATTTATCAATATATTTCAAAACTCTGCAACCTGCCGATTTCATCAATCTTGATGAAGTTGATGCAATAGATGAACAAGATGCAGGTGTTGACATTGGTGAAATTTCAGAAGATATACCAACAGAAGAAACAGAAGAAACCATTGAACCATCAAATGATGTGGTTGAAAGTGATGAAATTGAAATTGTGCAAGATGTTGAGGCATCATATAATGGTGCGCAAATTAGTAGTGCAATTGACATTGTTGCAAAAGTCCAAGAGGGAATTTTGACCAAAGACCAAGCAATTGTGTTCTTGATTCAGTTCTTGCAGTTACCACCAGAGGTTGCACAAAGGTTCTTTGCAGACACAGAAGTTTCGTCAAAACCATTAGTTGAAAATTTGAAAGATATATTGCGAAATCTTAAAAAAAAAAAGATAAGCAATAGTGTTGCACAATTCAAAAGTGAGAATGAAAGTCCTGTTTCACTTGAATATTTTGACAAAGTGGGTTTCACTCTTGACAAAGATGAATGGTTTGAGGCACATGTTGAAACTATTGATGACAACCAAGTTGACAAAAACTATCATGAATTTGCCTATGCACCTGCAGGAACACCAAACGCAATATCAAAAGCATCAGACATTGGAATGTTCAGATTGTTATACAGATACTCTCAAACACTATCAATCAACAACAAGACAGGCAAGGTGTCAAGCAGAGAATTTTGTCAAAAGATGGTTGCAAAATCTGTATCTGGCACACTTTACAACCTTGAAGATTTAGAAAAGGCATCAACAAAGGCAGTCAACAAAGGGTTTGGTGCAGGTGGTTCAAATACTTATTCTATTCAATTGTATGGTGGAGGTGCGAATTGCAGACATAAATGGGAAAGGGTTTGGTATTTTAGGAGGCAAGTTCCTAAAGGGCAAACCTTTGTTGGTGATGGTGGTGAGATATACACAGAGGGTGAGTATCTACCAAATGGAACATTAAACAATTTTAAACTTGTATCACAACAATTTGCGAATGGCAAAGTTCCAATGCCAGATGACAAGCAAATGAGAACACCATCATGGAATCAAAAGAATCATGGTTTTATAAAACCAAGAAAAGAAAAACAAAAAAGTTCAAACACTAAAGTAGGATAATTATGCCAAATTCAGTTTACAATCTTTTAATCAGTGCAGAAACACTGAAACTTACAACAACAATCAGTCAGAATGTTGATGACAATTTGATTCACCCTGTCATCATGGTTGCACAAGATCAATATATTCAACCCATTCTTGGAACAGACTTGTTCAAATACTTGACAGATAATGTGTCCACTGGTTTCATAACTGGTGATTATAAGGTTTTATTAAATGATTATATTCAAAAACCATTGTGTTTTTGGTCACTCATGACATTGTATCCTGTCCTTAAATACAGAGCGGTGAACCATAGTGTTGTGTCTATGAACAATGAGCAAGGACAGACTGCATCTTATGATGAGTTAAAACCTTTGATGTCAAGTGCAGAAGATACTGCACAATTTTACACAGAAAGATTGATTGATTATTTAAGAAAAAATGCATCATCATTCAGTCAGTATCAAACAAACACAGACAATCAACTTGGTGCAACAACTAGAAATTATTATTCTGGATTGAATATGGACAGAAACACAATGCCAAATGAAAGATTGAAAAACATTCTAGTCATGAAAGGATATAATATATGTTGAGGGGAAAATATAAAAGTTCAAAGAACAACTTTGAAAAATTAAAAAAATACATTAAAAAAATAAAGAATGGCAAATTACAGATTGACAGACAAAAGCGAACTTGCTGAACAACTAGCAAAAGATGACCTTTTGATGGTGGTGGACAAAAGTGATTTGTCTGGTTCAGCAGAGGGAACAAGCAAAAAAATTGAGGCTCAATATATAATAACAACAGATAAAGTTACATTGACTAATGCTGATGTATTAGCTTTAGACACTACACCAATCACTTTAGTGCCAATAAAAACTGGATACATGGTCACTCCCATAAGTGTGACTGTTTTATGCAAGTATGCTTCACCAACAGAAACAACAAGAAAAGATTTATTATTTGGTTTTGATGAATCAAGTGATTTTTTTTATTGGGCAAAAGTTGATTCTACTATGGACACATTAACTTTTAATGGAACATACATTATACAAGGGCGAGGTGAACCAAGAACTGTATCTTATGATGCAACTATATTAAATAAACCTTTTAAGGTATGGGCTGAAGGAACTGGTTTTAATGGTGGTTGGTCTTGTGATATTTATGTAACTTATGCTTATACAAAAATATTATAATGGAAAAGTTAGAGTATTTTAATTGTTTTTTATGTGGCAACCTTTTAACTGTAGGTATGATACCAATGGAAACATTAACAGAAACCATCATTTTAGGACTTGTAGGGGGTTTTGTTGCTATGTTAAGCAAAGACCTATATCAATGGATTAAAAACCTCTTAAAGCGCTTAAAGTGAAATTGTCCAAAAACTTTTATTTAAGTGAGTTTACAAAGAGTTCAACTGCAAAAAGACTTGGAATTGAAAATGAACCAGACATCAGTCATGTTTTCAACATCAAACAATTGGTTGATAATCTATTGCAACCAATAAGAAACAAAATTGGTGCAATCAGAATTACATCTGGATACAGAAATCCAGAACTTTCAGTTGCAATTGGTTCATCAGAATCAAGTCAACATTGCAAAGGACAGGCGGTTGATATGCAATATCATATTGATGGAACAATGCAGAACAAGACAATATTTGATGCAATCATTGAACATGGTGACTTTGACCAATTGATTGAAGAATTCAACTTTTCATGGATACATGTGTCATATAATATGGAAAGAAACAGAAAACAAGTGTTGAAAGCAATCAAAGAAAACAACAAAACAAAATACATTGACATCACAAACCAATTTGCATCTTTATGAGTATAGTGTCAAAACTTCTTGGTGGTGACTTTCTGAATAATGTGAACAAAATTGTTGACAATATTTCAACAAGTGATGAAGAACGCATGACTTTAAAGTCTAATTTAAAGAAAATAATATTAGATGCAGAAGCAAAACTTGAACAAGAAATCACACAAAGACACACCAATGACATGAAATCAGATTCATGGTTGTCAAAAAATGTGCGACCAATGACCTTGATCTTTTTGATTGTTTGCACTCTTTTATTAATATTTATTGATGCAGGAATGATTGAATTCAATGTGAAAAGTGAGTTTGTGACATTACTATCAACAACATTAGTCACCACAATTTCATTTTATTTTGGTTCAAGGGGGGTTGAAAAAATCAAAAGAAAGTGAAAAAAGACCACAGACTTAGATTGACAAAAACAGAACATGAACAAATTAAAAACCAAAGGAGTGACACAGATGAAGTCATTTTGTGCATCAGTGATTTGCATATTCCTTACCACCACCCCCAAGCACTAGAATATCTTCAAGCAATTAAAGACAAGTATATCAACAAAAATTCATTGATTCTGAATGTAGGTGATGAGGCAGACTTTCATGGAATCTCAATGCATGATTCTGAAACATCACTTGACACACAACACAATGAAACACTCAAAGCCAGAAAGGTATTCAAAAAACTTGAACAGATGTTTCCAAAAATGACACTTGTTCATTCCAATCATGGTTCAATGTTATACAGGAGAGGCAAGAAACATGGTATTCCAAACTATATGTTAAGAGATTACAATGAAGTGATTGGTGTTGGAAAGGGTTGGAAATGGTTTCCAGACTTTAAATATCAAATGAACAATGGTCAATGGTTGTTTATGACTCATGGAATGAAAAAAAATGGTCTTGCACTTGCCAAAGAAATGGGAATGTGCGTGATTCAAGGTCATTATCACACAACATTTGAAATCAACTATACATCTTCACCTTTGTCACTATCTTGGAACATGGCAGTGGGGTGTCTTTTAGATGACAAAAGTCTTGCGTTTGCATACAACAAGGTGAATTCAACAAGAGTGATTCTTGGTTGTGGCATTATCATAAACGGACAACCAAAACTTTTGCCAATGTTACTCAAAAAGGGGGGTGAATGGAATGGTGTTGTCTATTAATTGCAGAAAACCTCTATCTGTTGAATTAAAATATTTTTATTATTTATAAAGTTTTATTGATATATTCAAAATATTGTGTATATTAGTAAAATAATTAATAATTTAAAAAATGAAAATAGAACTAACACCAAATGAAAACATCACTTTGAGATTCTCATTAATAGAAAACAAAGTGCGAACAGAACACAGAATCAAGGAAACCACTGATGAACTCAATGCGTCAAAAAACATCACAGAAGTTGGTGAAACAACATTGCGTTTGCAAGTGATGAAAGAAAAACTTGATTCAATTAAAAACTTATTAAATAAATTATAATGAATTTAGAACAAAACATTCAAAAGTTTTTAGATCGTGCCTTGTTTGAGGTTCAGAATAATATGCTACACAATGAACAAGTTTCTGATTGTTGTTGTAGCAAAGTAATATCAGAAACAGACATCTGTTCAAAATGCAAAGAACATTGTCAAATAATAAACATATAATTATGAACAAATATAAATTAGTTGAAAAAATTGCACAAAATTGGTGCAAAAAAAAATCAAAAAAAGAATTAGAAAATGAATTAATACAATTATTAATTTTGTTGCCAGATAGCGACATTAAAGATATTTGTCAATCTATTTAAAATATTAAATTATGAAAGAACTTGATAATATAAACAAAATCACTAATGACTTTTTTGACTATATAGACAAAGGCATGACACAACACACTTGGACAATTCAAGGGAAAGGATATTTGAGTGCAGAATCACAACTTTTGAAATATGGTGACATCACATTTTATGGAACAGAAAGGGAACTTGATGACTATTTGATTAAATTGACCAAAGATGAAAGTTTCTTCAAAGTGATAGGAATACACAAAGATTTAAAATAATGACATTAGAGTTTGTAAAAATAGGCAAAGAATACAAGTCTGCACATGGTGGTGTTTGGTTTCACATATATTTCAAAGATGACAAAAAATCATACAGAACTGCACTATATAAAAATATGCGTAATTTTAAGAACTGGAAACTGATTATTGAAAATGCACAAAGAGGTGATTTGATTCATAACTTGAAATTCAAAACATACAAAGGAAAGAACATTGTTGATGCAGATTCATATCCAAAAATGATGACACTTGATGAATACAATGATATTTTAGAAACATTAAAATTAGATTATTATGCAAATTAACAACATGAAAGACACCAAAGAGTTGTCAAAAGACATTCAGATTGAGATGTTGAAAAACAACTTGAACAAACAAGACATGCAAAAGAGATTGTTTGTATCTTATCCAACAATGCTCAAAAAAATAGAACAACCACATTCAATGACTTTGACTGAATTCACAAAAATGTGTGTGGTGTTGAAAATTTCAGTCAATGAATTACTCATTAAAAAAAAATAGAAAATGAAAGAAAACAAAAATGATATATTAAATAGATTATATATAGAAAACAACTTGACATCAGAAGATGTTTTTTCACATCAACATTTTAAAATCATAACAAGAGCAGGAGTTCTAAAGATTTTAAATAATCATAACATTCAAATTGAATATGATGTTATTGTCAGCAAAGAAAACTTTGCATCTGTTAAGGCAAATGCAAAATATGGTGATAAAAAAATTGAAACATTTGGTTCTGCCTTGAAAGGTGGCACATTTAAAGATGGAAACACTAATAGTTGGTATGTGTTAGAGATGGCAGAAAAAAGAGCAATGTCCAGAGCAGTTTTGCAATTAGTTGGGTTTTCTGCATTAGGTCATTATGCAGAAGATGAAAGTGAAACATTTAAAAGAAATAATAATTAATAAATAAATAATAAAATGAAATACAAAATGAGAGGCAAAGTCCTTGACACTAAAAAAGAAACCATTGAAAACAAAAAAGGTGGTGAACCTTATGAAAAAATGTTTGTCACTATTGAAGAAAGTGAAACCGATTTCACAAACAAACATCAATTTGAGTTGTTTGGCAAAGACGCAATTGAACTGCAAGAAAACCATGCAAAAGTTGGTGGTTTTGTGACAATTGAATTTTATATCAAATCAAACCAATGGAAAGACAAGTTTTTTAATTCACTCAATATTGTCAATATTAGTGCAGAAGATCAAGAAACTAAATTGAACGAAGATTTACCATTTTAATCACTAACCCTTGAACCCTTGTGCAGTGCTTTAACTCTATTTTGTGTTGCATGGGGGTTCTTTTATAAATAGAGAACAATGAAACAGACATACTTTCCACATGATTCCAATGCTCGGAATGATATCAAATTAATAAAAGTTAGATCAAAACATTCATATGAGGGTTTTGGCATATATTTTGCAATATTAGAATTGCTATTTTCTGAAAACAACAGACTTTGCATTGATGACTATGAAACACTTGCATTTGGATTGCAGTGTGACAAAGATATTTTGAAAGACATCATCACCAACTATGACCTTTTTGTCATTGAAGATGATTGTTTCTATTCTAAGCGATTAAATGACACCATTGAACAAATCACATCTAAATCAACAAAAGCATCATTAAACGCAAAGAAAAGATGGTCTGGTGATGCAAACGCAATGCAAACGCATAGCAATAGTAATGCAACTGCAATGCTATTAAATGAAAGTAAATTAAAGAAAAGTAAATTAAATAAAAGTAAAAAAGATATAAATGAAAGACTTGCAGAGTTCAAGAACTCTGTTTTTTCAATAGAGGGTATTAATAAAGATATTAAAGAATCATTCATTGACTATTGGTCTGAAACAACAAAGTCAGTATCAAACCCAAAAATGAGATGGGAAACTGAAAAAACATGGTCATTGAATCTTAGAATCAAAAGATGGGTTTCAACACAAAAACAATTTCAAAAGAAAAGTGATGGCATTACCTTTCCAGATTACTTTGATGTTCATTTTGCAAAGAGAATTGAACAAGACCAAAACAAAACAAGACAATATCACACACATCTTGAAAGTATTGGATATATAAAACAAGTTAATTCATGGAATGGTTCATCTAAATGGATTAAAAAATGAAAGAATACACACTGCAAAAGGCAATTGTTTCTTATATTAAATTACAATATCCTAAAGTGTTGTATTGTGCAAGTGCAGGAGGCATGAGAACATCAATATCAGTTGCAAAACGCATGAAATATAGTGGATATGTCAAAGGGTTTCCAGATCTTGCAATCTTTGAGGTCAACAAATACAATGGTTTATTCTTAGAAATAAAGACTGAAAAAGGCAGACCAACAAAAGAGCAACTTTGGTGGCGAGATGAACTGAATAAAAGAAACTATGTTGCAGAAATTGTGTATGGATATGTTGAGGCAACAGAATTGATTGACAAATACATTCAAAAAAAGATTAAATGAAAACAAAAATGACTTTTTTTAATAGCAGAAAAGAAAGATTGTTTCATGACTATCATGATACTAACAATCTATTGTTCAAAATAATCTATTTGCATGATAATCAATTGATTGAAAAAAACTATATATTTAGAAATCTAAAAAAAGACAATAAGATTGAAAAATATATTTATAAAAAAATAAATGAAACACAAAACATTGTTGAATTTGAAACAGATCATTTGTCAAAAACTGAATACGACCTTTGCAAGTTGTGTGGTGTTCCAAACATTATCCAATGTATAAACTCAATAAATACATTGAAAAAAACTATGACAAATTGAAAGAAATTTCATCTAAAATCACAAGCAACAAAAAGAATGACACAGATGACTTGTTGCATGATACCATTATTGCTTTGTATGACAGTGACAAAACAAAAATTGAAACATTAATTGACAATAATCAACTCATTTTTTGGATTGCAAGAATCATGGTCAACCAATATCATTCAAAAACATCACCTTTTTTCAAAAAATACAGAAAATATTATCAAGACAAAGATGAAAGATTTGTTCTTAATTGTTGGAATGAATATTATATCAACAACACACCAAGCCGAGTGCATAGAATGATTGATGATGATGGTGTGAAACTCAAAATTCAACTTGAAAAGGACATTGAAAGAGTGAACAAAACATTGAAAGAGATTCATTGGTTTGATTCAGAAGTGTTCAGAATCTATTTCCAAATGGGAAAGTCTTATTCACTCAATAAAATGTCAAAAGACACAGGTATCAACAGGAACACACTCTATGCGTCAATTAAAAAAGTAAAAAAAATATTTCATGGCAAAAACTAACAAAGGACTTGGTGACACAATTGATTCCATCACCACAAAAACAGGAATAAAAGGAGCAATCAAAAAAATCTTTGGTGATTCATGTGGGTGT
>Ga0209337_1000706_pt1 | contig 26895 bp, 29 predicted proteins | sample LinPmetageLP53_FD_184044 | JGI IMG/M metagenome (GOLD analysis project Ga0209337, IMG submission 184044) | Marine viral communities from the Pacific Ocean - LP-53 (SPAdes) (version 2) | ecosystem: Environmental > Aquatic > Marine > Oceanic | place: Pacific Ocean | collected 2010-02-08 | reverse complement strand
AGGACGGCGAATAGGAGGTCTATTTCTTTTATAGTCATCATTACGTCTGTAATTGCGAGAAGGTCTAAGGGTGTCCACCGTTTTTGTGTGACGTAAGTTTCTTGCTTCCAGAAAATCTCGCGCATCTGATTCTTTAACATCTATAATAGAGCGGTCATTCGATAAAAGTGGTTCAGCAACTACACTTTCAGTGCCCCTAACCATTATCTCTTCTTCTTCTTCTTCTCCTTCTTCTAATCCATTTGTCCCATCGTAATAAGTCTGGGGGGCTTCGTAAGTTTCAACAGCCTGTTGCGGAACATGAATAGGTTCTTCGACAACAAGTTCAGCAACCACAGGTTCAACTATACTCACAGTAGGTGTAACTTCAATAGGCACGTCAGAGGTCGAATTAATTTCCGCCCCCTTTTCAAATACCTCAATTGATTTTACCTCATCCTCGACAGGGGTCTGTTTTTTAAACTCTTCAGGAATATCTTGAAGTTTTATCATTTTACACCATGTCTTTCCATTTTCACAAACGCCTTTTCCTTGATAACGAGGTGAACCTCTAACAGTTAATGTAACTACTTCATCTAAAGTTACAGTTTCGTGACGTGTTTTACAACCTAAGCAATAAACATTGTTTAACTTATGGATAGATGTCATGTTATAATTATGCACTAATGATACTTAAACCCACTTACACAGGGATATTAAGTTTAACGATACTTAATTTGTGAAAAGGGGTCTTGACCATGTGCGCGGGTTGTAAAAGCATTATTACTGCTGGTAATTGAACCACCCATTGTGTTATGGAAAGCATTTAAAACACCGCCTCCCACATCAAAGAAATTTCTTCTTTCGTGTGTTCGTGCTTCTTCTTCTTTTTCATCTTGGTCGTGTTCCATCATATCTAAAACTTGTTCCATTTGCCTTCTTTCAACAGAAAAAGATTCCTTAAGTTCTTTAAAATCAGAATTTCTAGTAAGACGACCTACTGCAAAAGAACCCATTCCTAGCGATGCGACTTTCAAACCAGACTTCGTACTGGATTGAAGCACATCATCTTTTAGGGTGAACCCTGCGAGGGCGGAAGTTAATGAAAGGCAAAGGAGTCCTAATGTAAAGGGGTCGTTTCTAATAGTGTCTAAACTATCTTTGAAAGGAATCGTCATTTCAGACTTAATTCCGACTTCTTCACCGTCTGCGGATTCGGCAGAAAATTGTTCTGCGTTCCACAAGCCTTGTTCTGCCCCTTTCTCCATAAAACGCCTACGCATAAAGAATCCTCAATCAGAGTATGTCGTAAGACTATAAGAAGACTTGCCTTTGCTTAAGATTAGTTTTAATCTTCGCAACCTGTTGCATTATCTTGATTACACGGGTGAGTTTCATTTCCAGACTCAGTATTATGAGACTCTGATTCACACTCAGTAGTGTTTTCAGATGCAGTACCATTTGATTCTTCGCAGGACTCTATGGAATCATCTTCAGCAGGTCTGGAAGTTTCGTCTTCTTCTACATCGTCGTCTGTCAAATCGAGATAAACGAATCCTTGGGCTTCACAGTCTAATTCTAAAGTTTCATTACGAGCGTCATAAAAACTAATATCCCAATCTATATCAGTAGAGTTACTGCTGTTATCAGTAGAGTTACTGCTGTTATCAGTAGAGTTACTGCTGTTATCAGTAGAGTTACTGCTGTTATCAGTAGAGTTTAAAGATTGATTTCGTAAATCTGAATTATAAGTTATTTTGGCTTGTTCTACTCCATCATAATAAACAATACATTCTCCGAAAGATTCAAGGTCATCTATTAAATCCTCTATCCCATCCACACTTAAACATCCTGCCATTGGCGATGCAATCATTATTACGCTCATTAGTAGTCCCATAAATACTTGTTTCATATTAGTAGCCTCTAACAGTCTGTAACACTCATTATTCATATGTGTTGGTAATTGATGCTTCATTGATTACTGTACGCCAATCAGTGAACTTTTGTTAGTTTAAATTATTATATATTTAAAATTCATATCCAAACATCTCAAATTCTTTTTTGTGGCTTTCATAAACAATTTGTTTTGTTTCTTCATCATAGTATTCTCTGTAAGATTTGTCCGAATCGCGGATTCCTGATTTATGTCGAGGTAAAGTAGAAATATCATATTCAGGTAAGTTTAACAGTTTACACAATTCTACGATGTCTGCCTCTAAATGCTCATAGCGAATAAAATAATCACATAAACTTTTTCCGTTGACACCATGTATGTTTAAGTTATTAAGTTGAGTCATCTTACAATATTCCTTAAATGACACACCAAAATATTCGTGACTGTGATGTCCTAAAGGGTGTTGGGTTTGCCAGAAATAAAACGATACCATCTTATCATAAGGGTTTCTAATGACACAAAATTTTAAATATTCTTCAAATTTATCTAATCCCAAATTTTCATCTTTTTCAAATTCTTCTTTTATTTTTACTCCAGAACTATGACACCTCCAAACGTCACTACCAGTACCATTAGTCCTTCCAACAATTCCATAATCATCAATGTTTTCATCTCCTGAACTATCTGTGACAGAGATAGTAGTTTGATAGGTAAAATCGCTATTCGGATTAATACACCACTTACTAAAAAAGTCTTCAACAGAAGTCCCTGCAACTTTGTAATTTTTTAGATATATGAATTTATATTTATGTGAGACAAGAGTCATAAAGAAAAACCTCTAGTTCTCTAGTAACAATCTCTGTTAATAAATATTGGTGTTGAAAGATGGTGATTACTGTACGCCAATCGCTGAACCTGAGTAGTTAGAACCGAAAGAAGCGACTGTGTATTTTAACGCCCCATCTGTAAACTTTCCTTCCCAAAGTGTTGTGTCCATACTAGGGTCAAATGTTGCTCCCATAGGAATAGGGCCTTCTGTGATAGATAGAGAAGGGTCAGTAGCGATGTTTTGTCCGACTGCACGACCCCTGTTAGTCATCTTTAATTGACTTCCATCTCTTTCAGTTCTGATTTGTCCTAGTGTTCTGCCGTCGCTTACACCATCTAAAGGTTTGGGTCTAAAAACTAATTCGGCTGCTTTTGAATCGAAAATGTGACCTTGAATTTTTTCGGATATTCCAGCGAGTTGAGTGCGGAAAACTATCCCTAATGCTGCGCCGCCTAATATCATCCACTTGTGTTCGTTAATGAAGGATAAATACTCGCTCATGGTTAAGCCTCATTATGAATATGCTGAAGGACTATAAGAAGGCTTGGCTTTTGTTAAGTTAAACTTACATAATATTCATGCCTGTTAAAAGAGTCAAACCGACTCCTGCAATTATTACAATTGCCTTTCTTAGTAAAATGAATTCCTTTTCAATATGGGCTAAATGATTAGTTTCTATTTTTTCAACTCTTTGGTCAATATCATTTACAGTGGAAACTAACCAAGTAACTTTACCTTCCATATCTCTTTGAAGAACATCATCTAAGTCAGTCATAAGCATCCCTTATACTGGTATGTTGTTCCACGACTATATTAGAATTTGCTTTTAATAATAGAAAACCTTAAAAGTCAAAGCCTTCATCTTGATGAATTTCATGTAAAGTATTGTAAACTTCATCTGCGTGACCTGAATCATAGAGCCACAAACCATTTTTAAGTTCATCGCCTTCACCCTTAGTAATAGTCATTTGTAAATCTACGACTATATTATCTTCTAAATCCTTATTATTGATTGGATTATATTCTTTATTCGAGACAGGTTGCTTCTTCCTCATCTGTGCAAACTTATTGGCTCTCCAAGTGTTTGTATAGGTGTGAACTCTTAATTGTATAGGAGATGTTAACGAAGTTATTAAAAAATCAGTTTTATTTTTCATATCTAATTCTGCATTAGATAAAACTTCTGCTACTCCGTGCAATCGTTCTTTTAACACTAAATAGAAGTGGGCTTCTCTAACGAAAGAAGGATGTGCCCTTCTCGCTCTAGCCATAACATCTTCTTTTAACTCTTCAGAAATATTTGTGCTTTGTTCCCACACATTTTCAGCGAACAGACTAGGACTAGGAGGTAATTTATTTTTTTGATATAAGTCTTCAAAAACCCCTCTCATAGAAGGCAAACCTTTTACTCTTTCGGCTTTATATTTTCTAGGAAATTTCAAAGTCCATGTTTCTGCTTCTTCTTCAAAGTTTTTTATCGTACACATTTTTTAACCTACTAATGATACAAGTTATGAGTGTTCTCGGAACTAGAACGAACAGCGTTAGCCTTCTCCCTAGTTTCTTGAACAATATCAAATGCTCGTACCATATGCTTCTGATTTAGGACAGGTGTATTATTACCCTTTCGGTCTTGGACAGATAAAGAAAATGCCGTAGTTACTAATTCTCTTAACCACGCTCCTGAAAAATTATCAGTCTTTTCTGCCCATTTAGACCACTTTATAACACTATCAGTCTTAAAAGGTTTAGCGTATTTTAACAGAATACTCTCCCGCCCTTCTTTATTTGGCATTGGGAATTCTATTCGACTATCAAATCTGCCTGGCCTGTCTCTCAAAGCGATGTCTAAAGATTCAGGATAATTAGTTGAGGCTATGGTGATAACACCTTTATTAGATTCCACACTATTTAACGATGATAAAAGTTGCGACACATAGATACTTCTATCTGAAGCATCATGGGATTGCCCTAGAGTATCAATATCTTCAATGATGACAATACTAGGACTTAATTTTCGAGCCAATTCGTAACAGTCATTAATAGCACCTGGGCTACTTAAGGTTTCAGCAGGAGCGTAAATTCTAGTTAAGTCTGTAAATTCATTCAACAAAACTTCCATCGTTAAAGTCTTCCCTGTACCTGGCGGGCCAGATAATAAAATTCCTCTGGATGTGGATAAACCGTGTTCTTCGTATAACTTTAAATTTTTAATGAAGTTTACAATATTCAACTCTAAAGCCTCTTTAATTTCTGCGGGCACTACTAAAGCAGACCAATCGGACTTTTCTAAGGAAACCCAATTCCATTGAGGGTTAAAACAACCACCTTTTAACGGGCCTTGTGTAACAAAGTATTTTTCAATAGATTCTAATACTTCTTTAATCAAGCCGTGATGTGCTGAAGTAGATATGCCTAATTCACAAACACCATCATCCCATGTGTTAAAATGAAACACCCACTTCTCCCCCGCAGTTTTACTTGAACAAAAGAATGTTACTTGTCGAGGGATAGGAGATTTAGTTTCCACAAAAGTTCGGCTGTCTTTAATTACACAGTTTTCAAATAAAGGAGGTAATTTTCTCGCTCCTTTACCGTAATTATTTTCCTTAATAAACCAACATTCATCAATGTTATAATCTCTTTTGATAACTTGGTATGCACACAATCTCATAATTGAAGATTCAAAGTCTTCATAATGAGTAGTAGTTTGAGAGTAATTAGCAGTGTCGAAATAATTCTCTATTATATCTTCTAAATCATCTTCACCTTCAGATTTTATTTTAGTAGATTTCTTAACTAAAGAAAGTAAAGTTTGAATATTGCCGACTGTAATAGGAGAACCCATAATGTTGAAGACTACATCATCCTGCTTATCGGAGGTCGGCTTAGGAGTCATCAGTATCATTTATCTCACCAACCATATAAATTAAAGCCGATGCGGTTATCAGAATTAACATATCATTAAATAACAACTTTCATTATATTGAGTGAGAAGTATGTTTGATGTTATTATCCCTTGCTATAATTCTAATCCTATTTACTTAAAGAATGCGGTGGATTCTGTTTTAAGTCAAACTTGTCCAGACTTTAAAATTTATCTTTGCGATGGAACAGAAAATAATCAAGCCTCTGTGAAAGAAATTTTATCTGATTACACCGATTCTAGGATTATAATAATAAAGCAGATGGGTTTTGGAGTGTCCCGTGCAAGAAATCAGGCTTTAGAAGCAGGTTCTAACCCTTATGTTGCTTTATTAGATTCAGATGATTTATGGGATGAGAACAAATTAAAGTATGTAAAACAGTATTTAGAAACTCACGAAGTAGAAATGTTATGGGGGGCATCGAAAGTTATCTATGAAGGTCGAAAAGAGTGGCCAGAGTTTAGAACAGGTTACTTGGAAAATTGGAATGAAACAGCCCTAGAACACAGATGGTTTAGAGGTGGTTGGAGTCCTATAATGACTTCCACTGTGATTTTTAAAAGACACACTTTACTAGAATTAAATGGGTGGAGCAGTGATATGTTCATGGGAGAAGATACAGACTTAAATGTAAAATTCTTAAAATTACATCCTGAAAAATGTCATCAAATAAACGCTTACATGGGAACTTATAGAAAACATAAATCTCAAACTACTAAAAGTCGCAGCCACTATAATAAAAACATAAGACGCGGGTTAAGACCAAACTTGAAACAACAAAACTTTGAAAAAAGTTTTAACTTATTACGTCAACAAACTGTAAATAAATATTCAGAATCCTATTGGCAAGAGTTAAAAAAAGACTTAGAAAATTACCGTCACAAAGGTGATAACGAAACAGATGAAGAATGGAACAATTATATTCTTAGTCGTGTTGATGGCGTACCTAACGGCACATCATTTAAAGAAAAAATATATTTATTAGAAGATTTCCTGTTGGATTAACTAAAAAGAATGTACAAAGACTTATTACACAGATAACTTTAATGTAATTGATTATAATGTTTGATGTGATTATTCCTACATACAAATGCAATCCTGCTTTTTTGAAGGAGGCTATTGATTCTGTTTTAACTCAAACATATCAAAACTTTGAAATCTATATTTCAGATGGCACACCCGTTGAACACGAATTAAACAGTAAAAAAATCTTATCGGAATATACAGATTCGAGAATTAATATAGTCCAGCAAGTAGGGACGGGAATCTCAGACGCTCGTAATCAAGCGTTAGCACAAGGACGGAATCCGTATGTTTGTACTTTAGATGCTGATGATGTGTGGGACACTAGAAAACTTGCATATTATAAAAGTATAATAGAAAAGTCTGAAGGTGTGAAAATGATTTGGGGGGCAGCAGTAAGCAAGATTGGAGGTGAACAAGGTGTGGAACACAGAGCAGGATATTTTGAAGACTGGGAACGAACGCGACCTGAACACAGATGGCTAAGATTGTATTGGTGTCCTATAATGACTTCCACAATATTGTATGAGCGAGAATCTGTGGAAAGATTTGGAGGTTGGAATAATTATATGACTATGGGTGAAGATATGCAATTAAATTGGACTTTTATGTGGCATTATCCCAAATTATGTATTCAAGCCCCTGCTTATGTAGGCTTATACCGACACCATGAAGGTTCAACGATGCAAGGTGCAGAGTCGGGACACACCGTGAAAAATCCTGCTGTGATACCCAATAATAGGAGATTTTCTTCGGATGCGATGTTCCAATCTCTAAAAAATAGTGTGCGTTATAATCCTACGCCTTATTGGACTAAATACTGGATTTGGCTTGAACAAGCCCTTAACGGAATGAGGGCGTCTAGTAATAGCGAAATGATAAATAATAAAAGAACATCTCCTTTACATATATTACAACGTGTTGACCGCCAACCCAACGGAACAAAATTTAAGGAGTTTCCTGATTTCTTAAAAGACTTAAATTTTTAATATTAGTCGTTGCTAACGCTAATATAGTGTATGCTATTAATAATGTTATGAACTCTAGTGTAATCATACAGACTAATGTGGCTTTAATAACAGGAGTTAATGGGATGGATGGGAGTCACCTTGCTGACTTACTTTTATCTAAAGGATATGAAGTGTATGGCTTAGAGAGAAGAACTTCTAAACCTAATAGAAGTAATACCGCACATTTAGAATCTAATCCCAAGTTTACCTTTTTAATTGGGGATTTATCCGACCAAAATTCGTTGTTAAGAGCGTTAAACATTTCTAATCCAAACGAAGTTTATAATCTAGCAGCACAATCCTTTGTAGGGTCTTCATGGACGATACCAGAACAAACAAGTGATATAAATGGTCTAGGGGTGTTAAGAATGTTAGAGGCTATTCGAGAATATCAGACTAATAATAATAAAATAATAAAATTTTATCAAGCCGCGACAAGTGAAATGTTTGGAAAAATGACTGAAAATCCTGCTAAAGAAACTACGGCGTTTTACCCTCGAAGTCCTTACGGAGTAGCCAAATTATACGGTTATTGGATAACTAAAAATTATCGAGAATCTTATAATATGTTCGCCTGTTCAGGAATACTTTTTAACCACGAATCTGAAAGAAGGGGTATTGAGTTTGTAACTAGAAAAATAACTGATGGGGTAACTAGAATAAAATTGGGTTTAGATACACATATTAGTTTAGGCAATTTAGATTCTAAAAGAGATTGGGGTTATGCCCCTGATTATGTAGAAGGTATGTGGAAAATGCTTCAACAAGAAGAACCCGAGGATTATGTGCTGGCAACAGGAAACTCATATTCGATAAGAGAGTTTTTAGATTTAGCATTCCGAGAAGTCGGTATTGAAGATTGGTCAGAATATGTTAAACAAGACCCTAGATTTTTTAGACCTGCTGAAGTAGATGTGTTAAGAGGTGATGCGAGTAAAGCCGCAGAAAAATTAGGTTGGACACCTAAAGTATCAATTGCAGAAATGGTTAAGATTATGATTAATGAAGATATGAAAAGAAACACTTTGATATTCCAACAACAACAACAACAACAACAACAGTAGAGAGATTTTTATGAGAGTAGGAATAGTTTCATTAGGGTGGCCTCCTGCTTGGGCTGGTGGCGAAACATATTTGTATAGAATATTCGACGCTTTAAACTCTAATGGTATAGATGCTTGGGGCATAACTGCAACTAAAGAAGATAGTAAATATGATAATGGTAGTTCTAAAGTTCATAGGATAGTTCCTAATTTCGCTCCTGCTAAAGTTAAAGATAATATGGGTATGATGTTTCAAGATTCTAATAAAAGAGCCTTAACCCAATCAGAACAGATAGAAAGGATGAGAGTTTGGTCAGAAATGATAAATGAAAGATTAATAGAAAATGAATTTGATATTGGTATAATCTATGTAGAAAACTTAACTTCGTTAAAGTCTGTAAACTATAAAGAACTTTTCGGTAAACCATTTAAAAAATTAATTTCTATTAGTTTTGATTTTGATTATTCTTCCATAATTAATTATGAAAATAGAATATCAGAAACGGACAGTATTTTAAGTTTAATAGAACAAGATAAAGAAGTTTTATTATCTCACTCGCGACACGAATATAGAAATTTGCTATCGCGTCATTATAATCCTGAACTAGAAGGTATAATTCATATAACTAATTTTAATAAAGATGTAGTTAACACTGTATTTGGTGAAAAGAAGTATGAATTTGTTTTACACCCTTTACTAGAAAAGAAATGGTTCGTAGAATCTAAAATATTTAAAGAGAAAAAAAATCCATCTGATTTTATTGTTGGGATGATTAATCCAATTCCTAAAAAAGGCGCACCATTAATGGTAGAGGCTATCGCAGGAACACCATTTAATTTTAAAATACTCGAAGGAGGTCATCAAAGTGGAGAATTATTATTGGAGTCTCTCGAAACAGAATACAACACTAGATTTAAAGATAAAGTAGAATTGATTCATTATGTGGAAGATATTGTTAGTTACTATGACAGTGTAGATGTGTTATTTATGCCCTCTTGGATTGAAGGATATGGTCAAGTAGCCCATGAAGCCTTGATAAGAGGCATCCCAGTTATAACTAAAAGATTTCCCACTATTGAAGAGGCTAGTGTTAACTCTGCCAAATATATAGAACCTTGTGATTACTCTAATCCCGATGTTTGGATTACGGCATTAAATGACATATATGAAAACCAAAAAAAGTGGAATCATCTTAGCAACCAAGCCAAAGAAATACTAACCTTTCGTCAAGAAAAAGAAACTAAAAAATTTATCTGCTTTTTAGAAAGGATGTGTGCCGAATGAAAATTGGTATTGTTAGTGTAACTTCTCAGCCTTGTTGGGGTGGCGCAGAGATATATTTAAATAGATTAAACGCTTTTTTAAATAACTGTAACGATGAAAACATGGAATCGTGGCTAATAACAGGCGTTCCCGAAATAGAAAAATATGATAATGGTAGTGTGAATCAAATACGTTTAGTTATGCCACAAGTAGAAGATGCTATTAACACACACGGCATCAAAAATGGTGTGGACGTATTATTTGACTCGGAACAAACTCAACTGTGGTTAGACAAAGTAGAAGAAAAACTTTCTAATCTTGAACCTTTTGATATAGGAATAATATATTTACAAACTCTGTTTTTCAATGATGTAGAAGAAGTCCTTAAAAGACTAAGACCTTACTTTAAACATTTAATTACCACATCGTTCGACATTGAAAGTAAAGTGATTGAAAAATTAATTTCAGAAAATAAAAGAACCGAAAGTTTATTAGAAACATTGGATAGAGTTAAAGATGATGTAAAAGAAAATCTTAGCGTTTCAAATGACACACATTTAATGAAAAGTCAAAATATACCTCAAATAAAAAATCACTTGCACATATCTCATTTTAACAGGGATGTTTTAAAGTTACTCAAACCTTCTGACAGTAACGATTATGTGTTTCAACCAATACTCCATAAAAAGTGGCTAGAAAATATAGATTATTCAAATCATTATCAATTAATAAAGACTAAACCTGAAGATTACACCATAGGAGTTATCAACCCCAATTCCAGAAAAGGGAATAAAATAATTGCCGAAATTATTGCTAAAACTCAATACAAATTTTTAATTCTTAACGGCGGTTGGGGTGCAGGAGATGAATTTAATAATTATTTAATCTCAGAATATAATACAAATTTTAGTGAACGCGTAAAGATATTAAATTACAGTAGAAATATTATTAGTTTTTACGACTCCATAGATGCCTTTTTATTCCCATCGTGGATTGAAGGTTACGGGCAAGTAGCACAAGAATCTATCACACGAAAAAAACCAGTTATAACCACAAATTACCCCAGTATTCAACAAGCCACAATTGGTAAAGGTAAATACATTAATATAAAAGATTATCATAATATAGATGTGTGGTTAGAGGCTATTGAAGATGTGTATGACAATCAAGGTTATTGGCACTTTGAATGTAATGATGGGGCTTTAATGATACTAAATAGAATGCAATATCAAGGTAACGAATTTATTCAATGGTTACAACAAATAGGTGGTCAGCCAGAAAAATTAGAATCTAATTTAAGATACAACAGTTTACCTTTATCGGAGTGATGAAAATGAAAACAAAAAATAAAATCGTGTGGCCATTAATGGCTGACGCTATTGGAGATGCGGAAAAAAATAGTCTAGTAAATTTTATTAATAACACCAATCGTTTTACTAACGGGCCTAAAGTAAAGGAGTTTGAACAAAAGTGGTCAGAGTGGTTAGGCGTTAAATATTCTTTATTCGTCAACTCAGGTTCGTCTGCTAATAGTTTACTTTTATGGGCAGTTAAGAATTTGCATTTTTCTGATACAGAAATGGTGGTGCTAACTCCTGCTTGCACATGGGCAACTAATATAGCAACACTTCAACAATTTAATATAAAGTTCGTGATTGCAGACAATGATTTATGGGATTTTGGTTTTTCTGAAGAAACTCTTAAAGAAGTGAAATTAAAACACCCTAATGTAAATGTTATCTGGGCGACACATTTAATGGGTTCGCCAGTGAATATGGATATTGTTAAACGCCACTTCCCTGAAGCCTTAATTATAGAAGATGCTTGTGAATCTCACGGTGCAGATTACAAGGGAGACTTAGTTGGAACATTAGGATTAGGTTCAACATTTAGTTTCTACTTCGGTCATCACATGACTACTATCGAAGGTGGAATAGTATCTACTAATGATGACGACTTATATCATTTACTCCTAATGTTAAGGTCACACGGAATGTCAAGAGAACTCCCTGCACATATTAAAGCACGTTACGAAAAAGAAAGTCCTAGTGTAGATTCCAGATTCCTTTTTCCTGTTGGAGGATTTAATTTCCGAAGTTCTGAATTGAACGCGGTTGTGGGGTTAGAACAACTTAAAAAACTTGATGAATTTATTAGCATTCGGAAAAATAACTTGTCTCGATTTGATAAATTATTAAAAACTTATCCTCACCTGTACACACCATTCAACACACAAGGTAACAGTAGTATGGTATTACCCTTTATCTGTAAAAGTCCTAGTATAAGGTCTGAAACTTTAAAAGTTTTAGAAGAACACGGTATTGAAACGCGCCCATTTTTAGTTGGCAACATTCTTAATCAACCTTTCGTTAAAGGTTTTATTGACCAAGAAATAGCCACCCCCAACGCTGATATTCTGGATGTTTCTGGGTTCTACATAGGAAACAGCCAATTCGTAGGAGACAAAGAGTTTAGTCTGTTGGAAAAGGCGTTAAACAGTATGAGGTGAAATCTTGAAAATTTTAATATGTACTATAATGCGGAACTCGGATAAATCCATACTGCGATGGTGGAATAAAGTTAAGGAAATTACAGAAAAATACCCGTTAATAGAATTTGACTTATCAGTTTACGAAAACGATTCCACAGACGAGACTAAAAAGTTTTTACAAACTACTGTCGTTGAAGAATGTAAGAATTATTTTAGTGATATATTTATTAAATGTGAGAACTTGGAAACTCAAGCCTTCGGTAGTGTTGTGAGTTCTCAAAGAGTGTTAAACTTGGCTAACGCCCGTAATGAATGTTTACATCAATGTGTGGATATTAACAGTTATGATTATTTTTTATCAGTAGAAGCGGATGCCGATTTCCATGTTGGAACACTTCACTATTTATTCGATAATATTCAGAATTGGGATATTCTTTCAGGAGCATCGTATTACCCTTTGAGCAAAGGTTTTTATGACTGCTGGGCGACTCGTAGGACTGCCAACGAAGACAGGTGGGATAAGCCAATGGGCAGGTTATTTGACCCTTCTATACCTTTGTTTAAAGGCCCACTTTCAGACTTAAACCCTAAATCTTTAGCAAGTAGGATAGATGAAATCGTAGAAGTTCATTCTACATTTAATTTAGTCTGTTTGTATCGTGCTAAACCGATTACAGAAGGACATTTATTCGGTGGTTATTCGCAAAATTTAGATAGTTTCGATTGTGATACAGCCGTTATATGTGAAAATTTTCGTAGGGCAGGATATAATCGCATTGGAATGTTTCCCTATTTAGAAGTTTTTAACGACCCCGATATGACAAGGTAATCTTTATTCTTTTTGCTCTATAAGAGTTCTCTTATACCAATCGACATTAGCGTTGTTAATAGTCATACCCATCTCTAACAAAAGATTGGCGATAAGAGCGTCTGGCCCATCATACAAAGTGTATTTCACAAAAGCCGATACCTCGTCCCCCCCTGTACCACCTGTCAGAGTGTAATCAGTTGTGTAAACTATATCCCAGACTTGTCCAGATAACACATAAACTTCAGGTACTAAATCGAAGTTTTTTAGATAATTAATCGTTCCATCACTTATACCTCGAGGATAAGGACTAGCCCTTCCAGGCACACCATTCGACGCAGTAGTATCAGGATTCTCAAAGTAACTTGTGGTGTTTAATCTTAACTGAACCGCCCCACCTTTATTCGTTGGATTGGAGGGGGTGCAACCAATATTTTCAATAACGACAAATTGTGTGGCAGTTGTTTTGGCGGGATTGGTAATGTTATATCCAATACCCCCTGTAAAAATCGAAACACTTCGATTAGCGAGCAAAGCCACAGGAACATCATTCACAGTTCTGGTTAAACTACTCGTACTTCCAACAGGGGCTAAATTAGTCCATTCATAAACTTGACTTCTAATTGCCATAACTATCATCCTCAGTAGTTCTCTGAACTATATGAAGTGTTGCCTCTACTAAACCAGTTTAACCTTTCATAATACTCTGAAGAATCTACCTGTAAGGCTAACGCTAAAGGGTTAAAACCTACAAGTCTAAGACTTGTTAAGGTTTAACGCTTAATCTTGCGCTGGCATAGGTGCAGCAGATTGTGAAGAGATTAAACTTCTCTTGTACCAATCTACGTTTGCAGGTGAAACAGATATTCCTAATTCTAACAGTTTGTTAGCGATAAGAGCATCTGGCCCATCGTATAGTGTGTATTTAACGAAAGCATCTAATATAACTGCTGTTCCGTTAGCACCTCTTTGAACCTGAAGAACATCCCAAACTTGCCCTGGTAGAACATATACATCTGGGTATAGGTTAAAGGACGGTTGGTTTTGTAAACTTCTTGGGTAAGGACTTGCACTTCCTGGTACACCATCGTTAGGACGGTTATCAGGATTTAGGAAGTAATCAGTTGTATTGATTCTTACTTGTGTAAATGAACCGATAGCGTTAGCAACTGCCTGACTTATATCAGGTGTTGATGCAACTTGCTCGATAACTACGAACTGTGTAGCAGTTGTTTCTGCTGGCTTAGTTATGTTGTTACCTAATCCACCAACAAATATGCTAGTTGGTGCGGTCATTGTGTTTGCTGCTGTTTGTGTGTATTGATATACTTGGCTTCTCATACTCATAAATAATCACGCTCCCATTCCCATACCAGATTGTTGCTCGATAAGAGTTCTCTTATACCAATCAACATTTGCTGGGTTAACAGTTATTCCTAATTCTAGGAGTTTGTTTGCGATAAGTGCATCTGGGCCGTCGTAAAGAGTGTATTTAACGAAAGCGTTAATAATAGTTCCAGCCGCTCCAGAAGTAGGTAAATCTGAACCTTGTGTGTATAGAACATCCCAAACTTGGCCTGGTAAAACATACACATCTGGGTATAAATCGAAAGACTTGATTAGGTTGTTTGTACCATCAGATAATCCTCTAGGGTAAGGACTTGCTGTACCTTCAACACCAGACATCTTAGTAACATCAGGGTTCTGGAAGTAATCAGTAGTGTTGATTCTTACTTGAAGTGCGCCACCATCATTAGTTGCGTTGCCAGGTGTGCAAGCAATATCTTCTAAAACAACGAACTGAGTAGCAGTTGTTTCTGCTGGCTTAGTTATGTTATAACCTAGTCCACCAGTAAAGATAGATGTTTGTGAAGCAGCCGCAGGTGCGGATGCTATGTCTGTCGTACTACGACGTAGCGTACTGCCATCTGCATCAGGGGCAAGATTTTGCCACAAGTATATTTGACTTCGCATAGCCATTATAATCAGTCCTGTGCGGGCATAGGTGCAGCAGATTGTGAAGAGATTAAACTTCTCTTGTACCAATCTACGTTTGCAGGTGAAACAGATATTCCTAATTCTAACAGTTTGTTAGCGATAAGAGCATCTGGCCCATCGTATAGTGTGTATTTAACGAAAGCACTAAGGAAAAGTCCTGCTCCCATAGCCGCTCCTGTTTGAACTGCTAGAACATCCCAAACTTGTCCTGGTAGAACATATACATCTGGGTATAGGTTAAAGGACGGTTGGAACTGTACGCTTCGTGGGTAAGGACTTGCTGTTCCTGGTACACCATCGTTAGGACGGTTGTCAGGGTTTAGGAAGTAATCAGTTGTATTGATTCTAATTTGCGTGTAAGCACCCATTCCATTTATTGTAGCACCCATAAGCAAACTTGGTAGGCTAGGTGTGGATGATACTTGTTCAATAACAACGAACTGAGTAGCAGTTGTTTCTGCTGGCTTAGTAATGTTGTTACCTGTACCGCCTACAAATATACTTGTAGGTTGAGTCATGTTGTTTATCGTTGTTTGTGTAAATTCATATATTTGGCTTCTCATTGACATATCTTTTCATCTCCATTAATTAATTAGTTATTCATGTAGGCGTTAAACGCTTACATTGAACCTCCCATACCAGATTGTTGTTCTATAAGAGTTCTCTTATACCAATCAACATTTGCTGGGTTTACAGTTATTCCTAGTTCTAGGAGTTTGTTAGCGATAAGGGCATCAGGCCCGTCGTATAATGTGTATTTAATGAATGCTGCAACAACTTCACCTGCTCCAGTTCCTCCAGTAGCGACTGCTTGTCCTGCTGTGAACAAAACGTCCCAAACTTGGCCTGGTAAAACATATACATCTGGGTATAAGTCGAAAGACTTGATTAGGTTGTTTGTACCATCAGATATTCCTCTAGGGTAAGGACTTGCTGTTCCTGGTACACCAGACATCTGAGTTACGTCAGGGTTCTGGAAGTAATCAGTAGTGTTGATTCTGATTTGCACGTTACCACCGATGGTTGTACCTTCTTGTGGTGAACACGCTATATCTTCAATTACTACGAATTGCGTGGCGGTCGTTTCTGCGGGCTTTGTGATGTTGTAACCTACTCCACCTGTGAATACAGATACTTGTTGTCCTGATATTAGGGCAACTGCATTTGCACTCGTTCTGCTCAGACTGCTTGTCGCTGGGGCTAGGTTATTCCATTCGTATATTTGACTTCTCATTGCCATATTTTTCATCTCCTTATTTTATTTCACGCTCATCATAAGGACGAGCAATTAATTATCACTTTTTGGACTATATGAATGCTTGCATTTAGAAGAACGTATTAAATAATATCTAAAGCATCTTGAAATCTAATTAAAGACTTTAATAAAGTCAAAAACATTAAGAAGTTTTACTTTCAATCCAAGATTGGAGTGGGGGTGTTAAAAAGGTATCAATAACATTTAGAAATACAATAATAAAAACTATATATGTAATTGTTCCTGCAATCCATTTAGCCGATTCAAATAAAATTTTCTTAAGAGTGCTAACACCAACCAATTAAAGTTAATTAACTAGGTAAGAAATCTTACTGTCCGATAATTGAACCGTAGCCCATTGAACCTTGAACATGGTTTCCTTTACGACCGTGTTCTGCTCCGAAGTTTTGAATAACTCCGTGACCGCTATTACCTGCACTGTTTCTCATAACACTAGGAAGAATCCATGAATTAAAAACATCCGCAGACTTTCCTGTTACATCTAGGTTAGAAGCATCTACTACCATAGGATTTTGACTAACTGTTGGAACGGACTCAGCCATCCATACAGGAGGTGCGTGTCCGATGTCAGCACGGTGACTATCTAAAGGACTGTATTGACCCAAATCGCGGTAGTCAACAACTTCATATTCGTGACGATAATCAAGTTGTTCTTGAAGCAAATCGTTAGGTGTAGTAATACCAGGTTGCTGTCCTAGAGGGTCAGTAGTAGTAGTAGCAGTAGTTTGTCCGATAACTGAACCGTCGCCTGTTGGATAAACAACATCGAAGTTCTCAGCCATGAAACCATCCGAGCGAACATTACGAATAAGTTGAGCAAATGCTAAAAGACCTAGAGTACCACTAAAGGCTTGAACTCCTCGGCGCATTTCACCTTCAAAGATAGAGTCTCCCACGCCAGCATATCCTACAAGTGCAGAAGCGAATACTGCAAGGCCGACATTTTTAATCATTTGTGAACGCGCACCAAACAAGCCCATATAGGAGGAAATAATTACTCCCGAGGACAATACTGCACTCACACCGAGTAGCATAGGTACAGTGGCTAATTCACGCGCACCATCTTCAACTGTTTCTAGGGATTCTTTAATAACCATCTTATCACTTACCCCCATTCATCTGCACGACTATAAGAACTTAACCAATTAAAATTAATAAAGTTAAAGTCTTGAAAGTTCATCACATTTACTAATAGTTTGTTGTAATCCTTGAAAAACGGCTATTTCAAAACCTTTTTCTTTCATAGCGGTTAAACCTGCTTGAGTAGTCCCTCCTTCAGAGGCGACATAATCTACAATTTGTTTTAGTGTTAAATTTGAGTTACTATACAACTTCAATAATCCATTAACAGTTTCCAAGACTATTTGTTCAGATTGTTCGTTAGGCAAACCTTGTTCCGAACCCCATTTAGTCATACTATCTAAAATAGCCGCCACATATCCAAGACCCGAACCCGACATAGCCGTTACAGTATCAAGATGGGATTCCTCAGAAACTTTATATTGAAAGTGATTTCCTAAATCAGAGAAAAACGACTGAGTGTAAAGTAAATAATCGTGAGGAATAGATTCTGAAGCCACCCATGCTGACATCCCTTGCCCGTAAGCAACACCAAGATTACTCATGGCTCTTACAACTGTGGCAAAAGGCAATCTATTTTCATAATATGATAATGGAAGTCCTGCTGCGAAAGTAATTACTAATCCTTTAAAATCTTTAACATCTTCTAAAACCGATTCCATATCTTGAGGTCTAACGGTGAGTATTAATGAATCAACTTCTTCAGATAACAACTTATTATCCGTTAAAACCTTAACCCTCTTTAAATCAGGTTCAGTGAAAACAACAGAGGTTAAATTAGAACATTTTACCTTGTAATAACCAGATAAAATTAAACCTTTAACTAAAGCCTTTCCGAAGTGCCCCACTCCTATGACACCAAGACGAGCAGGTTCGTATAAAATCGTCATCACAAACCACCCATTCTACCTGTGAAAAACATCGGTGTAGTTCGATACTTGAGAATAATAAATCCAAACAAAAGTAACATGATTAAAGTCACAGACTGTTGAATAAAGAAACTAATGCTGTGAATATAAACAGCGTAAAGCCACCACGCAGAATTACACAACAATAAAATCAGAGTAGTCCACAAACTAAAATCATCAGTTTGCTTTCTTTCTAACATTCTAGCAATTTGAGGAATCCAAGAAGAAATAGAAATCAAGGCTATGAATGACATAACAGATTCTATCAAAGCACCATCCAACGTAATCACCTAAAAAGGATTGTTAACAAGATAATCAATGAAATTCATAACTTCGCCAACTTTATTATCCTCTATCTCTTTGTAGGACGCTTTGTATTTAGACTTAATGCACTTGGAAATGTGGGCGTATGGATTACGTCCTTGAGGGTGGCGAGGTGAATCAGGTAATTTTCCTTGTAATTCATCGCCCTTAGAACGAATATAATTCCACACTCGTTTAGCATTATCATCATTCAAAATTAACCCCTCATTAGGATTATCCTTCGTTTTGACCGCCTAGATGGACTATCTTTACTCCTTCAGGCTGGTTTTTAGTTATATAACGGTGTGGGTCAAAGACTATTGAGCCACTAGGGAATGTAATGTTTTCAAAAACACTGTGTTTAGTGGAAATTAGATAGATGGCTTGTGGAGTCTCCCAAAAGTCATCAGATTCACGATGATATGGGTCGTAAGATTCCACAGGAATTCCCCGTTCATTCAAGATGTTCTCTAAAAGTATAGCAGGACTTCCCACAGTTAGTCTAGTATCGGGCTTAAAGGTTCTTCCCATAAGAATAACAGGCAATTCAGGAGATAATTTATGTTCAATTTCTAGTAAGTCAGCCAACCACTCAGTTTGATGTTCTCTTGCCACCATTAAATCATCAAAGAAGTTATGGGATAAATTTAATTCCTTAGCCAACCATGACATAGCGATGTTATCTCGAGGATGACAACCTCCACCATCACCCATACCTCCTGAAAGATACTTATTAGACATTAAACGGTCGTGGGCTAAACCCATAGCCTCGGTAACTGCATCCACATTAGCCCCTGTATGATGACATATTTCCATCATTGTATTAGCGAAAACAATCTTCATACCTATGTAAGTGTTATAAGCGACTTTAATTAATTCAGCCGATTTCAAATCAGTATGAAAGAAAGGTCTATCATGTAAAGTGGTGTAAAAGTCTTCTGCTACTGTGGCCGCGTGGTCATCATCCACTCCGAATAATACAAACTCAGGATTTAGGAAATCAGGTATGACTGTCCCCATCGCGATAAAGAAAGGATTGTAACAAAGTTTCACCTTATCATTTAAGACAGGCTTAATCTCTCTCTCAATAGTACCAGGCAAAACAGTAGAAATAATAATGACCACTTTGTCATCCTCTTGCTCACCTATAACATTTGCTAATTCAGCCATGCCTTCTCTTAACCAAGTGTAATCAAAATCTACTCTGGTTTCGGGCAAACGAGTGATTCCTTCGTAGAGTGGGTCGTGAGGTGTTTGAATAGGGATAAAAATTATATCTGAAAACGCCACTAAATCAGGCAATTCCATAATCTCCAACTCTGATGTTAACAGTAATTCGTGGGCTTTAATTTCATGACCTTCTGCTAATGTACCGTTAGCATCTAATAGACTCTTGTTTTTAATCATCGTTAATGTGGTGGCGTCAATATCAATACCTGCAATTTTATGCCCCTTATTTTCCACTGCTAAAGCCACAGGCAATCCTAATTTACCTAATCCTACAAATCCTATATTCATTTCAATCACTGCACTCCATCATTTTTTTTACCTTTTCAATATCTTGTTTTCTCAACTCAACTTCTTTAGAACTAGAAAATAAAATGTGGGTTTTATCGTACCCCATATTCCCAACCTCATTGTTCCAAACATCTAAGTAAGTTTCATCTTCAAGACTCGAAAAAGTCGCGGCATCCGTTCTTTTAAACCGATGTAATAGGTCAATCCTATTATGTTGAGATGCGATTCTCCATTCTATCCGCTCCACTCCCGACCTATTTGCTACTTCGTGCATCCAAGTATCATTATGTGCGTTCAATGAAAAGTGACCCATCGCATTATAAATGTCATAATGAACAAAAGGAAATCCATATATCCACGAATCTGAGTTATCTATTTGAATTACGGCTACTGGATTACCGTGTAATCCATCTCGGTGTTCTTCCAAAATTTCATCCCACGCAGGAGTCATTAATAAAGCGTCATCATTCCAAAGAAAAAGATACTCGCCCTCGGCGATAGCACACAAATCATTAACATGGGTGTGTAAATCTCCATATCCTAATCCGCGAGGCGAATAAATAACTTTGTAGTTAGGTGTTATTGCTTCTAATTTAGCGTAAGCCTCATGGTAGGAATTTATATCATCATTATCAATATTCAATAAAATTTGAACCTTTTCAGGGTGGGCAGCATTAGTGATAATACTGGAAACTGCTTTAAGCATCCACTCAGGTCTGCCCCGTGTGGGAAGTAAAACCGACACTAAGTACGGGTATGTCATACTTTTAAGTATGAACTTATTCTTTATTAACGCAATCATACCGCGATAGAATTCCACAAATTAATCTCGCGATGTTACCCAATGAAAAATCTTGTGACTCCAAACTTTCAAATCATTCTCTCGACCTTCTAACTCAGAAAACTCTGTTTTAATTGCTTCTAGTTCCTTCCTTAAAGAGTATATCATCCTGATATTAATGATAGTCAACACACCCAACAAACTTAAAGCAATATAAAATTCTTCGATTCGCTCACATCCTATCCAATAAAGCAGGTATAACGGTGTAAAATAAAATAATTACCAGAGCAACAATACCAAGACCAACTTCCATCTTAAACCCTCGTTTCATCTACTATCTCTAAAATACGTCGCAGTTCCCACTCTAATTCTCTCACCCTTTCTATACCTTCCCGCAGCAAAGCAGCCGCTCTCCATAATTCATCCTCGTTTTCGGGTCTGACCACAGGGGTTTTAGGTTTAAGTTCGATAAAAGTTTCGGGAAGTTCTTCAATATGAGTAATTTCAAAAATTTCACTAGCCCCGCTAGTGTTAATGTAGTTTTGGTTAACTTCTACGATTACAGATTCACACTCGCAAGTTAAAGTTTCTATTTGACCCATAACAGCGTGTAAAATAGTTTGACAGTTTAAGCATTTAACATCTTGATTTTTCAACACAGGCATTTGAACCCCTCTTTCTAACCCTAATACGAGGGCGGTATGATATAAAACTATGTGTCCTGATTAAAAGGAAAACTGTTATTAACAGTATTAATTAGAATTAATGTAAGAATCAAAACATCGCGCACTACAAAAAATTGCATTGTGTGGATTATGTGAAAAGAACTTACTGCAAACGGGGCACTTCATTGTATCACTTAACATCTTATATTGTCATTAACTATATTAGTCTTATTAATGGGATAATTGCTGTTATTAATGGGATAATTGCTGTTATTGAATGTTAGCACCCAGTAAAATTATTTAACTTTTACAGTTTTAGTTTTTTTAACTACGGCGTAGAAAACAGAAGTGTTAACGTGAATATGAGTAATTATCTCGAAGCCATTATCCGTTAAGTCTTTAGTAATGTCTTCAGGTGTGGCTATCTTAAAACACGTTGAATCATCAGCGAACTCTGAAGAATCGCCAGCGTAATATTTGGTTGGGCCAAATCGGTTTGTTGCTGCTCCGAATACCATTAAAGAGTTTTTCTTCATAGCGTTGTTAATTTGTTGAAGTGCTTTATCTGTATCGGGCAAATGATGGTAAACCCCAGTAAAGAAAACTAAATCATATTTATTATAATGTTTTTTCGGTAGTTTAGTAACATCTAATTTCTGAAACTGCGCTCCAGTTTTTAGTTGTGATTCTAACCATGTGGCTTGGGCGACAACATCTAAACCCGTTTGGTTAATATCTATCCCTAACACGTCGGCTTTATTGAGAGCCAATATTAAAGAGTAGAATCCTGAATTACAACCTACATCTAAACACTTTAAATCTTTAACACTGTCTGGGAGATGAGGTACAATTAATTGCCATTTATCGTGAGGATGATTGTGCAGTTCAGTTGTGTAATTATTTTGAACGTATATTCTATGATAAAAAGGCCCTAATTCGGCTATTTTAATTCTAGTGGCGTCCCACGTTTCGTTATCAACAAAAGGTCTAGGAAAGTCGTTTTTCAACTTTGTTTCTTTAGGACACATATTTTAACCTAATAATAATATCTGGAGATGCTATATCAATCTACTCTAATAGAGTGGCACATCTTTAACTTTAACAGCACGAACGGTGTACCTTCTATAAAAGTAATAATTTTTACTAAATTTAACTCCCTCTGGTAGAACCGTAGCATAATCAAACTCTTCTCCGTCACGATTTACTTTGTCAACTGTGTATGTCTCCACAATTTTAAAACCATTGTGTTCTAAATCTTTAACAATATATTCGGGTGTGGGGACTAAGTAAACTGAACTATCCATTTCATAAATATCTTGCCCTTCATAATATTTACTGGTATTATGATTTATTTCAGATTCTAAAAATAGTTCTCCTCCGACTTTTAATAATTTGTTCAAGTGATTTAAACCTTTAGAAGGTTCACGCAAATGATAGTAAACTCCTAAAAAAAGAATAGTATCATAATGATGATATTCTTCACAGTTAAGAAAATTTAGTTCTTTAAACTTTGCACCTGTTTTTAATTCGGATTCTACCCAGTCGGCTTGAGTTATCCAATTAGGATAATCAGTAAAATCTCCTGCGCTTTCAAAGTCTTTTTGAGTTTTGTAAGGCACACTCTGACCACTATCTGCGAAGTAACCATCTTTTTGCTTTAATTCTTTTGCTTGGTTAATGTCTATTCCTAAAACATCTGCACCTTTTTTAGCCAGTTCAAAACTAAAGAATCCTGCGTTACACCCTACATCTAGGATTTTTTTATCTGCAACATCTTTTAAATCTACTTTAATAGTATGCCACAACGGGTGGGGGTGATGAGTGTTAGTAGTGGAAACTCCCTTGACATCTATACGTTGGAAAAAACGACCTAAATTTTGTATTTCTTTAGTAATACGCTCTTTTTCTTGTTTAGAGTCTTGTTCTGTAATAGTTTCTTGAAAAGGCTCAGATTGCAGAGAAGAAGATTCCGCAACAGTATTTTCTTGATTCAGGTCGGGTTGTGTTCCAGATACTTGAAACGGGTCAGATTGAGGTGTAGAAGATTTCGTAAAGGTATTTTCTGGATTTGGTTTGTCGGAAGTTTTAATCGCACGAAAGGCGTATCGTGACCCACAACAGACATTCTTAGTTTTAAAAGTTTCTACAATTGTAAAGCCATTTTTTTTCATATCAGCGTTAAGATACTCGGGAGTGGGTATTAAAAAGTTAGAAGCGTCTAAACGATAAACTTCATCTTTAGCATAGTATTTAGTTTCCGTAGGGTGGGTTTCAGATTCTACATATATTTCACCACCCATTTTTAATAATCGGTTTAATTTAGCCAACCCTGCGGAAGGGTCTTCTAAGTGATAATAAACACCTAGAAATGTAATCTTATCATAAGGAGTAGTTTCATCACAATCCATAAAATCCATTTCTTTAAACTTAGCACCTGTTTGTAATTTAGACTCTATCCATTCTGCTTGTTGTAGAGGCAAACAATTTTTGTTGAACACTCTTTCGATTTGGTTAACATCAACACCTAAAACTTGTGCCCCTCTTTTAGCCATTTCAAAACTAAAGAAACCTGCATTACAACCCACATCTAAGACTCTTTTCCCATCTAAATTCTTAACTAATGGTTTACGGATAGATTCCCATAAATCTAAAGGGTGATAATTATAACCGTCAGGTATTTGTTGAGGATATTGTGTGGGGACTCCATGCACATCTATTTGCATAGCGAAAGGACGTCGATTTTCGATTTCTTCTTCAAGACTAGCAGTTTTAACATTATCTGTTAGCATAACCTAATAATGCAGGTTTTACCCTTAAACCTTTGTGCGTTTAAAAGTCAGGTAAAGATTCAACTGATGTACTCCAATCGAAACCTGTGTCGTGGAAATCTGTACCTACCATTCCAGTAGGTTCTATTTGAGCCACCATATCAGAAGCAGTATGAATGGGTTGGAGAACAGTTTTTCCTAAGCGACTTTTAGCGTGACGAACTTTTTCTTGAGAATTAGCGTGATGAACCATAGCAGTTCTGAAAAATGCTTTGGCATCTCTACTCATGCTGCTGTCTGTCATCCAACGAAGAAAACGCTGGTGAACGTCGCGACCTTGAATTTTTTCTATTACTTCACGCTCGGTTCGTAAAAAGAAATATAAGTATGGTTTTTCAACTTTTTTAGTTACAGTCATAACACCATCTTCAAAGTCTATTACCCAATTGTTGTAAACCCATGTCCTTGTAGGGAGGGGTTTAGAGGAATCATAATGGAATATGGGTTGAGGAATCCTTGCATTTACTTGTTGCAGGGCTACTTGTTGGTGTGGGTTCAAATTAAGTATTGGTGTTGCCACAATGTCATACTGTCGCCCCATGCCACTTACAATGCTACGATTTGCTGATTCGACAGGATTTGATTTCAAACTGTCGAGGATTGTATTATCCAGATTCATAGTGATTCCTCACTATCAGTTAGGGGGTTTGACTATAAGAAGGTATGCTCACAGAAACAGTTATATGCTAATTTACCTTGCAGGAGGTATGAGTGAAGCAGATGCGATTCGAGGAGTTATAATAAAACTCGTCTTAAATCTGTTATATGATATGAATAAGCCGAAAGACTTAAATATAGGATAGCACTTAGGAATAGTATGGGTGAAGCGAATGCGAGATGAAAAAAACATTTATAATGCGAATACAACTGATATGTGGCAAAGAACAGGTGAATCTTTGGCTGAAACAGAAGAACCTAGAGTCATTCAAGATTCTGGGCAACCTGAAAGTTTTTCATGCTTATGTGGAAACATAACGCAATCAGACTTTCTCCAAGACGAAACAAGAGGGGAAGTGTCTTGTAAATCCTGTGGTGTATTGATATTGTCTAATATTATAGACCCGTCTGCTCCAACTCGAAGATTTAATCAAGGCGACCCTTCAGTTGATAATGCTCATTACGGCGCACCTGCGAGTAATTTATTTGCTGATAAAGGTTTGCGTACTACTTTCAATCCAATGGAAGCAGACCGTAAAGACCGCCAAAAATCGTTTATACTGAAAAGAATAAATCAACAAACTGTAACTAACAAAGAAAGAAATCTAGCGGTTGCTCTTAGAGATATTGAAAGAGTAATAAGTCGGGGTGGTTTATCTAAGTCTGTTCACCAAGAAGCAGTTAATGTTTATCGAGATGCAGTAGATTTACAACTTATTCGTGGTAGAAGTATTGAAGGTATGGTTGCCGCATCCATTTACACGGCTTGCCGAATAATGGGTGTTCCACGTTCTCTCGATGAAATAGCCGATTTGACAAGAACAGGTCGTAAAGAAATTGCTAGAAATTACAATACTTTGAAAAAGAATATAATTAAACTTAAGAAGATGCCGCCTACTACTCCAGACCAGTATCTTAGCAGGTATATTTTCGCTTTGAATCTTTCTCTTAAAGTTCAAAATAGGGCACAAGAATTACTAAAAACCTGCTTCGATGGTGGGATGAATCAAGGTAGAAATCCTATTGGTGTTGTAGCCGCTTGTATTTACATCGCTTGCGTTGATTGTGATGAAAGAAGAACTCAAAGACAAATTGCCCGCGAGTTAGAAATAACTGAAGTTACTATTAGAAACAGATATAAAGAAGCGATGGCTATTCTTAATGCTAAAAAGAAGGCCGCTAATGAAAAAGATTCTGAAGATAAGTAAATCTTATCTTTTTTGTTGCGGTGCTTCGTAACCGTCGTTAAATTCTTGAAACTTACCCCACAGACCTGCCCAAAAGCCTTTCTGTTCAGTCGCAGGTAATCCTGTGCTTGTCATTTGTCCTGCAACACATTTATTAGTGTTTATATCTCTAGTAAAACCATCATTACAAACGCAAGATTCAGTTCTAGCCTCATAGTGTTCATTTACTTCGGTGCAACTTTGGAAGTTTCCTCCGCCACCACCAGAATAACTTCCTGTGTTACCTTGATTCATACCCGAGCCGTAAAGACCTGCTTGAGTAGCCCCATCAGAAGTTTGACTACTTGTTATGTCAACAGGTGTTAAGTTCTGAGAATCATCGGGGTTTTGGAGTGTGGAAGAAGTGTCTGAGGCTACGCTAGTATC
>Ga0209337_1000705_pt1 | contig 26959 bp, 36 predicted proteins | sample LinPmetageLP53_FD_184044 | JGI IMG/M metagenome (GOLD analysis project Ga0209337, IMG submission 184044) | Marine viral communities from the Pacific Ocean - LP-53 (SPAdes) (version 2) | ecosystem: Environmental > Aquatic > Marine > Oceanic | place: Pacific Ocean | collected 2010-02-08 | reverse complement strand
TCTGCTCATCGCTCTTCGAGTTCGTTAAGTATCTGCTCTTCTAATTCTTCTAGTTCAAACTTTGAACTTATCTCTTCTATCAAATGCAAAATGCATTGAGATTCATAAGAGCCAAAGCGCATAGTTATCTTATAGATATTTACATCAGAATCAGAGCCGGGGTAGCCTGAGCCGTCAGCGTAATAGCTTACTTCTCTTTCTCCCGGTTCATATTCATAGTAACACCTAAGCCAATAACTGTTCTGCTTGCCTCCCTTCTTTGGCTTATCGCATTTTACGGATTCGGTATCGTAGTAATCTTTCATCGCAGAACGTGTTCGAGTTGGGTAATTAACTCCTTTAGCTTATCGGAATGGTACTCTATGCTCCATTTCATATCGTTAACCATCTTATCAATAGCCTCGTTTTTAATCTGGCTCTTAGATGCTTCCTCTACAATAGAGGTAGCCTTGCTTAGTAGTTCGTTTTTCATTTTACTTTTTCTTCTATAATATTGATTAACTCTAAAACCTGTTCTACTTCTTTCCTTTGGCTTACTTTAAGGCGCTCTCTAATAGTCTTTCGTAATGTAGCTAGTACATCGTGGAGGGCTTCGCTTCGTCCTAGGTTCCAAGCCCTAGCAAGTTCATCTCTATGCCAATTAATAGGATCGAGCGGATCGAGGTTATCGTACATCATTTGTAAAACGTCTTCGGGTTTCTGGTTCGGTTGTAGTTTCATTCTATTCTTCGCTTAATTCAAATTCGCAATGCTCTAAGCATTCGCCGCATATCTCCCAATCGCCATGCTTAGGCGCTCCGCAGCAATCGGAAAGGAGTTCTTCATTTGCGTGTTCGTATACCATCTTAAAGGTTGCGGGTTCGGTGTTGCTTAATCTGATTCTTAAATTCCGCCCATATGCGTTCGAAATCTCTAGCCTCGTTCTCTTCTATCCATTCATTAAAGGATGCCGTTTTTTTAGGAGGGTAAACGGTTGACCTAACGCCCATTGGTTTGGGGCCTTGAAGTTTTTTTATCTGGTTCATGCTTCTACGTTTCTAGGTACTAGCCATCCATTATCCTTACCTACTTTAACCCATCTCTCGTAGCGTTCGTTATCTCGAACCTTGGCGAGTTCTTGCCATTGATCTTCGGCGGAGCGATAGAATAAGCCGCTATCGGTTTGGCCTACTACTCCCATATCCATAAGGCGGGAGAGAGCAGAGGTTAACGTTTGGTGGGCTATGCCCATAGAGCCGCGTAATTCGTCTAGGTTCTTCGGCTTATCGATTAGGGCGCGGTAGATTTTAAGTTGCTTGGAGCGGTACTCTCCGCTTCTAATTTGCTTTATAAAGGCTTCTCGGCTTTGCTTGCTCATGGCTTTAGATTAAATAAGCCCCGACCGAAGCCGAGGCGTTGGGTTAGTCAATTAATCGCGGCGCTTTCATTGTGGTGCAGTACATCGCATCGAATCCTTCTTGCCCTTCGAATGAGTTGTAAACGTATCCGCCGGCAACCAATGAACCGAGAACGCCTTTCTGATATGGTGTGAGTCCTGCGCCGTCGAATTCGCTGTAACCCATTCCAACGCCGTCATTCTCGCCCTCTTGTATGTCCTTTATCATCGCTCTTTGTAACTGTGTCATGATTCTGTGTGTTTGTTTTGTTTAGGTAAATAAAGCCCCGACCGAAGCCGGGGCGTTTGGGTTTATTTTAAGGCTTCTAGCTTTTCAGACGATGTAAGTAGGAGAGAAATACACTCTTCAGGACTTTTAACGGTTAACTTGCTCATTTTTAGTAGTTTAAGTAATGTTCTAGGTTTCTTACCCCCTTGGGGATATGCTAAACTACGAAGAAATATCTTCTCTACGCAAAAAATATTCGTTAATTCTCTACTTTTTTTGTTTGGCTTACCTAATTCGTACCTTATGGCTATGAATATTAAACCAATAAAACAGAAGGCCCGCGCCTTGAACGCGGCTCTAGGAACTAAGGATTTCGAGAAACTACATGGCTTAACCTTTGCCCAACTCGTTAAGATGTTTGGCAAGCCGGTTCTAAATTTTAGCGATAATCCCGGAGGGGGAGGCCGTAAGAGGCTCCTTAATACTTGCTACCGTTGGGTACTTGACTACGGAGGCGAGCCTATTTGCGTTTTTGATTGGCGGAACCCTAGCCTCGATTACGTAGAGAACGATCTTAACGTATGGATGGTTAGCGCCTCATCTTTGAAAATGGCGAACCTTGCTATCGAAGAGATAAAGGCTCAAGCTAAAAAGCCCTCCCCTAAAAAGAGGAAGGCTATCAAGAATTTAGAAGAGTTCGAGAACGCTCCCGCTTAGGTAACCTAACGGGATAAAAAGGCCAAGTATCGAACCCCGTTTATTTTTTTCTGTTCTTTCCGAATACTACCGCTTGGAGGATTCTCGATAGTACGTTAACTACCTTATCATCCTTAGTAGTTTCGGTAAGAGCGGTAAGAGTTCCCGCCGCTGTAATTAAAGCTAGAGCGATTTCCGCCCAATTTTGTACAATAAATTGCATGATTATAATTTAATACATCCATATAAATGGCTGGCCTTTATCTAAAGACGTATCCAAATGGATGAAGTTTTTACCTATTCCAATTCTAGTAAAGCCTACCGATACGGCAGACGCTACTATTAAATATCTTTCCGAACTATTACGGCATCGGATATCTGCCGCCTTGCCTACTAGATGCGCGGAGTTTTCAGATACCGGATAGCCCTCTTCTTTTAATTTAGCCTGATGGTTTTCCGTTCGAAATCCGCTAGTCACTACGAAGGGCATCCCGGCCCTGTGCCTACAATGATCGAGCAAAGCAATAAAATCGAAGTCCATTACTTCACCGGATCCGGGTAGATCGGGGCTATCGAACTCGCTACTCTTAAAGTACATCGCCTCCATTACTCGATTCCCTTTTTAGCCAGAAGAATTTTAATCTCGTTAATGCCTTCTACGAGAACATCGAGGGTAGCTTGTACCTTCGTTTCTTGTTTCTCTAATGAGAGAACGCGGCTCTTTATCTTAACGATTTCGTTCTGCATCTTAATGTAAGTTGCTAGAATCCCGGATGCCGCCCCTATCCCTACCGAGATTAATTCATAGTTCATGGTAATAACCCTTGTATGGTTTCTATTTCGCGTTGTGTTAAACCGTCTGAATCATGGGATAATTGCATACCTACCGATACGGCCTCTACGTATGTTCCTAATACGTGGGTTATGAAGAGTTTTGCTCCGGTTACGTTTACTACCCCATCGATTTGTTCTTGCGTGTATTCCATTATCCAAAGTTATAAGTTGCGTTACTGCTAGTATTTATTCTTGCCGAGGCTATTAGGGTTTCTTCGCCTGAGAATGCCCCTGTATTGCTTGCCATAAATAACGCATAAGCCGCAGAAGGCGTAGAGTAACTTCTAAACGTCATACTTGACATAGTTGGCACTGTAGGAAAAATAGTAGGATCAAAATAAAACCCGTTGTAATTCCTTGCAGCGGTAGGAACTGATAGAGTCCAACTCCAACTGTTGAGATTACTATCAAACGCTTTGTAGGCTGCGTAGCTTGAACTATACACGTAATCCGAATCCACAAAATAACCGCTAGATTCTCCGCTGCTATCGCTTGTTAGATTGGCAGGGTATTGCGTTCCCGTTTGACCTGCACCGCTATAGATTCTAAAGTTCATAATTCCAAACCAACCCGTACTAGGTGTAGTTCCGTTAGAACTTCCATAGATGCGAAAGTATCTAAACCCTAAAGCGGATTTGGTATATGTAGAGGTTACCTCCGCGCTTTGTATAAAATCCCCAAATTCTTGCGCTCGAACCTTTATCGTTCTTGTTAAAGATACATCCGCCGTATCAGCCCACGCAATAGAAGTATCTGGAGTAACCGTATTAACAATTTCTACTCCATTTCTTTCTACTATTACTTGGAAAGTTGGATCTGTATAAGAGCCATGATTAGTAATTGTAATACTGTTGTTAAAGTAAGTAACGCTATTCTCTACCGTAAAAGTAGGGCTAGGGCTTGCCGTTCCGCTACCGCCTTGCGTAGTAAAAAAGCCGTCTACGTTATCTATGTTGCTCGTGCTTTGTCCTGAAATACTTGCCATTTCTTAACTTATTTCGATCCACTCCTGCGAAGGGTTAAAAAACAATTGATTTGTTCCCACTTTATAGCCCATAACTCGGTTAACATTTCCCGTGCTGCTTACCGCTGTAGTGGTCATTCGTCCAGTCGCTGTACTTAAATAAACTACATCTCCAATGCTGCCACCTAAAGCGGTAGCTACGTGAACGATTCCGCGTATGCACATTCCATTCGCACTTGACGTGCCCGTCGCAACCGCCATCATTCCAGAGGCTGCTGAAACCGAAGTTGCTACTGCGCTTGTCCATGCACTTGCACCCAAATAATAAACGTAGCCTGCATTTAATCCTGTAGTTGTTGTAATCGTTACAACCTCTGCATTTAGCCCTAAATCGCCTGCACTACTTGCGCCCCCTATTGATGTTTCAATTTTGCTTACAGCGACAGAAGAACCGTTACCGCTTAATTGTCCTGTCGTGCTAATAGCACCTGTTACGCTTAAAGTGCTACCGTTAAATGTAAGGTTTGCCTCTCCGTCCAAAACATCGCTGGAACTACTGCAAGCTACTAGCCTATTTGCTGCCTGACTATTTACACTAACTCCACCCGATGCTGTAGTAAAAGATAAATTACCTGATCCATCAGTTGTCATAACCTGACCATTTGTTCCTGTATCATCAGGAAGAACTAGCGTATAATTAGCCGCAGCACTATGGGGAGGCGCTTGTATTTTTACTCCGTGGGTATTTACCTCGCAGTTAAGTTGGATTGCTGCGCTGTTCGTTGCTCCTTTTACTTCTAGTACGCCTGTGCCTTTTGGCGCTATTACGATGCTTCCGTTAGTTACTGAGGTATCTATTTCGAACGCTTGAACATCGAGGTTTCCTCCTAGCTGAGGAGTAGTATCATCTACTACCGCAGCAATTCCTCCGCCGCTTCCGTTTGCCGCTGCTGTTATCCTGCCTTGAGCATCTACCGTTATATCGGCGTTCGTGTATGTACCGGCCGAAACGGCTGTATTTGCTAGTGCAATAGTTCCGGTAGTAGTAATAGGGCCTCCGCTTAATCCCGTTCCCGTTGCTACGTTAGTTACCGTACCTGTTCCTCCGCTCGAACCATTGGCCGCGCTTGTTATTCTACCTTGAGCATCTACGGTAATATTCGCGTTAGTATACGCCCCGGCGCTTACGGCTGTATCGTCTAGGTTAACTACTACGTTACCCGTTGTAGGGCTGGCAGTTAGCCCCGTTCCCCCGGTTACATCATCTACGGCGTTAACCTCTGCGCCAGATGCGATTCCGTCTAGTTTGGTTTTATCCGCCGCACTCATTGAACCGGCTGCGCCTGTAGTAGCCGCCGTAATAGAGATAGCCGGAGCAGTACCGCCCGAAGAAACAATAGGAGCCGTACCCGTTACCCCAGTTAGTGTACCCGATGGCGTAGTTTGTAGCGCCCCGGTTCCGTCTATAAATTGCGAAGTAGTTCCCGCGCCTGTAATCGCAAGGGTTCCGCTAGTAGTAATTGGCGATCCGCTAACACTTAGAGCAGATGGAACGGTTAACGCTACACTAGTAACCGTACCCGTACCGCTACCCCCAACTCCAAGGGTTGAAACCTTAATTTTCTTAGTTTCATTTCCTGAGATATCTACGATTGCTAGAACATCGTCGTTTGCCGGGGTTACCGTCAACTCGTTTAGGGCCGTTATTTTCGTATTTGCCATCTTGCTTCTTTAAGTATTCCCGTAGGAGTTCCTCGTTATTTGTTCTAGCCTTACCCATAAGCGCAACCTAGGGCCGCTCGCAAGCGGAGGCGTTCCTCCCTCGTCAGGTTCGGGTTATAATCGATATTCAAACCGCCGAAATAATTTCTTCTGGTACGGTGCAATTCGCCCGCCGCTTCTTGCCCTAACTCCGGGTATAGTCCGGTATTATTATCGATGTATCGGATTAGCCTTTGAATATGGAATTGGCCCATCTCCGTACTTGAATCAATTAGAGGCCGGATATCTTGATAAGATGCCGGGGTACTCTGTTCGCTCGACATTATAACCGTAGAGTTATTCACCATCCTTACCCGTAGGAAAGGCATTAAGCCCGCAAAGGAAAGAGGAACTAGAGCCGGAGAGATATAATCATTCAGCAACGTAGTTTCCGCCGCTGTAGCATCTGCATTAACTACGGCATTTGCCAAGGCGTTGTAAAGGCTCTGGCCGATTGCTGGAAGTATCCAACGTTCTTGCGCCGTCTTAATGTATGGCGCTATAAGGTTATCATCTACAGAGCCGCCTAAAGCGGTTTCTATTTTGACCTTAGAAGGCGATACGAATAGGGCTAGGTTACTCATTAGTTCGGTGTTCTTTCTGTAGTGAATGGGCCTCTACCATCTACGAAACCTCGATCTTTCATATCGCGCGGTAGCTTGGCTACTTTAGGATCGTTCTTTTCTAATGCCGGTAGGCCCGCCTCGCGGAGTATCTTACGCGCTTGATTTACGCTAATCTTCTTATTTCCTTTTCTTAGATAAGTCCTACGCTCAAAGAAATGCTGGCAAGATCCCCCGCCTTTGTACAAGAAAATCGGGTACGTTGCGGCTCCTCCTTCTCCCCAACCGGGGTTAACGGCCTGATCGGAGGCGGCTTCTAAATCAGATCGGCGGAATACCTTACCGCGCTTACTAGCCGCTACCATCATCTTACAGAAAGAGCGAGATTCGTTATTGTACTTCTCTCCTTTCTTTGGGCCGCTTGTATGCGTTCCGGAGGTTCCGGTTACGTGAGGCATATAGGCATATCGTACCTTAATTAAATCCCTATCGTACTTCTTATCTACCTTTCTAGAATCTCCCTTGGGCATAGAAGCGGAGAACTTAAATAGGGTATCTAGTTTTTCTTCGTGTTCGTATACAACCTTACGCGAATCGATTAACTCGTAGCCTTCGGGTTCATCCTCGGCGCGGTTTACTAACCATTCCGCAACCCCTTCGCCAGCGCCTTCTTTAGAAAGCATCGTACTCAACCCCGTAGCCGCTCCGCTAAAAAGTGAACGCGCATCTACTTGGTCAATGTTTAAGAATTGGACTAAGAAGAGAATAGCTTGCTCGCTAGTTAAGAAGCCTTCTTTAACCTTAATCATGATATCCAAGGCGGCGGATATCTGCGCCCCATTATATGAGGCATCGGCTTCGGCGGCTGCTTCTGCTACATCCGGATCGATAGCCGGATCTACGCTTATAGTTGGCTCTTCCGTAACTACTCGCTCTACCTCTATTCCTTCTCTTTCTTGCTCTTCTGGAGTAAGTACCGCTACGCTTTCTACTTCAATGAAATCGGCTGGCTTGAGCGGGATAAAGAACAGATCTAAATCTATCCCATTAATTCTAAAGATATCGTTAAGATGCTCTAGTAAAACCGTTTGGAAACTAGCGATAACCGTATTCGTAAAGAGGCTATAGCTATCTTTCAATTCATCGGCGTTATTTCCAAAGCCCGAACCATCTCCACGGATGCCGAATAGAAGCGGGGAAGTAATGCGAGAACCCGCGAGGATTTTCGTAGTACACTCGGTAGAAAGGAACTGATACATACCATCGGCTCCGTTTGTATCGATAGCCGTTAAAGTTGGTTGGTCTTCCGATGATTCATTAAACGAAATCAGTACTCGGCCCGCGTTAGTTGAGCCAGAGAATTTTTGATTAATCTTCTGCTCTACTATCCTTCTCTCTTCATCTGTAGGGATGCCGTTATTCATGCTCAGGAGCATCGAAGGAAAGAGGCCGTTTTGGATATTGTTAAGGTGAAACGCGCTAATCTCTCTATCCAGTTGGATATAGTTTGTAGCCCCTACGTAATCCGGTAAGCCATAGTAGAAAACTCCCGGATGGTAGCTTTTAATTTGGAATATCTGAGCCGGATCGGTTCGATCCTCAGTATTAAAAGCGGGATAGGCTACCGGGGCATACTCCGATTTCCTAGCCATATCCCAACGGGAACTAATGTAGTAGGTATCTATTCGACCATCGGAAGAGGCTAACCCACTTCGCACCGTTTGCGCGGGGATATGCCGCATCTCGGCGATTTCTGTTCTGGCTCTATTCCATATAACGAATACATAGCATTGGCCGTAGAGTTTCATATCGAAAGAAATCCTACGTAATAAATCGCGATCGCTACTCTTTAAAAGGGCTTGCAGTTTTAACCATTGCTCGCGCTTCTCTATGCTATCATCCCAATCGGTAGCGCCTAGGCCATCGCCTGCAATCATCTCGCTCACTCCGTTAACTACGGCGCTTTGCAATGGAGAGCCTAGGTAGAGATCGCGTAAGTAATCGCCATAAGCGTTATCGGCTCCGTAATCTACGTACTTCTTTCCCGGCGTTTCAACGAATAACGGAAGTTCGTGAGAGGGTAAATCGAATAGGGAAAAATCGTGCTTCTTGCTCATTCGGTGTAATAGGTATACCCCTCTACGGAGTCAGGATTAGAAGTATAGGTAGCCTCGGTAAATGGGCCGTCTTCATCTTGGAGAAAAGCTAAGCCCGAATTTACAATAGATAACCCCGATGGGCTAAGATTGAACTCTGTTACTTGCGCATAGATATTATAGGAGTAAAATCCCTCTGGATATTTAGGCCCGCTTAAATCATAAACAGGAACAAGCCCTTGCGAGGTATCAGTTCCGGCTACAAATCCAAAGAATACCCATCTAGGGCGGTTCGCTGTTACAGTTGTTGCAATGGAAGAAGCTATATATGCCACTTCGTTCGTGCTATTGCTGGTTAATTCTAACAGAAAAGAAGTTGCTGTAGAATCTAAATCCGTAAATTCAACAGATTGCGCGGATCCCGTTAAGGTCGTGCTTTTATTCTTCCTAAGTACTAGCATCATCTAAAGATAGAAATACGCTTATTCCGTTCGACAAAAGAAAAGGGCCACCATAACGGCGGCCCCAATCTATAACCATAAACCAAAACAAAGTCTTACGTTCCTACCGTAATAGTAATATTAGCCGGTGTAGTAATCCCATCGAAAGGATACTTCGTAGTTCCAACTCCCCCCGTAGGCTTGAGAAGCAGGAACGAATCTGGTTCGATACCCGTTAGCGTTAAGTTGATCCCGGTTAACTCTGTTCGAGTTGCTCCGGTTTGAACTACTCCGGCGGTAACGTCCATGCCGTGCCGCAAGCCGCAAGCCCAAACGTTATCGTTATTATCTAAGCAGAAGGCCATTAGTTGCCCTTGGGCCATTGCTTGGATTTGTTCGGCATCTTTGATCTTCACTTGTTGCAAAGTAAAGGCCAACACTTGCTCGAAACTCGTTGTACCCGTTGCGCTATCCGCTCCGATATTCACCGTAAGACCGCTAAGATCGGGGCGTAAATCGTATTCGAATACCGTGGTAACGGGTAGTTCATCTACCTGGTTGAGAGTACCGGCGCTAGTGTTAAGAGTAAAGGCGTAATCTTCGATAAAGTTAGCGAGGTAAATTCGCTTCAGCCCTCCGATTGCATCCTTACACTCAACAAGCCGCCCGGCGTTGATGAGGCAAGCCATGTTATTAAGTAAAATCGAATCCTACAACACCATCGCCCGCTACTGCGGTTTGTACTCCTACCGCGAAATCCATTGAAACTTTTACGTTATCGCTTCCATCGTATTGATATACGGGAATCAATGCCGCTTGTTCGTTTCCAGAGTATGCGTTAGTACCTACTACGAGGTTATCGGGATAAGTGAATACCATAACATCTACAGCATTTGGAATGCCCGGCGTTGGGTAAACGGGGTAGCCCAAGTAAGTAGCACCTTCCATAGACTGATTAAAGCCGGGGCCGGTGTTCTGCGCTGCCATTGCTTGCAAGTAGAAAGAGTATGCTTCGTATGAAACGTAGAAACCGCAACCGGGCTTCTGCAAAATTCCCGGTACTGCTTGAGCCGCCGCAAATACTCCGTTCATATGGCCGAGGATGGTAGTAGCAGTCCAAGCCGTACCCCCCGTATCATGCTCGATAAAGCCCTTACAAGCCGATGCATCAATACCCGCCTCGTTAATTGTTCCATTATTAGAAAGGAAGCCGAGAGGGAAAGTAGTTGTAGCACCTTGCCAGAGAAGATTTTCCAAAGATGTTCCGGCTTGTGCCGCTGTTGAACTCAAAAGGAAATCGGCAAACGATGGCGGGATATCTCCGTTACGTTGCATCCGGCCTTGAGCCGCCATCCATGTAGGGAAGATAGTACCACGGCAAATTGTTTCCTTCACCATAAGAGAGTTAACCTCCAATACTTGTTCGGTAAGAGCGAGATCCGCTCCATCCGTTCCCGCACAGGCGGAGGCTTGGATTACATCCGTAAAGGCTAGGCCGCTAATAACGGCTTTACCTACAACCCCTTCGATAAGGCGGCATCGGTCTTGGTTAATTGTTTCCGCACCGAGAACGGCGGCGGTAACGTATGGCAAGGCAAGTTCGCCGGCATACGTGTTTACTGAAGCATCGATATCGAAATCGTACTTTTTAGAGAGAGCGTTATTCATCGGTTCTCGTTAATGATTTGTAGAGCGCGTTCTACTGCGTTAAAATTGTTTCTTTTCCCTTCTGGCTTGCGCATAGCCGATAGGTTTTCTTTATTGCCTTCCGGCGTTACCGCTACCGGATTGGCGGCGGGTTGGTTTTCAAGATTGGCGATACGCTTAGAGAGCGCCTCGAAACCTTTAGCGATTTCGCTTAGTGCCTCTGCATTCATATCCTCGCGTACATCTTCCTTTTCATCTGCGATTCCATCCTTATAGCCTTCTTCTTCGGCTTCGGGAATCGTTTCCATTTCCATACTATCGCCGTATACGTCCATAACGAAAGCGGTAATAGTCTTAGCCAAGCCTTCCTCTACATTGAAGCGGGCAACAAGTCCAGCTAGAACTTCATCGTACTTCATTAGTTCGGTATCGGCTGAGGCTTCTACCTCTACTACTTCGCCATCGTCTACGGTAGCTTCCGCGATGCGGTTGTTTTCGTCTATGATGATTTCTTTACCATCGTCGAGTTTATAAGTACCGGCATCGAGAGGAACGCTTTCCCCATCATCCGAAAGGAGGGAAACCATAGCCCCCGGATCGAAGGCATCTCGTTCTGTTGCGATTTTCCGGCCATCATCTAAGCGAGCCTCCGCGTAAAACTCGCGGCGTTGCTCTTTGGAGAGGGAAGTTACTGCCTCCCGGATTTGATCTAGTACGCTCATATCTTGGGTTTTCTATTCTGAGATATTCCCAGAGGTTAAATTGTTTGAGTTTTAACTACCATATTTTGCTTTGATTGCTCCGCAAATCTTCTCCGCCGTTTCGCGGCTACCGTATTCCGCCATCTGTTCGGCTATACATTCCTCCCACGGATACGCCTCAAGTTCTAACTTTTCGAGTTGGTTTAACTTACTCTCGGCCCAACTCTTCGCGCTCTTACCTCCCCAAAGAAGATAGGAGATAGTTCCGCAAGCATTAGGATCCTCCGGATCGTAGTTTGCTTCGGCGCGAGATAAGTAGCTAAACATCCTAGAAATAGTTTCCTCGGTAATCGCTTCGCCTTTTGCTAACTGTTGCGCTCGAACTTTACCGGTTTGCGTTGCGCATTTGTTGCCGTTGGCTTCGTTTAGTTCGATGCCTCTCTTAGCGTTATTCTTTACCGCATCTGGATAATCGCTATAGCTTTCGAAGTTCTCTTTTTCTCCCGCTTCCATAGCTACGATAATGCTTGGCCCTTCGTACTCTATCGCTTGTTCATGGTTTTCGCATGGCATATAGAAATCCGTTCCCGTTAAATTGTGAACGTGAGAGCCAGAGCATCCGATAGTTTCAGCGTATAAGTTAGCCTCGAACTCGCTCGCAAATAGCGGAGCGCCATCTAGGAAATCAATAGGAACGAGCGCCTCCTTAACTGCTAAGGTTACCTCTTCTAAGGTTGGGCCTTCTTGCATATGAACTAAGCGATCTACAAACCAACCTTCGATAGAGAAGCCTCGGTATTCTCCTCCCTTTACTTGATTCCAAACCTCATCATTATGCACCTTAACCGAAACCATCCAAGTACCTACGGGAACATCGAACCCATAGAGTGCGGCTTTATCCTTCTTAGAGTCTTGTACTATCCAACTCTCGAAAACGGAGAGGCCGTTTACATCGTCTTTATGTTCTACCGTATAGGCATCGGTTCGCTTCTCCTTTAAGAATAGTTCCGCCGCTTGCGCTACAGTAGCCTCTGAAAAGTAAACCTCGTACTCTTCGTTATTCTGCTGGTCGAATCTGGGGATATTCTTATTCGGAATAAGGGCTGGGCCGATTAGTAGCCGCTTCTCTTCGTCAACTTGGGCGAAGGTAAATCGCTCTCCTTTATTGAGGAAAATAAAATGCTCCTCTATGGCCGGGCTAAAAACCAAACTAATGGCCTCTACTCCGAATTGTTCGCTCTCTTCGTCTATGAGCAGTTCTAGTTTTTTCATCTTACAAAGTGGATTGAATCGCTAACTCGGCATCGAGAGCCTGAGCGTTAGATATTTCGTTACTGATTACAAATGCTTGCACGGGTTTAACCTCTGGAGCGGTAAAATCTATGGCATCTCCTTGAGGTATTAAAGAGCCTACATCGGATCCCACTTCTTGCGGGGTAGGTATAGTAGCCGATCGAGTACCGGTATCCCCTCCGCCGTCAGTACCTCCGCTAGTTTGGAATTTCTGTTTTCGAATCTTAGCTACGTTAGCCAATCCGGCCGCTGTAGCAATACCTGCCGCGATTGCCGCCCGAATAGGGCTATCTGGGGTAGCCGTCAACTGTGAACGGTACGCCGCTATCGCGCTCTCGTAGGTAGTTATTAATCCTTGCGCGGTTGCTATGGCTTTATTTCTTTCGAATGCTCTACGTTGCGCCTCTTCCGATTCACCGGCAAACGTATCGCTTAGGCTCATCAGGACGTTAAGAGTATCCTTAGTAGCTTTAATCCTAAAGGCTTCGGTATCCCGTTGCGTTTTAAGGGTAGCCGCATCTAATCGTTCTTGTTCTGCTATGGCGATATCCGCGTACTTCTTATCGATAGCCGCTAGTTCTGCCTTTTGCATTTCTCGCAACTCCGCTTCGCCTCTACCGAACTCATCAGCCAGAGCAAACTTTGCTTCGTAATCTGCAACGATTGCCGCGTACTCCGCTTCCCTTTCCGTTTGCATAGCCGCATCGAGTTCTTCGCTACGCTGAAAACGGGCCTCCTCTTCTGCTAATGCCTGATCCCTTATAATATTGAGTTTATTATTTAGGGTGGTTTGCATCTCCGCCGATTCGGTACGGATGTTAATTAAGGCCGCTTCAAGATCTACTAGCCTTTGTTGGTCTTCCTCGGTAGACTCGCTTAGGGCCATCGTTTCCTTTTGAATCCTTACCTCTTCTTCTGCCAGTCTTTGCCGCTCGCTCATTAAGCCCTTTTCGATATCGATAGCCTTTTGGGCGGCCTCTAGTCTTTCCTCTAGCGTTCGAGTAGTATCCTCCGCGATTAGGTTGTACTCTTTAATTTGCGCTCTACCTTCTGCGAACTCTAACTGCAAATCTCTCTGATCCTTTCGCAGTTGAATAGATGCCGCAGATAATTTAGAAGCCGCTGTAGCCGCTTCAGCCATCGCTGGCGCTACCTCATTAACTACCTTAACTACCCCATCTACAGCCAAAGCAAGGCCGGCCGTTAATGGGTTTAATCTTGTAACGCCTTCTCCTAGTTTCTTCGTTCCTTCTAATGCGGCATCCGCCGCCGCGCTCCATTCGCCTTCGAATACTAGCGAGATAGATTTACCGAGTAAGCCGAGGCCGTCGATAATGTTTTGTATCTGATCGGTAACGTAAGTTTTAACCGTCTCCGCGAATCCTTGGATAGCTTCTACCGGATTAAGGAAGGCGTTAACGATTGCCTCTCCAAGACCGGCGGCGATATCTGTAATAACATCAAAAGCCGCCCCTAAGCCAGCCGTAACTTTTTCGAGCATCTCCGCCCCTCGTTGCGTTTTGGTAAACGCCGCTACCAAGGCAGTAACCGATAATACAACCGCTCCGATTCCGGTAGCAATAAGAGCCGTTCGCGTTAGCTTCAGCCCTTTAATAAATGCCTTAGTTCCTTGGGCCGCTGCCCTTAGTCCGGATACCGCTCCGCCGGTAAACTTATCCGCCGCGCTTTCGAGTTGCCCAAATGAGGAACCTAGATCGGAGGTAGATTCTTCTACCTTGTTTACTTCCTTGGCCGCTTTATCGAGGCCCGTAACTTTAACGTTAACGTCTACGTCCTGAGCCATTGCGGATACCTTTTTTAATTTTACTCCAAGGCGATTCGTTACCGAGTTCATAGTAACCATAGAGGCGGCCTAAATCATCATGGCCGTAAACCTCTACTTTCTGAGAAATAGATAGCGCCTTAACGATTATCTCTCCCGTGTTATGAATGTATTTTCTCATTCTTGAATTATTACGAGGCTATCTTCTGTAATGATAGGATCTCCGCTCTCGGTTGTTATTGCGTCTTGCCCTCTGAAACTAGATATAGAAACTGTACGAGTCATTTCTACATCTAACTCCCATTCGCATTCGCTTCCCGTATCTGAAGTAATTAAAATCCTTACCGTTCCTTTTTGTGTTCCGCTGGATGCGGTAGCTATGCTAACTGTTCGAGCGCCTGTAGTCGGTGTTTTTTCTTGGGTTTGCGAATTAATTTGGGTAAAGGAATCCGAGCCTCGAACTATAGCCGTCCATTCTTGAAAATCCTGATCTCCTACGTTTCCGGTTCCTCCCGTTTTTCCTACTTGTACACTTGTTGCCCGGATAGTAAATGCAGCATGGGTAGCCTCATCTACCATAATTATACGTCCGCCACCTACCGGCCGAGCCGCTGAAGTTGTAGAGCCATCCGTTCGACCGGTCATTATAAAGCGATCGGTTACGGCTATATCGCCATTCGATAGGTTTCTTACTCTTCGGGTTGTTTGGTTAGCGGGTAGGTTCAATCGGTTTAATTGATGCCTAGCCGTTCCTTCTGCGCTCTCATCGTAATCATCTACAGAAACTTTACCGGGCAAGCCTCCTCCTGATGGGTTGCCTCCTCCACCAGTAAAGCCGCTATCTATTACTACATCATCTTTGATAGGGCCGCCGCCACCTCCTCCGGTTGCTCCTCCTCCTCCTGTATCGTTATCGGGCGGATTCCACCAGCATAGATTATCTTGGTAAGTAAAGCCGTTAGACTCGCAACAGATTTGCCCGGGATCGGTTACCGGTGTGCCGGTAGAATCTACAAAGCGAACCGTACCATCGAAGAGGGGAAAGGTTGGATAGTTCTCACAGCCGCCGAACGTTTCTCTTCCTAAATCTCGAAGGAAAACGCATTGCGTTGTTTCGTGGGTTCCGGCTTGATAGTTTCTGATCTCCGTTAAACGGTATGCGCTTCCCTCTATAAAGATTCGGTTATTAAATCGCAGCGATCTGATATCGGATGCCGTTAGATAAAATGATGCCTCAAATATCCGTGAATCTGGCGAATAGATGGAATTGATATACTTGCGCCAATACTGATGAAAATAACCACCTACACTTGTTTGGCTAATTAACGCGCTATTCATAGAGAATGGCGGGGTAGTTCCTTGCCAATATAAAGAGAGCGCGGTACTTGTTACGGGGCTTTCGTTATATGGAGAGCAAAAAGCTAAATCCGTAAACTCAGTTCCTTGTATGAATATAGAAGCGGGAAGCGTTATTAGCGATTGTAGGCAAAAGAGTTTCGGCGGTTGGGCCTTCCATGAAGTAGCGCCCTCATCGTTAACGCTATAGAACCTACCGGCTAGATATCCGGGAATATCTGTATTTGGATCCCCATAACTATTAGGAATCGGGTAAACATGGAACGGAGCAAATAACGGAGTATTCTTTAACTCACCTTGCGAAAATTCATCATCTATAACTTGAACATAACGGCCAAAGGTTGTACCTCCGCTTTCTTGGATATAGGTATTTCCTACATCGCTAGATGGAGCATCGCCTAGGTTAATCGTTTTCGTTTTTAGTTGCGTAGTAGGTTGAATCTTGCGCTCCTTATCATAGTCCATTTTATCCGACCAATCCAAAGTAGAACCCGATTCTATCCAAGTATCGTAGGGTTCGATAATGAGTTGCGAAGGGTTATCTATATCCGCCTCGATAACTAGGTTAAACCTTTGCGCTAAGTCTTTAATAAATGCGGCCTGAGATACTGGCGGCATACATCGCGGAACTAAGCATTCCGCTTCGATAGCCTGAGCGCCTTTGAAATAGATAAAGGAATTAACGCCTCCGTTTGATTGTAGAACGGTTACGTTCTGATCTGGGTTACTTATTTGAAAAAACGGATTGAACCAGATCCTTAATTGTACCGCCTCAAATTGTTGTACATCTGGGATAACTCCCGTTGCCGTTACCTGTGCTATTTGGCCTTGCGTAGCCAATACCGTTATAACCGATCCGCTCGATTGACCACTAGCGGAAACTACTTCTACAAAAACAGATCCTACCGTCCAATTACTGCCGCCCGATTGAATGAAAATGGAGTAGCTAAATTCTACGTTACCGCTTTCCGGAGCAACGTAACTCAAACCATTATGTAAATTTCCTACGTCAAAAAATCCGCTTGCTGTTGTTTCATCTCCAAAGTAAATCGCTACTTCGTTCTCTACGTTAAAATTCGAAGTAACGAAGTTCTGGTCTAAACCTACCCGGCAATCGTCTACCGCATTGCGAGCATATCGTTCCATATGATCTGCGAGAGTCATATAGAGAGAACTAAAGTAACTGCTAGATAGAAACGTAGAAGAGTAAGTAAATCCCGCCTCCGATAGTATCCTATCGAATACGGCTTTTAATTTTATCGCGGGTTTAAAATCGCCGCCTCGAACAAGAAACTGCTCAAAGGAAGCATTATTAAATAATCCTCCCGAAGCTATGTTATCTCCGTAGATTGGCTGGCCGCTTGTTATTAGTCCATGATCGATAAAGGGAACTATTACCGTACCGGCTCCAATGCTTCCGCTAGTAATATCGTTCGTAACGGTTTGGCTAGTTTTGATATTAGCCGCGTTCATTACAAAGTTATAGGTAGTAAGATCTACCCCGCTAGAGTTTTGGAAAGCATTGCGTAGAGTTTTTACGCCAATAGTTGTAAACAAATCGCCCGCCTCTCCTTGAACGCTAACCTCGTAATAGCGATTGAGCAAATTAACCGAGAACAGCCGAAGGGTTCCCCTAATTACATCCGATCCGTTCTCTACTATAATAGCGTACGTATTCGAACCGGGGTTAAAATCTCCATCTACTAAATTGGCATCGTAAAACGCTCCAAAAAATCTATCGTTCTTATCGGTAAACGGAAGGCGGAAAGTTTGCGAATAGGGGCTGCTCCTCTTCATCAGTTCTCCCGGTTTCGCTACCGAAAGATTTAAAGCTATTGAAGGGGCATTTTCTAAATCTAAGGTTATAAACGGGGCCGGGCTACCTTTTTGCTCTCTGGCTCTTAGTTCAATCATTGGAGATAGGGGCGGTTCGCGTACTTTACTTTAATCGTATAGTTAAAGAGTTTATCGTTCGCGTTGGTTTTGGTAATAAAGTTGTTATCGGTAACCAATACCGGAACGGCTCCCGATGGGTTCCCGCTATCGTAGATAAAAACCGAAGGCGAAGTAACGAGATCCTCTATCATGTTAACGTAACGAGCATTCAGCCAATCGGTAGAAAGGCTTTCTATTTGCTCGGCTTCTACGTTAGTTACTGTTTCGCCTCTATCGAATACATTGTAGCCAAATTGCGTAGTATTTGAAATCTCCTCCCAATTACCGCGCCCTTTTCTAAAGGTGCTTCTATCAATTTTTGATAGGCTCTTTACGCTCCTTTGATCGAATGTAAAGTAATCCCATGCGCCTTCTCTATTTAGGTAGGCTATTCTTCTCGATGGATATTTAGAGCAGTTATCTAAGATAGTAAATTTAAATACTCCCGTTACTTGGTTGGCCGGCGTTGAATCATATGCGCCCCAAACGTAATATGAGGCAACTGTTCCGGCTGAAAAATATCCGGCTAGAGTAGAGTTATCGGTTTGCTCCTGTAAGTTCTTTGGGCCAGCACCGAAGTAGTATACGAAATCTTCTTGGGTTGCTACCGGGAAACCAACAGGCCCGCCGTTCGCATTGATATACTCTATAGATTGATCGGTTCCGATTTGCGTACCGGTAACATCATAGCATCTAATAAAGATTCTATCTATTAGCCTAGTCACTTGGGTAGCTACTTTTTCTACCGGGGAGAATGCAAGGGTATAGGATTCGCTCGATTGTATGTTAGTGCCAATCATTTCTAGGGCTGCTAATCCTGTAGGGTTTTCTCCAAGTAAAGGAGCGCCGCTCATAAATCTGTTATTCTCATTAGCCGCATCGGTTATAGATCCCGTATTCCCTACATCGGCTTGGTATCTGCCATCGCCTCGGCTTGCGCTCCATGTAGTTACGTAAGAATCTGGAGCATTACGAAAAGCAAAGAACGTTGTACTCTGTTGGTTTCGATATTCAATAGGAGCAGCGGTAGCAGATAGAGCATATTCGTATCCTAGTTCTAGTTCGAATTGTGCCGATTGTCCATACGTTCCATCGCCCGAACTGCTATACGATTTACTCGGTACGAATCCTGTAGTACCTAGCGTAGCAATATAGTTAGCCGTTTGGTTCGAGTTAATTATTGTATTCGATAGGTAATCGTTTACAATGTTCGAAACATCGAAGGCGGTAGAGTTTGAGTTAGGGCCGCTCGGAAACGTCTTTAAGGTAGCTAATGAAGTTCCAGTGCTATCTTTAATCTCTAGGATAAAGCGATACTTAGGTTCTCCCGCGTTTGCGTTCTCATATGCTTGGAGGATTATAGGTATCCTCGTAGTTTGTAAGAATCGAGTCGCTGGTTCTTGGATGATAGATACGGCCATTATTCAGAAGGTGTAGTAATTGGGCTAAGGGCTTGAACGATGAGCGAGGCAACATCTAATCCAATGGCTTTAGCTAGATCGGTTTTACGCTCTTTAAGAACTGCATCATATGGAGCAGTAAAGAAGTAGCTAGGCTTAATACCTGTAGTAAATATCTTGTTTACGATAAGGCGTACTAAAGTCTTTCTAGGAGTAAATCGGCCCTGTGCATCTCTGGTTCCGTCTAATCCTTTTTGGATAACCCATCTATCGATTCCGCTCGTTAGGCCGCCCTTCCTTCCCGTACCTGTTCCAAATCGGTAAGGTGAGTTCGGGGCTTTGTTACTTGAGAGCGAGCCTTTAACTCCAAGATCTACGAAGTTCCAATAAGCAGCCCCCTTAAAAGTGAAGGCTAGAAATACAGTATCCTTTGGTTCGACGATATCCACGGTAGCCCGCATCGAATCGCGTAGCCTCCCGGTTACGTTCTTATCGTTTCTAGCTAGTCTAATCCTTGCCCTTCGGATAATCTCTTTTCCGCTGGCTTGTAGTTCCTCTATAGTATTATCCATTGGAACGCCAGCCCCTCCGATAAAGATTACGTTATTCATGTGAAGGGAGCGATACAGAGGTTATTCGTATTCGGAACAGAGAGGCGAACAGATGCTACCCAACCGGTAAGAATGTTATCAAATCTCCCGGTAAAGGCTTGGCAACTTACGGGCATCTCTATAATGTAATCCGCCCCAACATCGGAAGAACTAGAAAGGCTCTGATGGAATTGGTTAATTAAATCGTGGAGCGTTTCGAGAGTATCGCTTGTTGCTTGCGGATGTTGCGTTGTTCCGCTCTTCTCGATATCCGCTACTAGAATATCTAAGTCGTAAATCAGAGCGCCGCGTTCAATAGTTGCTGATCCTATATCGGCAAAGCATAACGGATAATCAGTTGCTCCCAATTTGTTTAAGTCTACTTCGCTCATCTCCCCGGCTTTGAATGATCGGATAAAGTAGTTCGAGGTAGATACCGTTTCTAGGGTATCTATGAGGTTCTTAACTGTAATCATGTTGGAACGTTTATGCTTTTACTTGTTCTTAGATCTTGTTGGTACGCCAAGAACGAAAGGGCCACATTAACTTGCAGGCGCTCCACGGCTTCGAGTTTGGTAACGTCTTCTCCCGCCAGCGCAACAATAACGGCAAACCATCCCCACTTATCAGAGATTGCCCCTCCTTCATCTCCTTGGAATAGTTGGCCAAACTGCTCTGCAATTTCAGCCCTACGGACAAAAAAAAACCGAGCGCACCTAAAGCAAGCCCAGCGGGAGCGAGTGAGAATATCGCGCCCCTATCTTCTCCATCGTATGGCTCGATAGCATAGAACCCGGAATGCTCTTCTATAACCGGACGGTAAAGGATGCCGCATATAGTAGGTAGGTTCTTATTCGCGTCTTTACAAAGCATCTCCAAATCTGCAAACTCGGCTACGGTAATCTTTGCTAGGTTCGGATGGAAGCCGTAGCGTACTCCGTCCAACTCTATGAACTCCATAAATTCAGCGTTATCTGCTCCGTCAATAATGCCAGATAGGATACCGATAATCTTTACGAGATCGGCGTTCTCCATATGTAGGATATCCTTTTTCGAGAGGCCGCAAGCTATGCGCAGAGTTTCCGCCATTTGGCTATTTGGTTCTAAGTCTTCCGGTAGGTTAACCAACTCCATGTACTGCGATACCGTAATATCGTTAAGCGTTTCCGGTACGGTTATAGTTCTCTTCACGATATAAAGTATTTTCCTCGCTTGTTTGTTGCTAGGTAGTTTTGGCATACGTAACGAGCAGCATCTATAGCATGATCCCATCCGCTGGATTCGGGCCTATTTAATTGCTGGCCGTTCTTATCCGTTTGCCATTTGTAATTACGTAGTTCTTTAATTAAATCTCCGCTATCGTTGGTAACGTGTAGCCGATGCCGTCTAAGGATATCGATACCGATTCGAACGCTATCTGGCCCCTTCTTGCTTGGCTTAACTGAGAAGCCTAATCGATGCAGTTCCTCGATGCTCTTCGGCTCGGCGGAGTCTGCTACTATTGGCTCTCTTCCTATACCTAACTCGGTTAGCTTATCTCCTATATCAAGGTTAGTTAATCCCGTTTGGTACAGCCTCGATTGCATGAATAGTTCATGCCCTCGGTTGTATACTGAAACCAAAGCCGTAGGATCATTCGTATAGCCAAAATCTAAACCATGCGCTATTAGCTTGGCGTTATCTGGAATGGTATCTACCCCATGCCAAGAAGGAAAGATAACCGCCGGGCTAGTACCTCGCTCTCCTAATCCGTATACTCTCCAATAGTTGGGATCGGCTGTTTTGAGCAACTCGATTTCCCGTATCAGTTCTTCCGGGAGATGCGGATTATCCTTGTAGGTAGTTTGGAAAAACTCGGAATCCTCTCTAGGTAGAACCTCGTCGTATATCCAGCTAAATTCATCGCTTGGGTTATAGTCGAGAAGGATCGGGCCGGGAGCAGTTCTCAAGATAAGTTGCCTCCAATCCTCGCGGCTTAGTTCGTTCGCCTCATTGAGAAAAAGCATATGCCGTTTCCGCCCTCTGTATTTTTGCGGCTGGTCAACCGATACGAACTCGATTAGGTTTCCGAATAGCTTATAGGTATGATCGCTACGGTTATGGTTGGATACATCATACCAACCCGCGCCATCGAGTATCTCTAGGAAATCTCTCATAGCGGTAGCCTTCAAGGCCGGGAGAGTCTTTCGGCATATCGTTATAACATGATTCCAATTCTGATGCGTATAGCACCATTCCGCTATTATCTGTAATATGCTCCAACTCTTCCCAGATCTTGTTCCTCCTTGATGAACTTGAATCCGCGCTTTACTCTTCTTCGCTTGGTAGTAGGTAGTCGCGTTCTTCATTCCTCTACTTCGAACCAAGGCGGCGCATCTGATGCCTGAGCGGTTACGTGGATATCCTGGGTTTCTACGTAGCCTCTCTTCTTGCCTTTGGTCTTGAGATAGAAGATAGTAGCCGAGGGTACTCCATCTTGGATTAGCTTATGCAAAGAGGATTCGGCAAAGTCTAAGGCAACATCGCCTAACGCCTCTACCTCGCTCTTATATGCTTCATCTTCTTTAAGCCATCGATAATGAGTATCGCGGCTAATGCCTACCGCCCGGCAAGCAACCGAAACAACGCCCAGAGATTTTTCTAGGGCTTGAATAGTTGCCTTTTTAGATTGTCCGATTTTGTCAGTCATTACTTAAACCTTTCTCTTAGAATCGTTAGTACTTCTCCGCCTATATATTCCCCGTTGGTTCTTACCGTCTTGATCAGTTGGGAGGCTGTTTCGTAATCGTCTTCGTTAAACTCTATCTGTATAGTACCGAACTTCTTTGGAGGTTGGGGTTCTTCTTCTGGTTGCCATAGGAGTAACCCCCATTCCTTTAGTTTGCTCTCTTCCCATTCATTGGAGTTAGCGAGCATATCCCATTCCCATGATCCATAGCTAAGGTTATCCTTTATAACGAATTCCCTTTGCTGTTCTTCCGTCCATTCATCGGCGCGGATTACTGGTACTTCCTTTACGCCTAATCTTAGTAGGGCTTGGTATCGCATATTTCCGCCGAGTATCATCCCATCGCATATAACGAGAGGGCGAGCATCTAGCATCTGAGGGAAATCCTTTATACTCCTTACGAGGATATCGTAGTTCTCTTTAGAGAGTTCTCTAGGGTTGGTAGGGTTCGCGCGAATCTCAGAAATTGGAATGCGCTCTATCTGTAGTTCCTTCATTGGTCGCAACTGTATTCATATATCTTCTTAACTGATTCAATCCGCCTAGGTGTTTCGTTACCGCATCCGCACCAAGTATGGCGCTTCTCAAAGAGTTCATCGTACAAGGCTCTAAAAAGTTGGCTATTCTTACCTCGTAATCTACCGGTAGCTAATGCCGCTTGCAGATTCTCCCAGATGGTTCTTTGTCTAGCATCCATCGAGATATTCTCATACATCGGAAAGAGTTCGTTTAGTTTATCTCTCCGTTCATCGCATCCGCAATTCTCCCCAATCAGGGTTTTAACCGCTGATTTTATCCCGGTAGCTTTAGTAACCTTTTCGATTACGTCACCTAACCCTTTTGGTTTTTTCTTTGATCCCATCTTGAGTTCTTCTGATTGTGCTATAAAGTGTATGCCGGCTTATCCCGGTTTCTTCTGCGAGGGTATTTAGGCTATGGCCTTGCTCATAGTATACTGAAAAAACAACGGCATCGAACCAAGGGGCTTCCTCTATTGCTTTTTCTATGGCTTCTAATCTTGTTTCTCGTATCTGGTAATCCGATTCCTCCGACCATGCGAGTATGTATCTTCTTAAATCCCGATGCCTTTCGGCTGGCTTCCGATACTTATAATGATACTTGCTCGTTTTACTTCGATAGTTGTTTATGAGCATCCGAACAATCCAAAAGCGAATAGCCCCGGACTCAATGAGCGGGGCTAATTTGGCTTCGTCTATATCGTATAGCTGTAAGATTACCTCATGCGTTAGATCGCTGTAATCTCCGGGCGCAATGTTTCGCGCCATCTGTTTCATCGTATCGTAGTTTTCTCTAAGGTATTCCGAGAGTTTCACTAGATAAAAATCGGACGAAATTAATCGCTTTCCTTGTTTTGGCTTTGATAATGTTTTAACAGATCGCGCAGTTCCTGAATAGAATACTTTCGCATCTGGTTACTAAGCCGCTCTATTTCTTCCGCTGTTCCCTCTCCGTAGTCTGCATCTAAAGCCCTAGCGAACTTAAACTGCTCTCCGCTTTTGAATCCGTTACAATGCTTGCATTGCTGAAATACATTTAACTCATTCCATCTTGTTGATAACTTTCCTCGGCTTTGGAAATGCCCAGCATCTACGGCTTTCCAATGCTTAGTAACTCCGCAAGTATAGCAACGTACGTTCCCGGCATCATCTGCAAACCTTCGGCGGATGAAGATGCTAAAGGCTACATCGAGTTTATTTTTCAGCCTTTGGCGTTCGGTCATTTTTTAATCTATTCGTCGTTAATTTAATAGCTAGTGGATTCAAATCGTAACCTTGGAAATCAAATCCTAAGCCTTTAGCAACCGCGAGCGTTGTTCCCGTTCCGCAAAAAGGATCTACTATAATATCTCCTTTATTGGCAGTGGTGAGTATAATTCGGCGAATAATCTCCTCCGGTATTTGGTTGGTATAGTCTTTTATTTTCTCCTTACTTACGTTTTTAACTAGGTTAACCTCCCAATGATCCGGACATTTTCGCCCGCCGGTTCTTTTTACGAGTTCCTTTATTCTTTTGTCGTTGGGGTTTTTGTAAGGCAGTTTGTACTTCGCCCAATCCGGTTCGCAATTAAACCAAGCTATCATTCTCCATTGTCTAGAACCGGTGTTGCTCGGATACGTCCAAGCCACCGTTCTCTGAGGATTTCCCAAAATTGGAACGATGTCTTTTATTATGCTCTCGGCGTAGTGTATTAAAACTACTTTTTTCCCCTTCATTGGAATAAAAATAGATTGATACTCGTCTAGTGTTTGGTTGTCTTGAAAAGCCCCGTTGTATTTATAGCCAATATTATAAGGCGGATCTGTTACTATTAAATCCGCATCGCCGTAAGATAATTGCCGCGCGTCTAATTCTATTACGCTCATTGCTTTGGTTTGATTTGTCCTAAATCTATTAGGTCTTGTTCCGTAAGGCTAATCCATTCCTTTTTCTCCTTAGCTAGTTTATCGCTTGTTCTTTCAAACGGATCGTAATCAGGCCGATGTGAACGCTCTAGTATTGTTTCCGCTCTCGTTTTCTCCCAATCCTTGCAGCAGTCTATAAGCGTATCTAATTTAAGCCGGTTGAATAGCTTCCACTTGCCGCGAGATATTAGCTTAAAAACGCTCGTAAACTCCTCTAGCTTGAACGTAGGGAACTCTTCTATTAAGGCTCGAACTACTTCGGCCATTTCTTGCGAGTCGGAGATAGTAGTACCCGCCGAAACAATTTTGCATAAGGATCCTAGTTCCGAAACAAGGAACGCCCTTGTTAATTGGGGTTCATACCTTATAGCGGTTTGGATGTTTGTACCGCCTATCCAAGCCTCTTCAGGTGTGAGTTGAACGGGAGGCCCATCGCTAAAGCGATAAGCGAATAGCGCCCTACTAGAATCGCTAACCTTGGGCGATAAAGTCGGAGAGTTCGTTAGCGTTAAAGTTCTCTGCCTTAAAACCTCTCCCGGTGTTATTTCTTCCATCTGTTTTATTTCTTTGAATCCAAGTATTAACGGCATGGGGCCAACTCTTCATCTTATTTTTTCCAACCTTCCAACCGTTAGAGGTATAGAAGTTTACAAATTTAGCCGCTATATCTCCGGCTGGTTTAACGCCCTTACTCTCAAACTCCAAAACAACCTCTTCTAGAGTAGGCTCTACAAACCTTGGGGTTCTTTTTGGGTTCTCTTTGTGTTCTCCTTGGTATAGGTTTGGCAATTCTGCCACTTCCATTTGGCTATTTTGCATATTGGATTTCGCGTTATTGCTAAATGCATCTGGCAAAGTTGCCGAATCCATTTCGTAAAACTGCCAAATGAGCGGGGCTAGGCTATACCAAGTTGTTCTATCATAGCCTTTGGAATTAAAGTTACCTCGTATTAGTACGCCGCTTTCTACGGTTTTCTCTATGCGCCTTCTAAGTTGATCGTTTGACCAGAACGGCAACATCTTCTGTAATCCTTGTACGCTGTTATAAGTCCAATACGTATTCGCCTCGTAGTTACGGTTCTCCGCTTTGTTCTTGAAACACCAATACGCGATATGGTGAGTAATAACGGCGGTATCGATTCCGTACCTCGTAGCTAGTTCTATGTTAAAGAATGCATCTCTTCTCATATGAACCTATTTGATCCGCTAATTACTCTAAGAGTTCTAGATACAATAGTTAATCTCCTACGTATCTCCGCTTTTTCCGTAGCCTCGGAGGCCGCCGCAAACCCTAGTAAGAGTTCACGGCGTTCCGTCCTTAGCCTTTGGAATCTTTTTATCTGTGAGATAGTCATTCCTTTACCCATACATCTAGCGCATCTTTATAGAGTTTCGCTAGGGTTATAACGTCTTGGCATATTCCTTCCGGGCTTTTTGTAGGGCCATCGTTATTCCAATGGCCAGCGTAGCATAAAGCCGCCGTTTTAATTGCCCAAGCCTTATTAATAATATCGTCCTTCGCTTGCGGGAAATGATTATTTCGATCGCCGCCAGAGGAATAGCCTACCTTCTGCTTTATGTTCATGCCGGGCAAATCGTTCGGATTCCGAGCGGGCCGTAGTTCGTACTCTATTTCTTGGCCTACTTCTATCCAAGGATTATTCTTCTTCTTGTACATCTCGGCGCTATCGCCGTTTTCCATTTCTACTTCCCATACGTAATAGGCTCCTTTGTTTCCAAGGCTTTGGATGTTTTTTACCTTGCTTGTTTTTAGTTCACTCATAATTGAGGGTTTTAGGGTTTATGTTTAATACTTGACAGGCTACAACAAATTCTCCTACGGTAAATTTTCCGGGATCGTTCAACTTGTAGCGGAGGGTTTCGGTTGTTATGCCTAACCGAGAGGCTAGTTCTCTCTTCTTCATCTTTAACCGATTCATAGAAACGGTAAATGCATCCTTAGTTTCCTCTAGAAAAGGGTTCTCCTTTTGTACTTCTAAGATAAATTCTTGTGCGTATCTGCTCATCGCTCTTCGAGTTCGTTAAGTATCTGCTCTTCTAATTCTTCTAGTTCAAACTTTGAACTTATCTCTTCTATCAAATGCAAAATGCATTGAGATTCATAAGAGCCAAAGCGCATAGTTA
>Ga0209337_1000704_pt1 | contig 26973 bp, 23 predicted proteins | sample LinPmetageLP53_FD_184044 | JGI IMG/M metagenome (GOLD analysis project Ga0209337, IMG submission 184044) | Marine viral communities from the Pacific Ocean - LP-53 (SPAdes) (version 2) | ecosystem: Environmental > Aquatic > Marine > Oceanic | place: Pacific Ocean | collected 2010-02-08 | reverse complement strand
GAGGTATGAAAGTTAGTAATTCAGTATTTCATAGAGATAAATTTGTGTATAGATGTTTTAGTTTATCGGGTACTGTTAGTGAAAGTGCTACAACAGCTTCGATTAATGTCGCATTAAGTGGGTGGACATCATTTCCAGCACCAAAGTTTGGACTAACACCAACAACAGTAGTGTTTCCACCATCAAAACCACCAGCAGGAACTTACTATAATAATATTTTAACCGGAAATACAGATAATCCATTATCTAGTTATGCTACTGGGTATAATATTAAAAATAGAAATTTATATTCTGGTACAGATATATTAGATAGAGAAACAAAAGATTTAGCTAATAAATTTCACACTAACGAGAATGAGTATAGTCTTAAAGAAGTATTTACAAAACAAGGAAGCACAAATAACCTTTTATGTGTGTACGGTTTAAAACCGTTAGGTCGTAGAAACACAAAATGGTTGAATGATTATAATATATCTGGTGCTAGACCTAACCCTACTACAAATACTGGAATGCCACAATCTATGGGTGGGGGTAATAATATAGCTTCTAACGGAGCATCAAACTCTTCCGCGAGTGGTGGTGGAGGAATGTCATCAGGTGGGGGTACTAGTGGTGGAGGAGGGTATTAAAAAATAAAGTTGTGAATAAAATATATAGAACAAATATAGATTTAAGGGTTTTAAGTAAAGAGATACAATTTCTTGTATTTGCTTCCGGTAGTATGCCAGCAACTATAGTACCAAGAGGAGACAGATATCACAGTTCCAGGGTATCATCACCATCACTATTAACATACAACAAACAAAAGTGTTTAACAATAACCTACGACACTAACTTTAAAGCAGAAATATTAGTTGAACACAAAGATGATAACGAAAGAATGTTCCTAATCCTACCAAAAATAGGACTAACCTACCAACAACACCTAAATGTTTTAGGTTTTAATTTGGGTGATTTAAGATTAGAAGTTTTTAAAAATAGTAGTGGGTATTATGGATTTGAACAAATTATAAAAAATGCTTGGGGTACTTACTTATCTCATTCTCAATATTACGATGTTAGTACTAAACCTAATCAGGGTGAAGGGCAAGGAGCTTTAAAAGCCGTAAAAAGTAATAAAGGCGGTACCCAACATCAACTACAAATGATATTACCAGGTGTTAAATTAAAAAGTTATAGTTTATCTTTTGATATTGACATATTAATACAAAGAGCGGGACAATACACACACTCATTAGCATTTAAAAATAATCTTGAAGATTTAAAATTAATTGAAGGTGATGTTTTGGATATAAAACCAGTAACACAATTAACAACCACCAATAAAAATATAAAATTAAAGACAACATATCTAAAATTAAAACAGAAAGATTTAGCCTCTAGAGAAATTTTGTATGATTATAAGACACAATTAACACCACAAAATATAGAAGCAAGTGCATTAGAATTAATTCAGAGTAATGTATATGCTGTACAAAACCCATTAAATCTAAACGTTGACCTAACCAACCTAAACTTGGGTGAGGGTAGTATGGTGGAAATACCATATAATATTTCTAGGGTTGTGGAAAACAATAAGGTTAAACCAGCAAGACCCATAATAAAAGACGGTAAAGAAAAATACGAATTAAATTGGACCACAGAACTAACACAAAATCAAGTAATTAAAGAGTCTAATAAATGTATGAATTTAAAGTTTTCTAATGTAGAACACTTAAAATCTTTTGAAGAGTCACTTAAAAAACAACAAGTGGGTATGTTGGAAAAATACCCAATACTAGATAATGGTAGAGTACAATACGTAAAAAGAACATATAGTTCTATAGACCAATGGATTAATAGGTCACAAATAAATCAATTCAATGACATTAATTTTGTTTATACTGTTGATGGACAACTAGATAGTATTTTAGTTTGTCCTAAAAAGGAAACAAATATAAATAATCAAGTCGGGTTGATTGAAGACGGTTATACTGAGGGTGGGGAGTTTACTTTACCTAATGGTGAAGAATATATGGGTTATTACCACATACACCCAGACCAAGGACCTATGGTGGGTGCTAGACATAGTGACACACCTCATGACAAACTAGACCCGATATACAATTATGCACCAATTAGTGCAAACAGTCAAACCGATTTTCTGTTCACTACCTTTGACAAACCAAGTCAAGGATATTCAGCATTTACCACTACAACAAATAGTAGATATGAATTTTCTGATACTTACGATATAAGAATAACTGGGGACACTTTTTCAGCAAAAACAACAGTACCCATATCTAATGTTAAAAGAAATAATAACATACCTTTAATTGGTGACGATACTAAGAAATATGGACCATACGTATTCCCACAAGCATACGAAAAAAATAATGGTGTACTAGTTTTAAACGAAAATGACCCAACAAACTACTTAAAAGTTTCTGGGGTGACTGATGGGGTATATAGGTTTACGTATAAAGGATTTCTAAACGTCAAATATACAGACACTCAATGGTGTGAATATCTAACCAACGCATATCCTACGGGTATTACTGGTAATTACCCATCCACTAATTATGAAATAAAAAGATTAATTAATACATCCATAATACAAGCCGGAAGGGATGAAAAAAATACAGCTTTACAAGACACAGGATTTAAATATTATCCTGGTAGGAAATTTAGAGATGATAAAGATGATTATGACGTACCACCTAATACTGGTATACTAGAATTTGATTTTAAAGTTTCTTTAATTAAAACAAACACTGGTGGGACCGAAACCAATCTAAAAACATTTACCGTAAAACGTAGTGATATAGACGGTGCCGCTACTAACTATTTAACTTTAGAGGTTACCGATAACGACAACACTTCTAGTGGTACCAATGTGTGTATACTAAGTGGTGTTTCATCCTCAACTATTTTTAGTAAACAAATACCGGTTACCTTAGATACCGGATTGATAAATATATCTAGTGGTGATACAGTACATCTTGAATATGATAGTAGTTGGACCACCACCTCTAAAGGGGGTTACTTTGGTTTAAGTAGTGGTGAATCCAGTCTAGATTTAAATTTAGGTCATAAACTAGATGAATACGATAACATTATTGAGGCTCCATGGTTTAGGGGGGTTAAATCCACTGATAAAGTAATATCCAAAAACCTATTTTTCGACAGTGCTAGAGAATCAAAAACATTTAGCATGTTTATAGGTGGGACTAAAAGACCAGTTAAAATGGATGGAGCACTATTTTTAACAGACAGTAATAACAAATGTGGTAATATACTCACACCAATAGTTAATACTAATAGTTTTCCTAAGATGTCTTTCATGGATACCCAAAAAACAAACCAGAAATTGGTTTGGGATATAAAAAACACAGGACCAACCAATCAATGGCAATCCATGATAGAGTCAAATCAAATAAAAGATTACACCCTACCAGAATCAATTGATAAATTAACTAAGTTAAAAGACAACGGAGTATTTTGTTTCTACTTACCAACATACAACGACGAAGACTCACCTACATGTGATTTTAAATTTCCACAAGTTAGTCAATCTTATATTGTAGTTAATAGATTTAAAAATGCTTTTGGTTCACCTCTACTACACTACCTTGTTGTTACACCAGATTGTTATTTCCATAAACCTTGTTCTGGTGGTAAGGTAAATACATCATATAACATATTACATAAAACTAGGTTAGATGATAGAAAAGTTATTAATGAGAATAAAGAAATAACCATTAAGGGGAGAAAAATAAAAATTATAAACAGTAGTTCACACTACAACCCTAGCCCAACAATAATCCCAACATCCAACAGGTGTAGGTACTATTGTAAATGCAGTAATAATATTAATACAGATTTAGAAATAGATTCTATATATAACGTAACAAATGTGTTTACAGATACAGATTCCACTGGCTGTGATGATTGTTTGGTTAGAGCGGATAAGTATTGTAAAACTATACATGATGAATGTGAACCTTATTTATTAGATAAATGTGGGTCGGATAACAAATATGTTACTAACAGTAGTGGGGTTTTAGTTAGAAAAAAAGGTGGTGTGACGACAAATATAGGTACAAGTAGAGACACTGGACAACCAATATATGAGAGTAATGGTGGTGGTACACCTGCAGGACAACCAGGAGGTGGTGGTGAAGAAGGTGGTGGTATTACAACCTATGATTGTATTGGTGGTAGTTGTTTAAGAGTTGCTGGTTCTAGTGGTCAATACGCTACCCTTGAGGCTTGTGAAAGATTTTGTGTGGTGGTAAGTCCCCCCGACACTGGTGTATCTGTGGAATCTGAAAGTGATGAGGATAGAGAAGTTGAGGGTGACGGTAGAAGTGGACCATCAAGGAGTGTACCTAGTAAAGGAATTTGTAAAAAAGGAACATATTGGTGTGAAGAATTAGGTTCTTGTATATCGGATAAAACACCATGTATTGGTAAAACACCAAGTAAATATTAAAAAAAATAGATAAATTATGGCAGAGAGTAGTTCAGGTTATATTAATTTAGTAGGGAGTATATTAACACATACTTTAGATGGTAAATGTCATGGCAGTATCTTACAAACTAATGTTACGGGTGGTACAGCTCCATATACCGTAAGTTGGTCAGGTGTTAGTGATTTTAGTGCTACAACTTTTGATATTATTAACTTATGTCCTGGACTATACACAGCTACAATAAGGGATAGTATTAGATTTACTGGTAGTACAAGTCTAAGAATAAGTGGTCTAACAGCACCTACAGTTACAGGAACACTAAGTAATGATAGTTGTATTACAGACCCAAATAGTTTAGGTACCATTAGTATTACAACCGCAACTACAGAAACAGCTGCCTATAGGTACGAACTAAGAAAAGACAATAAGTTAATAGATACTCACTATGGTACAACTGCTGACACAAGACATGATTTTACTGATATAAAAAATGGTATGTATACTGTGAGTGTAATTGAAAATAGACCAACTACAGTAACCACTAGACCATCCAACACCGGATGTACGTATACCTCATTTAGTGACAGTGGACAATATAGTGGTCTGAGTGTTAGTAATATATTTGCAAATTGGGAACGATACGTCCCAAGAGCATATGGTCATATAGGGTTTATGTCGGGTCTAGGTCCTAATCCTGGACCTGGTACGGTATATTTCACAAGTGGTCTAGCACCAGACGGAACTATGTTAACCACAAATCCATATGTTTGGTTTTATACTGGTACTACCGCTAGTAGAAAAACTGATAGTACTAAAAATTGGTATTTAGGAGCTAGTGCATTTACATCTGATGAAGGTGGTGACTATGGTCCAGGATACTCATTTAATGCTACTACAGACTCGGGTTATTTTTATTACAACACCTTTACTGAAAAATTTTTAATTTGGTCACCAACAATAGGTGGTGCAAGTAGGTGGGTTACATTTGACCCTAGAAGAGATTATGGAGCGTATGGTAATCCAGTTGCGAGTAGTGCTTTAACTTCTACTACCTATGGTTTATCGGTAGCTTCTTTAACATCTTCAGATTATACGGTTAATAGTGGTGGTAACGTACAAGTTGCAACCAGTGTAGTAACGGGGGATGTTAATAAACTTTATTATGGGGCCACAGCTAATAATGGTAATTATACTGGTATGTTAAGTTTATGTTCCTACAATAACTATACATGGGAATCTACATTTAGAGCTAATTCAGATAATGATACCTTAGGTTTTATATTATCTTCATTTAGAGATGATGAAGGTTACTATGGACCTTCAGGTGTGACACACGAACTTGCAATGTATTTTAATTGTGCTAGTACACCTAATATTACTATTAGAAATAACGGACCCTCATCGGCTTATGGATTTAATAAAACGAATACATTGGGTGTAAGAAATTGTAACAAACTACAATGTACAACAAGTGGTACGGAATATGGTAAAACTACTATATTACAAAATACTGGTTCACAAATACCATTTTCGGGGACAGCTTGGAATACACAAGGAAGTATTAGGGTGAAGGTTGTAAGACATGGTGAATTCGGTGAATTTTTTAACATACAGTTTACTGATACCATGGGTGCTGCATTTGGTGGTGGTATACGAAAAGGGAATGGTGTCGCTAATCCATATAATAGTAATTATAATATAGCTTTTAATTTATTAGATAAAAGTACATGGTCTGGTAATACAGAATCCGTAGTAGAATGGGCTGGTGAATATGATTTATGTAAATACTTAGGTTCTCGAAGAATAGGTTACACACAAAGTTCACAACCAAACTTAGGATTTTATCATATACAATTTAGTGGGTCACCAGTTATGGAATATGTAGAAGCACCAATATGTGGTTCGGATGATGGCCCTACCCACACTATAGAAATAACCGCGACTACTGGGACCACTTTAAATTTACAAGAAAGTAAACCATGTAATGCTTACTATTCATGTAATAAGGGGGTACCTAAGATAAAACCTAGAGTATCTGCGGTATATCAGAATATGCCGAGACCTACTATTACTGTAAATGGGTTGACCAAACCCACAGTTAGAGTAACTAGTACAGTAGGTAACCAACCCCAATTACCAGTATATAACATTAGTGAGGTTGATGAACAAACAGTAGAATTTTATTTTGGTGGTGATAACCAAGAAATGACATTCGACAATTCATTTGCTAAATTTAGCATTTACCCATACGTTTTTCAAAACGAAGAGTTATCCACAAAACCGGATTATGAAGCATTTTTTGATGACTTACCTAACTATATCGATAGAAGTACAAAAGGTAGGGTTTTCAGTGCTCAAACTAATATACCCCTTAGCTCATTATCTACTAATATAGCTTGGGAGTATGTGGTAAGACCTAGTTACTTATATAAACAAAAAACTATGGTGGCAAAAAATACCACTATAAATAATGATGTTTGGGTAGATACAGCAAACTATCCTCCTAGTACTAAAATAAGTGCTAAAAAAGATTTATACATGGTGGTAGTCCAAAACCCACCAACCCCTAATCTAGAGATGCAAAACTTTACTTACGATAATAAAGTTGGAGCACAACTAACAACACAAAGAGACGAAGTGGTGCTTATACCAGATACTACAGCTACAACCTATAGTTCATTTAATTATGGTGTACAATTAAACGCCCCCAAAATAGGTGACCCGTTCGTGTCAGTTAATGGTTTAGCGGTCACAAGAATAGGTGCTGTTAGTGGTAGTAGTGCACAACCGTATGATGAAAGAACATCTTATGGTGATTATTATGTTATGGGTAACGCAATCATATTTAATACCCAAACCGTAGAGAAGGGCGACGTAATACAAGTTGTTTTTGACGCAAAGGGAAATACAAAAAATCAAAGTATATTAGTACCAGGTGTAATATCAACATCCAGTGCTTCAACTATATTTTCAGCTAACGGTTATTATTATATTAATTTAGAAACACCAGCATTAGGTATGGTAAGTATAGCTTTAAATGGGGCAATACTAATTAACGAACAAGACTATAGAAAAGTAGATGAAGGTAGACTTCAGTTGTTGAGACCAAGTGATTATACTGAAAATGATGTAATAGTACTTTTTTATAATACAATATATACTGTTGTTGGTTTTACAACACAAAAAAATCCACAGATACCAATAAGTTACCAAAAAAATAAATTAATAGAGGAAGAGTTAATAGTAAGATTATTTAATAGTGATGGAAATATAGTAACTGAAACAAAAGAAGATATAAAGGCAACATTTATAGGTGGTGTTGAACGTACTGTTACGTTAAATCCACCAGAACCAGGTACTTATTACTATGATGTAAGGATTAAGAGATTTTACCCATTATTTAATGGGGAAAAGGTGATAACAGAAAAGGTAACAGACCTAGTCCAATTTAGGATAAGTAGAGATGTATTCTACTCCCCAACAGGAAGAGCATCACTAAGAAGTCCATATAACAATCCTTTTACTGGTGGTACCCAAGCAACAGCTTATGGTCCATTGTCGTCTGGTAAGTTGGGAAAATTTGGTGGTGGTTATAGTACTAATTATTAATAATGGGTTATAACCTTAATAAAGTGAAACAATAAATATTTATGATAAAAGAATAATGATATGAGTTATATAATAAAAAATAGTACACAGGGGTCGATAGTTGCAAGGTTGACTGACGCAGGAAGAAAAAAACTTTCTGAAGGTAAATTAAATATAGGACTATTCCAGTTAGGGGATAGTGAAATGTGTTATGATTGTTATGGAACATTACCAGCTTTAAGTAATGGTATAAATGTTTTACAAGCTGAACATAATGCACAGAATTTATTAGGGTTTCCAGCAAAAAATAAAGGACATGTAAAGTATCCGTTAAACGAAGGTACCACCACATTTGGAAATACTGGTAACACATTTGGACCCACAATACCACAACATACATACGAAGAGGTTTTTAATACTGCCACAGATAGAGGATTTTTTGAAGTACCGGTGCAAGACCCTACAGTGAGTATTAACGGTGGCTACACATATTTTTCCGCTCAGACTAACCCATACTATACTTTAACATCAAACTGGAATGTATGTTTTTCAGCTTTAACAGGTGGTTCATTAATGCAATTAAGTAGTGCGTCTACAGCTAATATTTGTGGAACACAGGGTTATTCACCAGTTGCTGGTGATTTATTATCTGTAACTTATAACTTTACTAGTACCGGATGTAGTCAAGTTAACTACTCTTCAGCATCACCAACCCTATGGTATCAAATAACTGGGGGTAACAATAATACCGCTAACACCGCACAACAACTATTACTAAACGTAGATAGTACCATACCTGACTTTTTCACCAATCATTCATATTCTTATTCAGCACTTTCTGCTACATGTGCACATGTAAAAGTTTATCCGTCATTTACAGCAAACCCAATGACAACTTCTAGTATATACAGTTCTGCGGACACAGTGTCTTATTGGTGTGACGACACCCTATCATTTAACGGATGTTGTAATATATCTACTAGTGATGTTAAGATATGGAACATGAACATAAATTGGACACACCAAGTCGCGGGTGTAAATTCCGCGGGAGGAACTGATGAAGGGGTAGATTTCTACGGTTCCAGTGGGTATTGTGGTTCCAAAGAATATTTCGGTTATGAGAGTGATAATGGACAAACTTTTAGTGACCAAAGAATAGATAGTTATCACCAAAGTATTGTTGGTGGTACTTGGTATAATGATTCTTTTGACAATATAAGAGTTGTTTTACCATCAGAACAAAAAGCAGTAGGAATACTACACTATACAAATAATACCACAACTGATTTTTATGGTGAAAAATTTGCTCTACAAGAACAAGGATTTAACGCTACCAGTAATATTGGTGAAGCTAGAAACTTTAAATTACATTTACCTTGGTTAATGTGGCATAAAAAAGCTACAACTGGGTCAGGTACCGGGACAGGTATGGGGGATGAAGTATTTTACGGTCAAACATTTTATGTTGACCCACCAGGATTCTCAGTTTTCCCAACCACACCTCATGTTATGATGGCTCCTAATAGTAATTTTAATGATGATGGTTTAAGATACTATCATATATGGGATGATAATGTTGCAAGTGGTACCACACCTAATAGAGTTGGTAAATGTTTCCCAGATTATAAAATGATTACGATTGATGATGAAGAATTATTAACAGCGATGTCATATAAATCTAAAAGAAATTGGACACTTCCAGCACCTAAAACAGAAAGAATACCAGCAGGTACAGCATGTGGTAGTGGGGCATGTTCAACCGGAGTAATCTCAACAGTAGGAGATACTCTATATATGACATATATGTTAGACAATACTAGTGGGATGACAACTGGGTTACACTGTAATTATTTTGTTCATGAAACTTTAAATACTGGTGATGAATTATTTGATGTGGCATTTACATTAGGACCTGAATTTCCATATCTACGAGATTTTAGTTTAAGTGGTACTGGTTGGGAAGCTAATAGATTATTAATCTTAATGCAAATAGTACCTAATGGTGGTAGTTTAGACCCAGCGGCTTGGGAATATAAAGATGTTACCTCAGAAGTAGCTAGTACAATGGGACACCCACTCTCTGCTACTAATATAGTTAACCATACTTTTTACTTAACTGGTAACGATTATGACTCAACTTGTCCTGCTTATTCAGCGTTAACAGACTATAACCTGGGTGATTTTATAAATATACCACAAAAATCCCCAGCATCTGAAGCGTTAGAATTGCAGTTTGGTGACGAATACTTCTTCTATGGTACACTAGAGACGGACATAATGGCTACAATTTATGAGATGAGACACGTAATACAATTAGGTGACCAACAATACTTAAGTTCAACCAACCCTACATGGGTAGATTATAACACGGCAAATAATACAATCATAAACCCAAAATTAACAGAGATTGGGCTTTTTGATAATGAAAATGGTTTCCCAGATTTAATGGCTATTGCGAAATTTCAGTCGCCTGTAGAAAGGTCTGGCATACAACAATTCGTAATATCTATTGATTTTTAATGGGGTACTTAGACATATATAATAACGACCTATCTGGTAACACATGTCGAGTGTATGTGTCTGACTATGGTAAGAGTTTGCTAACAGCACAAGGGGGTTTTTTTCATGCTATAGAAAAATTTACTCTTTCTGATTTAGATATTGATTATCGTAGATTTGTGGGTGATGGTAGTTGTACTGGACAAACAACTTATTCAGCTCTTACTGGTTCTTGTTTTTATGACTTACCCGACTTAAGAGGTGGTAACCCAGTAAGTTTGTCCTCAGATATGGGTACTAGTGCTGCGGTTATGGTGGGTACTAGGTGTGACGTGGAAAGTGGTATGAAATACCTTTACAACACATCATTAGGGGTTAGTCCAGTACTAAGTTCACTACATGTCAGATACACACCAACTGAAAAGGAGGGAGAGATAAAAGAAGATATTAGTGGGTCTATTAATCAGTGTTGGAAAAAGGGAAGTACAGTTAGTAATTTATTTCCATCATATTGTACTACATGTGCAGATTTTAATATGGATGGTAGGGTTGACTATGAAGACTTTAAAACTTTTTTACAATATATGGGTAGTAGTAGTGATGGTGATGAGGTTTTAGTTGGTGACTTTAACGGTGATGGTAAGGTAGATATGTTCGATTTCTACATATTTTCAAACTGTTTAAGGTATAATGGGTTTAATGGTAATGAATACTGTACAGATAAAGAGATTTTTTGCCTATTATGTGATAAACTAGGGACTAACTCACCTTGTAATGGTGATTGCCTAACATGTATATAAAAATAATAAAAAATCGTTTACGAGATAATTATATAATAAGAGAATAAAAATATGGGATATATAAATAGTGCTACAACAACAACATTACAACTAAACCTTACTGATAGGGGTAGGAATATGATGTTAAGTAATGGTGGGTTCTTAGACCTCTTTGAAAAATTTTCATTATCTGATTGTGATATTGATTATAGGAATACACAATCACATGTTGATACAACATCCACAACTAATGACTCAGCACAATTAGGATTTTTACCAGATTATACTGGTAATCATCAGAACTTCAGAGAATCTATAAATAATGGTTATAATATAAGAAACTTTATTTATGCTACACCAGAAACAAATGTAATCTCTGATAAAGCTAAAAGTTTTGTAGTTACTGGATTTAGAGGTACAGACAACGCCGTTAAATACTATAAAGAAATAGAGATAGATGTATATCTACATGATATATTAGTTTTATACAAATTATTGGCTTCTAAGTATGTTGGGGACCACAAAGATATCTTATCTAGTAACCCAACAACAATAGAAAATAATATAAACACGTTTTTCGCGGACGTTTTAGAAGTTAGAAATAACACACAGTATCTTGAATTCTTAAACACTTTATCCGAATTTGGGGTAGGTCAATATCTTAATTTTTGGGATTCTATAAGAGTATACGATGGAACATCATTTAAAACCACTGACTTTAATTTAGTACCAGAAAAAGATTACGGTTACTTTAATTCAATCGCGTTAGCTGGTGGAGCTTATGTTAAAACCAATGGTAAGGGTGTACACGATGGTATATCGTTTGACCAAACACCACTTAGTGGGATAAAAATACCATCCCCATTTTCTATGATGTTTTCACCAGCAATAGACTCACAAACTAATAGGTATACATTAGGTAGTGGTCCAGCGGGTATAGGATTTGCAGCGTACGATATGGGATATCTAAATTGTGGTGGTACAAATCTATGGAATAACACCGGAGAAGCTTACCCATCGTTTATTATGGATAACCAAATAAATGGTTGGGCAACTGAAGTGAATGATATTAACAATGTTTTTGTTGGGTTTGTAAGTTCCATAGGTATGGAAAGTTCCATACCGATGAGTGATTTTGAAAATATGGGATACTCTAATATAAATACAACAGTTCCTTCTGCTAGATTAGTTATAGATGTAACACAAACGGATACCTCACCAACCTACTACCCAATAAAGTTAGCTAGGTTAACTAAAAAAGAGGGTGAATATGCTAATATTAACAACGAACAAGGATTAGGTATTAATATAACTAAAACTACACACCCTAGTGATACTTTAGGGTTGCTATTAGGTAACCTAGAATATACATCCAATTGGAACACAAACCAACAAGGACGTAAATCTTTAGGACCATATATGTCAATCCAACCTTCAAAAGATAATGGTAAATTCGTTACAGCAAATAAAGTAAAAGCTCAAACAGACCCATATTATACTTTAGGTACTAGAATGTTGAAAATGATGGATAACATCTTTACAAATTTAGCTGGACAAGGAAGTCAATATTGGAAGACCGACACTTATTCGGGTGGATTTAAAGCTGGTGTAAGTGGTACTAGTATTAATAATTACAATATTTCTATACCTATAACTTGGCAAATATATGCTTCCAGTCAACCTAATGCTATACCTTGTAAAGCAACCGTAAGATTTAAGTTTAATAAAGCTGCTCTAACAAGGTCAATTTCATATAATACCGTATCATCACAAAATTATTACAGAATGTTTGATAATGATAATTTCTACTTTTTTGGTGAAGCAGGTGAAACTTTAGATAAATTTACTAGAGACCCTAGAGGTTTTGGTATAGTGTCAGCGTCTACATACCCATTCCAAACTAGTGCGAATACAGCAATCTTTAGAAAATTAATAAAAGGACAACAATTAAATTATTAATTATGAATACAGAATCTTTAAATTGGTACAGAAATAATTCTAACTTTACAGAAAATAGTCGTAAGGTAGGTAAATCTCCTATATTATATTTTAATTCACAAGTAACAACAAATGGAAGGTATATTTTTCCAGACAATTTACGACCACCAAATAAATTTTATGGGACACCAGGGGAATACGGAAGTATGTTCGCCAACTCAAAATATATTTCGGTGGTAAGTTCACCAGATAAGGGGAAAGTAATGTATACAAATTACACCCAAAACTCTAAACTGACTAGTAAGTCGGTTTTTCCAGGAGTACAAAATAATGGTAATGGTAATGCAAATTCTAGTCCATACCATATGGTAAAGCTTTACTTTGCGGGTAGAAGTTCATTACGTTTAAATACGAACCCTGCATCAGCAGCTTATAAAACATGGTCTTAAAAAGTTAAAAAATGGGAAAATTAAAAAATATATCACCTAACCAAAAAGTTCTAAAAACTTCATTAGTACCCTACAGTGCAACGGGTTGGAGTACCTTAAGAGGTCCGGAATTAAAATTTACAGCAGCACAAAGAGCAGCAGATAACGGAAGAGCTTTTTCTAATCTATACACTTCATTTAACCTACCGACTACCTCAGCTAGAACTGAAGCATTTCTTTCTACTTGGGTTAATACGGGTTTTAGTGGTTTATCACGTGATAACATTATAGTGTGTGAGATAGTTAAAAATACTTATGGTGAATTAATAGATGGAAGAACCATAAAATTAACCCTACCCAATAACAGTGGGGGGACTTTTACTATATATAGTTCTTATTATGAACCAGAACCATTCGCGTCAGATAATTCTGCACAAGGAGAATATTTTGGTAACCCAAGACTAATGTCACCTAATGTTAAAGGTAGACCGGGTGTAGCCGCGACTAATATAGCATTCTTATTTTCAGATTTAATAAAAACACCAAGTATAGCAGCTACAAATACTAGTATAAATGGTTGGGGTGACGGGTGGCAAACTGGAATAACACCTAATGGATATGAAGGTGCGGGTACTGACAACTTTAGATTTTTAGATGTTGTAACCTCTTCTAATTCACCTAAAGCAGACGCTGAAGCAGAAGACGTACCGGTAGGTATAGCGTACCTAGATAAAGGATTTTTAGTAATAACAGACCCAACTATAATAAGCCAATTTCAGTTTAGTGGGGCTACAACTGGAGGAACCGGAGACCCTTATGGTAGACACGTATCTACAGCTGTAGGTCAGAGTGCTTTTACACAAATATACTTTAGCTCAGCAACTCAAGCTCAATGTGAATTCTATTCTTTTGAAAAAGAATGGGAAATTAGTATAAATGTTACAGCAGAAGTAGGTGAGTTTTACGTTACAGAAAACCAGACAGCTGCACCAGCGGAGGCACCATATTATGGTGCGGGAGGTGGAAACACAGGAATCCAATTTAAAACACCTTTTGGTGATACATTACAAGCTTGGGATTTAAGTAGTATTTCTGATACATATATAACTGAAATAGGAATATATGACAACACAAATAATCTTTTAGCTATAGCAAAACCAGATAGACCGATTAAAAAACCAAAAGATGAACCAGTAACCTTGACTTTGAAGTTAAAATTCTAATATTTGTTTTATGAGCAAAATAGATACGACTCCTAAAGTACTAGGATTAGACATTTCAACAAAAACAATTGGGTGGGCTTTATTTGATATAAAAACCCAAGAACTATTAGAATTAACACATTTTTCCCCTAAAGTTAAACCAAAGGTTGACGATAAAATAGAGGAAATGATGATTAAAACCAATCAGTTTAAAGATAAATTATCTGACTACACTAAATTCGGGATAACTAAAATAGTGGTCGAAGAACCACTAATCAACTCCAATAATATACGTACTGTAGCTACACTAATGAGATATAACTCATTTATTACTAGGGTTATATATGATGTGTTAGGGATAATCCCAACGTACATATCAACGTATAATTCCAGAAAGTTTGCTTTTCCTAATTTATTTACGGAGAATAAAAAAGGTAAAAAAGTTTTGTTCGGTAATTATGAGGTAGGATGTGATAAAAAACATATTATCTGGAAACAAGTATCAGACAAAGAACCGCATTTAACCTGGATGCACACTAGAAATAATACCTTAAAAAAAGAAAATTTTGATATGTGTGACGCATACGCTTGTGTTTTAGGTCACATGAAACAAAATGATATTTGGTAATTGATTACCCATAAAAAATTCCATACCTTTATCTTATGGAAGATTCACCACTATTATTAGATTTATTACAAGATGTCCTAGGGGAAGTAAATTCTCATTACCCTAATAAAGCACAAATATCTTTTGATTGCCCTGTTTGTTCTTATGATATAAAAGGGTTGGATAAAGGTGATGGTAAAGGTAATTTTGAGGTTAATTATAGTCAGGGTGTTTATAAATGCTGGGCTTGTTCAGAAACATACGGTACTCACGGTTCATTAAATAAATTATTTTTAAAGTGGGGAAATAAAAGAAACAAGTCAACATGGGAATTAATAGGGGGTGACTTCATTAAAACTAAAAAAAGAAAATACGAAGATGTCAAATTACCACACCACTACATCTCATTTACAAAAGGTAACAAACTAACAATACCATATAAAGAGGCTTACAATTATTTAAGGAAAAGAAATATAACCGATAAACTAATATCTAAGTACTCTATAGGTTATACCACAGAAGGACCCTATAGAGGTAGAATAATAGTACCTTCTTTTGATAAAAATGAAGAAATTAATTATTTTGTTTCTCGTTCCTACGTTGGTCATAAAAATAAATATAAAAATCCAGAAGCTGAAAAAGATAAAATAATTTTTAATGAACATTTAATTGATTGGGAAAGGGATGTGTATTTGGTAGAAGGTGTGTTCGACATGTTTTTTGTGCCCAACTCTATACCACTACTAGGGAAAAGTGTTAGTGATAAGTTGTGGGGTGTATTGTATGATAACTCTAAAAAACATATAATTATATGTTTGGACGGTGATGCTTGGGAAGATTCGGAAAAATTATATAGGAAGTTAGATGGTGGAAAACTAAACGGAAAAATAAGACTTTTAAAAGTACCACGTGACAAAGATGTTGGTGAATTAGGTGGCATAAAAGGACTAGAAGAAATTACATTATTATAAAATGAAAATAACAAAAGAATTAGCTAAATTTAATAACATTAAGTTCCATGATAAGGAACACATATATTACTTAGATAAAGTAAGAACCAAATCAGTAACATCAATTATAGGTGAATATAAACACCCATTCGATAAGGATTACTGGTCAAAGAAAAAAGCAGATGAAAGGGGTATCACCAAAGAAGAAATTTTAAAAGAGTGGAAATATAAAGCAGATTTTTCTTGTGAAAAAGGTTCTGCGTTTCATGAATACGTAGAAAATTATTTAACAAATAAATTATTCCCATTTCCTGACCATAAAATTAAGGAAGCTTTGGGTAGTTCTGAAAATATGTTAGAGTGTAAAAAAGCTGTTACTAAACTAATGGCTATGTTTGATAATTTTTACGAAAAATCATTTGGCAAATTAATACCAGTACGTGCTGAAGTTGTGGTTGGTGATAAAGAATGGGGTGTGACAGGAATGATTGACCAACTATTCTACAACGAAAAGTCTAAAAAATTAGAAATTTGGGATTGGAAAACTAACAAAGCAATAAAAGAAAAAAATAAATGGCAACAATTTAAAGAACCATTAAGTCACCTTGATGTGTGTGAACTAAACACATATTCACTTCAGTTATCTTTTTATAAGTTAATAGTTGAAAGAAATACAGAGTTAGAGTTAGGGGATTCTTACATAGTTTGGTTTAATGAAAATAACGAAACATATAAAATTATTAAATGTTATGATTTTAGGGATGAAATATTAAAAATAATGGGTGGTAATGAGTAATATAATAAGTGTAAAAATAAAAGAACTAAGCTATAATAAAAAGTTACCGATAGAGTATAATTCATACAGTAACTCAACTGAAAGAAAACATAAAGGATTTTGGGGTAAAGTAGCTGGTATTCTATTATTCTTATTTGGGATAAAAATATTAGATTACAACTGGAAAAAACTAGAAAAAAGTCTAAAAGAAAAAGGGTATGACACAACCCAATACGGATACGTAGAAGTCCATAAAAATAAAGAAGAAGGTAAATTCTCAGTACTTAACGGTAACCATAGGGTTTTTTTACTACAAAAGTTATTTGGTGACGAACATGAAATAGAAGTTAGGGTCAATAAAAATGTACTTAACATGTTTTTAAAGAACATAAAAGAAAGTATATCCTCACAAGAAATAAAACCAAAAACAGACGCAAAAGAAAAAATAAAAAAGTTATTGGTTTGGACCAAACTAATAATACCAACAGTATACATGTTCGGGTTTCATTTTACTGATACCGTATTATTATTTATAGTGTTATTATTGTCACAAAATGTATTAAAATCTAGTGAAGATTTAAAAAAATTCGACACATTAAATAACAAATGGTTAGATGTTGTTTGGAGGAATGTTTACTACAATCATAAAGTTATTGTAACTGTGTTACTACTATTAATTTATACATTACACTTAATTATTGGTGACTTTACTGGATTTACTTGTATGATAATTAGTTATTTAGTTGTTGAATGGATATTACAAAAAACGCATAATATATAAATGATATGATAAATAAAATAATACATTATTCCGACCTACATTTAAAATTGTATAAACAACACAAAAGGGATAGGAAAATATTAGAAGAGGCACTAGTACAGTGGAGTGAGGCAAAACCAGACAGAATAGTCTTTACTGGAGACCTAGTACACTCAAAAAATCAAATGACACCAGAATTAATAAATTTAATGTCTTGGTGGATGACAGAAACAGCTAAAATATGTAAATGTATTTATCTAATTGGTAATCATGATTTTTTAGAAAATAATATGGATAGGATGGATGCTATAACACCTATAGTAGATAGTTTAAATAACCCTAATATTACTTATTACAAAGATAGGGGTTGTTACGAAGATGATAATATTTTATGGTGTGTATATTCATTAACATCACATAATGACAGACCTAATATACCTGAAGAAACTAACAAATATAAAATTGGTATATTTCACGGCCCAATAGAAGGCTCAACCAACGACTTTGGTTTTGTATTTAGTGATGGGTATAGTGTGGATAGATTTGAAGGTTGTGATGTTGTTCTAGCCGGTGATATACATAAAAGACAAACTTACAAAATACCTGGAAATAAAAAAGCTTATATGGTTGGTTCCACCATAATACAAAATTTTGGTGAAAGTGTTAAGAATCATGGGTACGCAATTTACGACGTAAAAAAAGAAAAATATAAGTTTTACTCTTTAAAAAACAATCAACCATACCTAAGTTTCAGGATAACAGATATAGAAGATTTGGAAGAAGAAAATGAAATTTTAACTAATGCTTAATAAAACACAACATAAAGAATTTAAAGACTACTGTCAGTTAAACGAAATAGAAGAGATTGATAACTTTATAGTAAAATGTGCTAAAGACGGTTTAACACTAGACAAGTACGGTATAGCACCATTCCTACCTAAATCCCAGATACAAGAGGTACCGGTAGAGAAAGTAAGTGTTAAGGAGGTTGTTAAAGAGGTTATTGTTGAAAAAGAGGTCATAGTTGAAAAAATAGTGACTAAAGAGGTGAAAGATACCCAGCTAATAGAAGAATTAGAAAAATTAAAATTAGAACTAGTTAAAGCAAAGACTTTAATAAATGAACAAAATAATAAAATAAAAGAACAAGATGACGTACTAGAACACTTCAAAAACGTAACAGTAAACAGAAGAACAAAGTATATGAAAACATCTAACTTAGACGACACATATTTAGATTAAACATGGAAACACTTATATGGATTTTAGCAGCTTACGGAATGTCCCAAATTTTAGTATTTGGCAGCATTTTTGAAAACCTTAGAAATTGGTTAATAAAGAAATCAGAATTTTTTGGTGATTTAATACAATGTATGATGTGTACCTCTACTTGGGTGGGGTTCTTTTTTTCTTTAGTGTTTTTTTCACCTACAGTAGATTTAATTACAATCTCATACACTAATATATTTTTCGATGGTATGTTAGCTAGCGGTTCAGTTTGGGCTATAAATGCTGTAGTAGAATGGTTTGAAGAAAACAGACCACCAAAGGAAGACTAACACCAACCACACGTACTTGATTTTTAGTTAAAAAATACCCATATTTTACATATGAATTTTAAAAAATTAGATAATCCATTCATAAAAGTAACTTGGGAAGACAATCCAGAAAATTTTACACAAGAAAGGATAAAAAGAGTAAAGTCCTACTTTCAGAACAAGTACAACTCTAGAAATATTACCGTATTAACAAAATCAAGGGACAAGAGTGTCACAGGTGATTTGGATATTGACATAGAACAAAATGTCATGGACGTAGGATATCAAAAAAACCTAATGACCCAATTCGTTAAAAATAATAATATGGGCGTAGAAATTGACCTATTAAAAAGACTTGATGAAAAGGTTAATAGTAAAATGATGGAAGACATGACTGTAAATACTCATTATAAGAGGGTCTACGTTAAAAATATAAAGTTTTCTAACTTCCTATCATTTGGGGACAATAACAACCTAGACATTAGTTCTTTAGGTGGAATAACAGTAATAGATTCTGACCCACCTAATTTCGGGGGTAAATCAGTACTTGCTGTAGACCTAATACTGTTTCTATTTTTTAACACCACTACAAAATCAAGTAAAGCTATTGAAATATTCAACAGATTTAGGGGGACTAATGAAGTTCTGGTGCAGGGAGAAGTTGAAATAGATGGTCGTGATTTTACAATAGTTAGACGGGTAAAAAGAAGAAAAACTAAAAAGGGAGATTGGTCGGTAAGTACTAGTTTAGAATTTTTGGAAAAAAAATCAGATGGTAGCTTACAAAATTTTACTGGTGAACAAAGAAGAGAAACAGAAAATTTTATAAAAGAATCTATAGGTACTATGAATGATTTTCTATTAACAGTATTAACCACAGCCTCTAACATAGAATCAATTATAGAGTCCAAACCTACAGAAAGAGGTAACGTACTAAGTAGATTTGTTGGTTTAGAAATATTAAAAGATAAAGAAAATACAGCAAAAAAAATGTATTCCGAGTGGTCAAAAAAATTAATATCTAATATCTATAATGTCGAGCAATTAAAACAAGAAATAGATAAACTTACTGATGAAATTAACAGTCTATCGGAAAAAATAGTAAACAATGATAAAAACTTAAAAGGGGTAGAATTAGAACTAAAACAAAAAAATGAAATAAGAGACAACCTAGTTAGTCAAAAATTAACAAATATTGACAAAGAAATTGAAAATGTTAACCCTAGATTGATAGAAGAAAATATTGTTGAGGAAAATAATAATTTAAAAACTCTAAACGAAAAATTATTAATTTACGGTGATAAACAGATACCAGAAGAAATAGATAGGGAGTTGTTAAATAATAAAATAAAAGAAAGGGATAAAATTAATATTGAATATACTAGAAATATCACAAATTTAAAAAATTTAAAAAATACTTTAAAAAATTTAAGAGAGTCAGAGATATGTCCTACATGTAAACAAACATTAAAAGATGTTGACCACAGTAAAGAAATAAAAAAATTAGAAAATAATATTAAAGAGTTAGAAAAACTCACTAAAGAAGAAAAAAATAAAATAGATAATCTTTATACTACTGTAAAAAATTTAGAGGCTAAAAAAGTAGTTTTTGATGAGTACGAAAGGGAATTGTTAAAAAAAGAAAGACTAAAACTAGAAGTTAATAGAAAGGAATTAGAACTAAATAAGTTAACACGTAAACTAGACAGTTGGAAAAACAATAAAGAAAAATTAGAAAACAATAAAAAACTACAAAAAGAAATATTAACTTTAGACTCCGCTATAGATGTCATCAAGAACAGTAAAGATAATTTACTAAGAGATACCGAATACAGTAAAAATACCATAAAAACCCAAACTAAAGACATAAGTGAAAAAAATATTAAAATAGATAAAATTAAAAAAGAAAATGAAATAGATAAAATTTTTAGAACTTACCTAACTGTATATGGTAAAAATGGTATAATTAAAACTATTATGAAAAGTGTCGTACCAAAACTAAATAACGAATTAATGAGATTACTATCCGATGTTACCGAATTTTTAGTGGAAATAAAGGTTAATGAAAAAAATGAAGTAGAGTTTTGGATGATTGATAATGATACCCAGGTAGAAAAATTAGTTTCTGCTGGAAGTGGGTTTGAGAGAACTTTGTCTGCACTAGCAATTAGAACAGTATTAACTAAAGTATCCTGTCTACCCAGACCTAATATAACAGTTTTTGATGAGGTATTGGGTAAGGTTAGTAATGAAAATTTAGAACAGGTAAATACTTTTTTTAGTAAAGTTAAAGAATACTTCGAAAATATATTTCTTATAACACATAACCCATTAGTTAGGGAATGGGGTGATAATATAATAACAGTGACTAAAAAAGATAATGTTTCTACATTAAAATAAATATTTATATATTATGACAGTTAGAGTTAAAAAATATCTTTTATTTATGTTTGGACATTGGAAAAGTGTGGAAGAAAACCAAACAGTCGTCAATAATATACGGGAAGTTATGGAAAGTATTATTGTTGGGGATGAATTTAGTTTTGTTACGGGAGATAATGTAATTATTATGTGTTTAAAATCTAAATTACCTTTTGAGGATATAGATGACATGTTAAAAGAGTTTTTAACCACAAAAGTTACAGCTTTTTTTCTAATGATAAAACCTAAAAAATTAGGGTTTAGGTTAGAGGACAACCTACAAGGTCATCTTTTTGGTTTAAATCCTTACCCACCTAAAAAACAAATGAACCCTACTGTAGCTGAAGAAATCAGTAAACAATTAAAAGCTATTATGGAAAATAGAATGAAAAACATAAAAGAAATACTGGAAAGTCCAGTGGAAATTAAAAAAACTCTAAGAAAACCCTTTTCTTTGGATGTATTATTAGATAAAATTTTAGATGAAGGTATAGACAGTCTAACTCAACAAGAAGTAGAGTACCTAAATAAGTATAAACAAGGATAAACATTTAAATATGAAATTTAACACAGACAAATACAAACTATCACTTTTTACTGAGTTAGAATGTGAAGATTGTATAAAACTTAAACAACAACTAACCCTAGAAGGTGTGCCCTTCCACAATAGATGTATTACCGCTAACACACCAGAAGGCCACATTAAAGAAAACGCAGATAATAGATGGGACTTTATGGATGCTGATAGAGATAACCCAGGAAAAATAAAATTTGCACCCGTAATGATTTTAGAAGGTATTAATGGTGGTGTAGAATACCTTAGTGCTGGTGGAGCTTTTCAAACGGTAGATGAAGCTATTAAAATCTTAGAAGAAAAATATTCTAAATCTTAAATAGAATAATTTTTATATTCCAAAAATATTTTTTATATTTGTACGTTAATTAGACATGACAAATAGTCAGTCCAGTTCAGACGGTACACTTATTGTACTATACTATAGTGATAACAAATAAAAAAAATATTATGGCAAAAAACATTTTTATAAACCAAGCGGAAATATCCCATTACCTAAAAGACGTTAGAAAAATTAAAGTTCTAACCAAAGAAAGAGAAAAAGAACTAGCTCAACAAATACTACATGGTAACGTAACACCAGTCGAAGAAGAAAAAATCAGAAAAGAATTAATGGAAGGTAATCTAAGATTTGTAATTAGTGTAGCAAAAGACTACCAAGGACAAGGAGTAGATTTACCAGATTTAATAGCTGAAGGGAATTACGGATTAATTAAAGCAATAAATAATTTTGATTGGAGTAAGGGGTTTAGATTTATCTCTTATGCGGTCTGGTGGGTAAAACAATCCATTTTACAATGTCTAAACGAGAACGCAAGAACTATTAGGCTACCAGTTAACATTATCCAAGAATTACAAAAACAAAAAAATAAAGTGGGTAAAGAGATTGAAAAAGTTAATGATAAATTAGCACTACTACCAAAAACCATAAATTATGATAGGCCTATAAATGATGAAGGTGATACTTTAATAGATATTTTAGTAAACAAAGATGCTGATAATCCAGAAGATATATTTAGTGATGAGGTTAGTTTAAAAGATGAATTATACAAGTTAATGTCTATATTGGATAATAGAGAAAAAAATATAATTATTGATTATTATGGTATAAAAGATACTCCTATGACATTACAAGAAATAGGTGACACCCTATCATTAACTAAAGAAAGGGTTAGACAAATTAAGGAAAAAGCTTTAAGAAAATTAAGAAATGAGAGTTATGATTTATTAGAGTACTTAACTGACTAGTATTTATAATAAAAAACTAATGAAAAAAACATTGTTTCCTTTACTGATAGCATTGTCTGCTTTAGCGGTATCTGGTTCTGCAGCTTTTTATTCCGTATTTGGTTTAAGTAAGTTATTTGCGGGAGCATCCACCCAAGTAATCATAATGGCAGGTTCACTAGAATTTGCTAAACTAGTGGTAGCATCTCTCCTATACCAATACTGGGACACCATAAATAAATGGTTAAGAACTTATTTAACGATAGCATGTTTTGTTTTAATGGTGATAACATCAGGTGGTATATACGGGTTTTTATCGGGTGCATACCAATCAACCGCAACACAATCAGAACTATTAGACAAATCCCTTATAATACTTAATCAAAAAAACGTAAGATTTGTAGAAACTAAAGAGGACTTAAATATTGAAAAGGCACAACTAAGTAAGTCAATATCTGATTTAAGAATATCCCTTTCCAATCCCGCACAAATCCAATATGTTGACAAAGAATCGGGAACATTAATCACTACCACATCATCTTCCGCAAGAAGAGCCCTACAAACAGAATTAAAAAATACTATTTTAGATAGGGACGCAGTCAATATAAAAATAGAAGCGGTACTAGACTCAATAAATAAAACTGATATGGTATTATTAGATAAAGAAATATCTAATGAAGCTGAAAGTGAATTAGGTCCGTTAAAGTATTTAGCAGAAACCACCGGATACCCAATGAACCAAGTAGTTAATTGGTTCTTATTACTTATCATATTTGTATTTGACCCACTAGCAATCGCACTAGTTGTAGCATCCAATATGGCATTCGCTCAAATAAGAAAACCAGATGTAGATTTTGATTTAGACAACCCACCCCCACCAAACGATAAATTAAAAAACGAGGTGGAAAAATATAAAGAAGTTATAATAGAGAAAAAAGACCTTATTATGGATGATATGGAAGAATTACCTTTTATTAAACAAAACAAGACTTTGGAAAAAGAATCAAAAAATGAATGGGATAATGATTCTGATGTACAAGATTTTTTAAGTAGGGTAGATGAACAAGGTTCTATAGATAAAAAACATGACAAATCCTACCTAGTTGCTGGTATGAGTAACGATAAAGAAGGTTCTTTTATGGATTTTTGGAGTGAAGAAAGAATGAATGTGATAGGTCAGAACGGAAACGATGGTCTGCACTATGATGATAAAGATATACCATTAGATAGGTTAACAGACACGACACAAACTTTAATCGTTGGTGAAGAAAATATTAGAGTTATAAAATCAGACAAAGACCTGAAAGAAGAAGAATTAATTGAGTTAAGTAAAGAAATAGGTAAGAGTGAACAAAATAAAGAACACACACCAGTAAACCCAACAGAAAAAGACCTTGAAAATTTAGCTAATGCACTTAATATTAAGTATGAGAATGAAAAAGACGAAAAAAACACACTTAGATATAAAGGTAGGTAGAATACAACAAATATTACTATGTCACACCAACAGAAACGAGAAAGATTTTTTTAAAAGTATTGATTGGAGATATTCTAACAATGATAAAAAACCTAACTACTTTATAGATAAGAAAGGTAAAATAACCCAAATAAATAAAGAAGACGTTACACATAATTATTTAAGAGGTTACCATACGAATAAAAGTGTTATTGTGGTTTGTTTAGAAAATCGAGGTTGGGTTAAAAGAAGAAGTAGTGATGGTAAGTACGTTGACTGGTTAGGGGATATTTATGATAAGAGACCTATAGAGAAAAAATGGAGAGGAATGTTGTATTGGGACCCCTATTCAGACAAACAAATGGATAGTACTAAGAAATTAGTAGAAGAACTATGTCTAGAATACACCATACCGAATCACTTTGTAGGACACAATACATTAGTAGAAGGTATAAATAAATTTAAAGGTATAACTACTAAAAGTAACTATAATGAGTTTTGGAGGGACTTAAACCCGACATTTAATTTTGAAATATTATGAAAAAAATGATTACAAATAACTATACTGATTACACAAATCAGAATTATGATGATATGAAATCTTTATTAAACAAATCTAGGAGATTATTTGAACAAGTAGATACATCAGAATTAGAAATGGTACGTGAAAAAGAAAAAACTAAAGAGTATGAGGTTTCTAGTGGCGTAATTGTGGTACATGGTTATACCACAAATGATGTAACATTAACTGATGAGGAAAAAAACGCCTACCAAGAAACAATGGACGATTTTCTAGAACAAGTTTCTGACTTAGTAGACTATAACACATTAAACCTATATACCAGTAATGTTGAATGGTCTGGTAAACTAGTTAAATTTGATACTGAATTTTTCTATAGTGTTGGTGAAAGAAACGGGGTTTATATTAGTGGTAATATGGTAAAAATAGATGACGAAACACTAACTATGTTACAGAGTCTTAAGGACTACTACCAAGTGTTTTCGGCAAAATGGGCAAAAGTATTGGCTGATAGAAAGTCAACTAAAACAATGGAAGACGAAAACGAGTAAGATGGAATTTTTAAAAAAATCATGGAAATGGGTTTTGGGTGTTATAGGGTTCTTTATTGGCCTTGTATGGATGTTTAACGCGAACTCAAGTAGAAAAGTTAAAAATATTAAAAAGAATATTAGGGATAATGAAAATAAAACTTCAGAAGTTGACGGCAAGATAAAGTATGTTAAAAAGAAAAAGAAGGTTACAAAGAAAAAGATTGAGGAAACAGACAAAGAATTAAAAAAACTTAAAACCAAAAAACCTAAAACAAAAAAGAAAACACCTAAGCAAGCAACTAATGCAATAAAAAATAGAATTAAAAAACGTAACTAATATGGGAATCATCAACGAAGAAATTAATAGAAACAAAACGTTAATGGGTATTATCACTGAACAAGGTAGTGCTTTTGATTGGGAAGTTGAGTCTGATACATGGTCAACACAAAAGGAAGCCAGAGATGGTGGAAAGTATTGTGAGGATTATGAAGAAAATTACGTTGGTCCGAAACACTATGAAGGGCAATATTGTCTTGTACAAACTAATTGGTATGATTGGGAAACCAGCACAGCCCCCAAAACTACTGCTGGAAATTCGGGTGGTACCTGGAAATGTGGTGTAGGGTGTATAGTAACAAAAGGAGAAGACAGATAAAATGAAAAAACTAGTATTAATATTATTATTGCTTACACCAGTATGGGCCTTTACACAAACAAATACTT
>Ga0209337_1000703_pt1 | contig 26978 bp, 37 predicted proteins | sample LinPmetageLP53_FD_184044 | JGI IMG/M metagenome (GOLD analysis project Ga0209337, IMG submission 184044) | Marine viral communities from the Pacific Ocean - LP-53 (SPAdes) (version 2) | ecosystem: Environmental > Aquatic > Marine > Oceanic | place: Pacific Ocean | collected 2010-02-08 | reverse complement strand
TGTTCCAATCCGAGCATCTGCAGGAAAAGTGGGCACCCCTTCTCAATCATGAAGGATGCGATAAGATCTCTGATCCCCATCGTCGTGCAGTAACCGCAGTCCTGTTAGAAAACCAAGAAAAATTCCTTAGAGAGCAATCATCGTTTGAACACGGTGGTATGCTAACTGAGCAACCAAACATGAACACCAACTCTGGTGCTAGTGCTGGTTTCTCCGCTGACGCTACCGCAACTGGTCCAGTTGCAGGTTTCGACCCCGTACTGATCTCCTTGATCCGTCGCTCGATGCCTAACCTGGTCGCATATGACCTCGCAGGCGTTCAGCCAATGTCCGGTCCTACTGGACTCATTTTTGCAATGCGCTCCCGCTACAACACTCAAAGTGGCGACGAAGCATTCTACAACGAAGCAGACACCGGATTCTCTGGACAAGACGCTGGCTTCAATGTTAACATGCCAGCAGCACAACGCGCAGCTGGTTTCGGTTCTACTACTAACGTAGGAACCAACCCTTCAGTCCTAAACCCTGTTGGATCCGCATCCTCCACTGACTACAACACCGGTCAGGGAATGCGTACAGACGACGCAGAAAAACTTAATGGAACTGGTGGAGATGCCTTCAACCAGATGGCATTCTCAATTGAGAAAGTCACTGTTACTGCTAAGTCACGCGCTCTGAAAGCAGAGTACAGCATGGAACTGGCACAGGACCTTAAGGCAATCCACGGTCTGAATGCTGAAGCAGAACTTGCTAACATTCTCTCCACTGAAATCCTCGCGGAAATCAACAGAGAAGTCATCAGAACCATCTATAAGGTTGCCGAGCAAGGTGCTGTTTCTAACACCGCTACTGCTGGTGTATTTGACCTTGATATCGACTCTAACGGACGTTGGTCTGTTGAGAAGTTTAAAGGTCTTCTGTTCCAAATCGAGCGCGATGCAAACGCAATCGCACAAAGAACTCGTCGCGGAAAGGGCAACATCATCATGTGCTCTGCTGACGTAGCGTCTGCACTGACCATGGCTGGTGTACTCGACTATACCCCCGCACTCAACGCTAACCTTAACGTTGATGACACCGGCAACACGTTTGCTGGAACCCTGATGGGTAAATTCCGCGTCTACATCGATCCTTATTCTGCTAACCTGAATTCTGCTAACTCAGCAACTAACTCTGGTAACCAGTATTACGTTGTCGGTTATAAGGGTTCTTCGCCTTATGACGCAGGTATATTCTACTGCCCATACGTTCCCCTTCAAATGGTTCGTGCTGTTGGAGAGAACTCCTTCCAGCCCAAAATTGGATTTAAGACCCGCTACGGTCTTGTTTCCAACCCATTCTCCGAAGGAACCGAGAACGCACGCGGTGGTCAACTCATCGTTAATCAGAACCGCTACTATCGTCGCGTTGCTGTTAAAAACCTCATGTGATTCAAGTGGTTGCTGCGGAAGCGGTTGCCCCACATGTCCTTACAGACCTCCCGCAAGGGGGGTCTTTTTCATGGTTAGATAAATAACTAAAAACTAGCACAATGGCTTATCATATTAAAACACCAAGCGTTATGGGTTCAAGCATTGGTGATGTTTACTATAAAGATGAAAGTACTTGGACTGAAGAATATGACGATAGAAAAGTATTCTCGACAAAATCTGCTGCCACTACAGTTAAAAATACAACTGTAACATTAAATGGGCATACGTGGTCACCTAAACATTTTGCAAACGCCACAGTCGTTACTGAATAATTATGCCAAGGACAAGAAAAAGAACTAAACCTGCAGAAAGATATTCTAGACAGGTTGAGAATAGAAATTTTTTATCACCAACTGGTTTTAGGTTTATTGTAAAAAGATGTCCTAAAGCAGCATTTCTCTGCAATCAAGCAAATATTCCATCCATTGATCTTGGTGTTACATTTCAACCAAACTATTTGAGAGATGTTCCCATCCCTGGAGATAAAATAGAGTTTGGTGATCTTTCAATTAGATTTTTAGTCGATGAAGATTTGACTAATTACATGGAAATTCAAAATTGGATTCGTGGTCTTGGTTTTCCAGAATCACCAAAAGAATTTTTTGATTTAGAAAAAGAAGGTGAAGAGTATGGTATTATCCCAACGGAAACTGGTGACAATATCTACTCTGATGCTACACTACAAATACTTAGTAACAATCTTGTTCCAAAGTTTCAAGTAATGTTTAAAGATTTATTCCCATATTCTTTGACAACAATTACGTTTGATGCTACTGATACTGACATTGAATACTTTACAGCAGAGGCAAGTTTCAAGTATACTATGTACAACTTGACGGATATGGAAAACAACTCTCTATGATCGATCTTGATAAACTTCAAGAGATGTGGGTAAAGGATTCTAAAATTGATATGGACAATTTACATATAGAGTCCACTAACATTCCCGCTCTTCATGCGAAGTATTTTGAATTATATAATACAATCTTTCTAATGAGAAAGAAAGCAGAACAACAGAAAAAAAATATTAGACACGAACGTTATGAATACTTCAGTGGCAAATCTGACCCTGAAGTATATGTCGAAAAACCTTTTCCTAAAAAAATTAGAGATAAAGATACTATGCAAAAGTATCTTGATGCAGATGAAAAACTCTCTACAGTGTGTTTAAAGATAGATTACTATGATACGATGCTCGTGTATATCGAGAGCATACTAAAACAGATAACTAATAGAACTTATCAAATTAAAAACGCAATAGAATTCATGAGGTTTAATTCAGGACTAGGATAATGGATGAAGAATTCGAACCAAGTCAAGACTTTGATTACACAGTTAGTTTGACTATAGAAGATATTCGTCTATTGCATCACTGTGTTTTGAAAAGGATTGAAAATTGGGAAGGTTCTCCTGCCAGACATCCAATGGAGCAAGAACATCTTTGGTATTTAAGAGACTCCTTGTATAGAATGATGTTAGAATATAAGTTTGAAAATATGTAATAAATATTATTAGATGAATGGGTCTATGTGATTGATACGACTGCCAATCTTGTTATATCTAAATCAAACGAAGTATTTTTAAAAATTAATACTGAACCTCATATAGAATATGAACTTAGAGATCACTTTAAGTTTGAAGTTCCTAATGCAAAATTTATGCCACAGTATCGTGGAAAGAATTGGAACGGAGAGATTCACCTTTACGATATGCGATCTAAGCAGATTTATGTTGGTCTGTTAGATAAGATTGTTCAGTTCTGTGATAACTACGGATATAGTTATAAATTTGAAGATAATAAATTCTATGGAACTCCGTATGAGGAGAACGATCATATTTCCTTAGAAGGTGTTAAGGATTATATGAACTCTATTTGTTCTCATACTCCTAGGAAATATCAAATTGAGGGAGTATACGGAGCTCTAAAGCACAATAGAAAGCTATTGATAAGCCCCACTGCTTCTGGCAAATCATTGATGATTTATTCTCTAGTGAGATATTATGCAGACCGAGGTGAAAAAATCCTTTTAGTTGTTCCAACGACATCTCTCGTAGAGCAGATGTACAAGGATTTTCTTGATTATGGTTTGGATGTTGAGTCATATTGTCACCGTATCTATTCTGGTAAAGAAAAAAGTAATGAAGCACCAGTAACAATCACAACCTGGCAATCGGTATATAAACTGGAAAGATCTTTCTTTGAAGACTATGGTGTTATTATAGGTGATGAAGCGCATTTGTTCAAGTCTAAGTCTCTCATCAACATCATGACCAAACTTCATCATGCCAAGTATAGATTTGGATTTACTGGAACTTTAGACGGCACACAGACGCATAAGTGGGTGTTAGAGGGTCTGTTTGGTCCATCATATAAGGTGACAAGAACTGATGAATTGATGAGACAAGGGCATCTTTCTCAACTTGATATACAGTGTCTTGTTTTAAAACATCCACCAAAAACATTTGATGTTTATGAGGATGAGATACAGTATTTAATAGGTCACGAAAAACGTAATCGTTTCATTCGTAATCTAACACTTGATCTTAAAGGTAATTCACTTGTGCTTTTTGCAAGAGTTGAAGCGCATGGTGCCATACTCTATGAGGAGATAAATAAACATAAGCGAGGTGACCGTAAGGTATTTTTTATACATGGCGGTGTAGACGCCGAAGAAAGAGAATTAGTTAGAGAAATTACTGAGAAAGAAAACAACGCAGTCATCGTTGCATCTTATGGAACTTTTTCTACTGGTATTAACATTAAAAACCTCCATAATGTTATCTTTGCCTCTCCAAGTAAGTCCAGAATCCGCAATCTTCAAAGTATTGGACGAGTTCTTAGAAAAGGAAAAGATAAAGTAAAAGCAACTCTGTATGATATTTCAGATGATTGTTCAACTAAGTCTAGAAGAAATTACACACTAAATCATTTTATAGAAAGAATTAAAACGTATAATGAAGAAAACTTTAACTATGAAATAATCACTATTCAACTAGGAAAACATGGGAATTGAAGACGATTTTTACTGCACACTTAAATTAAAAACTGGTGAAGAAATCTTTGCCAAGATAGCTGCTACTGAAGAAGAAGATAGAACTATGATTCTTGTTTCTAATCCAGTTATAGTTAATGAAATTAAGAGTAGATCTGGTGTTGTTGGATACAAGGTAGAACCTTGGTTAAAAACAACTACAGAGGATATGTTCATTTTAAATATTGCTGACATTCTTACAATGAGTGAATCATCTGATATAGAAATGATTATGATGTATCAAGACTATGTCAGATCCTCTAATAATGATGATGACAATAACAAACAGATAAGCAGACGCATGGGACGCATAGGTAATATCAATGATGCAAAAGAGATTTTAGAAAAGTTATTTAAGAAGAACTAAGCTATCCCTATCAACCTCCACAAAGGTATTCTACTTTAATTACAGAACTTGTCAAGTCTTCAGTAAGATGATATAATCTATACATATTATGAGATAAACTTATGATAAGACCAATGGCAAAGAGAAAGAGGTCGGAACATTATGTTAATAATAAAGAGTTCCTGGCAGCACTTATCAAGTATCGTGAAGACAAAGAAATTGCAGTAATCAAGGAACTTCCCAAACCTCCTATTCCAAGGTATATTGGTGAGTGTTTTTTAAAGATTGCTACACACCTTTCATTTAAACCAAACTTCGTCAACTACATGTTCAAAGAGGACATGGTTTCAGACGGAATTGAGAACTGCGTTCAGTATATACATAACTTTAACCCAGAGAAATCCCAGAATCCCTTTGCGTATTTCACTCAGATTATTCATTACGCTTTTCTGCGTCGTATTCAGCGAGAGAAAAGACAGTTAGAAATCAAGAACAAGATCATCGAACGGTCTGGTTACAGTGAGGTGTTTGACGACAACAACACCCTTGACGGATCGAATTACAGCGACTATAATAGTATCAAAGACGCTGTGCATTCCAAGCTCCGTAATTGATGAAAGTTGCAATCATTACCGATCAACACTTTGGTGCTCGTAAAAACTCTAAGTTATTTCATGATTACTTTTTAAAGTTCTACGATGAAGTATTCTTTCCTACTTTAGAGAAAGAAGGTATCACTACGATTGTTGATATGGGTGATACCTTCGACAATAGAACTGGTATTAATTTTGCTGCTCTTGCATGGGCAAAGGATAACTATTACGATAGACTCCAAAAGATGGGAGTTAAAGTTCATACTATCGTTGGTAATCACACAGCATATTATAAAAATACTAACACAATTAATGCAGTTGATCTTCTTCTGCGTGAGTATGATAATGTCGAAGTTTATTCTGCACCAGAAGAAGTAAAGTTAGACAAACTTAAAGTTCTTTTTATACCTTGGATCAATCAAGAAAATGAAGCAGATACTTTTAAAATTATTAAAAAGACAACTTGCAAGTGCGCGATGGGGCACCTTGAGCTCCAAGGATTTAGAGTTAATCGACAGATCGTCATGGAGCATGGTATGGAGTGCTCATTATTTGAGAAGTTCAATCATGTCTTCTCCGGACACTATCACACTAGATCGACTGATGGTAAAATCTCGTACCTAGGAAATCCATATGAGATGTTCTGGAGTGATGTGAATGATGCTCGTGGATTTCATATTTTTGACACAGAGACTTTAGAAAGGAAACCAGTCAATAATCCACACAGAATGTTTTACAATATTTACTATGAGGATACGCCACATCAAACGTTTGATACTAGAGAATACGAAAACAAAATTGTAAAGGTAATTGTTCGTAAGAAAACTGATACTAAGAATTTCGAAAAGTTTATAGATAAACTTTATTCATCAGGTATTGCTGAATTAAAAGTTGTTGAAAACTTTGACTTTAGTGGATGGTATGATAAGGAAATTGACTTGGTTGAATCTGAGGATACGATGTCAATACTGAATAGATATATTGAAGAGGCAGAGGTTCCTCTTGATAAATCTTTGATTCAAAAAATTATGAATGAAGTTTATCAGGAAGCATGTGAGCTGGTGTAATGTATATCTTAACGATCTACGGTAAAGAAACAGAAGGAGCATATTCTGTAAAAGATGATGAGGGAGAACAAATATTATATTTGTTTGAAGAAGAAGACGATGCGACAAGATATGCTATGATGCTTGAAGATGATGGTAGTCCAGACATGCACATCATCGAAGTAGAAGATGATATAATGATTAAAACTTGTGAGATGCATGACTATAATTATGCAGTGATCACAAAAAACGACCTTGTAATTCCTCCAGACGCTAGTCATGATTTTGTTTGAAAAGATTCGTTGGAAAAACTTTCTATCAACGGGCAATCAATTTACTGAATTTTCACTTAATGAGAACTCTACTAATTTAATCATTGGAACAAATGGTGCTGGTAAATCAACAGTACTTGATGCATTAACATTTTCCTTGTTTGGAAAACCTTTCCGTAAAATAAACAAACCTCAACTCATCAACTCTGTGAATGAGAAGGATTGTAAGGTAGAGGTTGAATTCACAATTGGTGATACGAATTGGAAAGTGGTTCGTGGAATTAAACCTGCTCTGTTTGAGATCTATAGGAACGGTTCTGTAATGGACCAGTTTGCTGCTGCTTTAGATCAACAAAAATGGTTAGAACAGAGTGTATTAAAGATGAACTACAAGTCATTTACCCAGATTGTAATTTTGGGTAGTAGCACCTTTGTTCCTTTCATGCAACTTCCTGCAAACAGTAGGAGAGAAGTAATTGAAGATTTGTTAGACATCAAAATCTTTTCTTCTATGAATGGTATTCTTAAGGATAAAATTCGTATAGTAAAAGAAGATATTAAAGTTCTTTGTTTGAAGAAAGAGTCTTTAACTGACAAAGTTAAAATGCAGGAAAACTTTATTGAGGAGTTAGAGAATCAAGCAGCACAAAATATTGAAAGTAAAAAGAAGAAAGTAACTGAACTTCTTACTGAAACAGATTTGTACATGAAGCAAAATGCTATAACAGAAGAAAATATTTTTAGTCATACCAAAGATCAAGGATATGTCACGGGTGCTACAGATAAACTTCGTAAACTTGGTAACTTAAAAGGAAAGATTTCACAAAAAGTATCTACCATTACTAAAGATCATAAGTTCTTCACTGAAAATACAGTTTGCCCTACCTGCAACCAAGAGATTGAAGAGACTCTCAGAATAAATAGAATTAATGACGCTCAAACTAAAGCAAAAGAGTTGCAATCTGGTTATAAAGAACTGGAGGAGGCAATTAAAGGAGAAGAAGAGCGAGAGCGTCAATTTACTATTCTATCAAAGGAGATCTCTAAACTCAATAATGATATTTCTCAAAACAATGCTAGGATTTCTGGATGTCAAAGACAAATCAGAGATCTGGAATCGGAAGTTCAAAACCTTGCCGATCAACTTGCAAACAGAAATACTGAACATGAAAAGTTAGAGACCTTCAAGGATAATCTAAAAACTACATACGACGAGTTATCTTCAAAGAAGGATACGATTAGCTATTACGATTTTTCGTATAGTCTACTCAAAGACGGTGGAGTAAAATCCAAAATCATTAAGAAGTATCTTCCTCTGATTAATCAGCAGGTGAACCGTTATCTACAGATGATGGACTTCTATATTAACTTCACACTTGATGAGGAGTTTAACGAAACCGTTCAGTCTCCAATACATGAAGATTTTTCTTATGCTTCTTTCAGCGAGGGGGAGAAGATGAGAATCGACCTATCACTTTTGTTTACCTGGAGAGAGGTAGCAAGGATGAAAAATTCTGTTAACACAAATCTACTCATTATGGATGAAGTGTTTGATAGTTCTCTTGATGGGTTTGGAACAGAAGAGTTCCTCAAGATTATTAAATACGTTGTGAAAGATGCAAACATCTTTATTATCTCCCATAAGACTGGTCTGGAAGATCGATTTGATAATGTGATGAGATTTGAAAAAGTTAAAGGATTTAGTAGGATGGTATCATGAAAGTTTTAGTTACAGGTCATAATGGTTTTATTGGTCGTAATGTTTTTCTAGATTGGCAACAGACTTTAGGTTTTGTAAATGTTGATGGCATTGACTATCCAGATGATATTGGAGACTTCTCTGGTGGTAATTATGATCTCGTCATTCACCTTGCGGCATATGCTGACATTAGAGAAAGTTTAAAAGAACCAAAACTTTATTATGAGAACAACGTAGTCAAAGCAGAGAAGTTGTTTGAGTGGTGTAGAAAGACCAACACAAGACTTTTGTATGCCTCTTCAAGTGCAGTAGAGGAAGATTACTGGGAGAATCCATATGCTATGACTAAATGGATTAATGAAGTCATGGCTCCTCCAAATTCAGTTGGCATGAGGTTTACAACAGTCTATGGTCCTAACAGTCGTCCTAATATGATGTATAGGATGCTTGAAGATAAGACTGCAAAGTATGTCACGAACCATAAGCGTGATTGGATTCATGTTAAAGATGTATGTCGTGCTATTCATTATCTGGCATCATCTAGTATTACTGGTCCTGTGACAATTGGAACAGGTAAGTCAGTGTCTGTCAAGAAACTTGCTAAAGTAATGGATATGGGTCACTTACCTCTTGTAGAGGATACTCCTGGTGAAAGAATGGACAATCAAGCAGATATCTCAAGACTTAAGAGTATTGGATGGTTTCCTACTGTAGATATTTTTGATACTGTTTAATGCCAGTCTATCGTCATACTATTAGAAACTTTCCTGATCCTGAAAAAAAGTTTCTGTTTATTCATATACCAAGAACTGCAGGAAGATTTTTTACTGAAAATATTAAACTTAATAATTTTGAATTAGAAAGTCAATTTATTTGGAAAAGTGTTGATGGTATTGAACCCGCACACTTTCATAAAGAGTTGTATGAAAAGCACTTTGATGTCTCTGATATTCCTCACATTACAGTCGTAAGAAATCCCATCGATAGATTTATATCAACCTCTATTTTTCTCACAAGAATGTATGGCGATGATATTCAAGAAGTTATGGAAGACCCTATGATGTTTGGTATGATGCTTGAGAACTTTCCACTTACTGAAGGTGCGAATTGGTTTAGACCACAGATGGATTTTATTTCATCTAAAACAAACATCTGGAAACTAGAGTGGGGATTTGATGATGACTTTGAAAAATGGATGAGTGAGACACTTGATATAGAATTTGTAATGAAAGATGTGCCATATAAAAAACTGTCCACCAATGAAACCAAAAAATTAGTAAAGACTGATAGACTGATTGACAATATTAAACAACTTTATGTAAAGGATTTTGAAGTTTTATATCCAGAGGGTTAATCTAACAAAAACTTCATTAAGTTAGCATACGAACACTAAATAGTAATAGAATTGGAGAAATGAATGAACTAAACTCCCTATATTATTTTTTCATGAGGAGGATGTCATGCACAATCTAGTATCATTTAATCAATTAGCAGACTGGACTAAGAGTCTTAAAAAACTTAGTCACACTCTAGAAACTACAATAGAGGAGAGCGATCAAATCAACGATTACTACGAATGTTTAATCGATTGTAGCGACGACCAAGCAACATGTAAACGTATTTGTCGAACAATTTTAGTCTGACCGAGACCAACCAATTGGAGAACTGTCACCTAATACCCCCGCCACAAGGTGGGGGTTTGGTATTATAGGGACATCGATAAAAAACGCATGACAGTTAAGCACGAAATCAAATCCCAACTCGCTAAACTTCTTGCCACCGAAGATTTGATTGTGGAGCACAAGCAATGCGAAACTGCCTGCTTTAACGTCCACACCCGTGTCTTAACTCTTCCCATGTGGGACAAGGCAAGCAACACCATATACGACCTTCTGGTGGGACATGAGGTTGGTCATGCACTCTTTACACCCGATGAAAACTGGTTAGAGAAAGTAGTAATTCCTCCTCAGTTTGTGAATGTGGTGGAGGATGCTAGAATTGAAAAGATGATGAAGCGTAAATATGCTGGATTAGGAAAAACTTTTTACCATGGCTATAAGGAATTACAAGAAGAGGACTTTTTCTCTATATCTGACAGCAATGTTGCTGATCTCAATCTTGCTGATCGTGCAAATCTATACTTTAAGATTGGTAATTTTATAGATTGCTGCTTCAAAACACCTGAAGAAAAAATAATCATTCAAAAGATTTCTGAGACAGAAACGTTTGATGATGTATTGGGAGTTGCTGAAGAATTGTATCTGTACTGTAAGAAGGAACATGATGAGGACGCAAAGAAACCTGATAATAAAACAGATAATCAGCAACCTACATCAGAGATGATTGATGAGGATGCAAAAGAGAAAGTCAGAGATGAATCTGATGATAAAGTAGATGAGTCTCAAGAACCTATCTCCTCTGATCAAGATTTTCAGTCTAACAAAAAAGATGACCTTAATGTCGAAACTGCTGATTCTCTCAGCGACAACATTAAAGATCTTATCAATCAATACTCAAGTGATACTGTTTATCTTGAAGTTCCAAAGGTCAATCTTGACACCATAATTGCCAGTAACGCTGATGTTCATGATTACATCAATTGGTGGTGGTCTCGTTATGATCAGTTTGAAACTCCTGTCTTTGAAAATCCAGATCAGGAGTTTGTTAAATTTAAACGTAATGCACAGAAAGAAGTCAATTACTTAGTGAAAGAGTTTGAATGTCGCAAGGCAGCAGACTCATATGCCCGCGCATCAACTGCTCGCACTGGTATCCTTGATACGTCTAATCTTCATACTTACAAATACAATGAAGATCTGTTCAAGAAAGTTACTGTTCTTCCTGATGGCAAGAACCATGGTCTAGTATTTGTTCTTGACTGGTCTGGATCCATGTCTAATGTCATGACTGATACCTGTAAGCAATTGTTTAATCTTGTTTGGTTCTGTAAAAAGGTCAACATTCCTTTTGAAGTCTATGCATTCACTAATGAGTGGAATCGTAAGCATATTGGTAAAAATGGAGAAGATATTGCAGCGAATCTTATTCCTCATTTTGAAAAGAAAGAAGGTTTATTTGTTGTTGAAAATGACTTTAATCTTATGAATATTCTTTCCAGTAAAGTATCTGGCAAAGAAATGGAAAGGCAAATGGTTAGTATTTGGCGACTCGCTTATTCTTTTGGACGTTCATATTCAACTTCTTATGCTTGGCCTGATCGTCTTAGTCTTTCAGGAACTCCTTTAAATGAATCTCTTATTTGTCTTCATCAAATTCTTCCAAAATTTCAGCGTGATAATAAACTGCAAAAAATTCAGTGTATTGTCTTGACTGATGGTGAGGCAAATGCTCTCGCACAATATAAAGAAATCAAACGTTATTGGGAGAATGATCCTGATCCTTTTCTTGGGCATAAGCGTATTGATCTAGGCAATACTATTTTACGTGATCGTAAACTTGGAACGACATATAAGATGGGATATTCATATTATGAGTTTACTAATGTGATGCTGCGTAATCTTAAGGATAAGTTCTCTGATGTGAACTTTATTGGTATGCGTGTTCTTGCTTCTCGTGATGTTGGAAACTTTATGCGTATTCATAATAATCCTGGTGAAGCTGAATTTGAACGTATTCAAAAAGAGTGGAGGAAAGAAAAGAGTTTTTGTATTAAAAACTCTGGGTATGATGCATACTTTGGTTTATCTTCAAATTCTCTGTCTCAAGATTCAGAGTTTGAAGTTGATGAAGGTGCCAGCAAAGCAAAGATTAAGAGTGCTTTTGTTAAATCATTAAAAGTCAAAAAACTAAATAAGAAAGTATTAGGCGAGTTTATTTCTTTGGTGGCATGAGTAATAATCAGTTACCAGAGTGGAAGGTTAGAGCATTACAAGATCCTTCTGTAAACGATAAACAAGCACGAATCATTATGGATGGACCAAAGCGTCTAACCGATGCGTGGTTTCTCCAAGCGATGAAGTTCAAATATGGACGATCTGGAGACTGACCACTAGGGGGTTTCATAACCTCCTTTTTCGTATATAATAACTTCAGTACAAACAAACAACATGTCTCTCTCACCCGAATTCATTCGCACTTCTCTTCAGGGATTGTATGGTGAGTCTGTTGCTGCTGCTGATATTCGTGCCTGGTGTGCTATGAATGGTGCGAACTATCAAACTGTCACTAACAAACTTGCTGACTACAAAATTAGTCGCGGTAAGTGGAATCTTGAAGTAACAAAAGAAACAGTGGAAGAACTAGAAGTAACATATAGTGCTCCTGCTGCAATTCCAGCGATTGAACAAAACCTTATCCCTCGTAAAGATGATACCTTCGTCAGCTTTGGTAACTTCGTTGATATTAAAAAAATTATTAAGTCCGATTTATTTTATCCAACATTTATTACAGGACTCTCTGGTAATGGAAAAACTTTCTCGGTTGAACAAGCATGTGCTCAATTGGGTCGGGAACTCATCCGAGTCAACATCACAGTAGAGACTGATGAGGATGATCTCATTGGCGGTTTCCGTCTTATTAATGGGGAAACCGTTTGGCACAATGGACCAGTCATTGAAGCACTGCAGCGTGGTGCCGTGTTGCTTCTTGACGAAATCGACCTTGCCTCAAACAAAATCCTCTGTCTTCAATCTATTCTTGAGGGTAAAGGAGTTTTTCTTAAGAAAATCGGAAAGTTCATCATCCCTGCCGATGGATTCCAAGTATTTGCTACGGCAAACACTAAAGGTAAAGGATCCGAGGACGGGCGATTTATTGGAACTAACGTGCTTAACGAGGCGTTCCTTGAGAGATTCCCTGTAACCTTTGAGCAAGAGTATCCTAATCCTACACAAGAAATCAAGATTCTTGAAAATGTTGCTCGCGATCTAAAAGTGGTTGCTCCTGACTTCTGTAAGCGCCTTGCTGACTGGGCTGACATTATCCGTAAGACGTTCTATGATGGTGGTATTGAAGAGGTCATTAGCACCCGCCGCTTAGTCCATATCATTCGTGCCTACAGTATCTTCAATGATAAGGCAAAAGCAATTCAGGTTTGTGTCAATCGTTTTGATGATGAAACCAAGCAGGCATTCTTGGAACTGTATGACAAAGTTGATGCGGATTTCCAAATGCCAATTGACGCGGAGGTTCAATCCTGATATAATATGACTAACGCATGGTCCTTTCTATTTGACGAATTAAATATGTCCAATCAAAATTATTGGGAAGATGATGGATTCAGTGTTGTGGGTAATCCCAGTACTGAATCTTCAGATACTATTGTTTTTAATAGTTCTCATCTTTCAGGTGGTATCGGTGAAGATCACATCAATTTTGTAGATCCATCGATTGCCTATACTACAGAGGTTCCTGACTCTAGTACAAATCTTTCAACTCCCAATGGTAGAAGGAAGTACAGTGAAGATGAAATTATCAAAGAATTACAAGAGTACATCGGTAGAACATATGATCAGCATTATTCTGCTGGTTCCGATAAAATTCAAACTCTTGATCTTATCGAAGCTTGTGGTGATGGTGAGGCATTCTGTCGCAGCAATATCCTCAAGTATGCGTCACGATATGATAAGAAGGGCACTGCCCGTCGTGACATTATGAAGATTCTTCATTATGCTGTCCTTCTAATGCATTTTAACGACAAGAATGCACAACGTGAAACTTACCCTCAGTAATGAAAATTCGTAATCCTATGAAACTATCTGACAAAACTATTTCAGTTCTGAAGAACTTTTCTTCAATCAATCAATCAATTTTATTTAAAGAGGGTAGCAAACTTCGCACTATTAGTGTGATGAAGAACATTCTTGCAGAGGCAACTGTTACTGAAGAGTTTATGAAAGACTTTGGGATCTATGATCTCAACCAGTTTCTTAACGGCATGAGTCTACATCAAAGTCCTGAACTTGACTTTGCTAATGATGGTTATGTTGTTATTCGCGAAGGTAAAATGCGCTCTAAGTATTTTTTCGCAGATCCAAATGTAATTGTCACTCCTCCAGAAAAAAACATTTCTCTTCCTAGTGAAGATGTTTGTTTTGAATTAAGTACGGAGCAACTGGACAAACTACTTAAAGCAGCTGCGGTTTATCAACTCCCTGATATTTCTGCTGTCGGTGAAGCGGGTGTAGTTAAACTGGTTGTTCGTGACAAGAAGAATAATACTTCCAATGATTTTTCTGTTGTAGTTGGTGAGACTAATATGGAGTTCTCATTCAACTTTAAAGTTGAGAATATTAAAATCCTTCCTGGAACTTATGAAGTAGTTGTGTCTCAAAAACTTTTGTCACGATTTTCCTCCAAGAATCATGATTTAACTTATTATATTGCTCTAGAGCCTGATTCTACTTTTGAATGAATATCTTTGTGACTGATCCCAATCCATACAAGTCTGCTATGGTTCTTCCTGATAAGCACATTGTCAAGATGCCTTTAGAGACCTGTCAGATGCTTGCTATTGTATGCTCTGATAAATGGGGACATAACTTCGGCACTCTTCCTAGAGCAAACGGTACTCCCTATGCTACTGAGAAGGGTGCTTTTCGTAATCATCCCTGCACTATTTGGGCGAATAAGTTTGTGACTAACTGGCAGTGGTTACTTGCTCATGGACTTGCTATGTGTGATGAATACACTGCTCGTTATGGTAAGGTTCACACCTGCCAGAAGACGCTCTTAGCAGCAAAGGAGATACTTCCTACAGCAGATCCACAAGGTCGTAGTGGGAAAAGTCCAACACCATTTGTATTTGCTGGACCTGATGAGTTCAAGTATGATACAAGTATTGATATCTTTACTGCTTACAAGATGTATATTTCATCTAAACCATGGGTAAAAGATAATTATCTTCGTATCCCCGACCGTAAACCTGATTGGGTATAATGAAACATATTCTTTTTACCTTGAAAGGTTGTCCTTTTGATTTGCTTAATGATAAAGAGTTTATACGGATGGTTTTGTTTAGAGCATCGAAAGAGTGTAAATCAATATTACTTAACCTAACAGTACATAAGTTCGATCCTCAAGGTGTGACTGGAATTGCTATGCTTGCCGAGAGTCATCTTAGTATCCATACTTGGCCTGAAAATGGTATGGCAATTTGTGATGTCTTTACTTGTGGCGATACCGCTATACCTGAAAACGGTGTAGAATATATGAAAGAACAATTGAAGGCAACTGATATTGTGTCTAATGAATTTGTTCGTCCTTTGAAATGAAAACTACTTTAACAGTTGATGAAAATGGGATCCTAACTTTCCCCGATGAACTTATGAAAGAAACTGGTTGGAAGGAAGGGGATATGCTAGAATGGATTCCCAATGATGATGGTTCGTTTATTTTGGTGAAAAAAGAACATGCGTGATGAATTTCTCTGGGTTGAAAAGTATCGACCCAAAACTATTGAAGAATGTATCTTACCACCAAATATTAAGAAGACTTTTCAAGACTTCCTAGATAAAGGTGAGATACCAAATATGCTACTAACTGGACCTGCAGGGTGTGGTAAAACTACGGTTGCCAAAGCACTTTGTAACGAACTAGGAGTAGATTTTTATGTCATCAACGGATCCGATGAGGGGCGATTCCTTGATACCGTCAGAAATACTGCGAAGAATTTCGCTTCGACCGTCTCGCTTTCTTCAACTGCAAAACACAAAGTCATCATCATTGATGAGGCAGATAACACAACGAACGACGTACAACTCCTCTTACGGGCGTTTATTGAGGAGTTTAGTGGCAACTGCAGATTCATCTTTACCTGCAACTTCAAAAACAAAATTCTCGAACCACTTCATTCCCGCACAACGGTTATCGAATTCTCCATTAAGGGAAAAGATAGACAGGGACTTGCAGCTTCATTCTTCAAACGTGTCCAAGAAATCTTGGATACAGAAGGTGTTAAATATGATAACAAGGTCCTGGTAGAACTGATTAACAAACACTTTCCGGATTGGAGACGTGTTCTTAATGAGTGTCAAAGATATTCTTCTTCTGGTACTATTGATCCTGGTATTCTTGCAACCTTTAGTGATGTAAAAGTAAATGACTTGGTTAAGAAACTTAAGCAAAAAGATTTTCCCGAAGTACGTAAATGGGTTGTCAATAACCTGGACAATGATACTTCTGTCTTACTTCGTCGTATTTACGATGCTTGTTATGATTCCATGGTTCCGAATAGTATTCCTGCTGCTGTGCTTACTCTTGCTAAGTATCAGTATCAGATGGCATTTGTGGCGGATCAGGAAATAAACATGCTTGCGTGTTTGACTGAGATTATGGTGGAGTGTGAATTCAAATGAAACATTGTGATAACTATTACGTCAAATTTGATGATGATGAACTAAGACAGATCTTGAAAGAGATTAGTAACGAAGAAGTGAAAGTAAGAATAAGAAGTTCATTGGGAGAAACAATTGATCCCATAGATAAGTTTCACGCAACTATTGCATATTATGATGATGAAGTTTAAAGCATTAGTATTCATCCGACTGAGATCACAGGTTGATGACTCTCCTGGTAATGCTGTGAGAGATGCCTGTAAGCGATTGTCAGAACTCAATATTAGGAAACTTAGATTGGGTAAGGTAGTTGATGTTTGGTTGGAAGCAGAGACTAGAGAGTATGCTGAGAAGGAATTAGAAATGCTTTCTGATAGATTTCTTGCTAATAAAGTTATGGAAGACTGGGATTATGAACTGACTGAGATAGAAAGTTTCCCTCCAGGTATTGCATAATGCCACATGAATTCGACCCATGCGAAGCACCTGTAGAAGGTGAAGTTGACAAGTGGGGATTTACAATCAAACCCACTATATGCGATAATGAGGTTATCATTAGATGCCTTAAGAATGCCCCTTGTGGGATTGATAAAAAACAAGCCGAACGACTTATTAAACATTATGAAATCCAAGATTAAAGCACAAGTAAAATCTAGATGGTACTATATTTTTTGGGGTACTGCTACAGTATCTGTTGTCCTTGGGCAATTGTACGTCGGCACTGGATATCGTGTTTTGCATGATGACATTCAACAATTACTTCGGAATGTTGATGGTGTTCTCCTCCATAAAGGTGATAAACCTAACTACCTATGAAATCTCATAAGACTCCTCTAAGATATCCTGGTGGAAAGAGTCGCGCATGTATTAAGATGGATCCTTATATCCCTGATTTGCGTGACTATAATGAATATCGTGAACCATTTCTTGGTGGTGGTAGTGTAGCAATTCATATCACAAAAAAATATCCACACCTCAAAGTATGGGTAAATGACATGTATCAACCCCTCTGTAATTTTTGGAAAGTCCTGCAGGATAAAACTCTAGGATGTAAAATGCATGAGAGACTGCAGGAATTTAAATCTAAACATCCAGAACCAATATCAGCAAAACAATTATTTCTAGATGCTAAAGAGAAACTAAACGATGATTCGACATCCAACTTATCTGCTGCTGTGTGTTTTTATATTGTTAATAAGTGCTCTTTCTCTGGTCTCACTGAATCCAGTTCCTTCAGCAAGCAAGCATCAGATAGCAATTTCTCGATGCGAGGCATTGATAAACTCCCTGGATATACCCAACTAATTAGTAACTGGAAGATCACTAATATGTCCTATGAGAATTTGATGGACAATGAGTGGGACACCTTTGTATACCTTGATCCCCCATATGATATTAAAGATAATCTTTATGGTAAGAAAGGGTCTATGCATAAAGGATTCGATCATGATAGGTTTGCCAAGGATTGTGATGAATGTTTTATGCCTCAGTTGATTAGTTACAACTCCGATCAACTAGTGAAGAATAGGTTCAAGAAATGGAGAGCAGCAGAGTTTGATCTAACTTACACCATGCGCTCAGTTGGTGAATATATGCGTGAACAAAAAAAACGCAAGGAACTTTTACTTTTTAATTATGGAACTCAAGGATTGGTTGAATTCAATTAATTTTACGAAGGAAGATATTAGTGAGGACATTAGCTCTTACCCTCCATATATTATTAATCGTTGTTTGTCTGGGCACATTGATTGTGTCATGTTCGCCAATGAGATGAATAAATATGCTAATTTAGATAAAGATATGCAATATTCTTTTTATCTAAATACTTTGAGGAAAAGAAAGAGATTTTCTCCCTGGCTCCGTAAGGATAAAGTCACGGATCTAGAAAACATCAAAAAATACTATGGGTATAGTAATGAAAAAGCATCCCAAGCTCTGAAAATCCTGACTAAAGACCAGATTAACTTTATTAAACAACGACTTGATATTGGAGGAATGAAATGACTAATACTGTAGAACCTACGGTTGATTGGTCTCAAGATCAAATGGTAGAGGTGCTTCTTAATGAACCTGATGATTTTCTTAAAGTCCGTGAGACGCTAACTCGTATTGGTGTAGCATCGAGAAAGGAAAAGAAACTTTATCAATCATGCCATATCCTGCATAAGCAGGGAAGATATTTTATCGTTCACTTTAAGGAACTGTTTGCCCTTGATGGTAAGCACGCTAACCTCACTGTAAACGACGTACAGAGACGTAATCGCATCACACGTCTGCTTGCTGACTGGGGACTTATCTCAGTCGTTAAAGAGGATACTGTGCTTGACATTGCTCCTTTGAATCAAATCAAAGTGTTAGCATATAAAGATAAAGGGGATTGGGTGCTAGAACAGAAATACAACATTGGCAAAAAGATTAAACCTCAAGAAGAAGCAACTAAATAAATTGTGTCTTTCGTGCGGCACACTCTACAATCGGAAACCCGAACCCCAGAGAATGCTTGACATTCCTGGGGTTTTCCCTTATAATATGGAGGTAAACACTACAGCCTTCGGCTCTTTACATATGACCATTATTTCTATTCCTCTTTCGGGTGTTCCTAAAGAGTTGCGACAACAGATTGAAGAACTTCTTCCAGAACCACTTAAAGTTCTAGGTTGGAAATTTGCTGGATATAAGTGGCGTAAACTTACGCAAATCAATACAAAAGATAATCAAGGAAATACTGATAACAGTGTTCGTATCTCTGGCACTGGTGACAATGAAACTCTAGAAATTTCTCTTCGCAAAGGTTTAGATACATCTTGCCTAACTCCTTCAATTTATCCAAACGACAATGCTCTTAATGGATTTAACCGTCTTAAGCAATTGAAGGGGATTGGATATAAGGAATGGATTTTTGCTCAGTATGAACGAGATGAATCTACTAGCACTAAATTTCAAGAAACTTTTGAAGATGCTCTTGATGATGCTCGGGCATCAATGAATAAGGGATTTGGGCAAAAGGTTATTACTGATGCTGAACTTGAGGAAATTGCTCGTAAACGTTTTTCAAAACGTGATGATCAAAGTAAGGATTCGGTCAAAGAATGGATCTATACTTTGGACCTTAATCTAAGTCCTCAAAAAGTTGAAGGTATTGCTGCGAAGGTTGTAAAAGATTTTTCTCGTAGGGGGGTCATTGACTCATATGAGCGAAGAGAGGCACAAGAATTTTTGGATAGTCTTGGTATTGGTGCAGACTTGTTGAATACTTATGGACCTTCAGGTGGGGGAGGTGATCCTACTCGCGTTTTGCGAACGATGTATCAGATTATGAAAAACTTTGTTGATAATGAGGATACAATGAATATTGCCTTGTTTGATTCGCAAGCCGCTTCTCATGATGAACTTGACACTAATAGAAAATGTACGATTGATCATCTTAAAGCAATTGATAGACTTATCATGAACTATGCATCTGCTCGATTGAAGAATTTTGGCACTAAACCATATGAAGTTCTTGGATCTATTCCACAAGCAGTTGGTAAAGAAAGTGTAAATGAAGTAAAGAGAGACAAAAAATTAATCAATCTTTGAGTAAAACCGAATAAAAAATTACGGGGTTCACTACCCCGTTTTTTTATACTTTGTTGTATAATTAGTAATGAACGCCGTAAGGGTTCACACAACACACTCTCGCTTTAAAAGGAGAAGTCAAATGACTAACTTAATGAAGTTTAATGCTGCCGATTTGGATCAGTTGATGGATAAGATTGTCCGTAACTCTATCGGGGTGGATGACTATCTAACCAACGTTTTCCAGACCCAAACACAAAGTAATTATCCTCCGTATAATGTTGTGCAATTAAACAACACAGAAACACGCCTTGAGATTGCACTTGCTGGATTCACCAAAGATGAAGTTAAGGCATTCACCGAGTATGGTAAACTCACAGTAAAAGGGGAGAAGGAAGCAACCACCGAAGAGGGTCAATACCTCCACAAAGGACTTGCTTTCAGGAACTTTGAAAGATCCTGGACTCTTGCGGAGGGAACTGAGGTGACAGATGTGAATTTTGAAAATGGACTTCTCTCTATCCTTGTTAAGAAAATTGTCCCAGAACATCATGCCCGTAAAGACTACATCTAAATAGAAGCGGCTACCTTGTTAAATATCGTCGCTGCAGAGGGGCAACTGGCACAATCCAGTTGACGCCCCTCTTTTTTATTGCTAGAATGTATGGAGGTTAGATTGCATTATGACAATTAAATTGATGCTGCTCAAGTCAGGTGAAGACATCATCACTGATGTCTCCGAGATGTGTGTAGGCGCGGAAGAGAATAAAAGAGTTATTGGTTACTACATGAATCGACCATGCATCGTTAAGATGGTCAATCCTAATGTTATCAAAGAAGATTCTAAAGAGAAACGAGCAGGATATGAAGTAACCATGTTCCCCTGGATTCCTCTGACTTCAGATGAGGACATCCCTGTTCCTTCTGACTGGGTGATCACTATGGTCAATCCAACAGTAAAACTAAAAGAAATGTACATCGAAGACATCGTAAACTATGGAAAAGATAATCAAAGCAATCCTACTGACGACCAATCAAATTCTAGTCAGTCAGATTGATGAAATCGGAGCAGATATTGGCCAACCAGACTGTAAGTTGACTAATCCATTTGTTCTTCGAGAAGATGGTACACTGCAACCATGGTTAATTTCTGTGTCTCGTGAAGACATTTTTATGATTAGTTCTGACAAGATTATTACTCTTACAGAACCCATGCCCACCCTAGTTGAAAAGTACGAAGAGTTAACCAAGTAATGCGTTTCTACACTAATGTTCAGTTGATTGGAAATCAAGTCCTCGTCAGAGGAGTTGATAATGGAAAAAGGTATGAGCATCGTGATGAATTTTATCCAACACTGTTTGTTAGGTCAAAGAAAGAATCAAAATATAAAACACTTAATGGAGAATCTGTTGAACCAATTAAACCTGGTCAGGTAAGAGATTGCCGCGAGTTCTTCAAGAAATATGATGAGGTTGATGGATTTCCTATCTATGGAAATGATCGTTATATCTATCAATACATCTCGGAAAAGTATCCTGAAAATGAAATCAAGTTTGATATTAGTCAAATCAAACTTGTAACTCTTGATATTGAGACAACAACAGAGAAAGGATTCCCTGATGTTGAATCTGCATCAGAAGAGATTCTTTCTATTACTATTCAGGACTACACCACTAAACAGATTATTACTTGGGGTGTAAAACCTTTTGTAAACAAACAAAAGAATGTCACTTATCGGCACTGTCCGACAGAACAGCAGTTACTTGGTGACTTTATCAATTATTGGATGCAGGATGTTCCTGATGTTGTAACTGGTTGGAATATTCAACTGTTTGATATCCCGTATATTTGTAAGAGACTTAATCGCGTCTTAGGTGAGAAACTAATGAAGCGTTTCTCTAACTGGGGACTTGTGACTGAAGGAAAGATTTTTATTCAGGGTAGGGAACACATCACCTTTGATGTAGGTGGATTGACTCAACTCGATTATCTTGATTTGTATAAGAAATTTACTTATAAGGCACAAGAGTCTTATCGATTGGACTATATTGCTGAGGTAGAACTAGGACAAAAGAAACTGGATCATAGTGAGTTTGATACCTTTAAAGACTTTTATACTAAGGGATGGCAGAAGTTTATTGAATACAACATCGTTGACGTGGAACTTGTTGACCGATTAGAAGACAAGATGAAGTTGATTGAACTTGCCTTGACGATGGCCTATGATGCCAAAGTTAATTATGCAGATGTATTCTATCAAGTTCGTATGTGGGATACGATTATCTATAACTATCTAAAGAAACGGGATATTGTTATTCCGCCTAAGATTAGATCCGATAAAAACGAAAAGTACGCAGGTGCCTATGTCAAGGAACCGATTCCGGGAAAGTATGATTGGGTTGTCAGTTTTGACCTTAACAGTCTATACCCTCATCTTATTATGCAGTATAATATTTCCCCAGAAACATTATTGAAAGAACGTCATCCCACGGCTACAGTTGACCGAATCCTTGATGAAGAAATAAACTTTGAATTGTATAAAGACAATGCGGTATGTGCCAATGGTGCAATGTATCGTAAAGATGTACGTGGGTTCCTACCAGAACTTATGGAGAAGATGTATGGCGACCGTGTAATCTTCAAGAAACGAATGCTTCAGGCAAAGCAACAATATGAGAAGACTCCAACTAAGGCACTGGAAAAAGAGATTGCGCGATGCAATAATATCCAGATGGCTAAGAAGATCTCACTCAACTCTGCTTATGGTGCTATCGGTAATCAGTATTTTAGATACTATAAACTTGCTAATGCGGAGGCGATTACGCTTTCTGGTCAAGTCTCTATCCGTTGGATTGAGCGTAAGATGAATCAGTATCTAAATAAATTGCTACAAACAACTGATGAAGATTATGTAATTGCGTCTGACACCGACTCAATTTATCTTAATCTTGGACCTCTTGTTGATAAATTTTTTGCTACTAAGTCTAGCGACAAGGTTGCGATTGTGGGATTACTTGACAAAATTTGTGAAGATAAGTTTGAACCGTACATCGATCAGTGCTACCAGAATCTGGCGAACTACGTATCGGCGTATGACCAGAAAATGCAAATGAAGCGTGAGAATATTGCTGACCGTGGTATCTGGACTGCAAAGAAGAGATATATTCTTAACGTGTGGGATAGTGAGGGTGTCCGCTATGAGGATCCCAAACTAAAAGTGATGGGTATTGAGTCCGTCAAATCATCCACTCCAGCCCCCTGTCGTAAGATGCTCAAGGAGGCATTTAACATCCTAATGACTGGAACAGAAGAAGATGTCATCGACTTTATTGATAAGTCTAGAGCAGAGTTTAAGAGTTTGCCCCCTGAACAGATTTCCTTTCCTCGTTCAGTATCTGATGTAGTAAAGTATAAATCACACTCTAGTATCTATGCAAAGGGTACGCCAATACATGTGCGTGGGGCATTGTTGTTTAATCACTATATCGTTAAAAACGAATTGAGTAACAAATACTCTTTAATTAAAAATGGTGAGAAGATTAAATTTTGTTATTTGAAAAAACCAAACACTCTGCATGAAAATGTAATATCTTTTATTCAGGAGTTCCCTAAAGAACTCAACCTTGACAAGTATATCGACTATGACCTACAATTTGAAAAGTCCTTTGTTGAACCACTGAAAGCAATTCTCGATGCGATTGGTTGGAATGTCGAAAAAACTGTAAACCTGGAATTATTTTTCTCCTAATGGACCTACCTATTAACGACAAAGAACTTGCTACGATTGTAAGTGCATTAAGACTTGGTGGAGATGCTGCTCTCTATCAAAAGATTAATACGATCAAAAAGATTAGGGAGACTCACCCCGAAACATATAAAAAAGTAGCACGCGAAGAATTTGGATTTGTTATTTAATGGATTTTTTAAAAGAAATAGTAAAAGAGATTGGAGATGATTATACCCAACTCGCATCAGACATCGATGACACAGAAACTTTCGTGGACACGGGTTCGTACATTTTTAACGGACTCGTTTCAGGTAGTATATTTGGTGGCGTATCTGGGAATAAGATTACTGCCATTGCTGGTGAGTCTTCTACTGGAAAGACTTTTTTTAGTCTCGCTGTGGTTAAGAATTTTCTGGATAGTAATCCTGGTAGTTACTGTCTGTACTTTGACACTGAAGCAGCAGTTAATAAGTCTCTTCTTAAAAGTCGTGGTATTGACTTAGAACGATTGGTTGTTATCAATGTTGTTACAATCGAACAGTTTAGACAGAAGGCACTACAGGCAGTAGATATATATTTAAAAAAACCTGAAGATGAACGCAAACCTTGTATGTTTGTGCTAGACTCTCTGGGAATGCTTTCGACTGAGAAAGAGATCCGCGATGCTCTGGACGATAAACAAGTTCGAGACATGACTAAATCTCAACTCGTCAAAGGTGCGTTTCGTATGCTCACACTTAAACTAGGACAAGCAAATGTTCCGCTCATTGTCACAAATCACACATACGATGTCATCGGAGCTTATGTACCAACTAAAGAAATGGGAGGAGGTAGTGGCCTCAAGTATGCCGCGTCTACGATCATTTATCTCACAAAGAAAAAAGAAAAGGATGGAACGACTGTTATCGGCAACCTTATCAAAGCTAAGACTCACAAGTCGCGTTTAAGTAAGGAAAATAAAGATGTTACAGTGCGACTTTATTATGATGAGCGTGGTCTTGATCGATATTACGGTCTTCTTGAGTTGGGTGAACTGGGAGGTCTATGGAAAAACGTTGCAGGTCGCTATGAGATAGACGGTAAGAAAGTCTATGCTAAAGCAATCTACAAAGACCCAGAAACATACTTTACCCCAGAGGTGATGGAGAAACTTGATGCAATCGCAAAGGATGAATTTAGTTATGGAACGTAATACACGACATAGTGTAGACAAAGGTAAAGAATTTATTAATTCTGGAATGACCCTTATTACTGATCTTGAAAGTGACAAGCACCTTGAACAATCTAAAAATATTAGAGACAAAAATAAACGTCAACAAGAACGGCACTGTTAATATCGGTGATGAAACATTTATAACATTTGTATTTGATACCCCTAATGGACAAAGTTGAAATTCTAATTCTAAGAAATCTTCTTTATAATGAGGAGTATCTTCGTAAGGTAATGCCTTTTATTAAATCTGAATACTATGAGGATTCTAATCAAAAGATTGTTTTTGAAGAAATAGAAAAATTTGTTCAAAAGTATAATCAACCAGCAACAAAGGAAGTCCTTTGTATTGAGGTAGAAAAACGACAAGATATTAACGATACAACTTTTAGTGAGATTACAAAACTCATTAGTTATCTTGATGATGTCCCTACGGATCATGATTGGTTACTTGATACTACTGAGAAGTGGTGTCGAGATCGTGCTATCTATTTGGCACTCATGGAGTCCATTGCTCTTGCAGATGGAAAAGATAAAAATAAAGATCGTGATGCAATTCCCAGTATTCTATCAGAAGCTCTGGCAGTTTCTTTTGATGCTCATGTAGGGCATGACTACTTACTTGATTATGAAGAAAGATATGAATCATACCACCGCGAAGAGGATAAGATACCATTCGACCTTGAGTATTTTAATAAGATTACGAAAGGTGGTCTCCCGAATAAAACACTTAATATTGCTCTCGCTGGCACTGGTGTCGGCAAAAGTTTGTTTATGTGTCATGTTGCAGCTGCCGCACTCCTGGGAGGGAAAAACGTATTATACATCACGGCTGAAATGGCTGAAGAGAAAATTGCGGAGCGAATTGATGCTAACTTACTCAATGTACCTATTCAGGAAATAACAGATCTTCCTAAATTAATGTTTGAGGAAAAGGTGACAAAACTATCACAGAAAACTCAAGGTTCCCTTATAATTAAAGAATATCCAACTGCATCTGCACATAGTGGACACTTTAGGTCACTTCTTAATGAACTTGCACTTAAGAAATCATTTAGACCTGATATTATTTTCATTGATTACCTTAATATATGTGCTTCCGAAAGATATCGCGCTGGTAGCAATGTCAATTCATATACAGTTGTCAAAGCAATTGCTGAAGAACTTAGAGGACTCGCTGTCGAAGCAAACGTCCCTATCGTATCTGCCACCCAGACCACTCGTTCTGGTTATGGTAGCTCTGATGTTGACATTACTGACACTTCTGAATCCTTTGGTCTCCCTGCTACTGCTGATCTTATGTTTGCCCTTATTTCTACAGATGACCTTGAGGGATTAGGACAAATTATGGTTAAGCAATTGAAGAATAGATATAATGATCCAACTATTTCTAAAAGATTTGTAGTTGGAATTGATCGTGCAAAGATGCGTTTATATGATTGTGAGCAGACTGCACAAGATGACATCCTTGACAGCGGCAGGGATCAAGAGTATAATAACGATGAGCATAAACCAAAGAAATCATTTGAGGGGTTTAAGTTTTGAACGGATACTACTCTGTATTTGATCCAACTGGTAAAAAAATTGCAGATTGCGGTTCGATTAAAGATACCGTTAATCTCATTGGAACAAGAGGTGATGGTCACTATTACCAATTTAACCCAACTTATGAAACCGTTGAGGTCAAACTTTTAGAAAGACCCAAACTTCCAACTAAAGATATTATCG
>Ga0209337_1000702_pt1 | contig 26981 bp, 29 predicted proteins | sample LinPmetageLP53_FD_184044 | JGI IMG/M metagenome (GOLD analysis project Ga0209337, IMG submission 184044) | Marine viral communities from the Pacific Ocean - LP-53 (SPAdes) (version 2) | ecosystem: Environmental > Aquatic > Marine > Oceanic | place: Pacific Ocean | collected 2010-02-08 | reverse complement strand
GATAAAAGAGATATACAAGGTAAATTAAAAAAAGGTCGTAAAAAATCTATAAAACTTATTACACAGGGCGATGCTAATCGTTATCAACAGATTGTTAAAGCTATAAGTGATTATTATAAGAAAGCAGGAACTCCTTTAAAGCGAAAAGATTTATATAAAGAATATAGAAGAGTAAGAGATGAATATTCTAATACACCTTTAAGTATATTAATACCACAGTTTAATAGAATAGTAATACAAAAAAAAGGTACAAGACAATTTCCTCCATCTTTGACTTTAGGAATACCGTGGTATCAGTATGAAGATGAAATGACTGCAAATTTTAGTCAAAGTTATTTTAAACTTAATGATACAATTGTATTAGATTTAAGTATTATAAAACCTTCTATACCAAATATGAGATTTTCATATAAGAATATAATAGGTAATTATAAAAAATTATATAATAATATAAACTTTAGACAAGTAGTAAAAAAGAAATCAACATATTATGAATTTGAATATGACCCAAATCAAAGTAATATAAAAAAAGGTATATATGTTTTTGTATTAACAGGAGTTGGCTCAACACCAATTACACAAACCCCATTACCTTCTACAGGAAAATCTATACCAACATACCAAACACCACTACCAAAGCCAATAGGTGACTTATTAGGCTATGATGAAAAAGGTGAGTATATAAAACAAATTAGTGATTATGTAGAAATGAAAAAAAATATGTCTACTGCATTTAAAAATAAAGAAATGACATATAATCAATACAGAATGGAGATAGATGATATTAATGAACAAATAGATGATTTAAATAATAAAATAAATAATATATAATAAGTGGGGAGTTTATGGCAAACTGCCAAAATAAGTAATAACAATATTAAATGTTTTTTGTTCTCCCCACTTATTTTAACAATTAAATAAATTTATGAATAAAATAAAATACCCATATAAAATATTCTTAATTACATTTTTATTTTTTTTATTTATTATTAGTATTATATTATATAATGTATTTACTAATACTAATGAATTAACACATATAGAGAAAGTTATTAATAAACATAATGGTATTCAGCAATCTATACAAAACCCTAAATATCCAACTATAGCAAAACCTGTTAGTAGCCAATCAACTGTTATATATGGAGATAGTGTAAGAGTTTTAAAGAAAATAGAAGATAAATAAATAAAATAAATAATAGTTATGGAAACAATAGCAATAATAATATATGGAGGTGGATGTTTCGCATTTGGAATGTATGCTCAAAGTAAATTAAATGAATGGATAGAATATAAAATTAATAACATTAAAAATGAAAAACAATAAATTAACTATTATAGATAAATTATTATTATTTATTTATATAGTATTATTAGTAATACCTTTTGGTTTATCTTTAGTAGTATTAATATATGCAATTTTATATTATGTATTTAAAGTTCCATTAAAAAGAGAAAGAGAATTAATAACTTATGTTTCTAAAGGTTTAGAAACATTTATAAAAAAAATAATAAAATGATAGTACACATACCTGCATCGTTTGGAGAGTTAATAGATAAATTAACTATATTAAAACTTAAATCAGAAAAAATAAGTGATATAAAAAAAATTAAATTTATTGATATAGAATTTTTTAGATTAAATGAAGTTTATTTAAAATATTATAAAATGATGGATAAAGATATTATAGAAAATATTAATTCTTTATATAAAGATTTATATAATATAAATAATGAACTATGGATTATAGAAGATGATATAAGAGATAAAGAAAGAAACAAAGAATTTGATGCTAAATTTATAGGATTAGCAAGAAGTGTATATATTACTAATGATAAAAGAATGATAATAAAAAAATCAATTGATAAATTAATGGGTTCTGATATATCTGAACAAAAATCATATAAACCTTATTAATATTATACCATAGTATTTAATTTTTATCTTTTGTCTTTTAAATTGATTAATAAACAAGACAAATTATATGTATTTACATTCTTTATCATTGTTTTCACCTTAATATATTTATTTGCATATACTTTTGTATATTTGTAATACCACTCGGACATCCCTTGTCCATTGCTTTGTGGTGTTTGATTTCACAAAAGGGCTATATTTAACGATATAGCCCTTTTATTTATATAAATTTATTTTTTATTATATAATTTTTTATTTATTTATCTGATATAAAAACATTTCCTAAAATATATTATGTTATTTTTAAAAATAATTATATATTTGTTTTGAAATCAATTAACAAAAAAACTTATTATTAATTTAAATATATAACAATGGCAAGATTATTATCTGTTGATAAAACTATTATTGAAAAAAGAGTATTACCTGAAAATGAAACTTTTACTTTGGAAGAAATGTATAAATACACAAATAGCACTATTGTTGAATTTGTTTATTTAAATGAAGGCTTAATTACAGGTGAGCACATTATGATTATAGATGAAGAAGGTAAATTAAATAATAAACCTATTAACGATATTGCTACTCATTATTTTAGAAAGTATAATAAAACTCACGATTTTATTGTTGGTGATGTATTATTATGTGATAAAAGTGAAATAAAATAAATATGACAACTATTAGAAGTGGATATTTACCAAGATTTACTACTGATATGGTTAAATTACAAAATAATAAATTAGACTTTCAGGTTATTAGTAGTGGGTTAACAAGAAAAATACTTTTTAATAAAAAAGATAAAGTTCAAAACAAAAGACTATACTTTGGTCATCAGAAAAGTGATATACTACCCGGTGTTCATATGGTTAATTCAGTAAGAAGAAATATAGATGCTTATATAGATAGTGGTAAACCAATTCCTAAAATTAAATATAGACCAAAACTTGTTTTATATAATTTTCAACAAATAGAAAAAGCTATTAATAAATCTCCTCGTGATTTAACTAATGCAATAGACATAAATGCTTGTTATTTTAAAACTGCATATAATCTTGGATTCATAAGTGAGAATTTATATAAAAAAAGTTGGGAAAAAAGAAAAGAGCATAAATTAGGTTTGTTAGCAAGTATTGGTAGTTTAAATAAACACGAAACTATTGAAACTTATAAAAATGGTAAATTAAAAAAAACTGATACAAATTGGGAATATAAAAATAAATATAGTCCTTTTTATTGGGCAATTATTAATTATGTAGCAGAGGTAATGATGGAAATAGCCCACTCTTTAGGAGATGACTTTTATATGTGGTTAACTGATTGTGTTTATATAGACAGGGATAACAAAAAAATTGTTACTGATATATTAGATAAGCACGGATATGATTATAAAAGTTTTTATGTGGAATTTACTGATTTACAAGCAAGAAAATTAGAATGGTATGATTTTAAAGCAAATGACCAAAAATATATTAATCACAACATTTTATTAAATTACCATAAAAATTATACCCCTTTTATAAAAAACTCATATGATAAAAATGGATTTAAAAAATAATGTTTAATAAAGCTATTATATTCTTTGTTTTTTGGTCTTTAGGTAGTTCTTTGATATGGGTTCAGACTAATGGTCAGTTTTTATGGAGTTCTTTTGCTAAAAATCCATTTCTTCTTTCTGTGGTATTTGGAACATTAATATCATATATAATGATATTGGCTACAAAATATGGTTTTAGTGTTTTAAATGGTTCTTTATGGTCTATAAAATTTGTGGGTTTTTCAATAGGAATGATAGTTAATTCACTATTAAATTTTTATCTTATGAACGAAGGAATGAATATGAAAACATTAATTTGTATATTATTATCCTTTATAATAATAACAATACAATTTTGGAAATAAATAATACTAATAATAGATGTAATTGTTTACACAAGTTATATGATAAGGCACAAGCAAAAAAAAGTAAAATAAAAAAGAAAAAAATATTCAAAATGAAAAAATCAAACTTACAAGCAGAACTTGGGCAAGTATATCCTGAAGGAACTAATATGAAAGAATTAGTCAGTAATTTTATTGAAGAATACAAATCATTAAAACAAAGGGAAAAATACTTACAAAAGGATGTAATTGATTATGAAGATTTTCTTAATAATGATTATAGGAAAAGTTTTTAAAATGATTAAAAGAGTTAGTCCTAACAAGAGATATAAGATAATAACTAATAGTAAATATTTTTATAAAAAATACGGTGTAAAGAACCCTATTATAACAGATTTGTATAGAGATGAAGAAATTTTTGGAGATTTATGGCTTAATAAGATGAGTATTCCTGCCGTTATGTCTTTTATGCTTAGACAGGTTGATGATGACATATATAATCCATTGGGAGTAGCATATTATGGTCAAATTGAATGGTCAAAAAAAAATGTGAGATTAGGTCTTAAAGAGTTAGTTTTTATTGATGAATTAGAACTAATAAAATAATCAAAATCTTATTTTTTAAAATAAATGTTATATTTGTAAACTTAAAAAAAAAATAAATGAAAAAAATTAATGAATTTGAATTAAAACCTAATTTATTTATCAATAATGATAATTATTTAGAATTAATAAAAATGTATGAAATTGCTTTAAAAAAAAATAAAAAAAACTTTCCTTTTAGAAACAAAGAGGGAAAAGTATATGCCATAGAAACTGATTATGTTTCTTTTATAATTAATGGAGGTGCAAATTTTATTGGTTTAAATAAGTTAAGTAAAAAAGACCAAAAGGATTTAGAATTTAAGTCAAAGCAATACAAAAAAGATGAAGAAAGATTAACAAAAGAAGAACTTGAGAAAAAACAGAATGAAATATTAGCATCTGAACTATCTAAAAATGATGCACAGATATTCACTTTTGATTCTAAAAAAAAAAAATAACAAATGGAAACTAAACTAAAGAAAATATTGAGGAAGAAGAAAATAAGTCAAAAGAAGTTATATGACAATATTGCAAAAAGATATGAAACTCCTATTGGTCAATATGCATTAAGTGAAATAGTAAATGGAAAGAAACTAAATTATCACCTTATAACGGTAGTTAAAATATGTAAAATATTAAAGGTAAAGCCTCAATCCATAGTAGAAATGGATGAATTAGATAAGATATTACTGAAAACTGAATAAACCCTCTATAAACACACCACCTAATTGAATAAAAATTTTATAAAACAACTTATAGTTAAGCCACAAAATTACTTATTAGTATGGGCTTACATATTTTCTCGTTTAGATGAGGAAAATAGGGGTGTTATATATATTTATGAAATGTCAGTAAAATATAATGTTCCTAAATCAACTTTAAAAAGAATTGTGGGTTATGGTGTGTCGGTTAGTGGTTTTAAAATGGATTGTAAATGGGTTTCTAATTCATTGCATATTAATATATTAAGTGAAGTTAATGAATTGAAAGTGGTTTCAAAAAGAATTAAAAATGAACCTAAAGTGGTTAGTAAAAGAGCAAAACCTACACCCAATACAATATATTCAAAAATGGTGGAGCAGTATGATGAATTTTGTCAAAGCCATACAGGTGTTGGTAGCAAAATGGATGGTATGCAAGGAAAGGCTATGAAGTCTATCATTGTATTTCTTGAGAAACAATGCAAGAGAAAGAAAAATGACTTAAATAAAGAGCAATTAGATGCTAATGTAATGTTAAGTTGGGAGTACATATTAAAAAATTGGGATAAATTAGATGACTACAATAGAAATAGAATTAAATTATCAGATATTAACTCAAGTTTATCAAATATATTAATGCAATTAAAAGAACAACCTATAAATAAAAAACAAAAACAGAGATATGAACAAATTGATAAGGCAGTCAAAGGGGCTTCAAGCACAGATTATTCAGGATTGGGAGCAGACAAGTAAAAAAATTATATTAGGACATTTTGAAAGAAAAATAGCAACTTTCTTTGATTCTCCTGATAAAAATGAACAATTTCAGAACTTACATAAGTTATTAGTAAAATGGGCAGTTTTGACAGGAGTTAAGCCTTTACCTACAGATGATGAAATAAGATTGTTTGTAGAGTACATAGCCGAACATTTTTATCGTTTTTCTTTATTAGAAATTGATAATGCATTTAATCTTGCTACGGCAGGAAAATTAGATGAGAGTGCTGAACACTATCAGTCTTTTAGTGTAATTTATATATCAAAGATTATTAACTCTTATTCAAGATATATAGGAAAATATATTTTAGAATATAAAGACCAATTAGATATTGCTGAAAAAGAAAACAATAAACCATCGGAAAAAGAACAATTTGAATTAATGTTGGAAAGTATTTTAGAGAATTTTGATAAATATAAAGAACATATAGAAAATGGAGAAGATGCCCCATATAATTCGTTTGGGTATATATCTTATGATTTTCTTAAAAATTTAGGAGTTATTTCTATTGATGAGGATGTAAAAGAAACACTATTTATAGAGGCTAAAAAAATAGCTTTAGAAGAATTAAGCAACAAAAGTCATACATCAATAGATAGTGATGAAAAAATAAATATCCAATTAGAAATAGATAATATAGTTAGAAATAATAATAAGCAAGAAAGAGTTATGAGAATTTGTAAAAATTTAGGTTTATTGCATTATTATGATGTTATTTTAAAAAATAATTTATCTTTGAGTAGCGAAATAGCTAAATCAATGAAGAAAGATGACTTATAAAGCAATATTAAATATAAACAAAGAGATAGGTATTAAAGAATGGGAAAGGTTTGAGGTGTTGGCTGATGATAGTCAAGATTTATGGAAATTATTTTGGTATATAAGTGGAGATAAAGACAAAATAGTAGAAAAAAAAATGTGTGCATTTAAATATTTTGCTGATTACATTATGCCTACATTAGAAACACCAATCAGAAAATTTCTTGTAGATGATACATTGCTTAAAACAGATATAGAAACAATTTTGTCGTTATATATAAAATTACTGCCCAAAACAAAATGTGATGAATGTGATGGTTTAGATTGTTTTGTTCAAAAAATGAGTAGACATTATAGGCAAGACTATAGCTAAAATGATTATTACAGGAAAAATATATGATATTTATAAAATTAATGATGATATTACTAATATTGTTTTAATTAAAACTCGTAACAAAAAAGAATATTTTGTATCTATAATATGTTATTTTCATTTTTCTGATGTAGTAAGTAATAATTATTTTAAAAATGATTTTGTCAAAATTTGGTTTAGATTGAGAAGTAATAAAAGAATAGGGAAGGATAACAAACCTGTTTATTACAATGATATTATAGCAGAAAAAATAATATTAGTAAAAAGAAAAGATTTAAGTATTAAAAGAATTACAAATGAATTTGGAATGGAGGAAAAGCATAGATACTATGTAGAAGATACAGGAGAAGTCATTCCTCAACATAGTGTAAAAAGTGCTATACAAGATAACACAAATAGAAATTTACAATGAGAATAATAAGTTGGTTAAAATATAGATGGGAAAAATATAGAAGAAAATCAGTATGGGACATTTAGGGGTTAGTTACAATGTTTTTGATGGAGAAGAGCATTTAGAAAATTCAATTTTATGTATTAGGGAGAATGTAGACTTTATATGCGTGGTTTACCAAACTATATCCAATTATGGGCAACATAGAGAAGATTTAGAGCCATTTCTTGTTGATTTGAAGCAGAGAGGTCTTATTGACTATTTATATCATTATACACCAAAAAAAATAGAAGGTAAAGCAAAGGGGGAGATAAACGAAATAATAAAAAGAAACATAGGTAGAGATATATGTGTTAAGGTTGGTAATTGTTCCCATCATATAACAATGGATTGTGATGAAATGTTTATTCCTGAAGAATTTGAAAAAGCAAAAGATTATGTAATATCTAATAATTATGACACAAGTTATGTTGAATATGATAATTACTACAAAAAGCCCAATCTTGTTATTTCTAAAAAAGGATTTATGAAAGCCACCAAGCAAAGAAGTATAACATTAGGTTATATATCTTTTATAGTCAAATGTGATGAAAGAAACTATGGGGGTGGGGTTAGTCCAATTTTTGTTGACCCAACAAGAACAATAGACTGTGGTGATTTTATAATTTTAAATAGTAGAGATATTAAAATGCATCATTATTCATATATAAGAAGTGGAGAGGAAAGTTTGAGAAGAAAGTTAAATAATACCTCTTTTAAACAACACGAAAAAGCTGAATCAGGATATGAAAAAGTTGTAGAAAGATTTAATAACTATAAAGATGGAGATTTAGGAGTTATACCGTGGGTTGGTGGTGCAATAGAGGTAGAGTTGTCAGATGTTAAAGACAGGCTAAAATTATGATAAAAAAATTATTCTTTAAAATAAATTATAAAACTTTATTATTACCTCAAATTTATTTGTTAAATCCAAAAATAATTAGAAATCCTTATGTTTTTATACCAATTTGTGTAGTGTTGTTCCCATATAATGTTATGGCAATCACTATATACTTAGTGATTATTTTACTGATTTTGGTGTTGTTAGTTTTGGGTGAAAAGATAAAAAATATATTTAGTATTAACTAATATTATTTTTGGGATTTTGGTTCTCTAATTTATCTAATCTATCTTCCAATTCTTTTGTGTGGTCAATTGATTTAAGCCACTTTCTGTAGAATGTAAGTTGATAAAATATGACTGCAAGAGTAAGACCAAAGAAAGCTACACTAATTGCAGAAATTTCTCCATTATCTGTCGTAAATTGAGAGGGTAAAACTTTTCCATTTTTCATAAAAATAATATTTTATATTTTTCAATTTTTGAGCAAAAACCTCAAAAACTTGTTATAATATTGGCTCAAATATACAAATATATTTTATATTTTTGTTGCTTATGAACGCAAAAGGAGGATTTACGAAAGGACCATCTCACGCAGATGGAGGAATACCAATGACTGTTAAATCAACAGGTCAAAAAATAGAAGTTGAAGGTGGAGAAGCTATTATTAACAAGAAATCAATGTCTGATAATAGAAAGTTTAAAGTTGAAGGAACACCAAGAGAAATTGCATCAGCAATTAACGAGATAGATGGAAATGGTGTGAGTTTTGATAAAGGTGCTAAAATAACCACATTTAGAAAAGGAGGGATGATGTATGAGCCTATGGTATGCGATAGATATGCAAAAAATAGCAATCAGTATGATTTTTATGTTTCTGATGGGGAAACAAATAAAAAAATTGGTCAAATGAAAGTAAAGCCAAATTATTCTAATCCTGATATGTTAAAAATAGAAAAAATAAACTTAGATAATGAATTCTCTAATTCACACACCTACAAATATTATACACAAGCAGTAATTGATGCATCTAACAAAAAAGGAGCAGTTATAAGCATAGAATGTTTAGATGATGAATGTATGGCTCATATGCTTGATATAAGCGAAATTAACGACTCTTGTGATAAACTAACATTAAGATAAAATGGCAGAAAAAAATTCAGATTCAGACAAAAAAAAAGATGAATTAAATAAAGTAGGTATTAATACATTAAAAACTATTTTACAACTTGTAAGATATGATATTCCTGTATTAGTAGTAGGTAAATCATCAATCGGTAAATCATATACTATAATAGAAATAACAGAAAAGTGGAGATTACCATCATCTATTTTATATATCGGTTCAGAAAAGCCTGAAAACATAGAAGGGTTAGCTAAATTAATTAGTGGTGACTATGAAACTAAAAAAGATGCTAAAGGTAAAACACAAAAAGGAGAGGATATATTAAAATTTTTAAAACCTTATTGGTTTCCTAATTCAAATACAATTTCTACTCAAGTAGCAAATGGTCAAACAATTTTTGATAATTACATTAAGATTTATGATAAACCAAGTACAAAGTTTTCTTATTCTTATTCAATTTTACATCAAATTTTGATTTCATTAATGAATATATCTTACCCTCCTAATGAAAATTCTATTTCTGCAAATTTAGTAGATAGGTCAGGCAATAATCTTTCAAATGTAAAAGGAGCACCTGTAATTTTAAATAGCAAAGAGTTTGAATTTAAAAGAAGTGAAGAAACAGAAATACAATCAACTACTGCATATGAATTTACTTTAGATAGTTTTAATGCAGGTCGTGATGACATAAGAGATATGTGTATGTATTTGTGTACTTTATTGGGTTATGGAAATTATTGGTTAATTCTTGATGAATTAGATAAGGTAAGCGAAAATGATACCGACAAATATGCACCTCTTTTACACATAGTTCGTGAAAGAACATTGAAAAGTTGGACTATGAAAGAAATAAATGATAAGAAAGGTATGCCTATTCCTTTAAAAGTTGATTATGGTAGTTATCGTAGTATGGCTGATTTAATTCGCACACAAATATCTAAAGGGCTACCATTATTAGACTGTAGAATTATTGGTATTGCAAATGAAACAAAAAAAATTGAAGAGGCATTATTTAGAAGATTTTGTCAAATTATAATGAGAACTACTATGTCATTATATCCACCTGATGAAGAAGTTAACAAAGTTATGACTTGTGTTAATGAAAACTCTCCTAATAAAATGAATATAGATAAATTATTAAGAAAAGTTGGATTTCTTACTGAAGTAAATTTGCAATGGCAATATAGTTTTTTACCTAAAATGCTTAACAGAACTGATACAGATGGTAATTTTATATTTCAAAACTTTAATACTTATTTTAAAGAAATTTTAAGAGCAGAAAGTGGTAATTTCCCTTCAGCACAAAGAGTATTAGAAGAAACAGGCGATGTATATACTGAAACATCTTGGGGAATGATATGGAGAGATAACTTTATGGGTGGTAGTATTTCAAACGATTCAAGTGTTCAGGAATTATATAAAGATTTGGCTAAATTATTTTTATGTTTAGCAGAGGAATTGTATTTACAAGAAGAGGGTAATAATATATCAGCTATTGCAGGTTCTAATAAAGTAGGAGGTGGAACTTTGTCCCCTTTAATGCAATTAAGAAAAGAAATTATAGAAACATATGAAGTTCTCCAAAGTGATTATTTTTATGAGTTAGGTAAAACATTAGATGAGCAATATGGTGAAACAATAGGTAACCCTTCTGCTTTAGGTAGTTGGACAAAAAATGCACTTATTTACATTGAAGCATCAAATATAGATGAAGCAGGTAATTACGACCAAATTGCAGAAGTTGGTGATAGAATGATACCATTTATTTATCAAATATTAATGAGAAATTATAAAAGTGATAAGTCTTTAGACACAGACTCTTTTAATGCTCAACTATTAATTATAGATGAATTTTTTAGTGACTTTTTAAATAAACAAACTGAAGGAGAAACTCACTCTATTAGTGCTGATAAAGAACAAACTGAAAAATTAATGTTTGGAGAAACTAAAAAAATATTAAAAGGTATGAAGCCTTTACAACAAAAGGAGGTTGAAAAAGAATCGTTGTATGGTAAAGATGTTTATGATGCATTGTCTTTTAATATTTATAAAAGATTTTATTTACAAGGAGTTTTAACAATGTTTATTGAATCAGTTTTAAATGATAATGAAAGTTATTTTAAATTCATAAAAAACAAGACTTATGAAAAGCAATTTTTAGAGAATCCAAAAGTTAAAAGTGTTTTACAGGGTTATTATGATAATGTGCCTGATAGTTTCAAAGAGTCAGCAAAAGGTCAAAGATTTTTAGACTTACTAAACTACCTCAATGCGAGAACATAAATATTATACTGATTGGAACGAGTTTTGGGACTTTTATATTACAAGTGTAAAGCAAGATATTGGCACTAAGAAATATTCAGTTATAAAAAATAATTCATCTAAAATTGCTACATCTCTTGAAAGAATAGATGATGAATTTAGAATTAATACACTTGACCCTTTAATAAGAAAGGCAGGTATGATACCTGAAAAGATTTTATTAAAATATGACCCTAAAGCAACAACTTTTTATTCAGCTTATTCAAAAAAAAGAAAAAGACATTATATAGGTTATCCAACCTACACTAAATATATGTGTTTTTGGGAAGCAAGTATGAAAGCATCTTTTAGACACGAAATGGGACATATATTAAGAGGAGATTGTTTGCAGACTATGGCTTTTAGCCAAGTAAGAAATTCAAATTGTTGTATGGACATTAGAATAAACGATTCACTTGATAGGGAAGCATTGTTGCAAGTTTACAAATGTTTATATTTTAAAGATAAAGATGTAGAGTTGTTAGTTCCTGAAAGCCAATTTCCGAAAATTGAATTACCATATAACGAAGAAAATCCTTATATACCTGAGTGGTATATAATAGCCGATAAGTTCAATAAAGCAAACGATAGAATAAGACAGGACAATCAACAAGATAAAAAAGATAATAGTAATCAAAAAGATAGTTTTGAAATTGGAGATTATGTAATTATAGATAAAAAATCTTCTGAGTTTAATGGAGAACCCGGAGTTATTGTAGATATTGATGAAAAAGGAGATTTTGTTGTAGAAGGAATTACTGATGAAGAGTTTGAAGAGTTTTTAAATGAAGTAAAAAGGCAAAGAGAAGCAATTCAATTTGTTAAAAGTGGCGAATACTTAGGTATTTATACGGATAAAGAAATTATATCAGCCGTGCCTGATGAAGAAAATCAGCAAGGTGAATATGGTGATGATGGAGATGATGCACCTCAAAGTGGAGGGGGGGAACAAGAGGAAGGAGAAGAAGGAGAAGAAGGAGAAGATTCTGAAAGTCAAGATGGGGAAGGTGCAGGAGATAATAATAAAACACCTGAAGATATTATAAAAGAAAAAGAAGAAATCCTTGAAAATTTAATGAATGGTGGAGTTGATGGAGAAAATCAGGGGGATGAAGTATGGTCTGATGAACTTAGTGATGAAAAAGAAGAAGCAGATAAATCAACAGAAAGTTCAGAAAAAGGAGAAGATGAAAAAAAAATAGAAGAAGAAGGTGATGGTGAAGGAGAGGGTGAAACTGATGAAGAAAAGGAAAAAGAAGAAGAAATGAGTTGGAGTGATGAGCAATTAAAAAAGAAAAAAGAAACTGAGGAAAGAATTGCTAATATTAAGTTAGGTGTAAAAATTAAAAACTCTATAACTAACTTTAATAATATAAAAGAAAAACATAAAAATAAATTATCTCCAACTGAAATAGCTGACATAGATAAAGCATTAGCAGAATTAGAAAAATTAATATAATATGTGGAGTAATACACCAAGAAGATTAAATGCCCAAGACAGATTGAATATATGTTCAAGATGCCCATATGTAAAACAAGCATATGGAGTAGGAATGACCTGTGGAACACTATTAAGACCTGAATATGATAGAAATGGTAATCAATTAACTTGTGGTTGCATATTGAAGGCAAAAACAATGTTGAGTGGGCAAAGTTGTCCTCAAAATAAATGGTAATGGAATATAAAAAAAAGTCACAAGCATACGATACTATACTTTCAGAATTGAATGATAATTTGGAGGGATTAGTTGATAGGCTAAAGGATGATATTCAAAAACAAAATAAAATTCTTAATCCTATAACATCTGAGATGCCTCAGTCTTGTGGTTCAATGGAAAAAAATGCTTTTACAGGAAATGTTCAAGATGAAAAATTAAGTGCACAAGATAGAAAAGACATAAGAGAAGCTAAGTTTGGGATAAGTCAAATAAAAGAAGAATTATTAAATAATCAGATAGATTTTCCTGAAGCAAGTAGTATAGTACCAAACGAAGGTCAGACAAGTGGTGGAAAAGGTACAGAGGAAGGATTTATAGCTTTACCCGAAATGCCACCGGGTGAGCCCGAATGGTTTTCAGAAATTGAAGCAGGTTTAGGCGATTTAATAGGAACTCCCAAAATGGGAAGAAAATATTTAGATTATGAAGGTGCTCAAACTTACTTAGAGCAAGGAGTAGCAGTATTTAGGAAAGCAAAAAATAGAGTTATCAAAAATGATAAAGAGGTAATAGTATTATTAGACCAATCAGGAAGTATGGGTGCATATGCTACTGAAGGTGTTTCATTTTTAGAATTATTATCACAATTCATTCCTGAATTAGCTAAAAAATATTCAGGTCAGTTTTGGGTATGTAGTGATTGTAATATGAGGGATTATGAAAATGACCCATATTCTGTTCCTAATGAAGAAATACCATTAAAAGAGGTAACCAATAGATTAATATATAAAGGTGGTGGAGGAACTGCATTTAGTGGAGCATTTAGAAAACTTGGTGACATAGAAAGAACAAAGCAAAAAGATAATCCTGATTATGAAATGTGTTTAGTGTTTTTTAGTGATATGGAAATCTCTGCATATGAATTTAAAGAATATAAGCAATATGGTCCTACAAAACAAATTTGGGTAACATCTAAAGGTCAAAGAAAAAGTCTTGAAAGAGATGCAGGGTGGATTAGAGATGATGAAAATATAAAAGAAGTTTACATTGATATGGTAAAAACATAATAAAATGGAAGAATTAAATCAAGATATAGAAAAGTTAATAAAAACATTGCCACCTGAATACTATGCATCAGAGCAAGAGTTAGCTTATTATAGAAGATATACGGGATGTGATGATTTTTTATTGCCGAATATATTAATAAATGATATATGGGATTGGTTTAAAAAAGAAATTATTAACTATTCAATAGAAGGAGATAAAAATATTCCAAGTCCTGTAAGTGTTATGCATACAAATAGTGGAGCAGGAAGAATATTAGAAATGTCCCCTGCAAATAGTAATATAACGGCATTTAATTTAGATTATGTTTGTAAAAAAATTACCGATATAGTTTGTCAAGACAGAGAGAGAAAAGGATTGTTTTTCTCAGCAGAAAGAGATATATCACAATATTTTGCAGTTCTAAACACTAATACATCAAGAAAATTTAATATAGTTATTACTCAGCCAAATAGTAAAATGAGTTTTTATAAAGCTATTGATTATAATCAAAGATATGGGGACTTATCTCCAATTGAGTATTACACCAAAAGAAGTTCACATTTTGTAAATGATAATGGGTTTTTAGTTATAATAAATGAACCAAGTAATGATATAACAGATAATGAAATAGAAATACTATCTGAAATGAAAATAGTAAAGAAATTTGCTTATGATAATATGAAATACATATCATATGAAGCAATAATATTAAAAAAAGTAAAATAAGATTATGGCAAAAAATTTATGGTTTAATCAATCAGGAGATGAAGAAGGTGCACCTGAACTACCTATGGGAGATACAATAGACAAATTTACACCAACAGGGGAGTTTGTGTATTCACATCCTTTTGATGAAAATAAAGTACCTAAATCTGTTAAAATAACCGTTAAATCTTCTCATTGTAGATATTTAAAATTAGAACTTGAAAATTTATATAACAAATTAAATTTTGCCAATAATCAAGAAGAAATAGAAAGAATTTACTCTGCAATAGATTTATTGCAAAAAGTTAGAAAGAAAAAAATATATAATTGTAATTAAAAAAATATAAATATGACTTACATAGGACCAAACTTTCAGATAGTAACATCTGAAGAATTAAAAGTAGGGATGCTTAGAGAAAATGAAAATAAAGAAATAGTGGGATTTGAAGAAATTGAGTTATTGATGGATGATACAAATATAAAACTCATCAGTATAGATGAAAGTTACAGAACAGAATTACCATTATGTAAAGCAGGAGATAATAAACATTGGGTATTAGGCGAAGATGGTAAAATTAAAAAACAGTATTTAAGATAATATGGAATTACCTAAATTATATAGTATTAAAAGTATTAAGCAAAAAAAAGATATTGTTTCAGAAATTGCAACTTTGTTAGGAAAATTAGATGTTAAAAGATATCCTAATATAATTATGCAATTAGAAGATGATAATAGCAAAATAGAGTTAATAGAAACGATAATTAATAACCTTTATAGTGGAATGGGTGTATATAATATAGGAGAGGCAATCTCCTCTATTGAGGTAACTTTGAACGATTAAATATGGCGAAAACATTAGATTACATAGCAAGGCAAATTACTAATTTAAATAATACCATAAATGGTAATGAATTATTAGAAAATGAAGGTATGATGATTACTGCAAGGTATATAGCAAGTAAACCTGAGTTTATTTATGGTAATAGTGTTGAATTTATTAAAATTGGTAAATTTAGTAGAGATTCAAGGGTAGAAGCAACTTATGGGGTCAATGTAATCTTTTGGAAAGAATTAAAGAAAACTGCTGATAACAAAGGTAAAGATAAAGCTGAATATTTTAAAGAAAAAATATTAACATTTAAAGGCTCTCAAGATAAAGATGTTAGAACATTTTTTGAAAGACTATATAGAAAACCAAGTTCATTATACAATTTATTGGTTGAAGCATTAGCTAACTATATAAATTATCAAGTTATGAATATATCTTTTCAAACTCAAAGCATAACGATGTATGATAAGATATATACTAATTTAAATTATTCTTCTTTGCCTTATGGAATTATTAATTCTATACAAACAACAGATTATAATTTCTTAAAAGATTATGCCACAATAGATACAACAAATATGGAGATTATGATGAAGAATTTATGTCCAAAAAACTTAAATTTAGAAGAATATTCTTTAGAAAAAACCTCAAAGTTTTTTAGTTCAGTTGCAAATAGTGAATTAAATAGCATTAAATTAGATTGTAAAAGAAATAAAGCAGAAGGGTATATAATAAATGATAAAATGGAGTTAGCATTACCTCCTGAATTTATATGCACTCCGTTATCTATCTCAACGGAAGTAGACAAATCATATTTTAATGGGTCTAATAGATTAGATAATATTAATAGAAGTGCCACAAGATTTAATTTTGCTCCTGTTTCTAATGAGTCAAAATGTAGTGCAGAAGATTTAAGTAAAATATCAAACAAAGCTGAATTTGTTAAAAACTTGCCAAATAATCTTGAATTTATTAGAGTTAATGGAATTAAAGGTAAAGACATATTAAAAAATATTGAGCCCTTTAATATATTATCAAGAAATTTTTATGACACTTATTATTCAGATAATCCTGCACTTACACAAAGTAAAAATGGTTACAAAGCGATTTCTATAAAATTATATTTTGATAAAATTAATGAGGTATTTATGAATGTTAGAAGCAACGATATGTATTTTGCTTTAACTTGTGCGACATATAATGATTCAATTAATGATAAAATAAACATATATTTCAATCCAAAAACAGAAGAGTCATATTTTGTAAACTCTAACGAAGAGCAATATGGATATTGTAAAGGAATCAATTCTTTATCAAATTGTGAACATATTTTATATGCTGAATTATATAAGCCATCATTATCTATACAACAAAAAAGTAAAATATTTGAAGAGCAAAATATAAGGCAAATAGAACTTTCGGACAATATTCTTGAAGAGTCAGAAACCTTGCCAGATGCATTAATAAGACAATCAAAATTAATTGATATAAAGGATAGCGATTTATTTTATAAACTATTTATAAGTAACATAGCATCTTTTGTATATACTTATGCTGACCAAGTTAATATTAATGGAAAAATGTTATGGAAAAATAAAATGAATCCCAAATGGTCTTTAGATTCAACTGAAGGAACTTTTGGATTTGATGATGGAAAAGAAAAATGGACTAATCCTGATTACTTTTATATATATGATATAAGAGAAACTTTTTGGATGAATAATCAAGAGATGACAATTGAAGATACATTAGCTTATTTTATTACAAAAGGGGGTGTTAAAAAAGATAAATTATCATATTTCAGAAAACTAAGTCAAAGGATTTTAGGAGTAGATTACTATCTTTTTGTTGACCAATTAATGCCTATTTTAATAGATAAAGGTCTTGTATGTATAGAAAAATTGAAAATTGCTAAAGGTTCAGGGGAAATAACAGAAAAAAAATATACTTATAGTTACGAGTATGCATCAGGAGATGTTTACAAAAAATTAGATAATTTACACAAGGAACTTGAAGATAATATTATTGCCTATTATGGTGAAACTAAGGGAAATGTTATTGTTGATAATCAAAACAATTTACTTAATAGTGCAAAGCCTAACAGATTATCTTTTGGAGATAAAGACCCTTCACTTAATTTAATTTTAAATATACATAACCCTATATTTTATAATAATGAAGAGGGATTTGTAGGTAGGATAGCTAAAGAAAGTGGAATTTTTAGAGATGGTAAAGTCCGTATATCAACAGTAGAAAAAGATGGGGAAATAGGCTCATTTTACAAAAACATTGAAATAGGTGGGGCATCTCAAGTAACATTATACAATGAATTTAAACAAAATAATCCGTTAAACTTAACTAATAATCATTTAAAAAAGTTTTATGAATTTGTAGTTTTTGGTCAAGGAGTAGACTTTATAAGTAGTCCAATATTGAAACAAAATGAATTTTATATTGTTGATGGTTATATATTTCCAAAGTCATCAGGAGCATTTATTAAGAAACACATAATGCCTAAGTTTGAAAAAATAGCAGATGAAGGAGAAAACATACCTTGTCCATTAGAATTTATACCATATTTAAGTTCTTCTGCAACAACATTTACACTAACAAATGTATATAAAGAAAAAAACGAAAAATATCAGTATAGTAATCTTACACAAAAGAGTAGAGAAAACTTAATAAATATAGGTCTTGTAGAAGATAAACCCAAAAAAGCAGTAGAAATATCAATTCCTGACCCAAATAATCCAACAAAATTTATTACTAAAAAACAAATGTTTACTCCAATTACAGAAGAAGAGGGTAAAAGAATATTTAATGTTATATTGGATAAATATAAAAAATTAGAAAGTCAAATTGTATTAGAAGGAAATAATTTATTTACAACATTTTGTAAAATTCAACTTACACCTGAATACAGAACAAGTATTGAAGAAGTTTGGAATAAAACTTATAACAATATGGCAATTGCTAATTATAATAAATTCCCAATTTTTTGTGAACATTCAAGATGGTTTGGAACATTGAAGGCAGGTTCTAAGCCATTTTTATTTAATCTAAGAGAGGCACAAGTAGAAGGTATGAAATTTGCTATTGCTAATAAAAATGCAGGATTATTAGCCCACGAGGTAGGTTTTGGTAAAACTACAACCTCAATAGCAATGATGTCGCATATGATATTAACAGGAGAAGGTTCAAGAACAATTGTATTTACACCTAATCAAGTGTATGAAAAATTTGCAGATGAAATAGTAGGAAGGGATTCAACGGGAGTATTAGGATTATTAACCAATTGGCAAGTAATAGCAAAAAACAAAGAAGAAGGAATAACTGATTATGTAGATATTGTGAAATTTGGAAATGCCTCTCAAAATATATTAATAGGAAAAGGAGATGTTAAAGGACTTAAAAAATATACGCAAGATGAGTTAGATATAATGAACAAATGGAAGGGCAAGTCAAAGCCTAAAAAAGGAAAAGATACAAGAACTGAACAAGAAAAAGGGGTGTTAGAGATTGCAAAAGAGCAATTAAGAAATTTAGATGCATCACGACCTACATTTTTACCTGAAGATAAAAGGGGAACTCAAAATGAAAGTAGATTTTCTAAATCTTTAAGAGAATCTGATTTTAATGATTGGTTTGATAATTTTAGAGTAAATATTGGTATTAAAATACCTGAAATATATCAAAATGATGAAATTGAACAATCAATTGATTTAATACTTACTAAAATAGACAAATCTGCTCAAAAAATATATGATGATGTCAATATTATGTACGATAGATACAGAAGAGGTTATAGGTATCAGGCACAAGATTTTTTAGGAGAAAATAAAAATAAAATTTCTACATATCCTAAATCGGTGCAAGAGTTTTACAAAAAAAATAGTAAAGATTTAAAAATATTAAAGAAACCCGAATTTCCTCAAAAAGGGTGGACAACTAATATTGATAATGCACTTAAAGATGGAGTAATAGATAAAAGTCAATATGATAGAATTAAATTATTACCTAATTGGGAAGGAGTTTTAACTCAAAAAGGAATTAGGGACATTAAAAAAGAAGAAAATAATTTATCTAAACCATTTTATAACCCAACAGATAATAAAAATTCAGGAAGGGTTACTATATTGCTTAAACAAATTGAAGGTATGCTTGTTGATATTTTAGGTCAGTATAAAAAAGAAGTTTTATATCCAAACAAAATTATTCTTTGCAGTCACCAAGCTATAAAAAGGTTTAGGGCAGATGATAATGCTAATTTGAAGGCAAAAATGTATGTTCAAAATGTTGAAGATGAAAGATATATCAATCCACCTACTGATAGATTTTATAACAATTTATCTAATTTGCCTTTATCATTTAGAAAATTAAATTTAGATGGAATTTGTGTAGATGAGATACATAACTTTAACAATTTAATATCTAAGCCAAGAGAACATACTTTGTCAAGAGTTGATTTAAATAGAGGTAAAAGATTAGATTTAGATTTTACTTTATTACCAACTATGAGAGCAAGTAAATCATTAGATGTTTTGCCTGATGGAGATAGTGTAAATTCTGAAAAAGGTCTTGAAATAGATGCAGGTACTCTTTATCACAATCCTGATACCTTATTGAAGCCAACAAACTTTACAAGTTCAACTAAAGAAAAGCAATATAGATTAAAATACTATTCTTCAGGAAAAGGTAGTCTAACTACAAGTCCTGCTAATTTATTGGCTTTAGTATTTCAAATTCAAGCTAAAGAAGAAAACAAAAATGTTAAAAATACTATATTGATGTCAGCAACACCATTTACAGATAATATTTTTCAAATGTTTTCAGTTTTTGGTATGACTAATTTAGACAAAATGAAAGAAAGCAATATTATGTCTGTTTGGGACTTTTTTGTAACATTTGTTAAAGAAGAGTGGAGATATAATATAACACATAGGCAAACTTTTGGTCTATTCCCTGAAATACAAAGTTATTATAATTCTCAGGCTATGTCTAATTTTATTAAGTCAATGGCTAATTTTAAGGTGTCAGATAAAATTATAGAAGCAGATAGACCATTAAAGTATTACATTCCTCAAGATGGGACAGGTGGTAATGAACAAGCAGGAGCAAATACATCATCAGTTCAATGGTCAAGTCAATTGCAAGATGTTTCAAGTTATGTTCCTTTAAGTCCTGTGCAAAGGGAAATAATTAGTAAAATTTCACAATATGTAGAAGGTAAAATAGACATACCTTTTGAATATTGTCCTAATTATGGGGATGCAATTAAAGTTGATAAACAATCAGGAGAGGTTAAGTATTTAAATGATGAAGTAAAAGATGCAGATGAAAAAGTAAATGAGTTATTAGATTTAGCTAAAAATGAAGAAAGGGGTAGTAATGAAGAAGAAGAGTATTTGAGAGAAGCCCGTTCTTTATTAGTTGATTTAAGGTTAACTTATCCTGAAGATAAAAGAATAGCTAAAAGGCAAAGTAATGTAGACAAATTGTTATTTGACTCTGATACGATAGAAGAAGATGAAAAAGAAGATATATACAATAGTAACTATGCAGATATGGATTTAACTGCGAGTAGTAAAAGTGAAGTCAGAATGGCTCGTGCTATTGTTGGGCAAGGATTTGGTCAAATGTGTGTTATATCACCTTACTTATTAAAATGTGATAAATCAGGAGATATTCCAAATGACCTTTTAAAAGACTACCCACTTTATCCAAAAGATATATCAAAATCGGCAAAAAACTTTGTAGAAAATAGCCCTAAAATTAAATATGCAATAGAATGTGCTATAAATACAATTATATATGATTCAAAGAAAGGAGGTATTAATGACAGGCAAGTTGGTGGTCAAATAATATATGTTAATAAAGGTAAAAGTATGAAGTATGGGGGTTCTTATTACAATTTATATGAACTTATAAAAACATATATAGTAGATAGAAAAATAACATATTATGATAATATAACAGAAAAAGAAACTCTATTAACAAGAGCCAATATAGGTATTATAACAGGGGGAATGAGTGGTACTGTTACTCAAACAAGCAAAGAGGGTAAAGAAATCATAGATGAAATAGATGGAAATAAGAAAAAAATAGGTAAAAGAGAGGATATAAGAGATAAATTTAATGATGGTAGAATTAAAATTTTAATAGGCTCATCGGCAATAAAAGAGGGAATAGACTTAAACAAAAGAGCACATACATTATATGTTTTAGATAGCGATTTTTCACCATCAAATGCGATGCAATTAGAGGGAAGAATTTGGCGACAAAAAAATATGTGGAAATATGTTAGAATTGTATATGTTCTTGGAATTGATAGTATTGATGCTTTTGTGTATTCTAAATTGCAAACTAAAATAGGAGAAATAAAGAAAATGCTTGAAGCAGGTGTTTATGAATTAAATAAAACTCAATACACAATAGATGCTAAAGAAAGAATTAGAAATATAATTACAGATATTGACCAACTTACCGATTTGGCTTGGCAAGATAAAGTTGATGAACTTAATGAAAAAGTAGCTAAATTTTCAGATGAAAAAAGTAAATTAGAAACAATAAAGAATAAATATGGAGAAGTAAAAGATTCTTTTAATAATTATATACCACTAATAAATAATTTATATGAATTGGTAATCTATGAAGAAAAAAAGAAACTTGCTGAAGAAGTAAAAATTAATTTAGATTTTGATATACAAGATAAATTTAGAAAAGATAGTTTGGGTAAAGGAAGGTTATGGAAAGAAAATAATAAGCCATCTTTAACACCAATTAGTGAAGCTATTAAAATAGTAGAGCAAAAATCAAATGATGGAATAATAGAATTAAAAAATCCAAGTCTTATAATTGATGAAAATTCGCAAATGATTCCTGTAAATAAAGTTGGAGATGCAGTAAGAAAAATGATAAAACACGAACAGGGAGTAATAGATAATGTTTTAAAACAACAAGTTTCTGAAAGAGAAAGGACATTAAGTATTGTAAACAAAGATTCTTTATTGGGATTACAGATTTTAAAAGTTATATTTAATAATAAGTTAGATGATGAAACTTTAACTTATGATATAATATTTAAAAGAGTAAATGAATTTCTTACAGGGACAGAGAGTGAAAGAATAATGTCTAATTATTTTTATTTAGTTAAAAATGTAGAAAAAAATGAAATAACAAAAGAAACATATGACTATAAGGATATTGATATACTAATTACAAAAGCTAATAATAAAGTAATAGAAGGGAGGAATGAATTAGATAGTGAAAAAAAATGGAAAGCTGAAAATAAAATTAGAGAAAAAGAAAGTCAGGTTCAGAAAGCTAATTTAAGGGGAGATACTCTTGAAACATTGATAGATAAATTTAATAATTCTATGTCTTTATTAGAAATACGAGTAAAATAAAATAAAATGAGAAAATTTTTAGAAACATTTCCTACGATACAAATAGATAACTTATACAAAGTATATCCTGATTATGGGGTTATGTTAAGTGAAATAATGGAGGTTGCACAAAAAGTAGAGCAAGGAGTATCGGTTGAGGCACAGGAGCAGTACGAACAACTTATGGACACATTTGATGAATTTTTATTAAGACCTGAAAGCATTGATATGTATAATGAAGTATATCCTCGTAGACCCTTAAATAAGGAATTACTGCCTTCAGTTTTAGAAAAAGTATCTTTAGAAGAAAGAGAAAGAATTGAAATTGAATTAGAACAAGAAATATCTGATTTAATGGAAGGTGTTGACACAAAATTAATTAAAACTGATATGACTGATAAATTACCAAGTCAAGAAGTTGTGGGAGAAGCATATGTTCCAAAAACGAAAGAGGATTTTGATGAAGAAGAGAGATATATAGGAATTTCTTTTAAATACTCAGAATGTAATCAAACCTACTTTGAAAAGGCATTAGTTATGTTAGGTCAAGGTTGTAAGTTTTACTATGCAACATTTGGTGGTAAAAATTTAGTTATGTTTAAATTAAAAGGATTGGGAAGAATAATAATTCAAACAAAAGAAGTAAGAACAAAATTTGATTTTATATTTAATCCTCTTGATAAAGATTTGAATGTATACTTTCTTAACGACAATCAATATTCATTAGAAACAATTTTTAATTTATTTGAATCTTCATTTACCATTACTGATGAGGAAAATGAGGTTTTATCTGAAGAGTTTTTATATAATACAAGGTATATAACTGCATCTTATTCAGAAGGTTTGTTGTGGAAAGAAGCTGAACAAGTTCAACAGGATAAAGGTATATCATTAAGGGGCTCTTACCTTGAAACATATTTTTCTTTATTTAATCCACTACAATCAATATGTGTAATGGTTATATGTAAAGAAGTTCATAGCAATGTAAATGTAGACAGAGATGCAAAATCCAAAATTGAAAAAATAATAGAAGATTTAAAATTTAAAATAGAAGGTATAAGTTTTGTTTCACATCAACCGAATATACTTACAGAACTACAAGAAAGAAATTTAATTGATGTTAATTATGCGTTGACACCATTTGGAGTTGGGGCTATGGATTATAATTTTAATGCAACTCTAATAATGCCTCAATTTAGACCATTTGCATATTATATGAATGATTTAGAAAAAGAACTGAAAAATTCTAAAAACAAATATTATTCTATATTTAATGGTACAACTCTTTATCATACCAAAAAAGATGTAGATAAGATTGATTATGCTATATACCTGTCAACTCCTAAAAAGAAACTTTGGGAAGTTAATGAAGCAGAACAAATTGATGCCTTTCCAATAAGTTGGCAACAGACACAAAACTTTTCAGAATATGTTCAGTTTCTTCCATACGGTGCAGATGGTAAGTTAGAGATAAGAAAAATGGACACTAAAAGGCAAGGTAAAGGTTTGCAAACATTTCGTGATTTGAGTAGGAATCGTTTATACATTGCAAGTACAGTAAACCCAACATTTAATTGGTGTATAGATGCTCAAAATTATAGTTACATAAAAAAAATGTTTTCAAAAGATAATATTAGAATATTGGGTAATAATAATAAAGTAACATCAACACCTGAAATAGCTTTTTTTATGATTGTTAATGATGATAATAATTTATTAGCAGTTTTACCTGCATTAAAATATAATGAAAAAATTGAAAAAGTAGAAGTTAACGATGCAGGAATTCCAACTCAAACAAAAATGGAATTTAAAAAACAATACTATACCTCAAGTGGTAGTCAACAACCAAAACCTGTTTGGGATGTAGAAGAGATAATGAATAATTTAGAAACTAAATACCCAAAATTTGTATTAGAAGGAAGAATGACTGATGATATTGAAGATGTCGTATATGTAGAGGAAGAAAAAGAAAAGGTAAAAGAAAAAACAAAAAATGATATAATTATAGATTTAGATAATCCTGAAACTCCAATTATTGAAGTAGAAGATGAAAAAACTATAATGATAAGAGATTTAAACGAAGAATTACTTTTATTACAAGAACTTGAGCAAGATGATGAAATAATAGAAGAAATAAATCAAATAAAAGAAAAATTAGAAGCACTAAAATAAAAAATAATGGAACAATACAAAGGTCAATCACAATTAGAGTTAAAATCAGAGTTAGTAGATTTAATGGAAGAGCAAGAATTTCTTAAAGATGAAATTTCAGATACCGATATTAAAAAAGAATATGATGATAATCAAGAAAAAATTGATTTTATAAATTCTATGATTTTAGACCAAAATACTTTAGATGAAATTGAAGATGATGAAAGAGAATTTGCAGAAGAAACAGGTTCTACCAAGTCGGAACAAATAGAAAGGATGAATGAACAATTAAATGAAATGCTTGGTCCTAAACCAACAGAATCTAAATTAGAAGATAATATTGAATTTCCCCCTATGCCTGATAATTTATTTTATGCAGATGGTGGAATGACCAAAAAATATTTTGTTCCAAGATATGTGCAAGATAAAATTTCCCCTTCATTTTTAAATATTTATATTGATTATCCTACTCCATCAGGAGTGCAAGTAGCATATGGTAAAGAAACAATGTCAGGTCAGCAAAGAAGAGTAGGTTCTGAAAAAGCTATGAATATCGCTAAAGAAATTGTAAAAGATATTAAAGAGAAGCATAGACATAATTTAGAGGACATAGATTATTTTGATAACGAAAGAGGTAAGGTTACTATATTTGCCGTATCAGATGATTTTGAAGATACTAACTTTGCGTTAGGTGGTTATTTAGCATCAGCAGGTATTGGTGCATATTATGGTGCTAAAAACCCTAAATCAGTTAAAAAAGTTACAGACCCAATAGATAAAGCAATATCTCAAATAGGTAAAAACTTAACAGATAAAAAATTCGCAAAAGGTGGAGTAACTGATGAATATGTCGCTATAACACTAAAGCCAAAAAAATCAGCATATAAAGGTGGTAAAGGAGAAGTATATAAAAATATGCAAACTTTTTATGATACTATAAATGCTAATGAGGATAAATATCCATTTATTCACTCACTACACATTACGGATAGTAGAAAAGCAAACCCTGAAGATATATCTGAAATTAAAGTATATATGATAGGAGAAAAAAGTGGCTTTGATGATGTGGAAAAAAGGGGTTTATATGATTTATTTGATTTAGTAAAAACCAAAGAGGAAGTAAAAGATTATGCAAAAGGTGGAGAGGTAGAGGTATTTGGTCATTACTTTGATGTTGATAAAGTAAAAAGCATAGAAAATATAGAAGTGTTCACAAATCAAAGAAGGGGGTATAAGAACTATGTGAGAGTAGATTATATTCAGTTGTCTAAACCCCAAACTATGCAAGTTGATTTTAGAAAAATACCTTTTGATACAGAAGAGGAATTAACCTACATTAAAAAAACTTTACAAGATAATTTCGGTTCTACTTTTGCAAAAGGTGGAGCAACAGAAAAAGACCAACAAACAATTATACAAGAAGGCACAGAAATTGAATATGTAAGTGAAGATGGTGATTATTCGGCAATTATAGGTTATCAAGAATTTTTTGGTAGAAATAAATATTATATATGGT
>Ga0209337_1000701_pt1 | contig 27067 bp, 39 predicted proteins | sample LinPmetageLP53_FD_184044 | JGI IMG/M metagenome (GOLD analysis project Ga0209337, IMG submission 184044) | Marine viral communities from the Pacific Ocean - LP-53 (SPAdes) (version 2) | ecosystem: Environmental > Aquatic > Marine > Oceanic | place: Pacific Ocean | collected 2010-02-08 | reverse complement strand
AAAAGTCTGTTTTTGTTTGGAAAAGAAAAAGGGTAACAATTAAGCTACCCCTTTTAAGATTATAAGAAAACAGATAAGAAAATTAAGATGTAACTATTGTTCCAAAATTAAAAGCTGCATTTGAAAAAGGGCCTGTTGCTATAGGGTAGTCTGCTACCATTGGAAAAGGCTCATTTTCTAAACCATCAAAAGTAAGAGTATAACCTCCTCTATCACCAAATGCTGCTCCTGAATCCATAGTTCCAGCATTAAGTTCCATTCCGTTAGTAACTCCTAAAGCAACAATAACATCTGTTCCTGAAGGTAAAGTAGCATTTAATTGAGCAAAGCATACAAGTTTAGTTTGTCCTAAAAGCTTAATTTGGTTTTGATCCTCTTTTGTAAGTCTGTTTAAGATAACACTTAAAGAAGGAGTGTAAAAAATAGTTCCGTTCTCACGACTACCAGTAATTGTTTCTGTTAAACTAGCTACGCCTAAAGGCATAGTATATCTGTATAAGTCATTAGTACCCATTTCTAAATCAGTTACTTCTCCTGCTGTAACAGGAAGTCCTGTTGTTTCTATTGGTGCTGTAAATTGGTCGTAAACTCCGAAATAAACGAATTTTATTCCTCCACTGATTCTATTACAGTCGAGTCCCCTACCTTTTGTTAGTGCTGTACAAGCCATATTTTTTGTTTTATTAGGTTAAGGGAGTGAAGGGTTTTACCCCCTCACTTCCGTATTATTTATTTATTAAGACTGTCTTACGATATCAGCTCCAGTACCAGTTTGTACACCTGCTGAGTAACGAGCAACCATTCTGATATTGTCAGAACCGTCTAACTGAGCCATATCCATCAAGTTAATTCTTGTAGCATCACTTAAAAGATCAGTTCCAAAGAATAAGTTAGATTTTTGAGCTATAACTAATTCATTTTCTAACATTCCGTTACAAACTGCGATTTTGTAGCCTTCAAACATTGGAACGTAATCACCATTCATATTGTAAGCATTTACATATCCTAAAGTAGATACTGCTGAAATGTAGTATTGGTAAGTTCTTTGACTCATATAGATATGCAAGTCTTCTTTACCTAAAGTAGTTACAGGAATAGATGCTACAGCTCCTTGAAGCTCTGCTATGATAGTTCCTGCGTTATATGCTCCTGCTGCTGCGTCTTGTACAACTGTACCATCAACACCTGGTAATAAAAGTCCTGTTGCTGCTCCTAAGAATCCATTAAATTGTCCAGCTACATTAGTACCAGCCCAAATAGAGTTTTCAGTTGCTTGTGCAATAACTTCTCCCATATAAGAGATAACATAGTCATCAAAAGATGCAGGTGGTGGCGCTCCTGCTCCTGCTCTCATTTGTAATGCTTCCCAAGAAGATAAAAGAGTTTCTTTACAAATATCCATATTTACTTGTAAGTTTTTAGGCTCTAATACTTTTTCAGTTAAAGCTAAAGTTCCTGCTGCTGTGAAGTCGCAAGTTGCGTCTACAACGCTATTTACTGTTTGATTAAGAGCTTGTATGTTACTCTTAAATTTAATGTTCTCTATCATTGTTAGATAGTCTAACGAGTTTGATGCTTTTAAAGCTGCTGAGATGTAAAATCCTGCTGCCTTACCTGCAAAGTTTGAAGCTACTGTAATTGCCATAGTTTTGTTTTTTTAAATTATTGTTTATTATTTATTTAAGTTATATAAGAATTTTTCCTTACTTGTCATTCTTCTAAAATCTTGTGCAGTAGGTGTTGGTCTATCTGAACTGAATTTATTTGTGTCTAAAGGTGCTGATGCAGGAGATTCTGCCAACTCAGTCTTTAATTTTTCATTTTCAGCTTTTAACTTCTTTAATTCGTCTTCTGCTGAGAACTCAACTACTTCTGTAGTTTTTATAGACTTAGGATTAGTAGAAGGCTCAACAACTTCTTCAGACATTTCTTCAACTTCATCATCACCTCCGTCTTTATCTCTTTTAAGATCAGCTACTGCATCAATTAAGTTATCTACTTTGTCTTTCATTTCTTCATAAGACTTAGCCCAATCTGCTTTCTCAGCATCTGTTTCTGGAAATGCAAATTCAACTGCTTCTGCCATTTCTTCTTTTTCGTCATCATAACCAGCTTCAACTTCTTCTTCAGTTTCAGTTTCCATAACTTCAGCAACGATACCTTCTTCATCTACTCTGAAAGTAACTCCTGTATCAGTCTTGTACGTTCCGATTGGAAGTAAAATTGTCGTACCATCTTCAGTAAGTACTGATATATCTACGCCTACTGCTAATTCATCAGCTGTTGAAACGAAAATAGTTCCGTCTTCAGATTTAGCCTGATAATTCATTACTACTTCTTCACCTTTGTCTAAGCCAAGTGCTACCAAAATTTGTTCTTTAATATCCATAGTTTTAATTTAAGTTGTATTATATAATAGAAAGATTGTTTATTTGTTTGATTTTGTGATTATTTCGTTTAGTGCTTTTAGTATTTCCTCATTAGTTGGCTCTTGCTTTTTCTTTTGCATAGCTTCATATTTTGAAGTAAAAAATCCTTCAATTGACAAACCTTTAACATCACCTGCTTTTATCTTTTGCCATAGCTCGTCATTCTCAATCTTCATTTTAACGAACCAAGTACCATTAGGTAAGTCGTAACCGTATAACTTTGACTTATCACTATCTCCTTCCTTAATCCAAGATTCAACTGTTAGAACTCCTGATACTCTGTCTTGATGTTGGTACGTTGCTTTGTGGTGATTGTTATGCTTTAAGTATAGTTCAGCAGCCTTACGGACTGTTTCTTTAGAAAAGTAAACATAGTAATCACTGTCAGTATTAGGATCGTGTCTAAATATTTGCTTGTTTGGAATTAAAGCAGGACTTACTAGCATTCTTTTTTCTTCATCTACTTTAGCAAATGTCAAGTTGTTCTTTTCTTTACCAAAAAATACAAAGGATTGCTCTATTGCAGGACTTGTTACTAGACTGATTGCGTCTATTGCTAATTCTTGACTATCGTCTGCAATTATTAATTCTACTATTTTAGTTTCTTTCATATCTTCGTAATAGTCTTTATTAGCTTCTTCACATTCAGCTTTAGAGTTATACTTACAGCTTCCTGTCTTTCCCCATTTATATTTTCCGTTTTCACATTTTTCGCAAGGCATAGTATATAATAGATTTTTAGTTAGTTTATTTGATATTTAGATTGTTGCTCTACGTCTTATATTTGCTAATTGATTTTGGCTGTTTGTCATTTCATCTGTAACTACAAAGGCTTGAACAGGATCTGGTGCTACTCCTCCTGATAGTTCAAAAGCTCCTGACATCATTTGTGGTGCAGGTGTTTGAGTTGCTGCAGGTGCTGAACCTCCTCCTCCTTCTGAACCTGGAACTTCAGTAGATAAAATAGTTTTAACATTATTTAATCCTGCTGCAATAACTGCTGCACCTGTAGCAAATCCTGCAATTCCTCCTTGTGCAAATGCCTTATTTGCTCCTACATAAGTATCTATTACTGCTGAAGCTACTGCTAATGCTTTGTTATCTCCTGCTAAAGAACTTAAAGCTCCTGCAAGTCCTGAGTATGCGCTTAGTTGTTCATTAAGATTAGCTTGGACTACTTCTGTCTTTTGTTTTTCAAATTTCTTAGTAATAGCAGTTGTAGTTACTCCTGCTTTATTTGCCATTTGAATCTTTAAGTCATAAGCATCTTGCAAATCTTGTAACTCCCTTTCTAATCCTGATAGACCTTCTGCTCTTAATTCTTTTTGTGTTTCTAGTAATTCCTTTTCAAGACTTACTTGATTGGTCTTTTGTTCTGACAACTGTCCTGTAATAGTTTCTTCTAATTCAAGTTCAGCATTTTGAGCTACCAATAAAGCTAACTTATTTTCATCACTATCATTTAAATCTACTTGTGCTTGAGCAGCGTTTATAGCTATTTCTACTTGCTTTCTTTGTAGTTTTTCTTGTTCTTCTAAAGTTTCTTTTAATTTATTATTAGCTTCAATTCTTTTTGCAAAAGTCTTTGTTTCATCATCTCTTATTTGTCTTTGTAGTTCTGCATCTTTTAAAAATTGAGCATTAAGTTTTTGAAATTCTGCGTCTGCAAATATTGCTGCTTTTGCTGATGCTGTTATAGCTGCTGCTTGGTCTGTTGTTGCCTTTGTATAGTCAATAATAGCAGTTGTGGTTTTTGTAATTGTTTCTTTTACTTTCTCTACAGAATTATCAACTCCTGTAAAAACATCAACCATTTCAACCCCTGCTTGTTTAACTGTACTTAAAGCATTACCAAATTCTCCTGCCATTAATTCTTTTAAAGCTTTACCTAAAAAACCAAAGACATCAAGTAAACTCATAAATCTTTCTATAAGATTATCCTTTATAGCGTCGCCAAAATCAATTAGACTTTGTTTAGGATTTTCAAATATATCTTTAAAGAAATCAGTAATAGTTCCAATATTATTACTTAAGAAATTAAACAAGTCATTGAATGCTATTTCTAAAGCAGTCATTGCTGTATTAAAATTATCCAATACAGTTTGGTTCTTACTGAATACTTCCATTAGCTTTGCTAAAAGTCCAACTACTAGTCCTATTCCTGCTGCCTTAATAGCTGTTCCTATTCCTTTGAATGCTGTACCAATACCACTAACACCTTTTTGAGCTTTTTTTGACTCATCAGTTAATTTTTTAGTGTCCTTTGTTACTTCGCCAATATCTGAATTTACTTTTAAATTTATTTCTTCTGTATTCATAATTTTATTTATAAAGTTACTCCTGTTTTAATTTGTGTAAATGTAATATTGCTGCACCATTCTACTGTCATATCTGTTGCGCCTTTTACCCTCATAGCAAAACTTGTACCACTTACTATTCCTGTAGGCTGCCAACCTGTAACTGTTCCGTTACTTTTTATTGAATCTCTTTCTCTATTAATAGTTACTGTTCCTGATTCGTTTATAATAACACCTCTTTCTACAAAACTTGCATAATCTCCAACATTACCTGCTGCTGTTCCTCCAACTCTAACAGCTATGACGTCAGCGTGAAAGTACATTACAGTATTATCAGGAATAGCAAATAGACTATCTGTAGTATTGTTTAAGAAGCTAATTGTATTAACGCCATCAGTTGTCTGTAAACCATAAAGCAAATGTATAGACTGCCTTTCGCCTAAAGCATCAGAACCATTGTTACCACCCAACACTATTGAGTTATCGGCTGTAGCTTCTCCTAAAGTACCTGAAACGTTGGCATTGTTTACTCCATTGTCTATTGCATTTTGATTTCCTGTAATGATACTATTTCTCGAAAAACCTCTAACAGTATTACTTTCGCCCATTACTAAAGTATTATTAGTTCCTGTTTCTGTTGAGTTATTAGAACCAAAAGTTTTATTGTTTACATTTGCAAAAGCTGTATTTAGATTTGTATTATAACGAAAAGTTGAGCAAGTACCTGTTACTTTATTATATGTGTAACCATAAGCTTCGCATTGTAACTGATTTGGTATTATATTATTAGTTCCATCAGTAAATGTTACTTCTCCAAGCCCTGAAATAGAAGAAGGTTTTACAGTATAGCCTGTTAAAAATGGGGTTGTTCTTACTTTTGACATTATGGTATAAGTATAAATTCTACTGTTGCCAAGTCGTTCGGCTTGTAGTCTATCTTGTTTACTCTAAAGACTCTGTTCTTTATAAAGACTGTGTCATTAAACTTGAATGTATTAATGTCAGCAGGACTAAGATTTACTTTAATAGTCATAGTTCTAGTATTAGGATTGTAAAGCTCATTTAAATAAGGTAGCCAATATAAATCAAATAAATTATTAGTAGTAGGTAATCCAACTCCTTGTAATAATTGACATATACCAAAATGAAAATCTAAAGATGAAGAATTAGAAGGTATTGAAGATAAATGACTAAACTGAAGAAAATTTGTTTGATTTTCACTTAATAAACCATTTTGTTCAGGTATATAATAACTTGCTCCTGTTGGCTTAACTCCATTGTTAAACATTATGCGAGGACTATTCTCAAAGCCTTCAGACGTACCATCGTCATTCATAGCATAAATTGCAGGGGTAATAAATTGAGGAAAATTATTATGCAAAGCCTTAACTACTGTAGCTGCAAAAGGTTCAGCAACTATTTCATCTTCTCCATCTAATATATTAAATTCATTAGAAACAGTAAATAACTGACTTCCATACAAATGTCCATCTACTTGATTTTTATATTTATTAAAAGCAAAGTCATCATCATCTTCTACAAACTTTAACATTGTACTTCTATTTAAGTCAGTCAAAGGTGTTAGCTTCATTTGTGAAACATCGATTTTTTCAGTCCAATTGTGTTCAATTCCTCTATTAGCAAGAGTTTCACCAGCTGTTGGTGTTGGAATAAATACGTCTTGATAAGGTTCTATTTTTATATTATTAGGATTATCTTCATCAGGTAAACTTACTAAGTTAAACATTGTGATCAATCCTTTTAAAAACTCCCATTGCCCTAATTCACCTCTTAAAGTTTGTAAAAAAGAATTATTTGTGGCTGCTGTTGCGCTAGTTGATACAATAGTAAGACCAACTGTACCAAATAGATTGTTAGTTGTATTACCAAAAATCAATATTCGAAAATCATTTGTAGCAGCTGTACTAGATTTAAATTCAGGCTTTAAAGTATCTCCGACATTTAAATTTACATTCAAAGTATCAAATATAACATTAAAATTACTAAATCCTGTTCCTATAATTCCGACTCCATTTACATTCGTTATGTTTATAGGAGGTTCAACAAATCCTGAGGCTCTAGTCAAAATCCATCTAAAAGTTCCTGACCAAGCTGCGCCAGTTGATACATTATATCCATAACTATAATCAATTATATAATTCTGATTGTCAACTAAAGCAGTATAAACACCTCCACTATAACCTAAATTAGTGTTAAATCCATTATCGTTTGTTTGTATCGTAACAAAACTAGTAGTTGCTGTTTGAACAGTATCTACAAAAGCTAATCCATTTTCTAATATACTAAATGGATTGTTATCAGCACCCCAATTAAAGTCCATATACAGCTTCTTAAAGCTATCTTCATTAAAAAAAGCTGATTCATAAGTAAAGTCTGTTGCTTCAAATATTCTATCTATTATGTATTTTATATTTATAAAAGGTCTAAAAGCTTGTTGTAAAGATGTAAGTTGTGGGTTTCCGTCAGTAGGGCCTGAAGCTCCAGTATTATTAGCTAATAATAAATTTCCATTCCAATTTACAAAAGGGTATCTTAAAGTAGTATAAGCATCTCTAAATCCTGATGTACTAGGATTTGTATATACAAGACTTGAGTCTGGACTTTCGTTCCAACTTCTTTTGATATTACTCTTATTGTAATCGTGTTCTAATTCTGTAAAATCTAAATCTCTAAACGTTCTTTCTTGTAAGATGTCAGCTAAAGCTATTACTTCAGAATAAAGATTTACATCATAGCTTATCTCCCCTTCCTTATCAGTAATATTTAACATTCTTAGATATCCTTCAAATAAAATAAAACCATCTTGTTTTAATACGCACTTTGTTTCTTTATAAGGATTAAATAAAAGACTACCAACTTCTAATTCTCTTGTTATTTCAAATATATGATCAAAAATTTTATTGTTTCTTTTTGTAGCAGGAAGATTAAAAGCCTTTGAATAAGATTGTATTTGTTCAGCTACATTTTTAAAATTATCTACGCTTAAAGTTAATGGTAAATCTTCATCTTCATATAAATCTAAAATCACTTGTCCATCTCCTAAAATTTGAATTATTCCTGAAGGTTGTGTTGGTGCTGTAGAAATGCTTATATTTGAAGTAATAAGGTTTCCTGTTCCAAATTTCCCGCCTATAACTATAGTGTCTTCAGTAGAGTTAGCAGTAAATTGAAAAGAAATAGTAGTACCACTTCCTGTTATTGGAAATGGTTGAATACTTTGTAAAACAGTTCCAGAAAAAATAGATAAATTAAAAAAAATTCCATTAATTAATAAAGTGCAATCTATTTCAACATTATAAACAGCTCCGACTGTAAGGTTTGAAAGCTTCTGTAAAATTCCCTGTTGATTAGTAGATCCTAATATAGCAATACTTAAAGAACCGCCTGATGCAGAAATTCCTGAACTTCCCACCTTGTATCTTTTCCAAGTATTAACAGGTAGCGTAGGATTGTAAAAATTTATTGCTTCTTGCGAACCATTAGGCTGTCCTACAAAAAAACTTGTTGAAGCATTTACTGTACTAAAATTAATTCCATCAACTAAAAGAGCATTAGCAATATTAGTAGAATTAGTTAAGCCTTCGTAATTTTGCGGGTATACTATAAGTTGTGCGCTCATTATATTGATTGAGTTCTAAGTGTTTTACTTTTTTCTACTTCAAAAGTGTACTGCATTAGTTTATCATTTGCTACAGTCTTTTTAGTATAGCTAGAAGTTGTAAGTCTAACAGGAGTTACATATTGATTCATTGCAGGTATTTTTAATCCTTGACCTTGGTTTAAATCACTTTGAAATCCTTGTAATATATATACTTCAGGACTATTAATAAGCTCCTCAAACCAAGTTGATTCTGCTTCACTAACAAAGTCTGTATTCATAGTTATCTTTTCTGTAGCGTTTACTCTAAATGATTTTTTACCACCTCTAAATCCGTTTATTTTATAAGTTGAATCATTCCAAGATCCTTCTAGCTGCTCGTATGTGCTTCCTTTTGTTGAAATCATTTTACTTGACTTCATAGTGAAAGTGTAGTAGTCCCAAGTTCCCCATTGATTTAACCAGCATAGTCTGATAGGCTCGTAACCTTTAAGTGTTGTGCAGTTTAAATTAATAGTATATATACTTCCAAAATTCTGAGTACCTGATGCTAAAGGCTCTATAGTATAATAACCACCTTCTATAGTCCCTAATGTAACTAAAGAATTAAATAATGTACTATAATTTCTTAAATTAGCAGGAAAACAACCAAAATAAAATAATCTTTCACTTACTTTAGCACTTAAATTTGTAATACCTCCATTGGCAGATGTAAAATTTACAAGTTCTTGACCTACAGGAACTCCAGTAGATTTATAATAAGTAAATTTAATCTTTTGAGGTTTGCTTGAGATAGTTAAAAAGCTAAGTGTTCCATAGTCGTTAATATTTGCAAACTGAGTTAATGGGGCGTTAGAAAGAAATTCTCCTGCATCAAAGTCTAATGTAAATTTTTGAGGAATAGGATAGCCAAAATTATTACCAGTATTTTGACTAAATGGAGTATTTGCTAAATCTAGTATATCTGTGTATTTTAAGTAACCATTAAATATATTGTATAAATCAGAATCCTTAGTATCTGTAATTATTACATCACCAAATGTAGCGCTACTAACGTCATTATCTGTATATTGAATTTTAAATCTAATAAACAAATATCGCATTGCATTTAAGTTTCCAGAATACTTATCTATTAAGTGAATAGGAACATTTGTGTCTACTGTGTTTGTTGCTAATTTATATTCACTACCTTCCTTTGCTAAATTGTCTGCCTTTACAAAGTTTTCAATAATAGGTCTAAAGTCAAACATTCCAACTCCAGCGTTGTTTGGATTAGTCTTAAAAGTTCCTACTTTAGATGTTGAAGTATTTGGATTCGGAGGATTCCCTGAACTTATATGTACTTCAGCTATAAACTTTACATTAGTGAATGTAGAAACTATTAAAGTATTAGATACTGTAAAAATTACATCTTGACCTACAGGAAGTGTATCGTATAAAGGGTGCTGCTCTATTAGTGTTGCCATTAGTTTACTTGTGTTATTGTTTCTTTATTTAAAGTATTTAAAATATCTTCTTTTACGCTTCCTAGTAAGTCTTTACCAAATTGTTTTAAGCCAAGCCCTAAAGGCTTTTGAAAGAAGCTTATACCTTGTATTCCTTTTTTACCTATACTTCTTGCAATTAAGAATGTGATAGACTTACGCTTCATAAATTTACCACTAGCATCTCTTGGAGCTATCCTTTTTTTTACTACCCATTTATCTAATGCCTTGCTAGGTGGTTGTGAATGTCCTTTTGAGTTTTTATAAGCAAAGGGACTCTTAATAGTTTTACCTTTGTAGTCTTTAAAGCTTCTCTTAACTTTAGTTCCTGATACTCCTTTATCTACAAACTGACCATAGTTTGACATATAGAATTGAACAGTAAATCCATCAGGTGTTGTAACTATCTCAAACTTAATTGAGTTCTCAAGTTTACCACCTTTACCTGCTCTTTGTAAGTTACCTTTAGAGCGATTGACAACTTGCTTACCAAAGCTTTCTAAGTACCTTTCTATATTGTCAGTATTCACTATTCTAAGCCAATAAACAATTCAACTCTAGCCGTAACTGCTGTTGTTGGTTGTACTTGTAATGAAGCAAGGTTTTCCATAGTTCCAAAACTAGGACTTGTATCTGCTTCTCCTAATGCAACTACATCTCCTGAAAATAAAACGTGAGAACCTCCAGGTCTTATTGTTACTTGATAGTTAGTAGCTGTAGTAACTACTGCAAGTTCAATTGTTACAGCTGTTTCTAAGTTAGTTACTCTAACATATTTAGTTGCAGATACATTTATTGCACCTGGAGAAGTAGAAGGTAATGTATCAAATACTCCTATAGTAGTTACTACACTTGCTGTACAAGTTACAATTCTTTCTAGTACGTCATTGATACCTGTTGTTGTTAATGAATTTACAGAACCTCGAAGGCTTCCATTTAAAGTTACTGTTTCGCTGATTGTTGTTACTAAGTCTGCCATATTTTATAAATTAATTGTTATTTTAAATTTTTTCCATCCTATTTCTATTGTTAACCATCTTAACTTCCATTCCATTAATATCCCGCACCTTTTTGTGTTACAGGTATATTACAAGTTTGAAAGTCATTCTGTACTAATATTCCAATATTAAATACAAACCCACAACAAAGATTATCAAACCTTTCTGAAAAAGGCTCTAATGTAAATTGATCTTGAGTAAAGTATATAGGGAAATTAATATCATTAACACCTTCTAAAGATTGTCTTTCACTGTGTCTAAGCATTCCTATAAAGTCTGTACATATTTGTAATGTTTCATTGAATACATCTTGTTCATTACTTAAAGTCTTGTATAGCTTTGTAAAGTTAGCATTTGCATTATTCTTAGTCCAATTCTCTTTTTCTGTAACCATATCCATTACAAAGATTTGAAAGTTGTATGTCAATTGACTATCTCCTGTTGTTACACTTGTAGGGTTAATATGTAACAGAGGAAACTTCTGCATCTTTTCAAGGTTTATGTCAAATACATCTCCTACAGATGTTGATTGTATTTGTTTGTGGTTCTCACCTAATCTAAGTAAGGTGTTTACTACGTTATTGTATGTTTTATTTTTAACCATTTCTTTTCACTTTATTTTGTGAGTTTAAGTCTGTTTCATAACTTAACCAAGTCAAACACTCTAACAGACTTAGCTTTGTAATACTTTCTAATTTACTAATGTCTTCTCCGCACAATCTGTGCATTACTCCAAACCAGCCCCATTTACTTGCAAAGTCTTCACCTGCTATTGCGTCTTCGTTTCCTTCAGCCGATCCATCAAATATGATGGCAAAATCACTGACAATACCTTCCCTAAATGATAAAAAAAAACCAATGCACTTTGCACTTGTTCAGCTGACATCTTCTTCATTTCCTCCGTTCGCATTGTTATTTCACCATCATAAGCATCTATTATATAAATATTTTCTTTCTTATATTTTATAGGTCTATAGAGTACAGCCATCAACTCAGGAAGATTTGTTTCTATTCCGTTCTTGATAAACTGCTCTATGTCGGCATACTCACCTAAAGTAATCTTATCTAAATCAGGATGAAAGCCATATTCAACTTCATTGATTTCTATTATTCTTTTTAAAGTCGTATCTTGCTTTGCTTGTAGCTCTGCTATCTTACTCATTATAACTGCAACATCAGATAAGGCTAGTTCCTTTACTAACTGTTTAGGAATATCTGATAGCGCTGCTATTGTTTCAGTAGCTTCTTCTGTCTTTGTACCTGTTGCAAAGTCAACTAATGAAATCCAGGTAGACAAAGTAACATCTGACCAACTGTTAATAAGACTAAATTTTTCTACTTTGTTTTGTTTTTTGATTTTAACTTTCATACACTATATAATAGAAATTTGTTGTTTTTAGTTTACTGAACGAAATACCTTCCAAAGTTACTATCTATCTCGTAATACATTCTCATAGCTAAAGCGTCAGCATAATCAGGAGAACGCCCTAGAATAGCTTTAACAGTATCTTTTTGTATTATCTGAAGTTTATTATCTTTATCTGCATCCTTAGTTCTTACTTGTTCTAACTCCTCTGTTATGTAATTTTTAACATTTACATCTGAACAACTTACACCGATTTGACCTTTGTTTATTTGGTCAGCTAATTTGTAGTAACATTGAGTTTTAAGGTTTTGATAGTTCTCACCTTTTAAAGCTCTAGCATTATTAGTAAATCCTTGACAACGTAAGTAATCTTTTACACCACCACCTACTCCGTCTTCATCAACTATAATATTCCTAAGATTTACTCCATTCTCTTGTTGTAGTTTCTTAATTTCATCCACAACCTCATTTACAGCCGATTTAAGGATAGTTCTTATATATCTAATGTGTAACCCTTGCCAAAGCATTATGACTGTCTTATCGCTTCCAAATCGTGCTACATCACAAGTTATGTATTTATCTCCCTCTATTCCTTTCTGACTAAACATTCCCACTATAGAATTGTAGTCAATAAGACTATCTGCTGTTGCATCATACTCCCAATTACCAAATAAAAGTCTTTGCTTACTTAGTTCGTCTAATTGTGATAGTTGAGTTTCATAATGCTTAGAGATGTAAGTATTATCTATTACTAAAGATTGAATAAACTTCCTGTAGTGCTTTATTGTATTATCTTGTGCTGGTCTGTAATACTCTGAGTAAACCCAATTCTTAGCAGGATTACAAGTCATCAGTAGTTTAGGAATTAAGTTATTTTCGTCTAACTTATACCTAAGTCTTGAAGCCACTACGTTCTTAGCCTTCTCTGTTATTTGATTAGCTTCATCTATAAAAGCTCCTGTTATTTCTAAAGAACCTAAGCTATCAAAGTTTCTGTCTGATGGGTATAAGAACAAGTCTTTTAGTATTATCTCTGAACCATTGTAAAAGGTTATTACATTACTAGAACCATTAAACGTGTAGTCTTTAATTGCTTTAAGATTCCAAGCAGTACAGACTTCAAAGAATGTATTTAGTGTAGTCTTTTTTAAAGCATCTAGCTTAGACCTTCCCATTAAGTATCTAGTTTTAGGGTATTGAAGGCACATTAATATTAAATAACTTACACCTACCCAAGACTTCCCGCCACCTGCTGCACCACCAAATAACACCTCTTTAGTCTTATGATCAAATAGGTACTTTAAACATTCCTTTTGCTTTGGTGTAAATTCAGGGCTAATCTCCAAGATTTATATTTATTTTAATTCTTTCATCTCCTGAAGTTAAATCTATTTCTTGTTTCTCATTGTAACCTCTCTTACGTCCTCTAGTCCTTAAAAAGAATGTAGTGGCTGTTGTATTACCTTCTTTAATTTGTTTCTTTAAACTTGTTTCAGCAAAGTCAATAAATTTACTATCTATGTCATCTACTGCTTTCTTGTATTCTTCATCACTTTGCATCCAAGCATAATGTCTGCTTCTTGTTATGTCTGCTTTCTCACAAGCTTCTGTAACTATACCTAATGATACCTCTAGTGCAGCTAGTAGCTTTTTTTTACCCTCCTGTGTCCTCTTTTGTTCTGTTTCCATATTATATAATAGAAATTACTCGTATTCGTTTGGTAGCATTAGTCTGATACCCAAGTCAGTCATAGCCCATACTCTTATTTGTTCTGTATATACTTCAAAGGCTTTAGTATTAAGTGCTGTTGTACTTCCTATTTTATTTAATGCTATTTGGTTATCATTGATACTGATCATTTCATATTCAGATAAAAACTTAGCTCTTAGTACATCGTGCATCTCATTAGGAAAATATCCTAGTTCTTCTGCTAGTCCTTGTACGATACATTTCCAGTAATAACTGTTCTGCATATTGCTACGTGTGTTTCTTTGTTTCTTTACGCTGACTATGTAATCGTTCTCTAATTCTTTTAGGTAACTAAATAGGCTTTGCTTATCTCTACTGTCCTTAATTACGAACTTCATTAGTCAAAGGGTTCATTGATTCCTCTTTCGCCTACTAGCTTTTCTTTTGCTCCTGCCCATAGCTTATCTCTGTTCTTAGTAAGACTAGGCTCTGTTCTTTGTAAAGTTGGTATGCCTTCTGTTGGTTCGCTAGTCATATATTTACCACAACTGCATTGAGCTTCCTTTGCTACCCATTTTTTTTCTCTATAGACTATTGTAGCCTTTGCAATTTCTTTACTTTCTTTTCCACATTCGCAAGTGTATAATGTCATCTCTTTAATTTATCTAATTCAAACTCTAAGTGGTTTATAGCCTTTTGTATGCACTCAATCGGGGAGTCGTGTTTTCTATTTGCTCTCATCAGATATGAACAGGCAGTACCAACATTATAAGATAAATCAAAGTCCTCTATTACCTTACGAGCCTCTATCTTGTAACGTTTTCCTATATAGTAGTTAGGTATTCTATTTCCTTTCATTTAGCCTATCGTTTTCTAATCCTCCTGTTAATGTTTCTACCTTATCCATTTTTCTTACAATCTTTTCATTTGTTTTGTTTCTGTCTTTGCCTTCTATGACGCTCATAATAATAACAGTAAAAATAAATATTGCTGTAAATATTCCTAGTAATGTAAATATAATCATTTGCTTAATAGTTTTAGTAATTGACTTGAAGTGTATATTCTATCATCTCCATCATAGTTTTCATAGATACAAGTAAAGTTGTCATCCTTCCAAGTCCATAGACTTCTTACGTTCTTTTTAATATTGTCTTTCAATATCCATTTAATTGTTTTGTATGTTCTTTGCATAATTATTGTTTTAGTTAGTTGTATTGGGGAGGTAACCACACCCCCCCACTACTATACAGGACTGAAAAATTAAAAGCTTTTAGGTCTTACCCTATATTTATTAGTAATTGTTTCCTGCATATTCTTTATATATCTTTTTTATACCATCAAAACAAGCAGCTATACAAGAACCACAATTAGTACCTGTTGAGTAGTTAGTATTGTATAACGTGTTGTAAATCTCAATCATTTTCTTTTTTGCAGTTTGATCTTTTGCTCTTCCTGTTTTTAAGTCAGGCCACAAAGCTATAATCTCTTGTATTATTTCTTCAGGTATATCTGTTCTTACTTCTACTTCTGTTGTCTTCTGCCATTTGCCTTTTGGACAAGATTGACTGCTGATTTTGGACTTCAGCTTCATAAAACACAAACAAATTTTACAATTTCCTGTCATTTTAAAATAAAATTCACAGCCTTTACAGATAGCTATTCTATCTTCATATATTTCTTTAGGTACAAAAAACTTATTCACTTAACTTATCTTTTAATTGTACTCTAACTTTATCTATTGTCGTAAATAAGCTGTTTCTACTTATCCCAGTCTTCTGAGCTAGTGAGCTTAATGTATTACATTCATAATAATACAAAGTAAAAATTTTAGAATCGTACCAAGAAAAGCTTTCTAAGGCTTTATCTATCTTTTCAAGGCTAGTCCATTGATAATTGTCTACTAATTCATTAGGCAAGTTGTAAAGGTGCTTAGATGGTATTGTTTCGCCTGTTTCCATTTCATCATAAGTAACTGCACTTGTTAAGCTGTCTATGTGTGAATAATACTTCTTATACTTATAATAGTAATTACTTCTTGGACTTGTTAAAGCACGTCTTAAGGCAACTGCTCCATATCTTGTAACACCATCAATTCCATCATTATCATAAATAGTCTTTAATGTAGAGGGATTCATCTGTATTAGATAAAGCATTAATTCTTGCACTGCATCGTTGACATCATTTTTATCAGATGTAAGTCCGTAAGCCATATTCCTAAACTTATCTGTTAGCTTTGATATTTCTAAATATATCTCAGTCATCTATAAAATATTTTTAAAAATATGTGTTGCTACATCAACTGACCACCCATCTCCAATCAAATCACCTGCTTTTGTTTGATTTAAAATACTTGTATATCCTTTAGGAATATTATGTAGTTTTTCTAATTCATTTTGATTAACAGTTCTAACACAATCTTTTTCATATATTAAGGTTATCATTCCTGTTGTTTTGTTTCTATGAATTAAAGAATCTTGATTAGGTGTTTGGTAACCACTTTTTGTATTTAAGCAAGTGTGTTTCCTTTTCTTTGTTGTTCCACTGTCTAAGATATTTTGAAGATATATTTTTTTGTCTTTAGGTTGTGGTATATTACTAATCAATCTACCTGTTAGATCATAACTGAATGGTGGAATGTTTGTCCAATAAAGTCTATCCCTTAAAGCACCACTTACTAAACTACCACATATTCTAACAGGTTCGCAGTTTAACTCATTACAAATAAACCAATAATTATAGTCTGACATTATAACATTTTCCAAAAGAAAGTATTTAGGTTTACACTCTTTAAGAAGTCTAATGTATTCAAAGAATAAACTAGACTTAGAACCCTCTACTCCTTTTCTTTCTTTGTTAGCTCTACTAAAGTCTTGACAAGGACTACCTCCTATTAGTAAATCTATTTTAGGAAGATTAAGTCCATTAATTTTAGTAACATCTCCTAATTGTTTTGTATTGGGGTAGTTGTGTTGTGTTACTTCAATAGCGTGTTTCTTAATTTCTGCTGCAAAGTAATTATCTACTTTAATTCCTGCACGTTCTAAAGCTATCTGACCACAACTCATTCCATCAAATAAACTTAATACATTCATAATTATTCTTTAATTGGTTCTATCTTATCAATCTTATTAACTGTTTCTTGTACTAATTCATCTAAAACAACTCTGTAAGCTCTAACTACTGATGCGTTGCCTTTAGTTTCTATTCCTGCAAAGAAACCATTTGTTGCAACAGCTAGGTTTATTGGTATAATAGTCAACCATTCCCAAAATAAATTTTCTCTATCACCTTGTCCATATCCATTATGGTATTCTATTATAATTTGCACAACCTCTAAGTAATTTTCGTATCTATTTTTATTACTTACTTCTTTTGCAAACTCTTTACACATTGTAATATAAGTATCTATTATAACTCTGTGTTCATCATTTGCATAGATTGGTTCTGTCATACGCCAAAGATACTTAAATAGTTACGAAATTCCTTTTTCTTCTTTTAAGTTTTCAACAAGGTTTTTGTAATAACTTATCTTTTCTTCATATTCTACTCTTGATATTTTTAAAGTAGTTCTAGCGAGAAACTGTAATTCTTCTGCCTTACCTTCTCCATACTTAGAGTCTAATGCTAGACTGAATTTGTACTGCTCTCCCCAAGAATAAACATTACACTTGACACACTGTACTTGACAATTCTCCTCATCGAAGCGAGTAGATAAATGCTTCCTACTCTGAAAGTGTCCGTTCTGCATTCCGTCCTTATAGTGTTTTACCACATTACAAGTTATGCACTGACAATAACCAAATTCGTTAGCTTCCCTAAGTCTTATGTAAAGACTAAACCACTTGTCTAATTCTTTCTTTAGTTTGCTAATTGTTTTTTTCATAGCCTAAGTCTTTACGCCATTTGTCTTGCAATATACCTTTTCTAAGATTATACTTTTCTCCTCTGTATTTAGGTTCTTCTTCCTGAAGCTTTGCCCTTGCTCTTTTAATGCTTGGAGCTGATGTTAATTTCTTAGCTGCATAAACAACTAGGAAATGGCTTACATTAAAACCTTTTTCAATTAATTCTACAGCCCAAATGTTTGAGCATAATCGATTGTCATTATCTCTTAAACTAGGGTACTTTTCTAGCCAATATTTTACTTTATCTTTTGTCTTCATTTTTATTTTCTTTTAGTAATTCAATTCTTTGATTTCCATATTTTTTAGTTCTTTTATCTTTATAGTAATACTTCTTCTTTTTTTCATATATTTTTTTTCCTGAGTTATTTGTATTTTTCATTCCAAACATCATTTGAAAAGTTCCTGTTTTTTCAGGATCATATAATTTTTCTTTTTTCATTTTAATAATTTTATAGGTTCTTGATAATATCTTACTTGTTTAGGATCGTTTCCTAATGTTCTTACTTGATAAGTTGCGTCATCAATTACTTTTTTGTGAGCGTAAACCCATTTGTAAAAAGTTCTAATGTTTAAGAATGGTTCATCTTTACCAAATCTAACTCCTATATGAAAAGCATCTAAGATTTGATTCCAAGTCATATTTCCAAAACGTTTTTCTTGTATTAAGTCTGATGCAAATATCTTACTTAGACTTGCTAAAGTTTGAGCGTCTGATCTGTGTCCTATCTCTACTGATGTCTTTCCTAATAAGTCTAAAACCTTTTCAGTAAGTGTTTGTAGTTCTTCTTGTTTTAATGGTTTCATAATTTAATACTTTTTAATATTTTTAATTCTTCTAGTTTTTTAAAAAATAAACAATCAGATATTTCATCTAACTCACACCCATTAGAATTTTGTAATATGTCAGGTATCATTCCATTAGTGTACCAAACTGATACAATGTTTAATACTTGAAGTTCTGTTAGACCTAAGTCTTCAATAATATTTTCGTTATAATCTATATTCATAATAATTCTTTTGCTTTTTGCCATTCATTAATTTGTACATCTAACTTACTCATTGTTTTTGGTTTATTCTTCTCTCTACTTTCCCAAGTTCTGACACAAGCCTTCCAATCCTTCATTTTGTTTTTACCTATCATAAAATTTTTGGATTCATAAAAATCTATAAACGCATCTGCACATACTTTATTTTTTCTTTTCTCACAATATTGATGTACCTCTTCAACAGTTGGCTTTTTAAAGAAAGCCTTATTATTACTATCTGTAAGATTAGTATTAGTTATATTTATATTAGTATTATCTGTTAACTTTTCTTTACTAGGCACATTAACTAAAGTTATTACCCTACACTCTATTTGTTTGCTATATGGCTTATATTTATTTACTCGCATAATATGATTATTATCTTCTAAATTCTTTAACCACTTTTGTACTGAAACTTTACTAACCTCATAAAGTCTGCAAAAATATTCAGTTGATGCTGTGCATTTACCGTTCATATTACACAAAGCTGTAATCTCTGCATAAAGTAATTTAGCGTTAGGTATTAAGTCTTTACTGTATCTTACTTCAGAAGGTATTATTGCGTAGTAGTTAGGCTTCTCTTTCATAAAGTAATTATTTCCGTTTCATATTTATAATTCTGAAGTGCAATCTTAACATTTTCTAATTGATTATAAAAATCTCTGTAAGAAAGTTTTATGTCAGTACCTACTTTACCTGATTTAATCCTAATTGATAATTGATGATTTTTACTATTAGTAACTCCATTTTTTCTTAAATAATCTTTAAGTTCAAATAAGTCATAAAATAATTTTTTAGAATCTTTAATTGTTACATAAGCATTATACACAATATTAAATTTATCTCTGTACTTCGGAAAAGTTGAGTAGTTAGACTTGTGCATTTTTTCGTAATGATATATCAAACTTCTATTTCTTTTTATTACTGATGCTATTACTGTCTGATGTGTTTCGTCTTCCATTCTAGCAATAACACTTGCTATAGATCTTGCTATTTGTAAATCTTGTTTACGGCTTTTATAAGCTAAAGAACCCTTACGCAATCCTAAGACACTTGTCGTTAGGTTGCATAAGTTTTTAAAGTTATCTTCTTGTGTCATCTTAAAAAGGTAAATCTTCAGATTCAGAAACTACAACACCTTCTTCTTTAGTATTCTTTGTAAAAAACCACCCATCAATATTATGAAAATACTTGCCATTGTATTCTCTTGATGACACATTACACTTAATTAATACTGAATCTCCTACTGATAATTTATTCAAGTCTTTAATTTTATCATCTCCAAAAGCTTGAATTGCAATTTCAGGATTATAGTCTGCTCCTGTATCTATTACAATTACTTGTTTTTTCCATTCTTTTTCTGACTTAGAAATTCCTGATTCTATTGGTAACTTCTTTACTACTTTTCCTTTTACTTCCATTTTTATTGTGCCTGTTTTTGCAGGTCTTTATTAATTAATTATTTATTACTAATTGAGTTGCACCATTTTGTTATATCATCTCCATAGATGAACTTACCTGTCTTTGCTGAATAAGGAGCAAACCTACCATTTTTTTCTTTTACAGGTAGCCTTACAATAGTCTTACTATAAAGGAATCTTCCTATCCCCCAATTAACACAAGCTCTTTTAAAAGCATCTGAAACGTGTCCTTTGTTTTTCTCAACATTAGATTCTGAACCTGTATCTGACTTCCATACCCATTCATCTTCTTCTATTTTTATTCCTACTTTACAAAATAGTAAACCTGAACTTTCGTAATATATAGTCTGCCAATTTTCTTGCCCACATACGTGGTCTAGTATGTCTTGGCAATCTCTTGCATCTATATAAGCAACACAAGAAGCACCCCATTGATTTGCTGATTGAACCCTCCATTTAAAAGGTATCTCTGTTTTTAATTTTTCTAAATTCATTATCTTGTTCTTAATATTAATGCTTTTCTACCCTTTTGGTTGTAAAGCTCGTTGTATTTTACTAATTTTTTAGCTATTACTTTATTTTGTTCATCAGTTATTATACCTAAGTCATACCAATAACTTCCTTTAGATTCTACTTTGTAGTTATAACATTCATCTACCATAAGTCCGTTGATCTTTGCGTATTCATCTTCAGCTAAATCAATTTGTTCTTTTGTACCATAGATTCTTATTGCCCTTTCGTTACCTACTAAGTCGTTATCCATAGCATATAAGCTTTTATTAAACACTGACTTTTCTATATAAGCATCTTCTTTATAAAAAAAGTCTTTACAAATTAAATTCAATGAATTATATTCTAAATATTCTGCGTCTAGTCTAGTCATATTAAAATCTTTTTGAGTTATCTATTGAATTATAATAAGCTGTTTTTACTTTAACATATAAATCTCTTACTATTTGAAACTTTAATAAATTAAGTCCATCTTCAGTTAATACTGTATTATCAGGTAAAAGTACAGGCTGTTTAGATTGTACGTCTAATAAGCTAATAATAGCTTCCTGCTTAGTTGTAGCTTCTTTCATTTTAAATTCCATTATCTTAAATTAAAAAATAGTTCTACTAAAGTAATAGTACCTAGTAGTATATATAAGCAGCCAAAAAGTCCTGCTATTCCTAAAAGTGTTGATAGTAAATTTTTCATAATATTTATTTGATTAATTATGAAGCAAAGATATAAAAATATAATTATATAAACAGAATGATAAACAAAGTTATTAACAATTTTATTGTTAAGAATGTTACTTACTAGATGTAAAGTATTATATTGTAAAGAGTAAAACTATTATAATTAATAGAATATAAAATATAGATAGCTTTGTAGAATCCTTTAATTGCATTATAAAGGCATTAATAAATTTATAGGAGTTTTTCCATTGTTAAGTACAACAACGCAACCTACAGCTGGTTTTTTACCATACTTAGCGTAAGCCATAGCATAGCTTTCGTGATCTATTCCACATCCAGACTGAACGCCAAATATTCTGAATTTTTGTCCTACGAAATTTTGAACATAACATTGAGTATGTAAATGTCCTTGTACTGTATTCATCATATCTGCTCTACACTTACTGGATGCAGTACCCCCTTCTCCGTGTAAATATTGAACATTGTCTAATACATAACGTTCTACAAAGTTCCAATCTGGAGTTTCTAATACTTCTTTATAAGACTTAATCCATTTAGAAGGTATTGCAGAAGTCTGTGCCTTACGCATTATAAGTCTGTCGTGGTTTCCTATAAGTACAGTAGCTACAGGAAAAGCATCTCGCCAACGTGCAATACGCTTAATGGCTAATTCTAGCTCCTCTAATCCACCCATACCATCAGCAGATGTTTCGTGGTATGAACTATAATGATTGTCTATTACGTCGCCTATAAAGACTACTTCTGTGCAATTAAAGGTGTCATACTGCTCAATACACCAATCAAGATAGCTGTCAAGACAGAATGGTTCGTGAAGGTCGCCGATAACTAGAACATTTCTAGCTTCGGTTTCCCTCATTTTTTCTAATGCCACTATTTCGTGTGGCTTTAATCTGTATCTGTTATTTCTTAGCAACGTCAGCTATTCCCTGTCCAACAATAAGAACTAAGATTGCGTGGTATAATTCTGTTGCAGTAGATTGGTCTACTCCTAAGTAAGTTACAATAGCAGGAACTACTACAGAACTGATTGCGTACCAAAACTTCTTTGATTTTAACATCTGACCGATTAGGTACTTTTGGAAAAACTTTTTCATTTTATCTATTTTTAATTATTAAATTTATATTTACTGCTCCCAAATGTATTAATTCTTTGATTAATAAGTCCATAGCCAACGTAGAGTTATAAACAACGTCTTGTTCAGAGCTTAAACCAACCAATATACATCCTCTAGTATCTTGGGCTGTATTGCCCCTGTGAAATAGTATGTAATCTCTATTTGAAACATCTTTTACTAATAGGTGTATATAATGTCTAGTAGCTGATTCTCTTGGAAGTCTTAGTCTTACTTTATATTCTCCTTCAGGAATACAACTTATATTTCTTTGATTATCTAACCAAGGGTTTTCAAGAGTATCACATATTCTTTCTCCGTTTAGAAAAAGTTCTCCTATAGTAGATTTTTCAGAAAATGTATCTCTTATGAGTAATAAGTTAATCAGTTTTTTTTTTGTCATATTTAGCAAACTTATATATTGTAAAAGTAATGGCTAATATTAAGGAACAAAAAGTTAGGAGTTCATTTGCCTGTCCTAGACTTAATCCTATTGCTGTACTATTTGCTATTCCTACTTGAAGGCTGTCTTGCATTTGTTTTATTTTTAGGCTTTTTATCCAAGTAGGATTTTAGCTTCGTTATATTAATTTGTTTTGGCTTGTAGTGTTTCTTCATTATGAGTAATCTGATGAGCTTAAAAAGTTTTGTAAAGTAATTTTAGTTCCTTGTTCTTGAGGACGTTCAAGGTTCATTCCGTTATAGAACGCATTTTTGTTTGCATCCACATCTGAGCCACTCGATGTTCCATATTCAGGAAAAAGTGTGTTGTTGTTACAGAGGTAATCTATCATTCTTTCTGTATAGTATTCAGCTGTATTTCTAATTTCTTCCCTAAGATGTTGAGATTCCTCCGTCGTTAAACTATTACCAGTTTCGCTAGTTTTACTATATATATTTCCATTTTCTACCTTAAATCTAAGAAAAGGAATACAATGGTATAAAGCCCAATTTGGTAACATATCTCCTATGTAATCATCTAGCAAAGTCTTGTAAGCTGCATTTGCAGGTAAGCCTACTGTTCCTGCTATAATTAAGTCTTTTAATTTATTATTTAATGGTGTTCCTAAATGTGTCTCCACATAAAGCTTCTGACTCTGGCGTAAATAAGGCAATAATATCTCATTATCAACTGATAAGTTGATGGCAGTACTGTCTTTTAATTTACTTTCTGATACAAATAGTACGTATGACATAAGTGTTTAATTATCAATTAGTTATGTTATTTATCTTGGTTCTAAAAATCCGTTATTTTTCATTCTCTTTGGTGGTCTAGCTACTAAGTTATCATTTTTTTCAGCTGTAAAACCTTCTGACTTAGCTTTTGTATACCCTATTAGTTGGCTAGAAGTTATATTACTTTTTGCACCTCTTAATGAAGTCTTATATATTTGTCTTAGCCAATAATGATGACAGTTACCACCTCCTTTGTAAAGCCATATACTATAAGTGTTTGCGCCTCTAGGACCCCATCCTGGATTTACTGCTCTACTTCCCATCTGTATAATATCTTCCTTTCGGTATATTTTTTTAGAGGATTCCATTAATTTACAAAAATCTCTTGTTCCTCCTGTTTGACTTAAAAAGTTATCTTGAGTGTAAACATATCTAACTTTGTAAAAATCATTATCTGACTTATTTGTGCCATCTTGTGAACTTCTAGCATTAGGTCTAGCTGTACCTGTTGAAGCAAGTTCTAATTTTTCATTAGCTACTTCATTTAATACCTGCTCGAAATTAAAGTCTTGATGTTCTCCATCGACTACTTCTTCTTCTACTAATTCCCATTCTTCTGGCATATCTTCTCCAAACTCCTCAATGAATTTAGAAAGCTCTGTAGCTTCTGTATGACCTTCACAAGCCATATAGACTGTCTTACCCTCGTAATCGTGTTCGTGGTAGCCTTCACACCCTAAAGACTTTGCACTCGCTAAGGCTTCTTCTATAGTGTCAAAAACAGGCTTTCCGTCTATCATACCAACTTTAGAAAAATCTAAAGTTTCTTCTTCAACTTCTAAAGGCGGTAATCCAATTTCTTCTCTAATTTCGTCTTGCGTCATTACTTCTCTTATAGTCTTAGAATCAAATTGTATTGTAATTGGCTTAAGCTGTACAAATTGAACAGGCATATCCATATTATTAACTTGAAATATCTTGTGTAATACTTTTAAGATTTGCTCTTGGAATGGCATTACAACAGTATTTAAGTAAAAATTAGAAGCGTTTAAAAGCTCGTCTGCATTTGAACTGAACCCATTAGTACTATCCAAGCCCATAAGTGTCTTAGAAGTTACCCTATGACCTGCTAGGATGTTGCTAGTAAGTAGTTCTTGAAGTGCTAAATATTGTTTGTCCAAATCAGCAGGACTGATAGGAGTTATTTCAGGAACTCTAGTCTTGTCATCTGAAAAAGTTAAAACTATTCGTCCTGCATTATTTTCTCCTTGAAATTTAGATGCTAAACTTCTTTCTATCTGATTTCTTTCAGCGGCTGTTGGAATTCCATTTGCGAAGGATATCATATAACTTCCTGAGAATGAATTACTTACGTTTTGTAAATGGAATTCTGAAACTTTAGAATCAATTAACGACCAATTATTGCAAGAAATGTAATCAGCAGTATAATAAGAGTTCATATTAGGACTGTAAAGACCTGTATAAAGAATTTGATTTGCAGAAGTTCTGTCGTTTACATTAAAAGCAGGAACTCTATAAGGCTTGTTTGTTCTTGTATTTGCCCAATCTCCTGAAACATAGTAACCTCTAGTCTTGCCAAATTCGTCAGGACGTTCACACCTAATTTTTTCGACTGCAATGTGATAAATCTCAGCTATCTGTGTTCTGTCTTTTGACCAAACTATGTTTAGAGCAAATGCACCTTGTAGCTTAAAGTCAAATGCTACCTTTTTTAATACTTCGTGTAGTGTTTCATTACCATTAGCATTATTCATAAAGTTCTGAAGTTTTACTCTTGCTTCTTCATCTCTATCGTCTTCATCTGTAATAACTAGATCTTCAGCACTAATCATTTCAGCAGTAGCGTTTACTATTGCAGCTGTTATTGAACTACTGTAATAAAGGTCAATAAGAAACTGTGGGTAGAGGTTTCTCCATTCGCCATTAGCGTCGCCGTACTCAATGTAGTCCTTACCTCTAACCTCTTGTACTAGAGGAGCTGTTGAAGTGCTTAAATCTACTGAAATTATTTTATCCATTTTATTCTATTATTAATTCGTCAGGGTCTACATCTGTACCTTCTGCGTTCTTTTCATAACCTAAAAACGAATGTACACAATCTGTAGGGAATATCTCATTAATTCCAAAGTCAAATTCTTCAGTAGTCATTAGGTCGTAAAATACTCCAGGGTAATATACAGGAGGTGTTATTTCTTTACCATCTTTATCATAAGTTCCTGGTATCTCTACTATCTTATTTAAAAAGACTATTGCCTGTGTACCATTTCTGTACAATTCTTGAGTAACTCCTTCTTCAGTTATTACTTTAAAAGTACCTTTAGCAAGTAAGTCAGCATCTCCTTCTGCTTTGTCTGTGTATTGTAATTTGTATATATTCATATTATGAAGTCAAAGAAGTTAATTGTGCATCTGTTAGTGCTGTCTTGTAGACTTGTAGTTGTTTTACTTTGCCGTAGAAAATATCACCACCCGAACCACTATTAAAATTTATAGAATTTAAAGTGTTAGCAGGGAAACTACTTCCGCTAGTGTCAGAGCCAACCTCAACCCCATCAACCCACAAAGCAAAATCATTAACTTTCCATTTTACAGCAATTTTATGAAAATCCTTACTACTTGTAACTGTGTATTCTAAGTTTGCACCACCACTCCCTTGAAAACTTCCTCTAATTACATTGTCTGTTGATTTGTAACTAATTAAAACTCTATTACTTGTAGTTCCATCACTAAGCCCTAATTCTCTATAATTACCACTCTCACTTAAACTAGCAATCTCAACAAACAAAACCCCCTCTGTACTATTAATCAAACTACCTATACCATCTCTTGTGAAGATGTCTTTGTTTCTTGTTACTGTACTTCCTGATGTTGGAATGTAAGATGTTGGATAAGAGCCTACTTCTACCTGTACTCCCCACCCTAATACACCATCAGCACCATTACCTGTAAAAGATGCGTTTCTAGTCGCTAAAGCAGTTGGACTTGGTATTAGTAAAAATCTAGGGTTTGCTCCTGTTGAAACTTGTGTTACTGAAACTCTATAATAATCTCCTATTTTTTCTATTGTTTTACCGTCAACATCTCCTGTGCCTATCACCCCATCACCTGTTAATTCAAAATTCTGAAACTTTGAAGCAAAGCCTGTTGAACTTGCTATCTGAATAAAATTAAAACTATTAGGCTTTACAAACATACTATAAGTAACATCTACACCTATAGCAACAGTTAAATTATACCAATTATAATTTAAATAATGAGTAGTGTTAGATGAGTTTGGAGTTAATGTATAACCAAATCCCACCCCATCAGGTGCTAAAG
>Ga0209337_1000700_pt1 | contig 27081 bp, 23 predicted proteins | sample LinPmetageLP53_FD_184044 | JGI IMG/M metagenome (GOLD analysis project Ga0209337, IMG submission 184044) | Marine viral communities from the Pacific Ocean - LP-53 (SPAdes) (version 2) | ecosystem: Environmental > Aquatic > Marine > Oceanic | place: Pacific Ocean | collected 2010-02-08 | reverse complement strand
CCGTTTTCAACCTATGGGTAAACACCATGCTAAGACATTTAAATGGTTGAAAAGTAAATTCTCTGACGCATACGTCGCTACGAGTAATAAAGTAGATTTACCTAAATCACCTTTTAATTTTAGTGAAAAGAAAAAGATTATAAATTCCTATGGAATATCAAAAGTAGTACAGGTAAAAAATACATACCAAGCAAAAGAAATTCTAAGTAAGTATGATCCAGAAACAACAGCAGCAGTATTTATGGTTGGTAAAAAAGATGCCAACAGACTAGGTGGTAAGTTTTTTAGACCCTGGAAAGGAAAAGCTGAGATAGGATATAGAGATGGAGCATATACAATAATAGCTCCACATGTATCATTAAGTGTTGGTGGTTATGGAGAGATGAGTGGTACAACAATACGAACTGCACTAGGTGATAAGACTATAGATAAAAAACAAAAGCTTAAATTGTTTAAAGGCGTATTCGGACATACAAAAAATTATGACTTAATAGTTAACAAGCTTGAAAAACTAAATGAGATAATGGAAGGATTTTGCCATTACTTCGACATACCAAAACTTATAAGCGAAACAAAGACATCAGGGCAAAATGTTGACGATGGCCCAAGAGGATATTGGGGAGATCAAAAGTCTTGGAAGAAATTTGGTTCAAAGATAACAAATTCTATAAATCTAGGAATGGAAGTGTTAAACTATCTAACAGGAACCGAAGAATTTTTTGACCACAAAACAGAATTCAAGACTGATATGAGTGGAGGACCAACTGGTGCTGTATCATATTTCCCTGCAGGTTTACCTGGAAAGCAAGGTGGTACAAATCTACTTAAAGATAAAAGAGGTAGAGATGCTTTTAAGCGATGGGCAAGTTGGTCTAAATATATAGCTGCAGCAGCAGGCTATGAATTTGTAAATTATCTAGGTGCAGAAATTGCAGCTCCACAATCTAAGAAGGAACCAACAAAACCTATGAAAGATGGAGAGATAATGAGCGAAGGCTTGATATTAGAAGGAGGGGCTTATGGCCACATGTCACACCCATTTGATGATCGAGGACTTACATTTGGAGACTTCAGACAGATAATAGATATTTCACTACAAGGCAAGCTAGATCTAGAACAAGCAGCGACAGAAAAAACTGATGGCCAGAATTTATTTGTAACGTGGAACAAGGGACTCAAAGCAGCAAGAAATACAGGTGATATAAAGCGAGGAGGAGTTGACTCAAAAGCTATAGCTTCAAAGTTTGCAGGTAGAGGAAATATAGAAAAGGCGTTTAATTACGCAATGAACGATCTTACAAAAGCTATAGGTAGTATAAACGACAAGCAAAAGAAAAAGATATTTGATGATGGTAACAATTGGATAAACATGGAAATAATGTGGCCAGCATCTTCAAATGTAGTTAGCTATGACGCACCAAATCTACAGTTTCACAATGTTTTACAATATAAAGATGGGATGGCAATAGGAGCAGTTAAAGATGGAGCAAGAGTACTTGCAGGTATGATAAAACAAGCTGATGCTAATGTTCAAAAGAACTTTAGTATTATAGGCCCTCAATTTTTAAAGATAAATCCTCATCAAAACTATGCTGCAAAACGACCTTATTTCTTAGGCAAGCTTAACAAGTTAATGTCAAAATATAAGATGTCTGACTCATCAACATTTGCAGAATACCACCAAGCGTATTGGCAAGAATTTGTAGATAAAAAAATAGGCAAAGTTGAAAACAGAATCAAGATGGGGCTAGTGAAACGATGGGCATTTTCTGACAAATCTTTTAGGTTAAATAAAAAAACAATAGAAGACGAAAAAGTTTTAGCAAAAGCAATCGACTACGACAAGACAAAGCTTGCAGATCAAATAAAAAAGAATATGCTACCATTTGAAAAGTTATTTTTTGAGTTAGGAGTAGAAGTACTTAAAAACGTAGATGGCTATCTTGCTGCAAATCCAGACAAAGCAGTTCAGAATATGAGAAAGCAAGTAAAGTCTGCAATATCAATCGTAAGAAAAGGCGGTGATATAAAAAAAATAAACAGACTTTCTCAACAACTAAACAAGCTAAATTCAATTGGCGGTATGAAAGCTATAGTACCTAGTGAAGGTTTGGTATTTGTATATAAAGGAAAGACATACAAATTGACTGGAGCATTTGCTCCTATAAACCAAATTACGGGGATGATATATTTTTAACATGGAAATAATTTTTCTATGTCAATTAAATTTGTTATATTAAGCTTATGGACAAAAACAAAATACAAAGAATGAGAAATCTCGTAACAGGCGATTACGGTTCTAAATCTCGAGTTCAAACAGGTTATAAAAAATACAAGTCCAAAAAACAAGAAGGCGATGTGTGGGAAGAAAACGGCCGAACTTGGACAATAAAAAACGGTATCAAACAAAATGTTCGAAAGCTTGATAAAGCAAGAGCTGCAGCAAGAATACCTATTAGCTGCCCTTCATGTGGCGGAGCTATGAACAAGTCTCAACACAAATTTATGTATATGCGATATAAGCACTGCTTGCACTGCCAGAGTCGATCAGAGATAGAAATGAGACATTCAGGTACATATGACAATTGGCTTGTAGAAAACGTAAAAAAGAATTTTAAATCTTGGAAAGCAGAAAAGAAAATAGAGTTTGAAGATTATTTAAGAAATATAAATTCAAAGCATTTCATAACAGAAGCTGGAGAGATAGAAGATTGGAGTGAGATGACTGATATCGCAAAGCAAGATATGAAGCAAAAGTTTGAAGAGTTTATGGAAACAGAGTCAAACAATATAGAAGAAATGGTTAACAAAAAAAAGGAGAACAATCAATGAAAACATTATGGAGAGTATTATTAGGAATAGGTGCTGTGATAGGCGCTATTTTTGCTATGTCAGCAAAAGGAAATAAAAAACAATTCAAGGCGGATGTAAAAGAAAACAAGACTAAGGTAAAAGCTGTTAAGGCAAAAACTAAAAAGTTGAAGAAGGAAGAAGAAGTAATAGTAAAAAAGATAAAGAAGACAGATGTAAAACTAAAAAATACAAAGTCTAAGATAAAATCAACAAAATCTGCAAAGAAAACTACTTCCGAATTTAAAAATAAATACAGGAGTAAGAAATAATGAAAAAGATATTATATATACTAGGGCTAATCTTATTAGTGTCATGTGCTACACCAAAAGAATGCTGTGCACAAGACAAGATGGTTGAGATACCACAATCAGAATTGGATGCGTTTTTTCTAGCATTAGATACATTGGAGTATCAAGATTCGGTTAAGACTGAATACATAAGAAATCTTGAAATACAAAACACAAACTTCTTTCAATTACGTGTAAACAATCTATCAATAGTTGCAGGCAAAGACGAAGAAATCTTATTGCTAAATCAACAGATTAAATTATACAACGATAGATTAAAAATTACAGATGCTTGGTATAACAAAAGATGGTTTGGCGTAGTACTAGGCGTTGCAGGTACATCAACTGCAATTTATTTAGCTGGCCAGATCAACTAAAAACTAAAAACATATATATTTATATATACGGGCTATGGCAAAAGAAACAATAAAACAAGCGTTAGTTAAAGAGTATGTTAGGTGTTCGCAAGACCCTATATACTTTATGCGAAAGTATTGCTACATACAGCATCCAATGAAAGGGAAGATCAAGTTCGATCTATTCCCATTCCAAGAAGAAGCACTTACAGAGTTAACAACAGAAAGATTTAATATAATACTTAAATCTAGACAGATGGGTATTTCAACTTTAACAGCAGGTCTTACAGTATGGAGTATGGTGTTCAATGAAGACTATAACGTTTTAGTAATTGCAATCAAGCAAGACACAGCAAAAAATCTTATTACAAAGATTAGAGTTATGCATGAGATGCTACCTTCTTGGCTCCGTGTTGGATCTGAAGAAGATAACAGACTTTCTCTTAGACTTAAAAATGGTTCTCAAGTAAAAGCCGTGTCATCTTCACCTGATGCTGCTAGATCAGAAGCGCTGTCATTACTTGTAATTGACGAAGCTGCATTTATAGATAAGATAGATGAGATATGGACTTCAGCTCAGCAAACATTAGCAACTGGTGGTAGAGCAGTTTTGCTATCAACACCTAATGGGACTGGTAACTTATTTCATAAGACTTGGCAAGAAGCAGAAAGAGGTGATGGAAGATTTAATCCTATCAAGCTACATTGGACAGAGCATCCTGAAAGAGACCAAGAGTGGAGAGATTTACAAACAGAATTGCTAGGTGAAAAAATGGCAGCACAAGAATGTGATTGTGACTTTATAACTTCTGGTAATTCGGTTGTTTCTGGTGAGCTTCTTACATGGTATCAAGACAATATGTGTAAAGAGCCTATAGAAAAAAGAGGCCGTGATGATGAGATGTGGATTTGGGACTATCCAGATTATACAAAATCTTATATGGTAGTTGCCGATGTTGCCAGAGGAGATGCAAGTGATTATTCTGCTTTTCATGTTATCGAAATAGAAACAATGACACAAGTTGCAGAATTCAAATCTCAAATACCTACAAAAGATTTTGGAAACATGCTAGTAAATATATCCGTAGAATACAATGAAGCTTTACTAGTAGTAGAAAATGCAAATATAGGTTGGGCTGCACTACAACCTGCTATTGATAGAGGATACAGAAATCTCTATTATACATACAAACATGAAGGAGTTCATGATGCAGCAACACAATTAAGCAAAGGTTATGATTTAAAAAACAGAGAAAATATGACACCAGGATTTACAACGTCTTCAAGAACTCGACCCCTTTTGATATCGAAACTTGATATTTATTTTAGGGAGAAGGCGTGTATCGTTAGATCAAAAAGGTTAATCGATGAGCTGTTCGTTTTTATATGGAATGGACACAAAGCTGAAGCTCAAAGAGGGTACAATGACGATTTAACAATGGCGTTTTCTATCGCAATGTATGTTAGAGATAATGCTTTGAGATTGCACAATGAAGGATTGGCAATGAATAAAAGCGCTATCAATAGTATAACTAACACTCGAGGAGCCTATACTGGCAATGATGGTGTTCAAGGTGTAAATCCTTGGAAACAAAAGATTGGAAACGACGAAGAAGACTTAACCTGGTTGATATAAGGAGCTAAAACAAAATGGCAGATAAAACATTTTTCGGAAGATTAAAAACACTATTTTCAACAGGAACAATAGTTAGAAGGACAGACAAGGGATTGAAGATCGCAGATCTATCAAAGATCCAGTCTAATCAGAAACTATCAACAAATAGACTTGTAGATAGATTTAATAGAATATATCAAAGTGACAACTATGGATATAATCAGCAAGCTAATTTTCACACACTAAGACTATCACTATATACTGACTACGAACTAATGGATGAAGATTCAATTATATCTTCAGCGTTAGATATCTATGCAGATGAGTCGACTCTTAAAAATGAATATGGTAATGTACTAACAATTAACTCTGAAAACGAAAGAGTTCAGAAGGTATTAAACAATTTATTTTATGATGTACTTAACATAGAATTCAATGCATGGCCTTGGGTAAGAAACATGTGCAAGTATGGAGATCTATATTTAAAAATGGACATTACAGAAACAGTAGGTGTTACAAATTGTACAGCACTATCACCATACGAAATGTACAGAGAAGAAGGTATTGATCCTGCAAACCCTGAATTGGTAGAGTTCAATCATGATCCTTCTATGGGAGGCGGTGCTGGCCAACAGGCTGCTGGTGGAACAAATACAAAATATGGTAATTATGAAGTAGCTCACTTTAGACTTTTAAACGATATGAATTTCTTACCGTATGGTAAATCAATGATAGAACCAGCAAGAAAAACATATAAGCAATTAACTCTTATGGAAGATGCTATGTTGATTCATAGAATTATGCGTGCACCAGAAAAAAGAGTATATAAAATTGACATAGGTAATATACCTCCAGCAGAAGTAGACACATATATGCAGAGAGTTATAAGTCAGATGAAAAAAACTCCATATCTAGATCCTAAAACTGGTCAATACAACCTAAGGTTTAATATGTCCAATATGATGGAGGATGTCTATCTCCCTGTAAGAGGTGGTAACACAGGTACTGAAATTGATACAATGTCAGGTATGGAATTTGGTGGAATTGAGGATGTAGAATACTTAAAGCACAGAATGTTTGCAGCACTTAAAATACCAAAAGCATTTTTAGGATATGAAGAAGGTGTAGAAGGAAAAGCAACACTCGCTGCGCAAGATGTAAGATTTGCAAGAACTATAGAGCGAATACAAAGAATCTTTATATCAGAGTTGACAAAGATGGCTATGGTACACTTGTACTCACAAGGCTTTACAGAAGAAGATTTGGTAGACTTTAATTTATCCTTGACAAGCTCATCGACAATACACGAACAAGAGAAAATCGAACTTTGGTCTCAGAAACTCCAGCTTATAGATTCTATAAAATCTGGTGGTATGGTATCAGAAGAATGGGCATACAAAAATATATTGCACATGTCAGTTGACGAAATGGAAGAACAACAACGAGGCGTACAGCAGGACAAGAAACGATTATTCCTACACAACGAACTTGAAGCAGGAAATAATCCTATAACATCTAAGATATCAGTTGCAACTGACTGGGCTCTACAGCAAGGTTCTCAACCACCAGCTGGAGAAGAAGGAGGGTTCGAACCTGATATGCCGGATGTAGATTTATGGGCAGACGATGAAGGCGTATCTGAAAACAAACCTGGACAGGGAAGACCTAAGGAAGGCCCTAAGCCAGGTACTCAAAAATCAGCAAGAGGTAGAGATCCACTAGCCAAAGAAGAAAGAAGGCGAGATTCGAAGCTTAAGAACAATAAAAATTTAAGAAAATTCGAAGGTAAAGAACGAAGAAGAATGGCGGTTAATATCTTTGATGAGATGAACAAAGCAAGTAAGAACAAATCAACTCTATTAAACGAGGAAAATATATTAAAAGATGATATTTAATACACTTCGTGATATTTATTAGATATAAAAGTATATATAAAGATATATTAAGGGAAAGACATTGGCAGTAAAACATTCAAAATTCAAAAATACAGGTATTCTATTCGAATTACTTGTTAGACAGGTGACCAGCGATACTGTAAACGGTGTTGAAAGTTCCCCTGCAATATCTATTATAAAAGAGTTTTTTAAGAAAAACACATCTCTTAAGAAAGAGCTAGGATTATACCAAACACTATTAAGTGAAAAGTTTAAATCAGAATCTAGAGCAGACAAATTTATAGATGCAGTTTTAAAAGAAAGAAAAAAGCTTTCAAGCTCAACTCTTAGAAAACAAAAATATAATCTTATTAAGGAAATCAAATCAAGCTATAATGTTGAAGATTTTTTTAAAGCAAACGTTTCTAACTATTCTAAAAACGCTTCTATATATTGTTTATTCGAAGGAGCATCTCCATCAAATCAAGTTAGATTTAGATATTCACTTGTAGAAACGATAACAAATTCTACAGCAAAGAAATCTAGAGTAGATGAAACATATGATATGTACAAAGAACAAGATAAAGATGTACGTATGTTATCATATAAAATTCTTTTGGAAAAGTTCAATAATAAGTATGGAAAACTAGGACCTAAGCAGAAAACATTGCTTAGAGAATATATAGAAAATATATCAAATACAGACAAGCTTAAAGAATATATCCACGGCGAAATCAATAAGACTACAAAAAAATTAGACAAAGCATCTAAATTTATTAAAGACAAAATTGTAAAGATAAAACTTAAAGAAGTTAGTAGCCAGCTGAAAAAAATCAAAAGCGACAAGTCTATAAAAGATACACATATTATATCAGTATTAAGAACATACGACTTAATTAAAGAGGTTGCTAATGTCATTAAATAAAAAATTAGATGAAATGGTAAATGAGCATGTTGTTTCTTTCACAAAAGAAGAAATGGCTACATTACATAATGATGGTAAGCTTGTAAAGAAAGATGATGAAGGTAAAGATCATACCTATCTATACAACGAAATGGACGAAATGAACGTTACAGGTGGTGGGGAATCATACGACACACCTAAAGCTTTTAAGAAGAAGAAGAAGAAAGAAACTTACGAATCTACTTTTATGAAGCTAGCTAAAGAACTAAATGAAATAAGTTACAAGAATTATAAAACTGATGAAACATTAAGTTCCAAACAAAAGGTTAATAAGTCTATAAAAGAAGTTGCAGCTCAACTATTTAAGATAGAAAGAACAGTTAACCAAAACATTAAACTCAAAACCGAAGATGGAGTTAGTAGCATGTCATACTGGAAATCCACCAGAGGGAATCTTAGAAAGATATCTGAGAGAATGATGAGAATAAGCGAAAGACTTAGGAGATTCTAAATGGCAAAATCACTTTTAATAGACTATTCGTCATTTGATATAACACCTCAAATGATAAAAGAGTCAGAAGAAAAAAACAACGGTAGAGTATTGGTCACAGGAGTACTTCAAAGAGCTGAAGCAAAAAATCAAAACGGCAGAGTATATCCAAAAGAAACTCTTATGCGTGAAGCTGAAAAATATGCTCAAGGACCTATAGCAGAAAATAGAGCTCTTGGAGAGCTTGACCATCCTGAATCATCTGTAGTAAATTTGCAGAATGTTTCACACAATGTAAAAAAAATATGGTGGAAAGGTGATGATTTAGTTGGTACTGTAGAGGTGTTAAGCACTCCATCAGGAAACATATTAAAAGAATTGCTAAAGGCTGGAGTTAAACTAGGTATATCTTCAAGAGGTATGGGATCAGTTAAGGAAATACACGAAGACGATGCTCCACCTTCAGTTGAAGTACAACCTGATTTTGAATTGGTGTGTTGGGATTTTGTAAGCAACCCATCAACTCACGGAGCTTTTATGGCACCAATTAAGGAATCAGTAAATGATATTTATAATATAAATAAATACGACAAGGTAAATAATATAATCAACGAAATGCTTTGTGATTTAACTTGCAAATGTTCGTTACCAAGTAGGAGAAAATAAAATGGCAAAATTCGATATTAGAGATTGGAGACGCAAAGCAGTACTCAACGAATCTACAGGATTCAAATCAGAAAAGATGACAGAGTCAGAAAGAAAATCAACTCTAGAAGCTGTATCAAGATTTAATGAGTATGGAAAACAAATATACAAAACACAGGAAATAGCAGAGATGGTTAAAAACATTAAAGAACTTTCTGAAAACGCTAGCAAGATGGTTATGCAAGAACAAGACGATTGGTTCGATTCTGTATCCGTCAAAAGAGATACTAAATCAATTGCTGAATCAGTTAAAGTGTTTGAAGGCGCTGCAAAGGAAATGTCAACTCTACAACAAAGATTAGAATCTGTATTCGAAGACATAGGCCAAAAACTTGGCAAATACTATGAAATCAATGATGTTAAAGAAGCTATGGACGCTGTAGGTAAAGAAGACGGTGATATAGATAATGATGGTGATGAAGATGGATCAGACGAGTATTTAGCTAAGAAAAGAGCTGCAATATCTAAAGCAGTTAAAAACGAAAACAAATTTCAATCACAGGTTAACGAAGCATTCGAAGGACTAAGTAATGTAGTTACGGCAAAGAAAATCGTTGTTGAAGAAAAGTATGTTGTTGTTGATCCTAGAGGTAACGCTAGACCTGTTGGTTCTAAAATGCAAGGTTCTCAATATAGTAAGAAGATGGGCGGCCCTAAAAAAGGATATCATATCGTATTGGCAAAAAACGCTTTAAAAGCTAGAAGAGCTATTGAAAAAAATCGTGGTAATTCTACAGATTCTAATATCCAAGATCTAATGTTTGATCTTATGTATGAAGGCACAATAGCAGAAGGCTTTGCAACTTGGAAGATGTCATTTGCAGATATGGACTTATCAGGCGTTAAATTAAGAAAATCAAAAACATATACTGTTAAAGCAAGATCAACAGTTGAAGCTATAAAGAAAGCGTCTAAAATGGCTGGTTTATCTGGCAATGATTGGATGGCAACACAAACACATAAACTAGAAAAAGTAGGGTAGATATATGAAATCAGAAATAAAATTACGAAAGTTAATTAGAGAAGAAATAATCAAGTCTCTAATAACAGAAAAGTTTGAATCTAAAGCATTGACTGCATTGTTCCAAGTTATGGATAGTACTGACAAAAGGTTCTTTGGTTCGACTGCAAAGACTAGAGGATTCGCTTGGTCAGATGTACAAGATAAAAATGTAAGTTCGAAAGCTAACCCTTCCAATGATCATATGAATATCTTTATATTGAACGACAAAAAAGTAAACCCATTCCAAAGAGATTCAGAATACGGACAGCTTAATAAAGGTATTATAGGAATTACTATAGGTAAAAAATCTATGTACTGGCCAAAGCAAAGATATTCACACAAACCTGATATGATAGGTAACCAACAGAAATCAGTTGACAATTACAAAAGATATTCTGAAGTAGCTGACAGAGTATTATCAATTGCTTTATCAGATATACCTTCATCAAAAGAATTACAAGCTGCTAGAGCAGACGCTCAAAAAGGTGCTACGGCACTTATGCAAGCTAGAGACGTTGCTAACAAAAACCACGCGAGATACAAAAAAGCTTTAACTATGAAAGTTGCAGCAACAGGTGCAGAAGGCATGGAAAAACTTATGGCTCAAGCTGCTAAGGTAGTACAGCAAGTAATAGATAAAAATACTCAGATGCTTAAAAAAGGTAAATACCAAACATCATGGGATACATATAAAACTGTAACTGATAGATATGCTAGAATGGTTGATTCTTACGTAAGATACAAACAGGAAGCTGCAGCAGAAGAAAAAGAACAAGCAGCTATTAAAGCTAAAGCTATAGATAAAGATAGAGATCTTGATAGCTGGAGACGTGATTATGTTGCAAACTACATGAAAGAAATCAAAGATTATTATCAAGATATGTTACAAAAAGCTAAGATAGTTAATCAAGGCGAGTACGTAGATATCGTAAAGAAATAAAAAAACATTACTTTATTAAAAAGACCGCCATATATTTTTATATGTCGGTTTTTTTAGTTATATTAGATACTAATAAAGGTTTAACTAAAAACAAAAAATTTATGGCTTATAACAGAAATCAAAAGCACAAATCGAATAGCAACAGCTATCAAAACAAAGATGGTAAGAAAAGACCATTTAGAAAGAAACTCGGCAGATATGAGTTTTATGTAGAAGGCTGCCCAAATGCAGTTAGAGTTCCAGATGCAAGTCCGGGAACATTAGAGCGAGCACTGAAATATATGAAGCGTCAAATGAAAGATGCAAATATAATGGAAGAGTTTAGATCTAGAAAAGAATTTATCAAGCCAGCTCAGGTTAGAAGAGTACAGAAGAAAGAAGCAATACGAAAGCTTTCATGGGAAACTAAAAAGCAAAAGGAAGCTATGAAGAATCATATGTGGACTTGTATTGTAGACGGCAAGGCTCAATAGTAATTATAAGGGACTGAGAATAGGTAGCTTAAACTTATGTGGTAGCTTAATGTCCCTTATAATACTGGCCCGGTCGTCTAATGGCTAGGACGCCAGGTTTTCATCCTGGTAATCGGAGTTCGATTCTCCGTCGGGCTACAAAAAAATCAAAATTTTCATGTTTTTCGGCTTTTGCATATATACTTATATAATACAAAAGCATGCGCAAATGTCACCTTCTCTATAAGGTACAGCATGGAAAGATAAACAATCTATTAAGGTTCACAATAACCTTATTTCCAAACAAAAATTTAGGAGAATAATAATGTCAAAAGACTTATTAAAAGAAGCTATTGCTGACGCAAAGGCAGTTCGTTCAACTGCAATCGCAAACGCAAAACTAGCTTTAGAAGAAGCATTTACTCCAAAACTTCAATCAATGTTATCACAGAAAATCGCTGAAGAAATGGACGATGAAATGTCAGAAGAAGAAGAATTAGAAACTACTGACACTACAATCGAAGATGACGAAGCGGCAATCGCTGATGACTCTACAGAAGTAGCTTCTGCGGATGAAGAAACAGAAGAAACAGGTGATGATGCACCAGCTGAAGAATCATACGAAGAAGGTGAAGAAGTAGAAGAAACTATGTACGAAGCAGAAGATGATGCAGAATTAGAAGAAATCATTAAAGAATTGGAAGGCGAAGACGAAATGGAAGAAACAGAGGAAGAAGAACCTGTTACTGAAACTGAAGACGAAAAGCTTGACGAAACTGATGAGGACGAAGAAACTGTAACTGAAACTGAAGAAGACAAGGTTGAAGAAGACGAGGAATTGGACTTGGATGAAATAATTAAATCTTTACAAGAAGAAGACGAAGAAGAAGTCACTGAAGGTGAAGATGAGGAAGAAGTTAAAGAAAACGACGAAGAACTTGAAGAAGCTTACAAAGTTATAAAATACTTAAAAAGCAAAATCAATGAAGTTAACTTGTTGAACTCTAAACTACTTTTCTCAAATAAATTATTCCGTTCTAACAATTTGAACGAATCGCAAAAGATGAAAGTAATCGAAACTTTCGATAGAGCAAATTCAGTAAGAGAGGTTAAATTAGTATATTCTACTTTAGCAGAATCTTTAACTGCATACACGCCTAAGAAAAAAGTAAATGAAAACTTTGCATCTAGAGCACAAGGTTCTACAAAACCATCAAAGAATGTTATTGTAGAATCGAACACTTTTGCAGGTAGAATGCAAAGGTTAGCAGGATTAAAATAATTTTATATTAGAAAAACGGAGACTTAAAAAATGTCACAAATTAACGATTTATTACAAGATTCTCAAGCCAAATTTAAGGCTCAGAGAAACGAAACAAAAGGTCTTGTAACTAAGTGGGAAAAAACTGGTCTACTTGAAGGAATCAATGCAGAATATGATAAGCATAACACTGCAATTCTTTTAGAAAACCAAGCAAAACAACTTATCTCGGAGTCAAACAATACTACAACTGGTACTGGCAAAGAAGATTGGAACGGTGTTGCACTTCCATTAGTTAGAAGAATCTTTGGCGAATTATCTGCAAAGGAATTTGTCTCAGTACAACCTATGAACTTACCATCTGGTTTAGTTTTTTGGTTAGACTTTAAATACGGCGGTCACACTGGTGGTACACTAGGTAAAGGACGTCACGTAGAACAAGATAGCTTATTCGGAAATACAGCAAACAAAGGTAAAGCAAATTTATCTGATGGTTTGTATTCTGATGGTGCTTCAACAGGTTCAGGAACAGGCGCTGGTTCTGGCTATTCATTAGCTAAGAAAGTAGTGAATGTTGTAGATGCTGATTTATCAACAGGGGTATTAAACCTTGTAGGTATGACAGCTACTGACCCAGCTGATGTAGACTATGATTTACACGGTGCTTTTTACATTGAATCAGGTTCACATGTAATGACTGCATCTGCTTATGATGGTGCATCTTCAGTAACTTTCAATTTTATCACAGGATCTCAAGTTGCATCTTGTCCAGGTACTGGTGGAACTTTACACTTCTACAAGAACACATCAACTGCAAACTTAAGAGGTGATTTCGAAGACAGAGATATTGCTGAATTAGGTAACAGTGGAAACACTGGAACAGATTTAGAAATTCCTGAATTAGAAGTTAACTTAACTAATGAGGCTTTAGTTGCTAAGACTAGAAAACTTAAAGTTAAATGGTCACCAGAATTTGCTCAAGATTTGAATGCATATCATTCAATTGACGCAGAAGCTGAACTAACTTCTATGTTATCTGAATACATCACTATGGAAATCGATTTAGAAATCCTAAGTATGTTATCAGCTGCAGCTCGTGCTGGTGGATTCACAACTGATTTCGCAGCAGTAGCTCCACAAGCTGGTGAAACTTTCGGCGATGCATTCGCTCAATTAGGTATTAAAATGAATGCTGTATCTAATGCAATTCACCAATCAACAATGAGAGGTGGTGCAAACTTCGCTGTATGTTCCCCACAGATCGCAACTTATCTAGAGTCAATCGCTGGATATACTGCAAACACTGATGGAACTGCTTCAAGCTTTGCAATGGGTGTATCTGCAATCGGTTCAATGTCGAACAGATTTACGATTTACAAAAATCCATATTGGACAGGTAAAGAAATTTTAATGGGCTTCAGAGGAAACCAATTCCTTGAAACTGGTGCAGTATTTGCTCCATATATCCCATTAATCATGACTCCACTTGTTTATGATCCAACTAACTTTACGCCAAGAAAAGGTGTGATGACAAGATATGCGAAGAAAGTTGTAAGAAACGACTTCTACGGATTGATTGGTGTTACAGATGCTAACTGGTCTAATTTAGGTGGTTTACCTTCATAATAGGTAAATAACTTATTAGTTGTTAATTAAAGGCCCTACTTCGGTAGGGCTTTTTTTTGTTTACTGCATATTTATACTAAAGAAATACGGAGTAATGTTATGGCACGACAAAATATAGAAAAGAAACCACCAAAAGGTAATGTTAAATTCTCAATAACGTTGTCAGTAGAGCAGAAAGCAGCAAAGCAAGCTATGTTGCATCACCCTTATAATTTTATTGTAGGCAAAGCAGGAAGCGGTAAGACGCTATTGGCTTGTCAGGTAGCACTTGATATGTTTTTTAAGAGAATGATAAATAAAATAATTATCACACGACCAACTGTTTCTACAGAAGATAATGGATTTTTACCAGGATCTGAAAAAGAAAAGATGGAGCCTTGGTTGGTACCTATAAGAAGCAATATGAGAAAAGTTTACAATAAACCTATGATACTCGAAAAGATGGAAGAGACAGAGACAATAGAGCTAGTATCACTAGCACACTTTAGAGGTAGAACATTTGAAAACTCAGTTGTTATTATAGATGAATTCCAAAACTTAACACGATCGCAATTAAGAATGGCACTAGGCAGATTAGGCAAAGGATCTACAATGATATTCTGTGGTGATAATCAACAGATAGATTTAAAAGATAAAAACTATTCAGCAATAGTAGATATATCTAAATTAGCAAGTTCTGAATATGTATATAAGAGAATACTATTAGACAATCATAGACATCCAGCAATCGACGATGTATTTGAAATGTTAATGGGAATGTAGTTAAAGATCTGCTTACTTGATATTTATATAAAAGCATAATAGGGAATAAATAATGGCAAACATAACAATATATGATGGAACGGCAAACCAAGCGAATGTATCTGGAAGTACTCCATTTGGATTGTATGATACAGAAGTCCTTTACGTAACAGCATCAGCAAATACTGCAGATTGGTGCGCTAGAAGATTAGGATATCCTATTACAGATATAGAATTACAAGACATACAGTTGTTTGCGTGCTTCGAAGAAGCAGTGACAGAGTATGGCGCACAAGTAAATAGATTTAATATAAGAGAAAATCTGTTAAGTGCAAAAGGTAATTCAACAGCCTCGAACTTTACGCATCAATCAATAACTCCAAATCTAGGTAGACTTATTGCTTTATCTAAGCAGTATGGTTCTGAGGTAGGTAGTGGAGGTTTAGTTGACTGGAAAACAGGACATATAACAACAACGCAAATCCCTGGAAGTCCAACACTTTATAATCAAGAATACGATTTAACATCTGTTTTAACTGGTTCTGACGGAGCTAATGTGACAGCAGATTTAGAAGTTAAAAGAGTTTTCCACCAAAAAACACCAGCACAGGCTAGACACTATGATCCACAATTTGGTTCTCAACTAGCGTTAAACTCATTTGGTTGGGGAGGTACAATGGCAGGTATTAGTTATTTAGCAATGCCTTTGTATGATGACCTATTAAAAATACAGCAAGTAGAATTTGATGACACTATAAGAAAATCTATGTATTCATTCGAATTGATAAACAACAAATTGAGAATACACCCAGAACCACAATCTGAATTTAAGTTTTATATACAATATATAGAAACTGATTCACGAGATACACTAATAACAGAATCAGCTGTTTCTGATTTTTCAAACATGGGCTATGATAATATGGTGTATGCAAATATAAACGACCCAGGTAAGCAGTGGATACGAAAATATACTCTTTCATTAGTAAAACAAGTGTTAGGTTCAGTTAGAAGTAAGTATTCATCGATTCCAATTCCAGGAGCAGAAACAACATTAGATGGCGACACGTTAAGAAGTGAAGGAACTGCAGAAGCAGAGTTGTTAATTGCTCAATTAAGAGAAGATTTAGAAAATGCATCTCGTAGAAACCTAATGGAAAAAGAACAAGAAATAACAGAATTTCAACAAGGTATGCTTAACAAGGCACCACTAAACATATACATAGGATAACAATGGCATTATTTGGATCAGCAAGAGACATATCGTTTTTTAGAAAAGTAAACAGAGAATTGCTCAATGAGATAATTGACACTCGCTGTGATATATTCAAGCATTCAATCTTTGATTCAAAAGAAAATCTTTACGGAGAAGCGCTTAACAAAGTATACAAGCCAGGAGTTAGAGTCGCAGGACTTATAGAGAAAGAAGGAAAAGAGTATACTTCAGAAGAGATAGGCACTGATTATAATAGGCAGACAAAATTCTCATTCCTTAGAGATGATCTTGCATCGCTAGAATTAGGTACTTTAAACAACACAACATCTCCTAATGAAAATGCTCAAGATGCAGATGTATACTTAGAAATTGGAGATATTATATTCTGGGACAATGCTTACTTTGAAATAGATACTATATCTTCTGGCCAATATCTATTTGGTAAAAACCCAGCAACAGATCATAATGCTGGAACTCATGGAGCTAGCTGGTCAGTTATAGTAGATACACATGAGATGAGAAGAAGTAAAATAAATACACTTGAAAACGTAAGAGCTGGATACGACGAATATACAAGTGGAGTTAACCAAGACTCACAAAGAGGCGGACTATATGGCTAATATAAACAACATAAAAAATACAGATCGAGCTAGTGAGATACGTAGAAATGATAACATAAAAGATTTGCACGTAAATCTATATGACGTTGACACGATTATAAAATACTATTTCGACAATGTAATTCAGCCTAAGGTTATGGATGGCAACGAGCAGATAAATGTACCTGTAGTATATGGATCACCTGAAAGATGGAAGTCAATACAGAAATCAGGAGTTTATAGAGATAAAAAAGGAAAAGTTCAATATCCTGCTATAGTATATAAGCGAACAAATGTAGAAAAAGTAAATACTCTAGGAACTAAAGTTGATGTCAATAATCCTCTATTCACTTCTTTTCAAAAACGCCACACAAAATCTAATAGATACGATAACTTTGCAATACTAACAAATAGACAGCCTACAAAGCAATTTCACAATGTAGTAATACCTGACTATGTAAAACTATCTTATTCATGTATTATATACACAGAGTATCTAGAACAGCTAAACAAGATAGTGGAAGATATAAATTATGCTGGAGGTCAATACTGGGGTAAGGAGGAATCATTTAAATTTCTTTCAAAAATCGACAGTTTTGACATCGAGTCAGTAGCAGAGCAAGGACAAGATAGAGTATCAAAATCAACATTTACTCTATCAATAAATGGATTCGTAATACCTGATAGCATTCAAAAAGCAATGAGTAATTATAGTCCTAAAACATTTAGTCAAGTTAAAATAAATGTAGAATCAGAAACAGTAAGAACAATGAGTGAAGTGGAAACTCTAATTTCACAGAATAGTATTATCAAACCAAAATAGTTATAAGGAGAAAAAGTTATGGCAACAGCAACAACAAAAGAAGGTACAAAATTTTCAAAAGAAGAAATGGAAACGGTAGCAAAAGTAAAAGAACGCTACAACGAAATTACAGTTAGATTAGGTCAATTACAGATAGAACAAAACGTACTTGATGAGCAAAAAGAAACAGTTCAAGATATGTATAAAGAAATAAGAAAATCAGAAATTGATTTTGTTCAAGAGCTTTCTAAGAAATATGGACAAGGCCAATTGGATTTAGATACAGGTGTATTTATACCTGCATAATAAATTTTTTGACTTGGGTTCTTTATATTTATATATTGAAATAACGTGAATAGATTGTCACAATTTATATTATTTAAGGAGAAATAAAAATGGCTGAAAAAATAGTTAGTCCTGGTGTATTTACAAGAGAAAATGACCTATCTTTTGTACAACAAGGTGTCGGGCAAATCGGAGCAGCAATAGTTGGTCCAACAGTAAAAGGTCCGGCGTTGATACCTACAAAGGTATTTACGTATTCAGAATACCAAGCAAAGTTTGGAGATTCGTTTAAATCAGGAAGTGATTATTATCAATACTTTACTTCCATAACAGCAAAAGAATACTTAAAGCATGGTGGACCGCTAACAGTAACAAGGATCTTACCTGGTAATTATAACAATGCAGAAAGTAAAGCTCACTTCAATGCAGTAACTAATGCAGGTATAGCACCTTCAGGTAGTGAAGTATTTGATGCAGCTGCTTTTGGAGATGGTGGCTTTGTACAGTATACTCAATCAAATGGTACAGCATACTTATTTAGAGGTATGGATGCACCAATTCCAACTGATGATACAGGCGTTATCTATTACTTTGAAGTAGATACTACAGCTTACCAAACAACATTCCAAAATCTTGTTGCTAAGTTAAATGCTATAACACCAGATACTTTTGTATCTCAATCAACTCCAGCAGCTAATCCAACACTAGAATTTACATCTTCTGTTATTTCAGGAGATACTACATTAACTAACGGTCCTGTTGCAACATTTGTATCAGGCGCTGCAGTTACAGCAACAACAAACGGAATATCTTCAACAGGATCTTTCGGAATTGCTGCTGGTGTACCAAACTCTATGTCTTCTAACTTAGTAAACTATACTTCTTCATTTAATTTGAAAACAATTGGTGATGGTTTAATTATGAACAGTACTCCACCAGCTGGAACTATTGGAACTAACGACTTACTAACTGTTAATGATGTACAGTATGGAACTAAAGATAATTTAAGATGGGAAGTAAACACAATCAACGAAAAGAAAGGTACATTTACAGTTCTTATTAGAAGAGGTGATGATACTAAAAAACGTAAAGTTATTTTAGAAACGTTCAATGCTTGTTCATTAGATCCACAAACAAATAACTACATAGGAAACATTATAGGTACATCATATTATATAGTAAAGGATGCTGCAACTTCATCTCCTTTTCTACAGCCTTATGGTTCATGGCCAAACAGAAGTAAATACGTTTACCTTGACGAACCTTCAGTTCTTCAAACAGTAGATTATTTAGATGATAACGGATCATTAACTATATCAACAGCAACAGGTTCATTACCTCAATTATCTTCAGGTTCATTTAATGGAGGAACTGATGGAGATATGCTACTTACTGCTAACACATTCTATGAAAACGCTGGTAAATTAGATGCTAAACAACAAGGTATTGACTGTACTTTAGGTTCAACTGGAACTGATGCTTACAACACTGCATTAAACTTATTATCAAATGCTGATGAATATGACGTTAACCTTTTAATGGCACCTGGAATCAACGACTTCTTTATGAATCATATTGTAGAGAAAATGCTTACTGTATGTGAAGAAAGAGGTGATGTGATGACAATTGTAGATCCTGTACCATACGGACAATCATTGGCTCAAGCAACAGTAGAAGCTGGTGACAAAGATTCTTCATACGGCGCAATGTATTGGCCATGGGTTCAAATAGCAGACCCTGCAACAGGAAGATATGTTTGGGTACCGCAATCGGCTATCATGCCAGGTATCTATGCATTCAACGACAAGGTATCTGCAGAATGGTTTGCTCCTGCTGGTTTAAACAGAGGTGGACAAGAAATAGTAGTTCAAGCAGAAAGAAAATTAACACATGCTAACAGAGATGAATTATATGAAGCTAATGTAAATCCAATTGCAACATTCCCTGGTGAAGGTGTAGTTGTTTGGGGACAGAAAACTCTTCAAAAGAAAGCATCAGCATTAGATAGAGTTAACGTTAGAAGATTGTTAATCAACCTTAAGAAATTCATTGCTTCAGTATCTAAATACTTAATCTTTGAAAATAACACAGCAGCAACTAGAAACAGATTTTTATCACAAGTTAATCCTTATATGGAATCCGTACAACAAAGACAAGGTTTATATGCCTTCAAAGTTATTATGGATGAATCGAATAATACTCCTGATGTAATTGATAGAAATATCATGAAAGGTGATATATTCATTCAACCTGCTAAGGCAGCAGAGTTTATTGTTATTGACTTTAACATTATGCCAACTGGTGCAACATTTAACGACTAGGTGATATTTATATTAAATAACTAAGGAGAAAAAGAAATGGCAAATTTAATCGACCCAACGGAAATGATGTTCACAGCATTTGAACCAAAGGTGAAAAACAGATTCGTATTTTATGTGGACGGCTTACCATCATACTTATGTAGAAAAGTAACACGACCAAAAATAGAAAACGGTGAACTAGTAATAAAGCACATCAACAACCAGAGAAGACTTAAAGGAAGAAGTCAGTGGACAGACGTTACATTAGAAATGTATGATCCAGTTGTACCTTCAGGAGCTCAGGCTGTTATGGAATGGGTTAGGCTTCATCACGAATCAGTAACAGGTAGAAATGGTTACGCAGACTTTTACAAAAAAGACTGTACAATCAATGTATTAGGACCTGTTGGTGATAAGGTAGAAGAATGGTCTTTGAAAGGCGCATACATTAAGGATGCAGATTTTGGAGAGATGAGTTGGGAAGAAGACGGAACAGCTGTAACCATTGCAATGACTTTAGGAATAGATTACGCAGTATTACAATACTAATAGTATTATAAACACAATGATTAAGAAAAGCCTCATTAAGTTGGGGCTTTTTTTTGTTTGTATATATTTATATATACTAGTTACGATAAAACAAAGAATTATAGGAGTTATATTATGTCAAAAATTACAGACAATTATCCAGGAAAAGAACTATCAACTGACGAACTTAAGCAGCAGTTAGTCCAGGATTCAGAAATAAAAAACGCAAAAGAATTAAAGTTCCCTACAGAAATCATAGATTTACCGAGTAAAGGATTGTTATATCCTAAAGGCCATCCTTTGGCTGCAGGTAAAGTAGAGATGAAATACATGACTGCAAAGGAAGAAGATATTCTTACTTCACAGAATCTTATTCAGAAAGGTGTAGTTATAGATATGCTTTTAAGATCTTTAATTGTAGGAAATGGAGAAGGTGAAAGAATCGATTACGATGATTTAGTACTAGGTGATAAAAATGCTATTATGGTAGCAGCAAGAGTATTAGGTTACGGAGCTGACTATAAAATTGACATAACGTGTCCTGCATGTGGAGTCAAATCTAGTGAAGTAGTTAACCTTGCAGATTTAGAAAATAAAATCATTGATGGTTATCCTGAAAATGAAAATAAATTTGAATATAAGCTACCTTTAAGCAAGAGAGTATTGACATTCAAAGTACTTTCACATAGAGATGAAGCTGTTATAACAGAAGCAGTTAAGAGAAAGAAAAAGCAAACACGTTCTTCTCAAGTATCTTATGAATTGACAAGCAGATTAAAGCAAATGATCATTGCAGTTGATGGTGAAGAAGATAGAAACGAAATAAATAGCTTTGTTGAAAACGAATTCATATCTAGAGATTCATTATCATTTAGGAAGCACTTAGACTCAGTAACACCTGATGTTGATATGACTTACTTCTTTGAATGCAAAGAATGCGGACACGAGGAGCAGCTATCAATTCCTTTAACGGTTGAGTTTTTTTGGCCTAGGGTCTAACTATAGGCCCATTCTACACGAACAGATATTTCAAATTTGTTATAATTCCCAGGGTGGGTTTACCCATACTGATGTTTATACAATGCCTTCTTATTTAAGATTGTTTTATTATAAGAAGCTAGTAGAAGTTAAGAAAGCGGAAAACGACGCACATAACAAAGCATCAAAAGGTAAATCAAGCTCTACAGGTATTAAGCGACCTTCATTCAACAAACCATCAGGAAAATCCCCGTAAACTTGATATTTATATTAAACTAATATAGAATATATAAGGGAGAAGTTTTTATGGGAAATTCAGTTTTGAGAAAAGCAATAAGAGAAATCATTGCAAAGACCGTCTCAGAAAACAAAGATCTTACAAAAGAAGGTGTTATGGATAGTGTACTTAAACATATATCTAGTGTACTTTCACAATCACGAGACAAAAGACTTACTGCAAAGCTAGATAATATAGCTAAATCAAGTCCTGCAGGGAAGAAAGCAGTTGCAGATTTTGCTAAACGAGTTAAGGCTATGGAAGATGGATGGGAAGAAGTGCAGGCTATGGCAGATGACGAAAGATCTAATTGGTAGAATAGAAAATGGCTGACAAGAAAAATCAAGCATATTATGACGCAATAAAAGCTCAGGAAGATTTAAACGTCTTGCAGAGTAAAAACCAGTCTATGCTAGACGCTATGCAGTCGACAAGAGAAACTATACTAGAACTCACAAATAAGAATACTTCATCAATAGCTAAAGAAGCTACATCACTTACTAAATCTGCATCACTTTATCAAGGAATTCAAGATAGGCTTGAAAGAATATCCATGCTAAACGATAAAGATCTGCAAAACAGAATACAGGCAGGTTCAATAAACGAACGGATTGTTTCAGCTAAAGAAAGCCAACTGGCAATAGTCCAGAAAATGAAGGCAGACACTGACGTACAGGTACAGGCAGAAGAATCTATCGTTAAAGCAATGCAGAAGCGAGCTGATCAGCAAAAGAAGAATGAAGAATTCTTTGGTGCGTTTAAAGATAAATGGGACGATTTTACTGCTATAGCTCAAGATCCTAAGATAGCTACTGGTGCGTTTATGGTTGCTGCAGCTAGCGCTGGTAAAGAATTTGCAAGCACAATGAAGGATGCAGGTGCTGAACTAGGGATGTCACGTGATCAATCAATGCAGATGGGTGGAGAACTCATAGGTATGTCTTTGACAATGGGAGTATTCGGAATAGGTGCTAAGAAATTAGCAGCATCTTATTCTGGTCTTGCAAAAGAGATGGGAGGTACTGCAGGCATAACAAAAGATATGATTAAAGATACTGCCAAAATGGCTAAGTCATATAATCTATCAGGTGCTGAAGCAGCCAAGTTATTTAGAGTAACTTCACAGATGTCTGACGAATCAGCAGCAACAGCAAAATCATCCTTAGAAACAGTAAGCAATTTAGCAAGAGGAGCAGGAGTACCAATAGGTGCGGTAATGCAAGATGTAGCAAACAGTGCTGATCTTATTGCAGAGTTTGGATATGACAATGTAGAAGCTTTAGGTAAAGCAGCAGTAGAAGCAGCTAAAATGGGGACATCATTAAATCAGATGGCTCAGACTGCAGATAAGCTAATGGATATAGACAATGCTAGAAATAACGCAATGCAATTATCTGTAATGCTAGGTAGAAATATAAACATAGATAGAGCTCAGCAGTTAATATACGCTGGTGATCTACAAGGTGGTTATAAGGAAATGCTAAATCAGCTAGGTGGTATTCAAGGATTCAATAACATGGACTACTACCAGAAGAAAGCAGCGGCAGATATGCTAGGTGTTTCTACAGGAGAACTTCAAAAACAATTAAACTTGCAAGCAGGTCTAACAGAGACAGGTGAAAAACAACCTGAAGGTTGGGCAGCTGCAGCTGCTAAGGCACAAGACCTAGGAGCATTTGCAAAAGAAAATATGACAACAATAGCAGCAACACTTAATGTGCTTGGCTCTATGAAAAATATGAAAATGATAATGTGGGCAAAAGAAAAGGCTCACGCGTTACTAATGAAAGTATTAGGTAAAGGTTCCAAAGTAGCAGAAGTTGCAGCTGGACCTCTCAAAGCAGACGGATCTCCAGATATGAGATTTAAAGCAAACAAAGCTCCAGCCATGCCTGAAACACCTGATACTGGCAAACTATCTGGTAAAGGAAATAAGAGTGTTGGCTCAAGCTTAAGTGATCTTGCAAAAGGTTTAAGAGACATGGGACAAAATACATTTAGAGGAATAGCTGCATTAGCTATGACAGGCCCTGCAATGGTGTTAGCATTACCTGCAATACCTTTTCTTTTGTTTATGGGCAAGGTAGGGTTGGATTCTATAGCTGATAACTTTTCAGGTTTAAGTGAAGGTCTTGTAGCACTAGGCGAAGGTACATTTACAGGTATAGCAGCAATGACACTTATGGGCCCTGCAATGTTAATGTCAGTTCCTGCAATACCATTTTTACTTTTCTTTGGTTTAACTCCTCTAGGTACATTGGCAATCAACTTCAAAGCACTTGCAAAAGGACTTGCTTCAATGAGTAAGAAAGCAATGTTTGGTACAACAGTACTAGCAGCATTAGGTTTAGCAGGAGCCGCTATGTTATTAGCAATTCCAGGACTTACATTTATTTCTATAATGGGTATACCAGTACAGGTTGGACTAGGAGCATTAGGAAAAGGTTTAGGTGCTTTAGGAAAGGCAGCCGCTGATCCGTTTTTATGGCTAGGTATTGCAGCAATAGGTTCTTTAGGAATACAGATGATACCATTTGGAATAGCTTTAGCATTTGCTGGAGCTGCAATGTGGATGTTTGGATTGGGAGTTAAGTTAGCACTAGAACCGATGCCTCCAATTATAGAAGCTGTAGCTGCAGCAGTTATAGGAATAATAGGAGCATTCACAAGTTTTGTAATGACAGTCTCTGAACTACCCCTTCAGAAATTATTTGCAATGGGGCCAGCAATGGCATTGATGGGACTAGGATTTGCAGCGCTAGGAATAGGACTACTTATTGCAATGCCAGGATTGGCACTGCTAAGTCTATTTGGCCCTACAGTATTTGGATTATTAGGAACTTTATTCGAGCAGTTAGCTCCAGCAATCGAAGCAGTAGGAAATGCTTTTGCAAAGATATTCGAATCAGCAGGAGGATTTTTTAGCATACTAATGGAAACAAATCCTCTTCATATAATGGGAGTAGCAGCAGGTTTGTTTGCTCTAGGTCTTTCAGGAGGCTCACTATTATTTGGATCTTTTGGTTTAGCCGCTGCAGGTTTGGCAATGAATGTGCTAGCACCAGCACTTGCATTGATACCTAAAGATCTTGATTTAATCAACCTTGCAAAAGGCTTAGGTATTATGGGAATTGTAGGGATGGCATTGCCATTTGCTTCAATAGGAATAGGACTATTCTCGCTATCACTTATAACATTAGCAGGAGCGTTGTTATTGCTAACTCCTGTAATAGGAACATTAGAAAGACTAGCAGCGATAGGAGCTAGCTTAGGAATAGGTGCTGCACTAGGAGGCGAAGCAGAAGAAGATGACGCTACAATAAAAGCAAATAATATAATGCTTAATGGAACACCTATCGATGGAGCAGCAGCAGTATTTGGTGCAGTAGCAAATAGAGTACCTGGTGGAGGAGATCAACAGCCAGCAGCAACAGCTGCAGCACCACAAAATAACCAAGAGTTAGCAAACATGATAGTAGCTGCAATTGGTAGAGCAAACTTTGAAATTATGTTGGATGGTAAAAAGGTAAGTAAACAATTAGGTAATAAAAGCGGTGAGACAGGGGTTTAGAAATGGCCAGTAACGACAAGAAAATACCAAAGCTTCAAAAGAAAATGAATAAAACACTTTCTGAATTCTTCGAATCAAAGAAGGGTGGAAAGCAGCCTGTAGGTACAAGCGTAAATCCTCTTGGTGCGTTTCAAATAAAACCTATGGCAAACGAGTTTGGTCGACCTGTTAATTTCCCTACTCCACTACCTCAAAAACCATTTAATTTTGCACCTATATTCGGAACAGATAAGCTTACAGACAAGCAGATAGGAGAAGCTCATCCAGGAAGAGATAAGAAATCAAAGCTATCAGGTCAAGCTCATGAAGGGAAGACTAAATCAGAAGGTTTAGTTGGAGGTGACCACTTAGGTAAGATACCAACTCCTAAAATTATAGGTGAAATACCAGAAGGTAGAGATAAATCAATAGGATTGCCAACACCAGAAAAGCCAGCTAAAACAAAAGCATTTTCAATACCAGGTGGAGATCATCAGGGTAGAGATAAAGCATTTAGTCTAGAAGGCCAGGCTCATACACCTAAGGACAAAGCGTTTGGATTAAAAGGTCCTGATTATACAACTCAAGATCCTACACAGCCTATGGGAACAACACCAGAAAAATCAACAGGTGTGCCAGTAAATCCTATGGGACAGACTCCTGAAAAATCAACACAAGATCCTTCATCAATGCAAGCAACGCCAGAAAAATCAACAGCTGATATACCTATGATGTCAGATCCAGCAGCGAAGGAAGGCTATGCTCCATCAGCGTTTGGTGCACCAATAGATTTTTCAACAGCAGAGTTAAAGATACATCAACAGCAAGCACCAAAAGACAAAAAACCTTGGCAAGGAACAGCAGGTGATGGAACGAACTGGCAACATTTAAATAATCTTGAAACAACGTTTTTAAAGGTTACTGAACCTGCATTTACATTTGATGATAAGACACCGTCAGGAGGTAATTCATATCACAACTTTACAAGAGGTCAATACAATACAAAATTTAAGATGGTATCACCTGATCAATCTAATTTTTCAACTAATTTAAGAGGAGGGGAAATGGTACCTGAATCTGCTTTAGCACTTAAAAAAGGAAATTTATTAGAAAATGCAGATGAGTATTACAAGAAGATAGGTAATAACAAGCAGAACGATTTCGTAAGCTTGAGAGAAGAAGCTCAGAGAAATAATCCTAGAGCTCCAATGTGGATGAAAGCTCCATTAGTGCAAAGAGGTATACAGAAAGGACCAGGCAATGACAATCCAAAAGGAATTTTGGAAATGATAAACGTGTTAACAGCTCCTGTTATAGATCTAGTAAGAATTTCTAAATATCTTGTTAGCCCTGATGGACTCTTATTTATGTTAAAGCAGCAAGGTCTTCAGATGACAAATCCTAAGTCTCAGTTCAAGCGAGCATTACACGCGAACAGG
>Ga0209337_1000697_pt1 | contig 27127 bp, 23 predicted proteins | sample LinPmetageLP53_FD_184044 | JGI IMG/M metagenome (GOLD analysis project Ga0209337, IMG submission 184044) | Marine viral communities from the Pacific Ocean - LP-53 (SPAdes) (version 2) | ecosystem: Environmental > Aquatic > Marine > Oceanic | place: Pacific Ocean | collected 2010-02-08 | reverse complement strand
ATTGAATTTTCATTGCTTCTTTTTCCTCCTCTAAGGAATTAAAAGCATCAAATTTAGTTACTCTTTTAGGAGTACGATTTGCCTTATAATCAGGTTTAATTTTTCTTCTTCTTTTACTACCCCCTGCACCATCATAAACTACAATAACTCTAGTAGGTTCCATTTCTCTAATAGCAAACGCTAAAGATTTCATAAAACCAGTAATACCTCCTACAGGTACACCTTTTTCATTTAAGGAACCATTTACAGCAAATGCCCTTAAAAATATATTTAACCCATCAATAAGAAGCACCCTGTCATTAGGGTGCTTCTCTTCTGGGGTTATATTGTTTAATATATCTTCAAATTTATTCATTCTCAACTATGGTTTCGTCAGGATCACGATCTAGATTGTCTTCTTTTTCATGACGATATTTCATAATGTATTTATCACAAAGAGCTTCATATAATTCTTCCTTAGCTGTTGGGTGGCTTTCTAATAAATCTCCAAATTCTTTAGCTAGGAATTGGTGGGTTTCACCATCAGCAGTAGTATATTTATACCATGCTCCTCCTTGTTTTACAACACTATATTCTTTAAGTAATTTTAAAGTACCAAAAACATCATCAATCCCTGAATCATAAAATACACTATAACGTACTTTTCGGTTAGGGGGGCCTAGGCGGTTTTTAACAACTACACATTCTACTTCTTGACCAACTACTGTGTCAACTCCATTAACTTTTTCTTTAATCTTACCTACTCCTTTGAGTCGTAAGCGAACTGAAGCGTGGAATTGTAGGGCTTTTCCTCCTGATGTTGTGTATTGATCACCAAATGGCATAGCATTTAGTTTTTGACGTAACTGATTTGTGAATACACACAGGATTTTTTGTTTCCCTATTAGATTAGTAATCTTACGCATTGATTTAGACATAATAATGGCTTTTGCCGTTGCGTATCCATCTTTATCATAATCAGCAGCAGATTCAATCTTAGTAGTAGCAGCGGCAACACTGTCAACAACAATTGTAACTAATTTATCTTTGTTTTTTTCGCGAATTTTAACAATGATGTCTTCCATAGCTTCAAAAACATCCTCAATAGTATTAAGGGGAATATAAAGCATATTATCAACATCAACTCCTATGGCGGTTAAAAACTGAGCATCAAGTGATGACTCTGTGTCAATATAAATTGCTACACCATCTTGTTTTTGTGTAGAAGCTATAACGTGGGCTGCAAGGAGGGATTTACCACTTTGCTCTAGACCCGTAATCTCAACAATTTTACTAACAGGCAAACCCCCGTTTGGTCTGTTAGAAATCGCTAGATCCAGTGGTGTGCATCCAGTAGATACCCACGACGTAACATCTGTTGGCGATTCTTCTCCCCCATTAAGGAAGTATGCTACCTGATTGTATTCTTTCTTGAATTTTTTATTCAGCGATACCGCTAATTCCTCAGTAAGACTTTCCCCTGTTGGAGCTGGTTTGTTGGATTTTCTAGCCATATTAACTAAATAAGTCGTCTATTTTAGAATCGAGATCAACTTTTCCTTTTTCAGGTTCAGTAGCAGCAACTGTTTCTGTTTCTTCAGATGGTGCTAGGTACTTCTGGAGGGATGCTTTCATTTCATCAAATGAATATTTGTTAAATAATTCTACAGCATTTTTCTGATTTTCGAGGTATCCTTCAGCATCTTCACCATTCTTAGAAATAGGAGATTGAACTGGCTTAACACGAACTGTAGTAGTATCGTACATTTTACCTGTTTCCTTAGCTGGAATTACTTCAACAGTAATATCTCTACCAGCAGCAATATCTGTGATATCACCATAATCTTCATCCATCATAACTCCTAAAAGTTCTTGGTATACCATCTTTCCAAATTCCCAAAAACGAACACCTTTATCTTCCTCACCACGTACTAATACTGGTGCTAAAATACGCATTTTAGGGAATAATTTTTTAGCAAGAGCTACATTATCTGGGTCGTTAGTTTTACGAAGTTGAGAGGCAAACTCTAAAATAGGATCAGACTCATCAAAATTTGATAGAGCTAACATTCTAGCTTTATCAATACCAAAGTAAAAATATAGCTCCGTAAAGGGAACATCTTTATTATACTTGTATGGTACAATACGAACTACAGATTTTTCACCACTTGGTGGTTTCCAAAAATTCTTTTTAAAATCGCTACTGGATTTTCCATTGGACTTATTTTGCAAGCGGTCCATACGCTTTCTAATTTCATCTAGATTCATGACCTTTTAATTTTGACGAAATATACGAACTTAGGTCAGTAAAACCAAATTTTTCCAGGGGGCTTTTTATAAGCAGCTAAAATATCTTTCACCCCTATCACACAGAATTGTTATAGCGGTTTGTTGATTATTATCTCTTAACCATTGAAAAGCAGCCATTACATTTGCTCCCGCTGATATTCCAACAAATAACCCATATTTTAAAGCTAAATGTTTTGCTACTTTTTTTGCACATTCTGTGTGTACAGTCCTAATGCCATTTATTTTATTTAAATCTACTAAGAACTTGCTTCCATCCCCAATACCTTGAATTCCATGTAGGCCTGGCTCTCCCCCTGACATAACTGCACTTTCTTCTGGTTCTACAGCTATTAAATTCATTCCTGGAAATTTTTCTTTAAGGTACTCTCCACAACCCATGATAGTTCCTCCTGTTCCTGTTCCAACAACAAATGCTTGGGGCCATGGTGATTCATGATCGGTAGATGTTAATTTTCTAAATTGTTTATTGATTTCAGGGCCTGTTGTGTTATAATGTGCTAGTATATTTAAGGGATTGTGAAATTGATTACAATTAAACCATCCAAAAGATTCTGCTAAAGTATCTCTAGTCTCTATTGCTCCATCAAAGTCTCCTTCTTCTACTTGAATTAAACCAGCACCATAAAACTTTAACATTTGCTTACGTTCTTTAGACATATTAGAAGGCATTACAATTTTCATTTTATAGCCTCTTTCTGCTGCTAACATAGCAAAAGCAATTCCAGTATTACCTGAAGTTGCTTCTATTAATGTGTCACCTTTTTTTATAAGTTTACGATCTTCGGCGTCATCTAAAATATAAGTTGCCATTCTATCTTTAACGGATCCTCCGGGATTCATAAATTCACATTTACCCCATACTGTGTATCCTCCTAATCTAATAGGAATTAGTGGTGTATTTCCTACATAACTTGATAATCTCATAACCTTTTTAATATATTATATTTCTCTAATGTCTTTTAAGCGTGTTCTTAGTTTTTTAAATCCACCAGGGCGAGTTAATAGTAAGGAATTTCTAAATTTACTCCAATCAACTTGGTAGGAGGTATCTAAGATACCATTATTTAAATATTTTATAACCTCATTTAATGCATTTATAGTATATAAGGTATTTGTTTGTTTTTTTCTGTGGACCAAAATGGTATTAGGTAAATGCAAATTATAATTTCCATAAGGAACATCAATGTTATAAGTTAACATTAATTTATCCTCGTCTATAGAGGACAGAACAAATATTTTATTGAATAAAACTTCGTACTCCCCTACTATCTCATCTATAACTTCATCTACTTCATCTTCTTCAATAAAGGTGCAGTAAAGTTTATTGTTCATTGTGTGAATTGTATTGTTCACACATAAATATCAAAGGGCCTCAAGAGAAGAGTATATATTTCCTTTCTTTAATTTTATAGGAAAGTCAGATGAAATTAAATTTTTTAAAGATTGAAGAGTTTCTTTACCATCCTCTAACGAAAAGTCAAATAGCATGGAGTCATACACATATAACACCATCTTAGTTTTTTTATCCTTTAAAAATTCAAATATTCGCGATAGTAAAGTAATATTATACTCAGTTTCAAATGCTTGTATGTAGTAATTAAACAACTTTTGTGGTGTTATGTTTTTATAATTGCCTTTTAAAAGCCTACGCCTTGAAATTGGAGTTTTAACGAATCCTTTTTCATTAAATTCCCCCCACAAGGCATCGATAAATTTTTGGGTTTTATTAAAGTACTCATGTTTAAGATATTTTTTAGATATACCCCCATACATTTGTTGGAAGGTTAGCTCTTTACTTTTTTTATACATTTCCTTATCTACCTCCTCAGTTTCAAAGTACATTTTTGCTAGTTGAGTATGTACAGATTCTTTATTATCTATGTAGTGTCCTATTAAGTAAGCTATAATTCGTGGGTGGTAGCCCTCATAATCCATTTCAACCAATACATCGTTATTTGCTTCAAAAGCATCTCTTTCTCCACTGTCGTGTTTTAAGGCTGAGAAGTTTATTTTATTGAAGTTATTAGTGGGACGACCGGTTGTTGTGCAAAAATTATACCAACCATATATTTTATCGTCTTTAATACTAAACTTTTCCTTAATGTCGAAGTGTTTTTGAAAGTCACCATTAATTTTAAAGCCCTCACTTACCATTTTAGCTAAAGTTGGTGTAAGTATTTCATTATACCATTTATTTGAAGCTTCACTCTTGTAATTAGTAATATATGGATTTAACGCATTAAATTCCTGGGTTAACGCCTCGTAGTGTTTTGTAATTGGAATTATTTTATTCACGTTGTTTGCGCCAAATTTGCGCTCATAAAACGTGTGGGCTGCTGTTTTTGGTAGCGGATCTAAAGGCTCATTTTTTAGTAAGTAGAATATAGATTGTATATCCGTATAAGAAAGTTGGGGAAGGTGTAGTAAAGCTTTGGTTTTTTCTTTCACAAATATGTTTGTGTAAAATTGCAAATGATTTAGGGGTAAGTCTAATTCAAATGCCTCAGGATGATTTAAATTAATAATAAATCCCTTTTCTTTACTAAATGAGTAAATGTATAAAGCACATAGAGATTGTAATTTGGGGTGTACCTCATCATTATTTGTAATAAATTGAAGGTAACATTCATTGCCTTCATCTTTAAAAAAACGATTTAATTGATCTTTAGTTTCTATGAGGTAGTACATACCTCAAATATACAAAATAATTTATTAATAGCCACTTCCCCCGTCAGAAGAAGATGTATCATCTGACGGGAATCCTGGGACTGAAGAGTATGATAGAGATGCGTGAACTTCAGGGATGTGGATAGCTCCCTCCATTGGTCCTTTAATTGGGTGGATATGGTATAAAGCTCCCTTAGGATATGGGCTTCCATCTAAATAAAATAATTCTCCCTGATTTGCTATTAAACTTTCTAATATTTCAGAGTTTGTAGGGTTATTTCTTCTATATTGGGTGTTATTAGGAAACATATTTGATATTCCATGTAATTTAGATTCATAAATCCTTAAAGAATTTTGATTTTTTACTTCACTATCTTCGCCTAAATACCATTTTAATTGAAAAACTTTATATAATTTTCTATTGTATTTTCTTTTATAAAAGTTTAAAAAAGTATTTTTATCTATTTCTTGATAGCTTTTAGTATTAAGTCTTACTGAGAAAAACCGTATAAAGAAGCCTTTTTTATAATCTACCTCAGTAGGGTAGGGTGTGCTGCCAATAATTGGAATATATTCATCCTGCTCTTTTGTAAGATTTGGTTTTAAAACAGAGTACACTCTATTATTAATTGAGTCAATTTGGACATTTCTTGAGGGAAGGGAGGTAATTGGAATTAATTTTCCTTGTGGTGATGAAATACTATCCCCCGCAAAGATCTCACCATTATATAATTTAAGATAATTTCCTATATAGGGAGTTTGGGAGTTTGGGAATTTATATTCACCCCCATTAGTATAAAGTACTTGGTATTTATTTTTAGGTAAGTATGCCATTAAATAATGTTTGAAGCATATGTTGCTAAGTCTTTGGTAGCTGCTAATGTATCATCTCTCATCCAACAGTCATTAGTAGCTGAGTATTCAGATAATTTAGTAGATGATGAGAAGGAATCATCAGCTCCATAATCTCTAACGTAGCCCCCCTTTATAGACCACTTATTAAGAAATAATTCATCTACAGAAGGGTAAAAATTAATTTTAAACCATATGTCTTTGTCATTTACAGTGTCTGTTACCCTTACTCTTCTTGGTTTTTCCAAAGCATTTCTCAGTTGTTTTGGATTTTTATCTTTATTAATTTCTGCTGAATTAAGAACTGGTTTACCATCAGGAGCCTGGCCTCCTAAAAATTCTCCATTACCTGGTCTAGTGCTTATATCAATATATTTTGATTTTATTATATTTTGGGGTGCTACATATCCTGGCTGGCCCAGAGTGCCTACTGCTGCTCTTTCTTCTACTACATCAATAGTTGGTAATCCACCTTCTATTATATAATATTTTTCTCCATCTTCCTCAGTTACAATATCTGCATAAGAAAAAAGAATTGTTTTGTTGCCTCCCTTCATTTCTGGGTGGTTTAAGTCTTCTTCTTTTATATAAGAAGATAATGCCGATTTATAAATTTTAACTTGATTATTATCAAAAGGTATTCTTTTTACTTCCTCGATCTTACCTAATACCACAGTAGCAGCGCCAGGAGTTCCATCTGTGAAATTATTTACTCCTTTAATGCCAAATTCGCCTTTATTTCCTACTTCCCAAGAATTAAACAATCCTATAGCAGTGTCATCAGTTTCATTTATTATGTTGCCTTTTTCAAATATACTAGGAGTGGATCTAACAACTGAAAACCCAAATTTTTGTGGTATTTCATTTTCACGAATATTAAAATAACTGCTCCGAAATCCTAAACCTTCAAGATCTACTTGCTTAAGGAATACTTCATCCCCTTCTATAAGAACGGCAGTTCCACCATTTTTACTTTGAGCAGCTGTTATTTCAGTTTCATCAACTACAGTTTTTGTAGATTCATTATAGTCCTTTAAGTCTTCAGCAACAGGGATTTCAGTGCTTATTCCTAATATTTGTGGTTTTTTATCTTTAGGGGGTAAAATAATCATTTTTCCACTAATATCCGTAGTCCAATCTCCACCTGCTGTTATTTTTTGTTCTTCATTAAATACTATAAAACCAATGTCAGTTTTAGCATATGCTTTTGGTAATCGATCCTTTTGGATTTTAAATATATTTCCAATTACTATGCCAGAAATTCCATCCATTGTAGCAGAAAATTCTAGAGGGATAACTGAATTAAATGTTGAGGTTTGGGAGTAAGCGGTAGAGAAATAAGCTGAATTTTTTTGGTAAGATTTTAAAGTTCCCATAATATTTCCATCCCCCACAGTAGATTGCTCATTAGCTATAGCTTTAAGGTTAAGAAAAAATTTATCTAAATAAATAATTAATCTATTTTTTAGCTTATTCTGTTCATATACAAAGCTGCTTTTTTGACTTCCTAAATTGTTTATGGTTTTTTCAAAATTTGATGTTATATCAGTGCTTAAGATTCTATTTTTTATAGCTCTATTAAAAGCTGCAAAGGTAACACCATCTATGTCTTGTATATTTCTAGGATCTTGAGCTTGTATTGCAACAGTTGAAGTCATAGCACTAGGAACATTACTAGTGTATTCAAAATTTCTTAAAATATTTTTATTACTGTAGGGTATAAATTCATGTAAATCATCTAAAGGTAATTCTGTGTTATCTACAGGTAAATCAATAATAAAACCTAAGTTAGATTCTTTGTCATCTGTTAAAACAAAATTGTGGTTTGGACATACTTTATTTACTTCTCCCCAGACATCATTAATAAAATTACCTATAGTATAATCATCATTATCGGCATTTTTTTCTGCGATATTTAATAACATATCTATATTTAAGAATATATTACCTATTCTGCGAAATTTATCAGTTTCAGTAAGTTTGAAATCATCATTAGTACTATAAGGATTTCCCTTATAATTAATAGATTTATTTATTTCATATTTAGCAGTTACATAATCAAAAGGGATTTTTTCAAGGTTAGGAATATATCCTAAGGTTTTCTCTATTTGTTTAAAATCTACTACATCATTATCTGCTGTGGTTGTTGATGCAAATTGGTTAGGTAATATACAAACATTAGCATCACAAGAAAAATCAAATATTTCATTTGATTGGATTTTATCATAAGCAGTAATACCACAAAATAATAAAGGATCAAATCTCTTTTCATCTTTACTTTTATAGTAAATTCTATCAGTTATAATAGAGAAAGGTGTTGAAGCTTTTGCATCTTTAGGGATTAAGGATTCATTAAATAAAATTGAAAGAGCATCCCATCTAATATAGGATTGTTGGACTTCATTTACTATCTTAAAGCCTTCTTTTCCTTTGTGGCCTCTAAAAATAATATAATCTTTTAAAGTTTCATCATCAACTTTTAGAACTTTTTTAATGAATATATCTATATTAGCAGATTGAAATCTTAATAAATCTAATAAATATTTTCTTCTATCTCTTTCAGTAGTAGCTTCCCCGCCATCACCTTTTTTTATTTCCGTTCCATATCCGGCAGATGTAGCTGATCTATCAAAATTTTCAAAGTAGTCGGTTTTAAAATTATCCTTATCCCTTACTTCATCATTTAATTCGGGCATTACATTATCTAACTTTTGACTGATTAGACTATCATCGTCTGATATTTCTCTAGCTCTTTGGGAGTTAGTACCATTTAATACCCTAGCATTAAAGGTAACATAATTATTTAAGGATTGAATCATACCTAAAAGTCCATTACTATTAGGGAATATTCCTGCTGATAATGCGTTTTGGAAGTCTGTAAGATTGATTTGGTGGTCTCTGTCTTTTATTGTTTTAGTAGACCCACCACGGTGGTGGTATGTGATATTTTCGTATTTACTATTTATCTCAAAACTTTTGTTTTCTTCTTCATTTATTTCTGATTGGAGGGTTCCTCCTATTCCTGATTTAAAAACAGATACATTAGGGATTTTGAGGCTTTCCATTACTTCTCCTATAGAAATTAATTCGGTAAAGCAATTAAAACCCCCATCATCTCTAGCTTGAAAACCGAAGTTTTTTACAATAGCTAATAAACCATCATAATTTCCATCCTGGGATTCTTTTAGTTTATTAATTGCATTAAATACAGTTTGTTGGGTAATATCATTAGTGTAAATTTTATTATTAGTTTCATCTTCAATTAATCTTAATTCATTTACTATTTTACCTCTTTCCTCTCTATTACCGCTACTTTTTATATAGGGACACCAACCCCACTCTAATAAAACCATATAACCAGGTCTCATATAAAGCATTTCCATTATCTCAAGTTGTCTTTGGTTATGGACTTCAAAAGTTACTTTTGCCTCTCTTAAAGAACCATAAGCACTTTTAGTTCTAATATTAGCATCAGTAATACCGGGCATAGGTACTATTCCATAACCATCACTAGTTGCATCTGATCCTATAGCAAAATCACCATATCCTAAATTTGTTTTTAATCCAGGTCGGCGGAATGATTGCCTCACTTGATCAATTTTTCTTACTTTCCTTTCTGTTAGAGGGTTTCCATCTTTATCTGTTGTCTTCCGGTCGGTATTTCTTGCAAAGTCGCTTAAAATGCCTCCTTGTAATATAAAATTTTGTGATAATGATGCTCCTTTTAATCGTTGAAAACTTTGTTCTCCTAAATTACCTATATCTAAATTTACATCTTCTACATAATCTACTAAAGATGTCATTCTTATAGCACATTGTTTGTTTAAAGAGTATGAAAAAAACGCTCCTGGATCTATTGTAGCGTTTGTGCCATCCTGGAGTTTAACCTCTTTTGATTTTAACCTAGATGATCTTACACCATTATCATCAGTATTTCCTATATCAATTAATTCTTCTCTAAGTGATATTTGGTTTCTGACATATTTCCTAAAAGTATCTTTAAAAATACTCATCTATTGTTATTATTAAAATCTATAAATTCATTTATGTACCTAATAGGATCTGATGGTATTCTAATTTGCTCACCTAAGGCTACATGATAACTATCTTTTCGCAATTTATTAGGGTTAGCCGCTAATATTACCCACCAAAATTGTACGTTATTGTAAAATTCATAACTTAGATTATCTAATCTATCCCCATCTTGAGTTATAATGTAAACATCATCTTGGCTTAGAGGAATTTCTGGTAGAATAGTATTAATGTAGTATCTATTCCTATTTCTATTTCTTAATCTTTTTATGTCTCTAAATCGTTTCATTATAAGAATTGATTTTGTGGAAGAAATCTACTAATAAGATCCTCTTCTGTTAAGAAACCACCTGTTGAAGTGTTTTGTGGTGAGTCGGGTGAAGGATCATCAGTAGGTGGTGGCGGTGGTGGTGGTGGTATTATACTAGCAACTGCATTTTCCGCTACTCCATTTTTGTTAAAATTTGTTTCAAACTCATTAGAATCTTTTCTAGCATATTTTCTATTACCTTCTACCCCAATTTCAGGGAGCAAAAATGGTGTTGTTGGGCTGTTTGATGGGGCAAAGTTGTGTACTGGTTGGAAATTGCAAGAAACATCTAAAATGTGTGGGTATTCATTTAAATCTGCATCAGCTCCATCTTCTCCACCATCATGTCTAATTTCCCAAGGATAAGCTGTATTCCAGCTTAAATTTACTGAGGTAAAAAAGCCTGGAATTTCATTCATCCAATCACCAATGGTTAAGCGAGAAAATACTCCTCGCATTCTTCTGTTTTTGTATTCAGGTGCAGTTTGGGCTACTAAGTAATTTAATTTTCTCCATAGGGGTTTTTGCTCCCATCTAGTTTGAGCATGGATTTTAAATCCAAAAGTTATTGAACGATCAAATCCCCCATATGTGTAAAACTTTTCAGCTCTACCATTATATTTAAAAGAATTCCATTCTCCTGAGAAATTATCTGCTACATTATCTAGGAGGGCTCTAAATAGAATTACATTATCATTAGTAGGATTTTCTGTGTCTACCACTGCTATTCTAAATTTAATATAGTCTTTAAATTCGGTTATATCGGTTACTCCTTGTCTTTTAAAAATATTAGCCGCTGATATTTTGTCTACAGTGCGTACGTTATAAACCCCATATGAATGTTTATTTTTTGAGGAATGGTTTTGAGGAATAAAACTTTCAGGACTGCGGGCTTTTCTTCCAGGATCACCAATTTTATATAAATTAATTCTTGTACTTTTTACTTGGTGTGGTAAACCTTTTACTGTTTTATAATCAGTATAATCAGAGCTACCTATGACTATTTGGTTTGTTGTATTTAGGCCTTGTCTTAAGGAAAAGAAACCACTATTAAAAACAGGTAAATAACCAGAAGTAGGTTCTATAGATTTATCATAGGGATTACTTTTATATTTTTTTATAGCAGTTTTACCTATACCAAAAAGTGAATGGGCGCCTCCTCCATATTCTAATAAAAAAGCATTGGATGAATCTTTTCTTTTTTTAGAATCAATCTTAACACTTCCTATACTTGGATCTAAATCATCACTAAGTATGTGTTTACCATATATATTAAGTAATCTATTAAAATTCTTATTAGATTCTTTTGCATTTTCACTAATTTCTTTAGCATTATTTACAGTAATTTTATCATATTTTGCCCCTCCATTATTAGGATCATAATTATGGCCTGATTCTATCGTAAGATCTGCAAGGCCGTCCTTTCTAAATCTTATTCCAGCCGCACCAGTTCCAACTGTTAAACCTGTACCGATGGGTAAGGTTACTTGATTTCGGGGGAATTTATTTTTTAACTTTTGGCCAAATTCTTGTATGCCCTGAATTAACGCACCTTTGTCAGGATCTGATGCGGCCGCAGGATCTGCTTCAGGTATTGGTCCTTTTGGGTTTGTTGCAGCTAATGCTAATTGGGCAGCCGACCAGGCTAATCCACTTGGGCTAAATATAACTTTACCAAATCTTTCTAAGTCTTTAAGAGCCCTTTTACCTAAAGTTACAGCTCCTCCTCTTACAAAATTACTTGAAAGATCATCTACTACATCTAAGGTGCTTGGGTCTTCTAAAACATAACCAGTAGATTCACTACCTACTGGGGGTAAATCTGTGATTATAAATGGGGGTTGGGAATCAAACCCAATTTTTCCTCCTCCTTGACCATATCCAAATGATCTTTGCTCAAAAGGAAGGGTAGAAGTTGTCCCATCAAGGTGATTAACCGTGATTGAATTACTTTCTTCGGCGAGTAAGAGGAGATTTTTTAGAGCTATCGCCATTGAACATTAGTCTGGGAGATTGTCTGTGTAGAGATCTGGAGTTTTTCCATCCTTATCTAATCCGGATTGGTTTGAAACACCCCCATAAATTCCTTGGTAAGCAGGTCCTACTAATGATCTACCTGCTTGATCAACTGCAGGACCTCCGTGTAGTGATGATCCTGCTGGAATATTAAATGGGGATAAACCTTTTTCTACATCTGGGCCTGTGATTGAAAATGCGGGGCCTGTTTGAGATTCCATATCTCCTACGGGAGCGGTGTCTCCTTGAACTAAGTCGTGAATTGATTTTAAATTTTTTAATGACATGATTGTGTTGTTTTGTTATAAATATTAAGCCATTGTAGGACTTGACTGATGTTCTTGAATTGCACCAAATCCTCCTCGAGGTTTACCCCCATTAGCCATTGTGTATGGGTCTATTTTATTTTGAATTACTATAGGTTGTGATGATGCTCCTCCATTACGTGCCCCTCCTGTAACATCTATACTATCACCAGGTGTTGTGCCTTGCACACTACCATAATTATCCATAATTGTAAATGGACCCCTACTTGCAGGGGCATGTCCATCCTTAACTTTAGATTTTGCAGAAGCCATTGTAGCTAAAAAACCTACAGTTGCTGCTACAGCTAACCCAATTCCTATAAATGGTATTGCACCTAAACTCATATAAATACTTGCTATAGCGTTTGCAACTGATACTGCTGCAAGACCTGCCATTACACTTACTAATGCTATTACGCCCCCTTTAGATTCTGCAATAAAACTAACCAAATTTCCAAATCCTTCAACTATAGGTAAAAATACTGTGGCTAGATCTCCTATTGCTGCTTGGAATTTTTCTTGAGCCAATGCTATTTTTTCTTGTGTATCTAATTGCTCTAACTTATCTGCTAATTCACCTTTACCTTGGGCTCTAAGTTGTTTAGCATTCATATTCATGGTTTCTTGCTTAAATAGCATATCTGCCATAGCTCCTGCCTCCAATCCTACTGCTGCTGCTAATTTTTGTCTTTGGATTACATTCATATTTATGAATTCCTTATGGGTTCCAAAGTTTTTACTTAATTCCTCCCCTAAAGCTAATTCATCACCTGCTAAAGCTGCTGCTCTTGCTTTTTCTAAATTTAATTGTTTACCTATTAGGAGTTCAGCTTCAAGTTCTTTTTCAATACTTGATTCAAACTCAAGAAGAGTTGCACCTGCCGCGTGTAATGCCTCTAATTCAGTTCCTAATAGTTTAGCTTGGGTTACTGCTTTTGCTATTGCTTCAGGATTTGCTCCTAAATTTGCCATTAATTTACCAGTAGCTTTACCTGTTGCTTCTAATATATCCTTCATATTAAGTTGAATGCCTACTCCTCTTTGCATCTCATAAGATGCTCCTAATACATTTTCCTCTACTTCTCTAAAACTTTGTCCAGAAATCTGGGCTTGAAATGCTAATTGGGCAGCTGCTTCAGCTGAAATTCCTACTATTTCAGTAAGTTTAGAAAAAGTTGTTAACATTTCCCCACTAAATCGAACACCCGTTCCTAATTGAGCATTAAGGCCAGCATTAGCTTTACCTAATCTTATAGAATTTATTGCTATATCTCCTGAATTGACAGCAATTATGGCAAATTGCTCTTTTATATCTATAGCCTCGTCTTTTGACATATTTAAACTACGAGCCATTTTTGTAGTTTCTTCGTCTGTCTTCATGATTGCAGTTAGAAAAACATCTGCAGCGGCATTTGCTGATTTTATAACTTTAGCTTCAAATGCCGCTTTTTTTTCTTCCTTTTTCTTTTCTTCTTCCTTTTTTGCGTTTAACTCATCCTGCTTATCAATAAGTTTTTGTAACACCTCTAATTTTATTTTACCTCCTGTTCCTGCTAATTTTCCTATATGTTTTTGAAGACCTAACTCTTTAGTTAATTCATGGTTTAGTCCTTTACCAGTTTTCATTGCTTCTGCAAGTCTTTTCTGTTTGTCCTCATCTAAGCCTGCTAATGTTTCTTTTAGGCCTTTTAGATTTTCTTCACTTTCCATAAATTCTTTAGTAAGATCATTACTTTGAAAAAGATTATCAGATACTCCTTTAGTTAAAAGAAGAGTTTTCTCTAGGCTATTATTTAATTCACCAATAAGGTTACCTATCTCAGAAAAGGTATTTTTTATATCCTTACCTGCCTTATCAACATCATTTATTTTAGCCATTAGATAGTATTATTGTTGGGTATAAATATAAAAAGATTTAGCTTTATTTTACTCTAGGCATTTTAGCAAGGTTTTGCATATTTTGTTTAGAGGTATTCATAGCTTTTTGCTCATCCTCATTACGTTTTTCGTGAAGATCATTTATTTTTTTAATATGATAACGTCTAATATGAATAGGCATAATATATACTTCAGAGTATATAAAACCTCCATTCCCATAATATACCAAGTCATGTATTTCTTGGTAAACTTGAAACTTATAATTCGGTGTCAGGCCAAAAAAACGTGATCCCAATTGGAACCCTGACCTCCTTTTCTCCAGCTTCTGTTTCGAGTTCAAATAATAAATCTACATCAGGCTGGATTTCTTTGATGTATTGTCTTAATGCTCTAGCATCACGTGCTAGTAGTTGATTATCTACAAATTCTCTTATAGTTTTGCGCTCTGAATCCCCCTCTATAGATGTTATCATATGTTTTAATCGAGTGCTAGATTCTGGTGATTCATTTTTTTTAATCTTTTTGATTCCTTTAATTTCATTATCTATCTTTTTTTCATCACCATGAGTAAGGAGTTTAAAGTTAATTGTTTTTTTAATTGTAGGAAGAGTAAATTCAAATTCATTTTGGCCTTTAGATAAAAGATCTTTTTCATTTAATTCCTTATCATTTATTTCAGTAAGATCAACAGTATGTTCTTCATCCCCTATAGAAAAAGTATAATCTTTGCCATACCCTAAAACACGAGCAGCAATCATAATTGCGTTTTTATCTCCTACTACTATATCATTATAGTCGATAGGTGTTACTATTAAAGATTTTAATAGTTTATCTATTACTGTTCCATTTTTAATGTAACTTCCATTTGTAAGGATATCTTCCTCTTTAGCAGTCATGTACTTCATTTCAAGTACACCTTTTGAAAGTGGATTGTCTTTAGGGTAAATCAAACCTTTTGAAGGTAAAGTAACTTCTTCAGTAGGGAATAGTTGTTTATTTTCCATTTTATAACTTTTGTATGTTTGCATATACATATGTAAAAAAAAGAGGTGCTTGCGCACCTCTTCAATTTTTATATGTAAGTAATTTTAGTAATTTAGGATTGCATAATCCATAGCAATTGTTAAACTAATTTCCATAGGTGAAGATGAAGTCCAATCACCACTTCCAAATTCAGCATTAGTTATGTAAGCCCCTTTACAGATCCATTCTTCAACAACATCTCCAACAGGTCCTAGGGTATTGAATCTTACATCTTTTTTATAGAAGTCAGAGTAACCATCTCTACCTGTTACTGATTCGTGATGGAGTCGAACCCATTCCATTACTGCTTGTGCTCCTGAGGGTGTTACTGGATCATATAAAGTGCAAGAAATAGGAGACCAATCAGATTTGCCTTTTACTTTTCTTTTAACATTAATGTGATCAAGAACTACTTCTTCTGCTACGTATTTTGGTTTATCTGCGGATTTTACAAGATAAGCGGGAATTCCGTCTATGTAAAATATAAATCTATTTTGTAGTTTAGGCTCGTAAGCCGTAAAAAACATATCTGCTGAGCTAAGTATTGCCATTGTGTTGTTATTTTATTATAAATATAATTCTTTTTAGTTTTTAGTCATTAAATGTAGCTCCTGTTGGCTGTATTGTGTAATCTAAAATTATATATTCAGCTGTTCTTGTTGGTTGAATAAATATTTGACCTACTAACTGATTTCTATCTATAGCATCCGCGGTGTTATTTGATTCATCCATTACTACTCTAAAAGCAAATAATCCTTGTCTTTGTTGAACTGATTCTAAGAATGGATTGACTGCGTTTAAGAATCTATTTCTAGTTACTGTTGTATTTTGTTCAAATACTAGGTTTTTGGAAGTATCTCCTATAAAGTTCTTCAGAGAAATAAGTAATCTTCTTACATTAATGCGATCTAAAGCACTTGCTTTCTTTTGAAGAGTTTTCTGACCAAATGCTACAGGTCCTACTCTTGGGAAAGTAGCAATTGGGTTAACCTTATTGTCATATAATTTATCTCTTAAAGCTTGTGTTACTTTAAATTCTGATCTTACTATTGGTAGACCTCCTCTATTTAGACCAGCTGGTGCAAACCATGGAGCTGCTATTTTATCGTTAGCGGCATAAACGCCTTGCATTACTGTTGAAGCTGGAGCCCACACGTTTCTACTTAATTCAGTAGAAGGGACTTTAACCCAAGGCCAATAAGTACCTGCAAAATTAGTATTTAATTCACCTGCTTCTGATGTTACAGTAGCTACTGTTGAATCGTAAGATACCATATCTGCTATGTAGAAACAATCTCCTCTTACTTCACAAAGTTCAATTGCTGATGCAACTGCCGAGGAGAAATTTTCTTGATAAATTCCAGGAAGTGCTATAGTAGCAAATCTATATTCATCTTTATTTTTAAGAATATTTAGGGCTGTTGTGTAATCACTTGCAACTAATCCTTGAGTGTTAGTGATTGAAATATTTTCAAATGCTAATAAAGCTCCACCTGTTGGTATATTAGTACCTGTTGCACCCTGGAATGAACCACTTTGATTTACTGGAAGATTTGATGTGAATGAATTTCCACTTGAATTTTTTCCTACGGAGCCATCATTTAAGAAGTAATCTGGAGTTTGCAAAGCAACACTTGATACTCTTACAAATTTAGATTTATTTGGATAATCGCCATTTATTCTAATTGAAGTTTGACCTTCCATGGTTGTAGGTTCTGCGTATTGATCGCCTATTATTTTTGAAATGTAATTGTCTGCTTTAGGGTCTAAACTACATCCAACAAATGTTTCAAGAATAATTTTACTATTTGTATTATCATCTCCTCTTCTTATTGATACATTAAATGTACCCGCAGTTGTATTTAATCCTGAGATCTCATATCTTAAATTATCAAGAGAACCTGATTTTAAAGATCCATCTGAAAATTCTACTCCATCATCAGTAGCTCCTGTTGAGTTATTCAAAACAGTTCCTTCGGCTAGAGTTTTTAATGTAAATGCTACACTACCAGCACCATCAGTACCACCACTTAATGTTAATGAATCAGTTGTAATTGTAGCACCTGAACCAGTTTCAACTGTAATTGAATTACCTGCGGTTCCCGCTACGGATGCCGTTAATTGTAATGCTGCGGATGTTGCTGTTGCACCTACTCCAACACTTGCGGCGTCAATAACCGTAACTAAACTTGCTATACCTGCTGCTGTGTCTGAACCTGTTGCAAAATAAAACACTGGTGAATTATTTGCTGGAATGCCCCCAACAGGATCGGCTGCAATAAATCTAAATTCATTAGAATTTACTGTGATTTGTACTTCATCTTCAGGGGTAAAATTAGATGATATAGTTAAAGAACCACCAGCAAATCCAGAAGATGCTCCTTGATTAGCTGTTATATTAGTTGAAGTAGCTTCAGTAAATGAACTACTACCAACTCTAGTTACTAACATAGAATTTCCTCCATTAGAGAAGAATTTCTGTGCTGCTATTGATGTGAAAAATTCAAGATTTTCAGAAGCTGACACAAAAGTCGTTCCAAATTTATTTTTATAATCAGCAAATGAACTTACTACTGTTGGTTGCTCTATTGGCCCCCTAACCGTAGGACCTACAATTGCTGCCCCTACTTCTACAGGAGCTGGGGTTATGAATGATTGGTCGGTTTCTCGTTGAAATACACCTGGTGATACTATTGCTTCAGCCATTATTTTCTAGATTATTATTGTTATATATAAATATGAACTCTTTCATCAAAACCATGATGAATTAAAGCCAATAATAAATATCTAGAAAATATCCGAACCAGTATAGAGAATTTACTCTACTGGGGTAATAGTACCATCTTCAATGTTAACTTCTCCTTTTCCATATTTTTCGAAAAGTTGGGTAGAAATAGTTTGCTCTTCTTGAGATAATTTTTGAATTTCTTCTTTTAAAAGATCTTTTTGTGATTGTAGATTATCCTCAGCTAATCCTACTTGCCCTCTTTGAAAAATTAAATTATTATTTTTTTTTCTTAAACTAAGTAAAGATTCTAATTCTTGAGTTTCTAATTTTTTTGATTCTTTAATCGCCATAACTTTTATTATTTTATGTTTAAATATACATATATGTGGATTTTAAAAACCACTAACTAATTCCATTTAGAGTTGTAATATTTGCAATAGCAATTCCATTTATAGAAGTAATACTTGCCTTAGCAATTCCGTTGTATGATGTAAGATTTGCAGGTCCACTAGCTGCTACTGTTAATACTAAAGTTATAGTTCCTCCAAAATTTATACCTACAGTTGTATTGCCATCACTCCCACCTAGACTATCAGTATCCTGAAAATCACTATCATGATCTATTGCAGCGCATATAAAACTATTATCGCTTTGAATAGCGGAGCGAGCAGCACTATTTAATGTAATTGCGTTATTATTTCCATCATCAGCCCAAATAGGAAGCTCACTTGAATATGGAGTACTAAAGTCTAAGTTATTAAAATCGTCGTTTACAAGATCATCACTTGTCCCCCCAAAAGCATCACTTGCACAAACTATTACATCTGCGTTGTCATTACCACCGTCACTTTCTATATTTAAAGTAGCAGCAGTTACAGTTCCTGTTATGCCAGACGTGTCAAATTGTAAGAATGATCTTGTATATCTAAAAGTTCCTCCACCTCTACCGGAGCTAAAAAAGTATTGTATAGCAGCACTTGAATCTGAATCTTGAATAATTGATTGTCCCGATGCCACATCTCTTGCAGCTGCTTGGCTAGCAGCTGTTGCACCTGTAATTGCTCCTCCTTTATTTAGATTTATTGTTGGCATTAAGCGTGTATTATATAATCGTTAGATGGATTAAAGTAAATTAAGTCTGAACCATATTGGTAGCCTACTATTCTTACTACATTATTTGATGATGCCGGAGCTGTTTTTACCATTCTACCTACTGTTGTATTTAAGAAAAGGGGATTACCTAATGGAGCTGATGGATCTACGGCTGGATTTACAAATCCTCTTAAACACATTCCATCTGATGATGGATTAGTACCTAATGCTACCGCTAAAGAAGATGTTGCTCCTGTAGCTGTGCTAGTTGCTGAAGCGAGTGACCAATCAGATCCTGTAAGAGCATATAATCCACCGGCTATTGTTGTAATACCCCCAAATTTGACTATATCTCCAATAGCACCCCCATTACCTGATAAAGCTAATGAGCCTGTGTTATATATATTTTGGTGTACATTTTCTACCTTACTTCCTGTTACTGTAGATGAAAATACTACAGTATTACCAGCTTTTATTGATACTTGATTTGTAGCAAATGAAATTTTAGTATCTGCATCACCACTGTGTTGTAGTTCTCCTTCAATATCTACGGTTCCATCAACTGTTAAAGTTGAAGCCATATCAACTGCTCCATCTATATCTACTATATCTAAATTAGCAGTACCATCTACATCTAAATCACCATCAAAATCAACGTTACCTACTGCTGTGAATGTATTTGCTTTAATATCTCCACTTGCACTTATATTACCTGATGCTGTTATATGTGACTCTGCTTGAATACCTTTAGTTACTATTAATCCTGAACCTGGTATATCTATAAAGTCACCATCTGTTCTTATTATTTCGCCCTGTAAATTTATTGAAAAAGCAGATATAGTACTACTTGCACTTATATTAGCGGATGATGTAATATTAGCAAATTGTACATTTGCTGTAGTGGCTACATCCTGACCAATAGCTATGTCATTTGCATTTGCTGTTACACCTGTACCTCCTATTACATTTACAGTTGCTGAACCACCTAAAGTGATACTTCCTCCTCCTGTAAGGCCGGTTCCAGCAGTTACAGTTACAGCGTCTTCAGCTAATTTAGCGATTGGGATTTCATCATTATCTATTTCAGCAACAATTGCTGCAGCTAAGGTATCTGTAACCGCTGCTGCATCTAAAGTAGCGGCTATGATAGTTCCACTTGAACTTATATTACCTGAAGATGTTATATTACCTAATATTTGTAAAGAACTTGAGTATGTTCCTGCATTCGCGGTTGCTGATACATTTGTTATTCCACTACCGTCACCACTAAGAGCTGCGGCACTCATAGAAACAGCAATTATATTGCCACTTGCACTTATATTACCAGATGCTGTTATATGAGAAGTAGAATTAACATTTGCTATTTTAGTTACTGTTAGTGTGTCAGTTGCAAAAGTTAAATCTGCATCATCAGATAATACACCAGCTGTTCCTGCAAATATTACTCTTCCAGATGTTAAACCATCGGCTGTTAGCGTTGCAGCTCTTAAATCATGTGCACCTATGTCTAAATCTCCTCCTGCGGTTAATGATGTGATTCCATCAATAGTTCCGCCATTTATGTCGGCGGTTGTTAAAACTGCTGCTGCTGCCGTAATTGTTCCACTTGCACTTACTGCGGATGCTGTGATTTCGCCTGTTAAAGATAAATCTCCAGACTGGTTTAGGGTTAGAGTTGTAGTGGCATTATTGGCCATTTTAACTTTAAAGTTACCTTCATCATTTCTTATTATAAAATCATCTGATGTGGCTACTATTCCCATTGCATTAGTTCCGGCTGTGGAATTATCTTGAACTCTTATCATGCAGTCTGCATCTGTACTAGATGCATTAATGGCTACATTGCCTTCTCCAGAGCTAATGTCAATAGTATTCGCTGCTACTCCATTAATATCTAACGCCAAAGCTGTTATTGTTCCACTTGCGCTTATTGCGGATGCTGTAACATTACCTGTAAGTGATTGAAACACATTATCTGTTTTTACAGCTTTTGTTATTGTAGGGGATAAATGCGGATCGCTCGCAGCGAATAAAAAATAACCATTAGCTCCCGGGCTTTCGATGTCTGCTTTAATAAATGTACTACCTACAAATTGAACATTAGTATTTGTGAGTGTAGTTGTATTTGATGTAACAGCAATTGCTGCCGCATTATTTTTAAAAAGAGTAAAATCAGTACCATTATGTTCAAATAATCGTCCAGAATTTCCTGCATCGCCCCCATCACTACCACTAGTTATTTTAAAACTATTAACATTGTGAATAAGGAATTCATTAGGGGAAAGGGCTGTATTTAAATCTAGTAACTCTACATTACCAATTTTTAACATATTATGGTGGTTTGCATCAGCCATTGCCCCAGAAATAATAAGACCTGATCCTGTAATAAATACAGTATTTAATGCTACTACATCAAATCCTACATTATATTCACCCACTTCAATGTGTGCATTTGAAGGGCCATCAATTGATAAGCCATTACCTGTAAATGAATTTGCTGTTACTATTCCACTTGAACTTATATTACCTGAGGCTGTTATAGGGCCCCTAATATCTACATTAGTTGCAACATATGCATTTAAATTAATCCTATCACTATCATCAACTCCTAAAGTAATAACATTACTATTAAAAATTGAATTGCCGTTAACGGTAATACCACCCCCTAATAAATTACCACTTGCACTTATATTACCTGAAGCAGTTATGGCGCCCGTAAATTGATGGGTATCATCTATACTATCCCCAAAAGCTGATGAACCTGATAATGTTTGTGTTGTAATATTTGTAACAGAGGAAGATACTATATAATTTTCTGCTGTGAGATTTTTAAATCTGAAGCTATTTATGCTATTAGAACCCGAACCAAAAAATAATTTACCATTATCAAGGTTGATTGCTAATTCTCCATCAGCTAATCCAGTTGGGACTGCTGATCCTGTTCCTCTTTTTATTTGTATTATAGTTGCCATTTGTTATAAATATTTAGAAAGATCCTCCATCCATTGTTCCTATAAAGGATGCTGCTGTTATTGTTCCACTTGCACTTATATTACTTGATGCTGTTATTGGTAGTAAAACTTTTATATGGGAATTATTTGAAGTTATATCGCCATTTACAGTAAGGTTGCCTATTATTTTAGCAGAGCCTAAAGTAGCAGCTGTAGCAATATTTAACCGACCACCGATTATAAAGTCACTTGCACTTACATCATTTAAAGCTAAAAAAGGAATTAAAGAACCTGTGCCATCACGGAGATCACCCCCATTACCTATTTGTAATACTCTTTGGTAAGTATCCTCTATATTTTGGCCCGTTAAATCTGGTAACGCCATAACTTATTTACTTTAGTTTTGAAAGTCCACCTATAACCCCTGTTATAATTTTATTTTTTTGTACTTCGTTAATTGGGTGTTTATCTATATAAGTTGCTACTATGTGGTTGAGTTTATTTTTTCTAAAAGAAACATTAGATAAGGTAATTTCTTCTTTAATTAGTAGTTTAAGGATATTTAGAACGTGGTTTTTTTCATTTAGGGTTACTTCATTAATATTTTTTACTTTAATAGAAGGTTTTCCTTCTTTAATGATATTTCCCTGCTGTGATTTCACTTCAACTTGTACTTTTTTAGCTGTGTCAACCTCAAAATTAGACTCCCAAGGAATAAAATAAGTGTCTTCAGCTATTACTTCCAATTTTATAGTGCCTTTAGAGTTTTCACCTAAAATACCTTTTAATTTTTTAACTGGAATTTTGCATTTTCCCTCTGAAGTTATAGTGCCCTTAAATAGTAGAGCTAAGTCAGTTGTTTCAATAACTAAACGTGCTTTTGAGTTATTTAGGGATGCTCCTTCAAGTTGAATATCACACTCGAATGTTTCTTGTTTATCTGTGTATAATTTATACATGTTTATAATATTGTTACGTTAATACCTAATACCTCTTCTGTAAGGAGTTGAATGTCTTTAACAGTAATTTTGTAGTCTTTAATTTCTTTTTCTTTTTTTATAGTTTTTCCTTGAACTTTGCATATTAATTTAACTAATTTATCTTTTTTTTCTGGGTCTCTATCAAAAAATGAATGAATAAAATTATCCTCTTCCACAACTCCAGCGGCATACTTAACTAACGTAATTTCATTCCAAGTATAACGAGATTTACTAGTGTTAGTTGGAGCTATATTCCATTTAAAGTTAGCTTTATTCCATGTAGTAGTAGTTTTTGCCATTATGTGTTTGTATCATATTCCCATAAACAAGTTACAGCCGTAAGTCCCATTTGTGAATTAGGGTTAAAAGATATAGCTATTCTATCATCAGCCGAAAATGATTCATTTACATTAAGTGTACCAGTAGTTAAAGCATCAGAAAATGTTGTAGTTGTAACTTGGAATTGTGGTGATGAAGTAGTTGCAGTATTTATGTAAACTGCAACTACCGTATTACCAGGGGCGCTTGCAGAGAATACTTTTATTTTCTTTAAAATTCCATTATGGGGGGCTATTATAGTATTACGTTCTAGGCTTTGAATACCTTCAGAGATGTTATTTATAGGGATAAATTGTTCTGTGGTATTTGTAAAATTACCATTATGGTGGGTAAAAAATGGCATTTTACCATTTATTGTTCCCGAGGCTCTTATATTATCTATTGCTAAATTATCACTTGAAGATACATCGCCCTTTAAGACTGTTTTTGTTATTGAGTTATTACCTAAAACAACAGTATTAGAACCTTCTCCAACTGCATCAAAACCTATAACTATTTGATTTGTTTCATCGTCTGCTTTGGCTTTTGTGTCAACTCCTATAAAGGTAGAGTTTGAAGCTGAATAAAGAGCAGTTGAACCTCCTGTAATAGTTTTTCCTGCTTCAAGACCTAAAGCTACATTATTATCTCCAATTACATGATTGTAAAGAGAATCTTGACCTATAGAGGTGTTGTTAGAGGCTTTTGTCTGGTATAATGCTTTCCAACCTACCGCTGTGTTGAGTTTACCTATGGGGCTTAATTGCATGCTTGAAGCGCCTACTACTGTGTTACCCTCTTGGTTTGAATCAGTAGATGATAAAAGTGCTAAATTACCTATAACTGTGTTATTTATGTTATCTCCCCCTCCTCTTCCAATAGTTAATCCATTAATAAGAGCATCTTTACTAGAACTTATAACACCTGAGGCTGTTATGTTGGTGATACCTTTGATACTAAAAGTAGCAAGATCTAAATCTTCAGTTGCAGTGTGGTTGCCTAAATTATCGCCTACTGTTCCTGCTGTTAAAGCTGCTAGAGAAGCTGAGACATTTGAAAAACCTGGTAAAGCTAATTCACCGGCATTTACATAATTTAATGAAGCTGAGTGAGCAAATAAAGAATATTCTAAGTCTACTTTACTAGAACTTATGACACCTCCTGCGGTGATATCATCAGTTCCTATTAAGTTAGCAGCCGTTAATCCTGCATTATCTATAGTAGTCATTCCGGAAGGTGAGGTTGCTCCGTTAGGTCTTAGTAAAATCTGTCCAGCATTTGCATGTAAAACTAAAACATCATTACCTGTCCCCATAAATGTGTCAGTTCTAATAGCCTTTCCTATTATATCACCCGAAGCTGATATATTAAGTGAGGCTGTTATATGGTTTTTAACATCTAGTCTTGTAGCTACGAAACCATTTGCATTGATTCTGTTATTAGAATCAGCTCCTAGGGAAACATGATTATTAAAAGTAGAGTTCCCATTATGAACAGTAATACCTCCTCCAAAAATATCTAATGCACTACTTCCTGTAATTGCGACAGAGCCTGTAAATTGATGGGCCGTTCCACCACCCGCTGTGTCATTAGCTGAGGGGTTTGAGCCTGATCCAAATACATTACTTCCTGTAAAGTTTGCTGCTAATCCTTGAATAAAGCTAAATCCATTAAATGAAAAAATATTTCCACCTATTGCTAAATCACCATCTGCCTTTATGTTGCCTGAAGCAGTTATGTTACCCTTCAACATAAACAATGAGCCTGTAATGGCTGAGTCTCCATTTCTTTGTCCAGTTGCTTTAAAGGTATCTGTTGCTGTTGTGCTTGAGTCTACATTTGATTGAGCTATCTGCATAATTCCTCCTGTTGAGGAATCAATTGCTAATAAGTTTTGGGTGGTAGCTGTAGGGACTACGCTTGCGCTTATTTGCGCTAGATTGGCATTACTGCCGGAGACTATGACTTTTTTCCAACTTGGCATTATATGTGGTATTTCACGGTTAGATACGGCAACATTACCGCCTACTTCCCATAGTTAATGGGCCAATAATATACTATTAATAAATATAAAGGCTTTACATAGGCTTGAAATTAGCTAACTTATCTTCAAATTTTTTTAAGGTTTTTGATACTAAATGGGCATCCTTACCTTGAAATTGCGTCTGATGTATGGCTACAATTGCTAATTGTATTTCTTGTGGTTCTAATTTAATTTGTAACATAACTTATTTTATTTAATCATATATACATATACTAAAAAAAGCATCCCATAGGAATGCTTCTTTTTTATTTTACAATATTATTATGCTCCCAACCAAACATATAATCCAAACTCATCATCCGTGTCTACAAATAATTGACCTCTAGCATTGGCATCTGTTGGTCCTGCTGTAGCTCCCTCTGAGTCTAGGGCTATTAGTGGTGAGGCTGGTAAGCTAGATGCTTGTCCTACAGTAACTACTTTAACATCTGCAGCAGCGGATCCGTCAGTACCATCATCTGCATCAGCTCCAGTTACATCTACACTCCACATGTTAGTGTTTGCATCGAAATATAAAGCTGTTCCTATTCCTCCTTGTTCTCTTTCAACTATTATACCTGCATTAACTGTTGTAGCTGCTCCTGAGGCTAATAACATAAATTTATCCTCAATTGTAAGATTTGAGGTTGAAATAGTTGTTGTACTTCCATTAACGATAAGATTACCAGCAATAGTTACGGTATCAGTGGATTCGTTTCCTAATTGGACATTACCCGTTGTTGTTAAGCCCTCGAATGTTGGTGAAGCACCTGTTTTTAAACCTAAATCTATAGTAGATCCGGATCCATTTATAGTTAATGTGGCTTCTCCTTGGTTAGCGGATGATAAAACGGATGCTGATACTATTGCTGAGGCAGCTGTAAGGTCTACTAAGCTACCTCCTCCTCCAGCTCCCCCATAACTTCCTGTAAAGTAGAATTGGTTAGTTGAATCATCAAACACTACTACTTTAGTTGAAGTTAAAGATGCTGGTTCAACTACTAGGTTAGCATTTAAACCACCACTTGCTGTGATGTTTCCAGTAACTGTTAAATTATCGTTAACTGTAGTTTCAGAGGTACCGTGACCAATTGAAATAGGAACACCTGATGTGGCAGTACCAATTGTTATACCATTTGAAGTGTTGGAATTGTCAATATTTAAAGTGGAAGTACTGTCTAAGGAAATGTTTGAGCCATCTACTACAAGTGTTCCATCTATGTCTGTGTTATCAAGGTTAGCTGTTCCGTCAACTGCTAAATTACCCGTAACGCTTAAATTATCGTTAATTGTGGTTTCAGAGGTACCGTGGCCAATTGAAACTGGAACACCTGATGTGGCAGTACCAATTGTTATGCCGTTAGAGGTATTTGAGTTATCTATATTTAATGTAGAGGTTGAATCTAAAGAGATGTTTGAGCCATCTACTACTAATGTGCCATCTATATCGGTATTGTCGAGGTTAGCTGTTCCGTCAACTGCTAAATTACCTGTAACACTTAAATTATCGTTAACTGTGGTTTCAGAGGTACCGTGGCCAATTGAAATAGGAACACCTGATGTGGCAGTACCGATTGTTATACCGTTTGAAGTATTTGAGTTGTCTAAAGCTAGGGTAGAGGTTGAATTTACATCAAAAGCAGATCCATCCATCGTAAATGTT